>Ga0209935_1000126_pt1 | contig 305144 bp, 273 predicted proteins | sample ThiBio_1000_plan_2_FD_183958 | JGI IMG/M metagenome (GOLD analysis project Ga0209935, IMG submission 183958) | Wastewater bioreactor microbial communities from Cape Town, South Africa - Thiocy_cont_1000_plan (SPAdes) | ecosystem: Engineered > Bioreactor > Thiocyanate-remediating >...
CGACGTCGCCGGCGTGTGCCGGCTTGCTGATCGGGGATAGTGCTCACGTGTCCACCAAGAGTTGTTGATGGGGACTAGGCTCCTATGCTCCGAGCAGGCTTTCAAGATGGTTGGACTGGACGCTCACCGAACAGCACACGCAGCGAGGGATTGATGAGCCGTCCCGCATCGGCGACCTGGCGCCCATTCATTCCCTTGGGCAAGCCGACATCGGTGACAAGCAAAGCGACGGATCGATTCGCCTGCAACAGCTCTACGGCCTGCGGCCCGTCCGCCGCATGCAATACGCGGTATCCCAGGTCGACCAATGTCTCGACCATCAGCATCCGCACGGAAGCTTCGTCGTCGACCACCAGGACGATCTCGCCCACACCCGTGCTCTGCGGCACCTGGTTCGAGGCAGGCAGATCGTCCGCAGCGCATTCACCTCCCTCATAACGAGGCAGGTACATGCAGACATTGGTGCCGGTTCCTACTTCTGAATAGATGCGCGCGTGCCCCCCGGATTGACGGGCGAATCCGTAGACCATCGAAAGCCCCAGCCCCGTGCCGACTCCGATCGGCTTGGTCGTGAAGAACGGGTCGAAAGCACGGGCGATCACGTCGACAGGCATGCCGCTGCCGTTGTCGCTCACGCTGATCGACACGTACTGGCCGGGAAGCATCTGGTGCTCACTTGCTGCAAGCTCGTCGAGCGAGCGGTTGGCGGTCTCGATGACCAACCGTCCCCCACCGGGCATCGCATCCCGCGCGTTGATGCACAGATTCAGCAGCGCGTTCTCCAACTGGCCTGGATCGACATGCACCGGCCATATGCCGATGCCGGCGACCACTTCCAGAGCGACTTGCGGCCCGATGGCGCGTCGCACCAGTTCCTCGAATCCGCCGACCAGTTGGTTGACCTTGACGACTTTGGGCTCCAAGGTCTGCTGGCGCGAGAATGCGAGCAGTCGGTGCGTCAGCGCGGCCGCGCGCTTCGTCGCGGTCTGGCCGATGTCCACGTAGCGCGACAAGCCCGGGTTGTCTTCGAGTTTTCGCTTCAACAGCTCCAGGCTGCCCGAGATCGCCCCGAGCAGGTTGTTGAAGTCATGCGCCAGGCCGCCTGTCAGCTGCCCGACCGCTTCCATCTTCTGCGACTGGCGCAGCGTGGCTTCGGCCTTCATCAACTCGGCGGTACGTTCCTGCACCTTGCACTCCAGCGATTCCGCCAGCGCCCGCAGTTCCTGTTCGGCGCGGCGACGCTCCACCGCCTGTCTGGTCCGGTGCGCAACTTCGCGCACGAGGCTCAGTTCCTTGGATGTCCAGGGGCGGGCCGTCGCATGGTTGAGATAGAGCAATGCCACCAGGCCGCCCGCTTCGCTGACGGGCATGTTGATGAACGACCGAGCACTGATCGCTATCAATGCATCGGCGGAATCGCGGGTCCGGGGATCCAGCCGCGCATCTTCCACGATGGCAGTTTCGCCGCGCTTCAGATCCTCGATGTAGCTGCCGTGGTCGCGAAACCGTAACGTCCCGGCGATCGTCGTGATACCTGGCGCGTTCCAGTCGCGTTCGATGGTGATGGTCTCGGCTTGGGTATCGACGACGCCATAGCCAGCGCGGCTGACGTCGAGCACGCGCCCCAGAGCCGCCGCCGCCCGATAGGCGATCTCGTGAGGTTCGAGTACCACTCCGTAGACATCATGGTCCAGCATCTCCAGCAATTCGTTGCGCCGCAGGGCGAGCATGACATCGGTGATGTCCTGGGAGGTGCCCGCCATGGACAGAGGGTGACCTGAGGCGTCGCGCTCCAGGCGGCCCACGATCCGGACCCAGGCCAGTTGGCCGTCGGGGCGAACCACGCGGTATTCGATGCGGTAGTCATCGCCTGTCTCTATGGTGCGCAAGACGGCACTTCGCATTCGCGGCAGGTCGTCCGGATGCACGGCCTCTTGCAGATCCTCGTAGGTGAACGGCAACGATTCGCCGCGGCCAAAATTGCGCTTGCAGTGCACGGACGCGTAAAGCGAACTCGTCGTCAGGTCCAGGCGCCAGATGCCGAGTTCGGCCGCATCGGTCGCCGCCCGCAGCCGTGCTTCGCCCGTTTCCACTTCACGGACCCGGACGGCCAACTCCGCGGAAAGCGAGGCATTGGAGCTTTCCAATCCCAGAAGGCGTTCCCGTTCAAACGTGGCATCCACCTGGCTGGCAAAGAAATAGATGACTTCTCCGGCGCTGTCATGCACCGGTCCGATGGACAGCCGGTTCCAGAATGCTTCGCCATTCTTTCGGTAGTTCCGCACGTCGATCTGAATGGAGCGCCGATTCCTCAAGGCCTCGCGGATCTGGCGCACGGCGTCGCTGTCCGTATCAGGCCCTTGCAAGCATCGGCAGTTGCGTCCGACAAGCTCTTCGCGGCTGTAGCCGGTCAATCGACAGAAAGCGTCGTTGACAAAGACAAGCGGATTGTCCGGCTGCCGTGGATCGGAAATGACCATCGGCATGTGGGTAGCTCGTACCGCAGCGACAAAGGGATTCGTCGCATCGTCCAGACCTGCAAAGTGCGGCGCGCCTGCTGCGCCAGCTCGGCTCGACGGCTGGTCCATTGTGTCCTTCACTCGGGCCTTGATGTCATGAAATTTGGCCTCGGGGCAAGCCCATCGACCCGGACGGTCGCGCTATCGCAGGCCATGGTGTGTAAGACATAAATATGCGTACGGCTGATGGCCGAAGAGCATAGCAATTTCGGCCGCCGAAGAGAGTAGGTCAACATCCTGGCACCCAGCGGATCCAGGCAGAACTTCGCTTGAACCGGACTTTCGGGCCTGCCTTGCGAAGAGAAAGGAAAATCGTGCGCGCAGACCTGCACATGCGGAACCTCCGGGTAGCTGGGGTCTCCTACCCAGTTTTTCTCTTTCAGATGAATGAAATCCGCAATGCCGCCGCCGAGCTTTCCCGTTTTCGTCGCCGTGTGGTGGTGGTCGGCTGTGTGGTGCTGTTCGGCTTCGGACTGATCGGCGCGCGCCTGGCTTTCCTGCAGGTCGTGCGCCACGAAGAACTGGCCGACCGGGCGGAAAGCAACCGCACCGCCATCGTGCCGATCGTGCCCAACCGGGGACAGATCCTGGACCGCAACGGCGTCGTGCTGGCCTCGAACTATGCGGCCTACACCCTGGAGATCACGCCCTCGAAGGTGGGCGACCTCAACGCCGCCCTGGACGAGCTGGACGCCATCGTCGAGATCACGCCCAACGACCGCCGCCGCTTCAAGCGCCTGCGCGAAGACTCGCGCAGCTTCGACTCCATCCCCATCCGCACCCGCCTGAGCGACGAGGAGGTCGCGCGCTTCGCAGCCCAGCGCTACCGCTTTCCGGGCATCGAGATCAAGGCACGTCTCTTTCGCAGTTACCCGCACGGCGAAGTGGCATCGCACGTCATCGGCTACATCGGCCGCATCAACCAGCGCGAGAAGACCGCGATGGAAGACTGGGACGAGGAAGAACAGGCGAATTACAGGGGCACCGACTACATCGGCAAGCTCGGCATCGAGCAGAGCTACGAGAAGACGCTGCACGGCCAGACCGGCGTCGAGCAGATGGAAACCTCCGCCGGCGGCCGCGCGGTGCGCCGCCTCGCCCGCCATCCGGCCACGCCGGGCAACACCGTGATGCTGTCGCTCGACATCAAGCTGCAGAAGCTGGTGGAAGACATGTTCGGCGAGCGCCGCGGCGCGCTGGTGGCCATCGACCCCAAGACCGGCGAGATCCTCGCCTTCGTGAGCAAGCCCACCTTCGACCCCAACCTCTTCGTCGAGGGCATCGACCACGAGAGCTGGGCAGCGCTCATCGAATCCATCGACAAGCCGCTGCTGAACCGGGCGCTGCGCGGCACCTATCCGCCGGGCTCCACCTACAAGCCCTTCATGGCGCTGGCAGCGCTGGAGACTGGCGCGCGTGCTGCGGACAAGATCGAGAACGACCCCGGCTCCTACAGCTTCGGCGGGCGCACCTTCCTGAGTCACCGGGGCGGGCTGGGCGGCGTCGACATGCACCGCGCGATCCAATTCTCGAGCAACACTTACTTCTACTCGCTGGCCAACGAGATGGGGGTCGACCTGATTCACGAGTTCATGGCGCCCCTTGGCTTCGGGCAGTTCACCGGCATCGACCTCCTGGGCGAATCGCGCGGCGTGCTACCGAGCAAGGCGTGGAAGCGCGCCGCCTATCGACGCCCCGACATGAAGACCTGGCACGCCGGCGAAACGATCTCGCTGGGCATCGGCCAGGGCTACAACAGCTTCACGATGCTGCAGCTCGCATCGGCCAACGCCACGCTGGCCAACGGCGGCATGCACTATCGCCCGCACCTGGTGCGCGCCATCAAGGACACGGTCACCGAGGAGATCGTGGCGCAAGTGCAGCCGCAGGCCCGGGATCTGGGCTACGCGCAAAAGCACGTCGACGTGGTGCGCAATGCGATGGTTGCCGTCACCAAGGGCGGCACGGGTACACGCGTGTTTGCCGGGGCCGCCTACACCTCGGCCGGCAAGACGGGGACGGCGCAGGCCGTGAGCCTCGGGCCGAAGGCGCGCGCCAGCGGCAAGGCCCTCGAAGAGCGGCAACGCGATCACGCGCTCTACATGGCCTTTGCGCCGGCGGAAGCGCCGACCATTGCGGTGGCCGCCATCGTCGAGAACGCCGGCTTCGGTGCGGCCCACGCAGCGCCCATCGTGCGCCGGGTGTTCGACTACTGGATCGCTGGGCAGTACCCGAACGAGGCCGACATGGCCGCAGTTCGGATCGGAAAGGCCGCGGCGCCGATCGGCAAACCCCTGTCGACGAGCGAGATGCAGGCCTTCGAGGATCAGGCGGCGGCGGAAGAAGGCAGCCGGGAAGCATCAGCGCTCTGACGCCGTCCTCCCGGTCTTCGAAAGGGCGAGGATCGTCAAGCGGCCGTCGGCGGCTCGTCGGTGAAGACCACACCATCCGCATCGATGGCCATGAAGTCGCCGGGCTTGACCTGAACGCCGCGGATCGACAACGCCACATCGCACGCCCCCACGCCACTCTTGCTGCCACGTGCGGGCACGCTGCCCAGCGCACAGACGCCCAGCTCGATATGGGCCAGTTCGTCCACGTCCCGCACGGCCCCGTGGGCCAGGATGCCCGACCAGCCGCTTTGCGCACCGATCCTGGCCATCTGGTCACCCAGCACGGCGACACGAAGCGACCCTCCCGCATCCACCACGAGCACCCGGCCCTGCCCCGGCGTGCAGAGCCGCGTCCGGATCAACGCCGCGTCTTCGAAGGTCTTGATCGTGCAGACGCGGCCACTGAAGTTGCGGCTGGCACCAAATGATCGCCAGGGACCGACGCACACACGGGCCCGCTCACCCGCCAGATCGCACAGCTGCGCGGTCTTCATCGTCATTGCCGGGTCAGTCGAGCGTTGCGCCGGACTGCTTGACGAGCTTCTGGTGCTTGGTCAACTCCGACTGGAAGAACGCGGGCGCCGCATCGGGCCCCTTGTCCAAGGTCATCAGGCCCTGGCCGGCGATCGCCGCCTGCGCCTCTGCGGACCCCATCGCGGCCTTGATCGCAGCCGCATAGCCGTCCACGATCGACTTGGGCAGGTTGGCCGGGCCCACGAGGGCGATCCAGGCATCGAAGACGTACTTCGGCACACCTGCTTCGGCCATCGTCGGCACGTCGGGCAGTACTGCGGAGCGCGTGGCCGTCGACACAGCGAGGGCCCGAACAGCGCCGGCTTTGACATGCGGCGCGATCTGGGACACGGACACGAAGCCAAGCTGCACCTGCCCGCCCACGAGGTCCGTGATCAAGGGGCCGGTGCCTCGGTAGGGCACATGCTTCATGTCGATGCCCGTCTCGGACACCATCAGTTCGCCGGCAAGATGCAAGGTGCTTCCGTTGCCCGCCGAACCGTAGTTCAGTGAGTTGGGGTGCGCCTTCGCATAGACGAGCAGCTCTTGGACGTTCTTCACCGGCAGCTTGGAGTTGGTCACCAGGACCAACGGCACCGTGGCCAGCACGGCGATCGGGGTGATGTCTTTCAGGCTGTCGTAGGGCATCGACTTGTAGATGCCCGGATTGATCACGTGGTTGGACGAGATCATGCCCAGCGTCAACCCGTCCTTGGGGGCCTTGACCAGCTGCGTGGTGCCTGGGAGTCCGCCGGCGCCCACCAGGTTTTCGACGACAACAGGATGTCCCGTCGTGTGGCCAAAGCTCGGCGCCAATGCCCGCGCCACCGCGTCCACCGTCGAGCCGGCCGCCAGCGGCACGATCATCCGAAGCGGCTTGCCGGCGTTTTCGCTCTGTGCGATGGCGGCGCCCATGGAGGCGGCGGCCAGCGAGGCACACGCGGCGCGCAGCAGCATGCGCCTGTCAGCAATGAAGGTCATGGTTTGTCTCCGTTCTGGTTCTTCTGGATCAGGTGTCGGCGCTTGAGCGCTTCAAACGAAAGGAGCTCTCCCGCAATGGCGCTGGCGGCCACCGTCGGCGGGCTGGCGAGCCAGACACTTCCCGGGCCGCCTCGCCCGGGAAAGTTGCGGTTGATCGCGCTGACGGTGACCTGTTCCGCTCGCGCCGAACCGCCCGGGCCGCAGTTGCCGCATGCACCACACGACGGCTGCAGGATGCGTGCGCCAACCCGTTCGAACGCATCCAGGTAGCCCGCGGCCACGCATTGGTCTCGCACTGCCGTCGTGCCGAACTGCAGGAAGAGCTCCACGCCTGGCGCGACGCGCATGCCGCGATCTGCTGCCCAGCGCAGGACCTCGTGGTAGTGATCGAAGTCCTCGCGTTTTCCGGCGGTGCACGATCCTCCATAAGCGATGTCGATGCGCACCGACTCCTTCACCTGCGACAGCGGCAGGCCGTTGCCCGGGTCGCCTGGCGAAGCGACCATGGCCCCCACCGTGGAGCAATCGAGGTGGATCGTCTCCGCATAGACCGCATCCGGGTCGCTGCGCATCCAGTCCTCGAGCACGAACTCGACGCCGCGGCGTTCGCGCAGGAAGCGCACCGTTTCCGCATCCGGCGCCACGATGCCCGTGAACCCTCCCAGCTCCGCCGTCATGTTGGTGAGGGTCGCCCGCTCATCCGTGCTCAGCTTTTCGACGACAGGACCTGTGAACTCGAAAACCTTGCCCACGCCGCTGCCCGCGCGGATCGCCGGGCGGGCCAGCAGGTTCAGCGCGATGTCCTTGGCCGTCACGCCCGGGGGCAGAGCGCCATCGAGCACGATGCGCAGGCTCGGCGGCACGGTCATTCGGACCGCGCCGGTGACGAATGCGTTCGCCATGTCCGTTGTCCCGACCCCAAAGGCCACGCAGCCGAGCGCGCCGCTGTGCGGGGTGTGGGAGTCGGTGCCGACCACCAGCTGTCCTGGCAGCGCATAGTGCTCCGTCATCATCGCGTGCGAGATACCCGCGACATTGCTGCCGTCATCCAGCGCGGCTTCCGCCTCGGTCAAGGTGCGGTGCGTGCGCAAGCCGTAGCCGGCCGCGAATGCGCGCTGGGCCTCGACCATGCGCTGCACGTTGGGAACGAGTCCGCCGCGCACATGCGCCGGACTTTCCTGCACGTAGGAGGTGTGATCCTCGAACACGATCACCGTCGCCGGCTCGCGGATCTCCAGGGGTCGGCCGAATGTCCCATGAAGCATGTGCGCCGCCATGCCGGTGTAGTACTCATGGATGAAGCGCCAGTCCGCCCGCACGAAGGCGCCGTCGCCCACGACGGGCGCTGCCGGCGTAACGGGCGTCGCGAGCCCGTGCCGGCCCACGATCTTCTCGAAGAGTGTGCGCGGCCGGTCGGCGGCCACCGATTCGGCCGGAGTCACCGATCGCAGCTGCGCCTGCCCGAAACGCAGCAGCCCCCCACTCTTGAGGATTGCCGCGGCCAGCGCATCCCGCCCCGCCACCAGTTCGTCCAGGCCAATGGCCTCACCGGCCTCGATCCGGGGGATCAGGCCGAAGTCGGTCGAGGTGATGAGCCCGATGTTGTCCGCGTTCTGCCGATAGATGCGCTCGAAGCTCTCCGCGATGATCAACCGGATGCCGGCGAGTTTCTCGGCCGCGGGGCTGTGCTCGCGCGAAGAGCCTTTGCCGTAGCGCTTGCCCGCCACCACCACTTCGATGCCGCTTGCCCGGACGGCATCGACTCCGATGGGAAGCACGCCTGCGATCTTCACCCCCGTGTAGGAATACCGAGCGAGCTTTTCATCGAAGTGGGTCAGGATGGGCAGCGGCGTGATTTCGTCGGTGGAGACGTCGTCGCGCAGCGGCGCGGCGTCCGTGAGCGTGACGCGCCCGCCGGCCAGCACAGTCGACACCACCTGCGGCGCTTGGCCCAGATAGAGGATGCGGTCACAGAAGTGGATGGCTGGCGTCGAGGCTGGCATTGATCGATCATCCGCCGCCCCCCGGTGCCCCGAAAAGCGCTAAGTCGGCACAGGGGCTGACGCCAAATGCGTCATCGGGGTTTACCCCCGAAGCGAGTCGATCAGCGCTTGCACGGAGCGCGGCTGCGGACTGCGCCTCAAGGCGAAGATCGACAGGGACCTGGCCGCCCAGGGCTCATCGAGCGGCCGGCGCTCGAACCGGGGCGTACCGGCGAACGCCGAGGCGGCGCTGCGTGGAATCACCGCGATGCCCAACCCCGCCTCGACCATGCGACAGACCGCATCGAAGCTGCTCACCGACACCTTCGGGCTGAAACGCAACTGCAGCGCCTCGAAGCGTTCGTGCAGCAGACTGTCCAGTGCCCCGCCCTGGTGAACCCCGATCAGGGGCTGGTCGGTCAACTGAGCCAGGCCGAGCTGCTTCTCGCGCTGCAGCGGATGGCCCGCGGGCAGGACTACCTGCAGCGGGTCACTCGCAAAGCTCCACGACTCCAGGCCCGGCGGGATCGCCGTCGCAACCCCGACGCCTACATCGGCCCTGTCGTCCAGGCAGGCGCGCACCACATCGCGCGTGTCCGCCTCGTGCAGCGAGATCTGGACGTTCGGACAAGCCGCCATGAAGCTCTTCAGGCGTTCCGGCAGGAACCCGACGATGGCCGACATGTTCGCGTACAGCCGGATCGTGCCCCGCACCTCGCCGCCCTGTGTCTGGACGTCCCGCACCAGGGCCTGCAACTCATCGTCCATCTTCACACCGCGCTCGAACACGATCTGCCCGGCCTCCGTCAGCGTCACGCCACGGCGAGAGCGCACGAGCAAGGGCACCCCGAAGGCGTGTTCGAGATCCGCGAGGCGCCGCCCCAGCGCCGATGTGGCGATGTGTTCCTGCTGCGCGGCGCGCTGGATGGAGCCTGCGCGGGCAGCGGCGATGAAGAGGCGAAGGCTGTAAGGATCGATGCGGCGCGAGGCTGCGGGCCCTCTGGGCGTTGGGGAGGAACTTTGCATATCGTGGGCTTGGCGAGCATGGAAAAGGGGAGCTCGGGAACATCCCGATGGTCAAGCAGTTCACGGCGGCGATCGCCCGATCGGCGCGCCCTTGAGCTTGCTCCGGGGCATCAGGCCCTTTGGCGCGGAGCCAACCGATGCCATGTGCACCGATGCCGCAGGCAAGCCCCGCGCATGCGCCGTCAGGCACGCGATGAAGTCCATGAGGGTGGCCGAAACGTGCTCTCGGTTCCATACCACGGTGATGGGGCCGAAACGGATGTCGGAATCCACGGCGAGCTTCCTGAACAGACCCAGCGAGGCCATGTAGTCCGCCATGGATCCCGAACACACGCCGACATAGTCGCCCTTTTGCAGCAGGGCCTGCATCATGGCCAGCGAGGCTGTCTCTGCCTTGGGCACCAGCCACGATGCCTGTTGCTCAATGAGATACGCATCCAGCTGGATGCGCGTGAGCGTGCCGGAGGGCGGCATGACCCACTTTTCGTGCAGCGTGTCGGCAAAGCTCAGCGCCTGGTTGCTGTCCCAGTGTCTGCTGCCCTGGCCGATGACGATGCTCACCCGGTCCTCGAAGAGCACCTGATGTGCCAGTTGCGGCTGGTGCGCCCGCGCGTCCAGGACGCCGATCACCGCATCCATGGCACGCGTCTCCAGGCCCTTGAGCAGGTTGTCGAACGGGCCGTCATGGAAGGACACGGTCACGTCGGCGTGAAGCTGCTGGAATGCGCTCACGGCTTCGGGCAAGCCACCGGCGATGCCCGCCCAGACGCTGCCCACGTTCAGGCGCGGCACCCGCCCCGCCGCCACCGCATGCATCTCACGGCCGGTACGGGCGATGTCGCCCAGCACGGTCAGGGCCAACCGCTTGAGCAGATGGCCCGCGGGCGTCAACTGAACCTTGCGCCCGCGGACCACCAGCGGCGTGCCCGCAACCCGCTCCAACTCGGAGAGCCAGTGCGACATGGCCGACTGCGTCATGTGCAGCCGCGCAGCGGCCTCGGTCAGCGTGCCCGCCTCGTCCAGCACCAGAAAAGACTCCAGGTGCCGGACCTTGATGCTCCGCGCCCAGGACAAGCCTTCCAAACGATCAATCATGAGCAAACCTTCATGTCTCCATTTTGCATTTTCACTAGGTAGGTCGCAGGGTTCGTCATGAAAATGACTTCATCTTTCATGACAGCCCTCTGAGGAAGCCCTGTGCCCAAAGCATTCACGAACGTCTCCAGGATCCTGATCGGTGTCGCGGTCGCGGCCACCGCAGCCACCACCGTGTACGCGCAAGCCCCCTACCCCAACCGTCCCGTGCGCCTGGTCGTATCGCAAGCCCCGGGTGGCAGCAGCGACACCATCGCGCGCTTGTGGGCCGAACACGCAGGCAAGGCCATCGGCGCCACCATCGTGGTCGAGAACAAGCCCGGTGCGGGCGGACTCATTGCCGCGCAGAACGCCCTCAACGCACCCGCCGATGGCTACACGCTCCTGCTGGGCAGCGTGTCGCTGATGGTGCTCAATCAGTTCACCTACAAGCCGCTGCCCTACAACCCGGAGAAGGATTTCGTGGGCGTGTCCATGCTGACCACCGTGCCTTTCGTGCTGTCGGCCAACCCGGCCACGGGCATCAAGACGCTCAAGGATCTGACGGAAAAAGCCAAGGCGGCGCCCGGCAAGCTGAACTTCGCCTCCGCCGGCCTGGGTAACTCCACCCATCTGGCCGTCGAGCTGGTGGACAACGCCCTGGGCATCTCGATGACCCACATCCCCTACAAGGGCGAGGCCGACGGTGTCCTGGCCACCATCGGCGGGCAGACCGAGGTGATGGCGCCGGTGTATGGCACGGCCCTGCCCCACATCAAGAATCACAAGCTCAATCCGCTGGCGGTGCTGTCGCCCCAACGCACCCCGGAACTGCCCGATGTGCCCACCCTGGGCGAACTGGGCGTCAAGGGTTTCGACAACATGGGCTGGAGTGCAGTGGTGGCACGCGCCGGCACGCCGGCCGAGATCGTGGAAAAGCTCAACAAGGCCACGCAGGCCTTCCACAAGAGCCCCGACGTGCAGGCCAAGCTCAAGAGCATGGGCGTGATCCCCCTGTCCGGCCCTTCGGCGCTGGTCATGGAAACGACGGTGCGTGACGCCAAGGCCTGGGGCCCCACGCTCGAAGCGCTGAACCTCAGCGCCAAATAAACCCGCCGCACGCCATGAAAAAAGAAGCAATGGTGGTCTGCCCGCAGCCGGAGGCCGCCGAATCCGGCATCGAGATCCTGCGCGCGGGCGGAAACGCGGTCGATGCCGCCGTGGCCACGGCCCTGGCCCAGACGGTGGTCGATCCGCTGATGTGCGGTATCGCGGGTTTCGGTACCGCCGCCGTGTACCTGCCCGGCACCAACGTGCACGAGTATTTCGATTTCCACTCGCCCGCGCCGCTGGCGGCACGGGAAGACATGTGGGAGCACCTGCTGGAGGGGGAAACCAAGGACGGCTTCGGCTTCATCCTCAAGGGCCGCGTCAACGATATCGGTGCTCAGTCCATCGGCACGCCCGCCACGCTCAAGGGCCTGGAGGCCATGCACCAGGCGCACGGCCGCCTGCCGTGGCAGCAGGTGGTGGAGCCCGCCATCCGCTGGGCCACGGACGGCTACTTCGTGCGCCCCGGCATGCACGCCTTCTGGATCGACGAACCCACCATGGGCCGCGTCGGCAACCTCGAGCGCCTGCAGTACTGCGAAGACAGCCGTCAGCTGTACTGCCGCCCCGACGGTCGCCCCAAGCCCATCGGCGCACCGTTGCGCAACGAAGGCATGGCCGCGGTGCTGCGCCAGATTGCCGAAGAAGGCGCACAGCCGTTCTACGAAGGCGACCTCGCGAAGAAAATGGTGGCGCACCTGCAGTCGCTGGGCGCGCTGCTCACGCTCGACGACCTGGCCCGGTACCGGGTGCAGCGCAACCCGCCGCTGGTGGGCCGCTACCGCGATCGCACCGTCACGACCAACCAGCCCCCGGGCGGCGGCGCCATGCTGCTGGAGATGCTCAACATCCTCGAGCATTTCGATCTGGCGCACCTGGAGCACAACAGCCCTGCCTACCTGCAGCGGGTGTGCGAAGCCATGAAGAAGGCCACGATCGACAAGGACCGCTGCATCGGCGATCCGAAGTTCTTCGACGTGCCGCTGGACCAGCTGCTGTCCAAGGACATGGCCCGCGAAGTGGCCGAGCAGATCCGCACGGGACACCGCTTCAACGTCGAGCGCGTCAATCCCGGTGCGCCCGTGCCGCGCGACACCACTCACCTGAGCGTGGTGGACGCCGACGGCAATGCCGTCTCCCTGACCCACTCGCTGGCCATGCCCTCGGGCATCATCACGCCGGGCATGGGCTTCCTGTACAACGGCTGCATGGGCGTGTTCGATCCGCGCCCGGGACGCGCCGGCAGCATCCGCCCGGGCAAGAGCCGCTTTACCTCATCGTGTCCGACGATGACCTTCAGGGACGGCGAGCTCGACATGGTGCTTGGCGCCCCGGGTGGCACGCAGATCGCCATGGGCGTGCTGCAAGTGCTGCTCAACGTGATCGACCACGGCATGGAGATGCAGGCCGCGGTGTCGGCGCCGCGCTTCTCGTCCACCAACAACTCCATCGACGTGTGCAACCGCATTCCGCGTTCCACCACGCGCGCGTTGGAAGCGCAGGGCTACGCCATTGGCCGCAACCCGTACAACTACACCATCGGCTGGGTCCACGGCGTACAGGTACAGGCCGATGGCCTGCACGGCGGCGCCGACCCGGGTCGCGATGGTGTGGCGTACCGGCTGCGGATGGATGCGGGGCACTGATCGGCTGCGGGACCACCCGGGCAGATCGGATGCGTGATTGAATTGAGGCATCCTCTGAAGAATGGATAAAGTGGCCAACCATTTCCCCCGAGTCCAATCATGCAGATCAGCGCCACAGATGCCAAGAACCGTTTCGGCGACTGCCTAGCTCAGGCCGAGCGCGATCCCGTGGAGGTCATGAAGAACGACCGTGTCGCGGTCGTGATGGTCTCGGCCGCCCGTTACGCCGAACTCGAGGCGCTCGAGCGGGCAAAGACGCTCGGCCAGCGCAAGCGCGAGTTCAACGAGACCTATGCGGAATGGATCGCCGCTCAGAACGGCCTCATCGATCGCGTGGGCGTTTTCGGCGAGGACTACCGTCCCTGGTGATCGCACGATGGCCCAGTTCGACATCTATGCCAACCCGTCCAAGACCCAGCGCGGCGAGATTCCCTGGATGGTGGACATCCAAAGCGACATCCTCGACAAGTTACCCGCCCGTCTGGTGATACCCCTGGCATTGCGAGCCCACCTGCCAGCTGTGATGCCGCGGTCTCTCTGTCCCATCATCGGCTGGAACGGATCGACGCTGGTGGCATTGCCGCATCTCGCCGCACCCTTTCGGGTGAAAGACTTGGGCCCCGTCCAAGGCAGCCTTCGGCCGCAGGCCAACGACTTCGTGGCCGCGCTTGACGCGGTGATCAGCGGAATCTGACCCCGGCCCTGTGAAAAAGCGATGTGTTCGATGCCGACCGCTGCCAGATTCATGTGGAAGATGCGCGCGACCACCACCTAGTTCGGGTAGGACTCGGCCGCTGGTTCGAGAGCGCACGACCCTAGGGTGTGCCATACGCATGGCCCTCGTGGCCTCTCAGGCGAAACGTGTCGAATCTTCCTAGAGCGCGATCCTCCCGTGCGGATGCGTGCTGCTCACCCCACCGTCCACCGCGTACCACTGCCCGGTGACGAAGGAGCTGTCGTCGCTCGCCAGGAACGCGGCCATGGCCGCGATTTCCTCGGGCCGGCCGGCGCGCTTCATCGGCGTCATGTGGCCGATGCGCGCTTCCACGCCGCGCTCACGCGCCTGCTCGAACACCTTGCGGGTCATCTGCGTCTCCACCAGACCGGGCAGGATGGCGTTCACGCGCACGCCGGTGCCTGTGAAGGCATTGGCTGCCGTCTGCACCAGGCTGTTGACGGCCGCCTTGCTTGCGCTGTACGACACCGCGCCTGCGTTGGCGCGCAGCGAAGCGGCCGACGATGTGAGGATGATCGATCCGCTGCCCTGTTGCGTCATGTGGCGCCCGGCATGCTTCACCGCCAGGAAGCAGCTGAGGATGTTGACGCGCCACACATCGTTCCACTCGTCCACGCTTTGCTCCAGCAGCGGCGTGTTGGTGCCGGGCGTGGCGGCGTTGGCGAAGAACACGTCGAGCCCGCCGAACTCGGCCACGCAGCGCGCGACCATCGCCTCGACACTCGCCTCCGCGGTGGCATCCGCCACCATGGCCTCGGCGCGGCCGCCTTCGGCACGCACCAGCGCCACGGTCTCTTCGGTGTTGCCGGCGCTGCGGCCCACCACCAGCACCGCGGCGCCTTCGCGCGCCATGCGCTGCGCGCTGGCACGGCCGATGCCGCTGCCTGCGCCGGTGATGACCACGCGCTTGCCTTCGAGTCTGTTCATGGCTCTGTCTCCGGAACTGAAGAATGAATGGGTTGCGTGCGTGCGGCTGTCACCGCGTCGCGATGGTCCAGCCGCCATCGGCCACGATTTCCGCGCCCTGCACATAGCGGCTGTCGTCGCTCGCGAGGAAGGCCGCGACCGACGCGATCTCCTGAGGCTCGCCGAAGCGCCCGAGCGGCATGGCGGCGAGGCGCGCGGTGACCGTGGCCTCGTCGAACTTGCCGACCGACGCGGGCGTGCCGACCATGCCGGGCACGATGGCGTTCACGCGGATGCCGTGCGGGCTCAGTTCCACCGCCGATGCGCGCGTAAGGCCGAGCACGCCGGCCTTCATGGCCGCGTAGGCGATGGAGTGCGTGAGCGCCTGCAGCGCCGAGGTGGAGCTGAGGTTGACGATGGCGCCGCCGCCGCGCCGCTTCATCTGCGGTGCCGCTGCTTGCGTGGTCCAGATCAAGCCCTTCAGCCCGACGTCGAACATGCGCCCCGCGCTCTCTTCGTCCACTTCTTCGAGCGGCTGAAAGCGCGCCCACACCGCGTTGTTGACCAGCACGCCGACCGGTCCACCGAAGTCGCGCGCCACTGCATCGAACGCATCCGCCACGGCATCGCGCCGGCCCACGTCGGCGACATAGCCGCGCGCTTCGATGCCGCGCGCCACCAAGCCGGCCACGGTGGCTTCTAGCCTTGCAGCGCCCACGTCGAAGCAAGCGACGCGGCCACCTTCGGCAGCGAAGCGCTCGGCGATGGCCAGGCCGATGCCCCGCGCGGCACCAGTGACTACGCAGACCGCGCCGGACAGGCGTTGCGCCACAGGCGCTGTCGTGTGCGTGGTCATTGCGCCGTGCCCTCCGCCTGCAGCATCGCGCCGCTGCGGCGCAGTGCCTCGATGTCTTGCGGCGGAACGCCCCACTCCGCCAGTACCTCGCTGCTCTGCGCGCCGGGCGCCGGTGCGGGCCGCTGCAGCGCGGAAGGCGTGCGCGCGAAGCGCGGCGCGGGGCTGGGGTGCACCACGCCGTCGAAGCGCGTGAAGACGGCGCGCGCCTGCATGTGCACGTCCTGTGGAGCCTCGTCGAGATCGAGCACGGGCGACAGGCATGCGTCACGCCCGCGCATCGCCTCGACCCATTCGTCGCGCGTGCGTGCAATGAACACTTCGGCAAAGCGCTGCCGCACCGCCGGCCAGCTCGCGCGGTCGTTCTGCGGGGGAAGTTGTGCCGCGTCCAGCCCTATGCCCGCGAGCAGCGCCCGGTAGAAGCGCGCCTCGATGGCGCCCACCGCCACGTACTTGCCGTCGCGCGTTTCGTAGGTGCCGTAGAACGGCGCGCCGCCGTCGACGATGTTCTCGCCGCGCTCGGCCGTCCAGTCGCCCATCTGGCGGAACGCGGAAAAGGCCGACATCAGGTTCGCGAGCCCGTCGACCATGGCCGCGTCCACCACCTGCCCGCGGCCCGAGCTGCGCGCCTCGCTCAACGCCGCGAGCACGCCGACGGCCAGGTACATCGCACCTCCGCCCAGGTCCGCCGCCAGGTTGAGCGGCGGCACCGGCGGGCGGCCCTTTTCGCCGATGCAATGCAGCGCGCCGCTCAGCGCGAGGTAGTTGATGTCATGGCCCACCGCCTGGGCCAGCGGGCCGTCTTGCCCCCACCCCGTCATGCGCCCGTACACCAGCCGCGGGTTCGCGCCCAGGCATTCGTCGGGGCCCAGCCCGAGCCGCTCGGCCACGCCGGGGCGAAAGCCCTCGATGAGGATGTCCGCGCGCCGCACCAGCTGCAGCGCCGCATCGACCGCGCCGCGCGATTTCAGGTCAAGCGCCACCGAGCGCTTGTTGCGATTGTAGAAGTCGAAGCGCGGCGGCACCGGCGTGCCGATGTCGATGGCGCTGGCGCTGGCGCGGTCGATGCGCACCACGTCGGCGCCCATGTCGGCCAGCAGCGCGCCGCAGAAAGGCGCGGGGCCGATGGCCGGCAACTCAAGCACACGAATTCCGCTCAGGGGTCCCGGCATGGTGTTTCCTTGGTCCTTGGGAGTGACGCTGATTTTTAGTTCACTACCGTACCAAGTCGATTATCGGGAGCATGCGAAGACAAGGTCAACCGCCTGGCGGTGCGCATCGGTCGGTGTTTTCCATACTTCGTACGCTGGCGAACTTTCTATAAGCTAAGCATCATGAAAGCCGCCATTCTTCAGGAGCGAGGCCGCAACGGCCTCGGCGTGCGCAATGTGCCGATGCCCGTGCGCCGCCCCGGCGAGGTGCTGCTGAGCGTGCACGCGGCGGCGCTGAACCGCGTGGACCTCTACATGCGGGACAACGGCGCAGGCATCACGCACAGCCTGCCGCAGACGCTGGGCGTGGAAGCGGCCGGCGTGGTGGTGGAGGCCGATGCGGGCGGCGGGCTTGAGATCGGCATACAACCCGGCCAGAAGGCCGTGGTGTACGCCAATGCCTTCTGCGGCAAGTGCCGCTATTGCCTCGCGGGCGACCAGCCGCTGTGCCTGCATGCGCACATCATGGGCGAGCACCGCGACGGCGGCTTTGCCGAATACGTCGCCATGCCCGCGCGCTGCGTGCTGCCCCTGCCCGATCACGTCGATCTGGTGGAAGCCGGTGCGCTGCTGGCCGCCTACCTCACGGCCTGGCGCATGCTGTTCGGCAAGCGCGCGCTGCGCCCCGGCGAGACGGTGCTGATCGCCGGCGTCGGCGGCGGCGTGGCGGTCGCGTGCCTGCAACTGGCCTTGCATGCGGGCGCGCGCGTGCTGGTCACCTCGTCGAGCGACGACAAGCTGGCACGTGCCCAGGCGATGGGCGCGAGCGGCGGCGTGAACTACCGGCGCGAGAAGGTGGCCAAGCGCGTGCTCGAAATGACCGGCGGCGAAGGCGTCGACATGGTCATCGACAGCTCGGGTGCCGCCAGCTGGGACGATTCGCTGCGCTCGCTGCGCCGTGGCGGCCGGCTCGTGACCTGCGGCGCGACCACGGGCTCCAACCCGCCGGCCGACCTGCAGCGCATCTTCATTCGCCAGCTCGAGGTGTACGGCTCCACCGGTGGCAGCGTGGCGGAGTGCCACCAGCTGCTGGCGCTGTTCGCGAGCGGCGCCATACGCCCGGTGATCGACAGGCGCTTCGTGCTCGACGACATCGGCGCCGCCTTCGACCAGTTGGAACACGGCAACCAGTTCGGCAAGGTCGTCGTCACGATGGCCTGAGCCGGCCCTTCACCCCACGCATTCATGAAGCAATTGATCCTGGTCCGGCACGGCCAACCGCACGAAGGCCACGCGCAACGCCCGGGCGATCCGCCGCTGCATCCCGCGGGCCATGCGCAGGCACGCGCGCTGGCGCTGCGTCGGCTGGCGCTCGAGCCCATCGACCGCATCGTCTGCAGCCCTCAGCAGCGCGCGCTAGACACCGCCGCGCCGCTCGCGCGCCTGCTGGGCATCGACGTCGAGGTGCTCGACGGCCTGGCCGAGTGCGACCTGAACACTGCGCGCTACCGCTCGCCCGACACCATCCGGCGCGAGGAGCCACACCGCTGGGCGGAGTTCCTGGCGTCGCCGCCGCGCTTCCTGGGCGTGGACCCCGACGTGTTCAGGGCCACCGTGCTCGCCACCTTCGCGGCGCTGCTCGAAGACACGCGCGGCGACACCGTCGCGGTGTTCTCGCACGGCATGCCGATCAAGACGCTGGTCGCGCACGCGATGCGGCTGCCGGGCACCGAGACTTTTTCCATCGACCACTGCTCGGTGACGCGCGTGATCGGCAACGCGCTCGGCGATGCGCGGGTGCGCTCGCTGAACGAATCGACGCCCTAGCAACAGCGCACCCACTGCTCCGCACCGAGTACTCCGCGCTCAGCGTTCGGCGCCGAACGCGCCTTCCGCGCGCAGCGCCGCCACCTCGTGCGGCGCGAAGCCCCAGTTCGACAGCGCGCCCGTCGGGTCGGCAGCCGCCGCTTCGGGCAGCGTCGGCGTGGCAGGCACGGTGCGGCTGAAGCGGGGCGCCGGCGCGGGCTGGGCCACGCCGGCCACCTCCACGAAGGTGCCGCGCGCGCGGTTGTGCGGGTGCGCCATGGCTTCGTCGAGCGTGAGCACGGGCGCGAAGCACACGTCGCTGCCTTCCATCAGCTCGCACCAGGCATCGCGCGTCCTGCTGCGGAAAATCTCCGCCAGCCGCAGGCGGAACACGGGCCAGCTGGCACGGTCGAGCTGGTCGGGCAGGTCGCCGCCGGCAAGTCCGGTGATGCGCAGCAGCTCGGCATAGAACTGCGGCTCGGCCGAGGCGATGCTCACGTACTGCCCGTCCGCCGTCTCGTACACGCCGTACCAGGGCGCGGTGTCGCCGTCGAGCACGTTCTCGCCGCGCACGTCGCTCCAGGCGCCGGCCGCGTGCGAGGCATACATGTAGGTCATCAACGAGGCGGCGCCGTCGACCATGGCCGCATCGACCACCTGGCCCTGCCCCGACTGCCGCACCTCCAGCAGCGCACACACGATGCCGAAGGCCAGGTACATGCCACCCCCGCCGAAGTCGCCCACCAGGTTCAGCGGCACGGCGGGCGGCGCGCCCTGGCGGCCGATGGAATGCAGCGCGCCGGTCAGCGCGATGTAGTTGATGTCGTGGCCCGCAGCCTTGGCCAGCGGGCCGCTCTGGCCCCAGCCCGTCATGCGGCCGTACACCAGCTTCGGGTTCGCGGCCAGGCACGGCTCGGGCCCCAGGCCCAGGCGCTCCATCACGCCGGGGCGAAAGCCTTCGATGAAGGCGTCAGCGCCGTTCAGCAGGCGCCGCAGGGTGGCCAGGCCTGCGGCCGATTTCAGGTCGAGCGCCACCGCGCTGCGGCTGCGGTCCAGCAGCGCCAGCCGCGGATGCCCGGGTGGCGACACCTGCCCCGGCCGCTCGATGCGCAGCACCTGCGCGCCCATGTCGGCGAGCATCATCGCGGCGAAGGGCCCGGGCGCGAGGCCCGCCATTTCCACGACCTTGATTCCCTGCAGCGGTCCCATCGGTGTCCTTGTCGGTTGTCGGGTTGCGTGCCGCTCAGTGCGCCGTTCCGAAGGTGTCGCCCCCGAACGCGTTGCGTAATTGGCGCTTCAGTACCTTGCCGATGTCGCTGCGCGGCAAGCTTTGCACCACGCGCAGGTCGACCAGCCGCTGTGCCTTGCCCAGCCGTTCGTTGGCCCATTCCCTCAACGCATCGGGCGCGACCGTCGCCGCTTCGCGCAGCACCACGCAGGCCATCGGCGATTCGCCCCAGCGCTGCGACGGCACGCCGAACACCGCCGCCTCGTCCACGTCGGGGTGGCTGCGCAGCACCGCCTCCAGGTCGACCGGGTACACGTTGAAGCCGCCCGAGATGATCATGTCCTTCTTGCGGTCGAGCAGCACCAGGTAGCCGTCTTCGTCGAAGCGCCCGGTGTCGCCGCTGCGAATGAAGCGCCGGCCCTCGGCGTCGAACCACTCGGCCTCGGCCGTCTTCTGCGGCAGGTTGTGGTAGCCGACCATCATGGTGCCGGAGCGGCCGACGATCTCGCCGATGTCGCCGCGCGGCAGCTCGCGGCCTTCGTCGTCGATCACGCGCATGTCGTGGCCGGGCGCGGGCTTGCCGACGGTGTGCAGCTTGTCGGGCCGCTCGTGCGCGGGCAGCGCGCACACGCCGCCGCCTTCGGTCATGCCGTAGTACTCGGTCAGCCCGCCCGGCCAGCGCGCGAGCACATCGGCCTTCAGCGCGACCGGAAACGGGGCGCTGCCGCAGGACTTCATGCGAAACGACGACAGGTCGTAGCGGTCGAAATCCGGCCACGCCATGATCCGCTGGAACTGCACCGGCACCATCATGCTGTGCGTGGCACGGTGCGCCTGCGCCAGTTCCAGGTAGCCGCCCGCGTCGAACTTGCGCATCAGCACCACCTTCGCGCCCAGCGACAGCGCGGGGAAGAAGCTCGACAGCGTCATGTTCGAGTACAGCGGAATCGACACCAGCGTGACCGCGTCCGGCCCATAGCCCAGCGAGGTGAACAGCTTCACCTGCGCCCAGCGGAACGCATGCGGCATCATGATGCCCTTGGGCGTGCCGGTCGTGCCAGACGAATAGATGATGTTAAAGGGCGCGTCGGGCTGCAGCCGCACCGGCTCGGGTTGCGCGCCCGCCGGCGCGAGCCAGCCGGACAGCGGCGCGCCGACGCCAGAGTCGTCCAGCGCGATGCGGGGAACGCCCGGCGTGCCGGCCGTGGCTTGCCCCACCGCCTCGTCCACGAAGAACAGCTGCACACCCGAGTCGGCCACCATCGCGGCCAACCCCTCGGGCGTTGAATCAGGCGCGAGCGGGGCCACCGCGACGCCCGCGCGCACCGCGCCCAGGAACACCACCGCATAGCCCAGCGAAGTGGCCGCGCTGATCGCGATCACGTCGCCCGGCTTCAGCCCGTCGCGCTGCAGCGCGGCGGCCACGCGGTCCATCTGCGCGTCGAGCGCGGCGTAGTCCAGGCTCTGGCCATCGAGCAACAGCGCGGTGTGCGCCGCATCGCGCAGCGCGTGCGCGTGGATCAGCTCGGCGACCGTGCCGAAGTCTTGTGCCAGCAACTCGTCGATCTGCATCGGTGCGCTCCGGCGGATGCCTTTACATCTTGCATTCGGAGCTGACGGGCGGCGCGATTTGCGCCGTCGGCTCGATGGACTTCATCACGATCTCGCCCTTGCCTTCGCTGGCCTTGGCCGCCTGCACCACCACCAGCGGGCGCAGCAGCTGGTGGTCGGCCGCGCGCATTTCCACATCGCCCACCACGGTGCTCGCCTTCAGGCCCGAGAGCGCGGCGCGCACGGCCGGCACGTCGGCCGACTTGGCCTTCAGGATGGCCTGGTGCACCAGCTCGAACGACATGTAGGCGTCGGCGTCGATGTAGGTGGGCTTGCGCTTGTAGCGCGCCTCGAAGGCCTTGACGAAGGCGGCGTTGCGATCGCCCGGCATGCTCCAGAAATAGCTCTGCGCCGACCACAGCCCGACGCTCGCGTCGCCGTGCGCGCCGATCAGGATCTCGTTGACCATCGACGCCGACAGCACCGTCTTGTACTTCTCGAACAGCTTGAACGCCTGCTGCTGCTTCACCAGCGCGATGCCGCCCGACGAGGGGTAGTACATGAGCAACCCGTCGGCCGGCTTGTCGAGCAACTGCGCAATGTAGCTGCCCAGGTCCGACGCCGTGATGGGCGCGAACAGCGTCTTGTTGACCTTGCCGCCGCTTTCCTGCATGGCCGCGGCGAAGCGCTTGGCGGTGTCGTGGCCCACCGCGATGTCGGCCATCAGCAGGTCCCAGTTCTTGATGCCGCTGGCCTTGGTCTGCTCGCGAAAGCTGTTGACCATCATGCCGTCGGTGATGCCCACGCGAAAGTAGTTGGCGCCGCAGTTCTTGCCCGTGAGGTCGTCCGACGCGGCGGTGGCGTCGATGAACAGTGCGTTCAGCCCCGGCATCTTCGACGCGATGGCCAGCGAGGTACCCGAGGGGTTGAGCCCGGTGAAGAAAGACACGCCCTGCTGCTCCACCAGCCGCGTGGCCGCCGCGATGGCCGAGGCCGGCGTGCCCGCGTGGTTCTGCGTGACCAGCTCGTACTTGCGGCCCAGCGCCCCGCCCTGCGCGTTGAGCTGCTCCACGGCAAAGGCCGCGCCGTCGTTCACGAAGGCACCGCTCACCGCGAAGGGCCCGGTGTCGATGTTCACCACGCCGAGCTTGATGGCGTTCTGCGCCAGCGCGCCACTCTGCAGCACCACGGCGGCGGCTGCCGCCGCCAACAGCTTCTTGATCATCTGTGTTCCTTGTCTCGGTTAGAAAGCCAGCGCAGCGCGGTGCTGCTCGGTGTCGATGTCGGCGGTGCGCCCGCGGTCGATGATTTCGCCCTTGGCCATCACCACGAAGCGCTGGCTCACCCGGCGCACCAGGTTCAGGTGCTGCTCGACCATGAGCACGCCGGTGCCGGCCGCGCGAATCTGGTTGAACACGTCGGCCAGGTCGTCCACCAGCACCGGCGAGAGCCCTTCGGAGGGCTCGTCGAGCAGCAGCACGCGCGGGTTTCCCAGCAGCGCGCGGCCCACGGCCAGCATCTGCTGCTGGCCGCCGCTCAGCTCGTTGCCCATGCGGTCGCGGCGCTCGTGCAGCACCGGGAACAGCTTGTAGACCGTGTCCATCGTCCAGTGGCCCTTGCGTCCGCAGGCCATGCCCAGGCGCAGGTTCTCGCCGACCGTGAGGTGCGCGAGGATCATTCGGCCCTGCGGCGACAGCGTCACGCCCTGCATGGCCGCGCGGTAGGCCGGCAGCTTCTGCAGCGCGACGCCGCCCACCTCGATGCCGCCGCCACTGACCGTGGTACCGCCGAAGAAGGACAGCAGCAGCGTCGACTTTCCCGCACCGTTCTTCCCCACCACGGCCACCGCCTCGCCTTCGTCGACCTGCAGGTCCACATCGCGCAGCACCACCGACTTGCCGTAGCCGGCACGCAAGCCCTTGACGTCGATGAAGCTCATGCGGCGGTCCCCAGGTAGGCGGCAATCACCTTCGGGTCGCTGCGCACCTGCGCGGGCGAGCCGTTGGCCAGCAGGCGCCCGAGGTCGAGCGCGGTGATCGTGTCGCAGAAGCGAAAGACGGCATCCACGTCGTGCTCCACCACCAGCGCCGTGACGTTGCGCTGCCGCACCACCGTGGCCAGGTGCTGGAACAGCGTGACGGTCTCGCTGGTCGAGAGGCCCGCGGCCGGTTCGTCGAGCAGCATCAGCGTGGGCTGGCCCACCAGCGCCAGCGCGATGTCCACGCGGCGCTGGTCGCCGTAGGCGATGCTGTCGGCAATCTCGTCGTACACCGGGCCGAGCGCCAGCGTGTCGACGATGCCCGCGAGGTCGGTCTCGCCGAGCTGCGAGGCCACCAGCTCCAGCTGCTCGCCCACGCGAATGCCCGGGAAGATGCTGGTGCGCTGGAACGAGCGCGACATGCCCAGGCGCCGGCGCTGCGCGACGGACTGGTGCGTGATGTCCTGCCCGTTGACGAACACCCGCCCGCGCGTGGGTTTGCGCCGGCCGGTGATGGCGTCCATCAGCGTCGACTTGCCCGCGCCGTTGGGGCCGATCACGCCGTGCAGGATGCCGCGCTGCGCCACCTCGAGGTTCACGCCTTCGAGCGCCTTCACGCTGCCGTAGGACACGCTGAGGTCTTCAACGCGCAGCATGGTCGGCTCCTTTCTTCACCGGTGCGTTCGGCACGGCATGCGCGCCGCGCTTGAACAGCCGCGCGATGCCGTTGCGGATGAACCCCATGATTCCCTCCGGGAACGCGACGATCACCAGCACCACGCCCAGGCCGGTCAGCAGCTCCAGGTGGCCGGTGGCGCCGAACTGGTCTTGCCCGACCACGTACAGCAGCGCGCCGAGCACCGGCCCCGCCACGGTACTGATGCCACCGACCAGCGTGGACACCAGCGCGTTGCCGCCGGTCGCAAAGTCGAGCAGCTCGGGCGAGGCGAAGGCGGTGTACAGCCCGGTCAACAGCCCCGAGACGGCCGCGATGAACCCCGACAACGTGAACGCCAGCACGCGCGGCAGGTAGGTGTTGAAGCCCGAGAAGCGCATGCGCTCCTCGTTCGAGCGAATGGCGCGCAGCACGCTGCCCGTGCGCGACCGGCCCGCCGCCCAGGCCAGCAGCATCACGCCGCACAGCGCGAGCCAGGCCACCGGCCAGAAGCCCTCGGGCGTGGAGAGCTGCGCCTGCGTGAGGCCGAAGAAGGTGCCGCTGAAGTTCAGCGCCAGGCCGTCGTCGCCACCGGTGATCGGGCGGAAGTCGGTGACCATCACCAGCGAGCGCAGCATCTGCGCTAGCGCCAGCGTGAGCATCGCGAAGGGCAGCGGTCGGGCCCGCACCACCAGCGCGCCGATCAACGCCGACAACAGCGTGGCGCCCACCAGCGTGAAGGCAGCGGCCGTCATGGCGTTCCAGCCGAACTGGGTGACGGCGATGGCGAAGAGGTAGGTCGCGCTGCCGGTGAAGGCGGCGGCGCCGAACATCATCAGCCCGCTCTGGTGCGCCAGGAAGCCGATGGCCAGCGCCGCGATGCCCAGCGTGATCGCGTTGACCAGCAACCCGAGGTAGAAGGTGCTCTTGAGCACGCTGGGCACGAAGAGCCCGAGAACGATCAACACAACGACCACGATGCCGGGCTTCAGCAGGCCTGCGCCTCTTGCGCGCGCGGTGCCTTCGGCGCTGGAAGGCCGCGGCGAGGTCGCCGCGCGCGGCGCCACGGCCGACAGGCCAGACACACCAGGTACGACCGCCATCACGCAACCCTCCCGCGGCCCAGACCCTGCGGCCGCCACAGCAGCACGATGAACAGCAGCATGTACGGCGCCATCACCGCCAGCGTGGGCGAGATGAGTGCGCCGATCACCTGGATCAACCCGAACACCACCGCCGCCGCGATCGCGCCGCCGATGCTGCCGAGCCCGCCGATGACGACCACGATCAGGCAGCTGATGAGAATGGACGCGCCCATGGCCGGGTCCACCGACAGGTACGGCCCCGCCAGCACGCCGGCCAGCCCCGCGAAGCCGGTGCCCAGGCACACCACCAGCAAGCTGAGCCGGTCGGTGTTCACGCCCATCATGCGGGCCACCATCGGCTGCTGGCTCACGGCGCGCACGTGCATGCCCGAGCGCGTCCACTTCAGCCAGGCGGCCAGCAACACGCAGGTGCCGAAGCCCATGGCGATCAGGAAGATACGGTAGGCCGGGTAGGCGTGGCCGAACAGGTCGAGCGAGCCCGCGAGCGAAGGCGGCGCCGACACGGACAGCGGCGCCGTACCCCACACCTTGATGACGACCTGGCTCAGGATGAGCGCCAGCCCGAAGGTGACCAGCGCCACGTCCATGTGCGAGCGGCGTTGCAGCGGGCGGATGGCCGCGTACTCGAAGAGCACGCCCAGCAGCGCCAGCAGCAGCGGAACGATCACCAGCGCCGCCCAGAAGTTGAACAGCCCCGAGAAGGTGTAACCCAGGTAGGCGCCGAGCATGAACAGCGCGCCGTGGCCGAAGTTCATCACGTCGCGCAGCCCGAAGATCAGCGCCAGCCCGCTCGCCAGGATGGTGAGCAGCGAGGCCAGCGCCAGCGCATTGGCAAGCTGCGCGATGTTGAATGCCTGAGAAAAATCCATGGCGTCGGTTCCGGTATGCGGTGTGCGGTCTGTGATGCGCAGTCAGCGGTCGGTAAAACGTGCTTCACCGCGGTCGAGCACGGTCACGCCGCGCTCCACGGCCAGCGCGCGAAAGCGCACGGTGTCGCCCTGGTCGAAGAGCTCGATGCGGATGGTCTCGCCCGGGTAGGCCGGCTGCGCGAAGCGCACGGCCATCGAACGCAGGCGCTCCGGGCGGCGCGGACTGCAATGCTTGAGCAGCGCACGGCAGGCCAGGCCCATGGTGTTCAGCCCGTGCGAAATGGGCCGCTCGAAGCCGGCGCGGCGGGCCACCTCGGGGTCGGCGTGAATGGGCATGTAGTCGCGGCTCGCGAGCCGGTAGAACAACGCGGCCTGCGGCGCGGTGCGGTAGTCGATGCGGGCGGTGGGCACCGCGCCCTCGGGCAGCGCGCTGGCACCGGCCGGCGCGCTGCCGTGGCTGCCGCAGCCGCCGTCGCCGCGCAGGAACTCGGTCGAGCGCAGGTTGGCCAGCGCCTCGCCGCTGTGCGCGTCGGCGATCTCGGTGTCGAAGTGAATCAGCGCGCCGCGCCCCACGCCCTTGTCGACCACGGCGCGCACGCCGTAGCTGGCGCGCACCGTGCCCGCGAGCGGCAGCGGGCGGTGCAGCTCGAAGCGCATTTCGCCGTGCAATATCTTCACCCAGTCGATGCCCGTGGACGGGTCCGCATGCCAGAAGGCGGGCCAGCCCAGCACCACGCACTGGCTGGGCACGGCGCGTTGATCGCGGCCTTCGTAGACATGAAGAAGCTCGTCTTCGTCGAGCGGGTCGCTGCCCATGCCCAACCCCAGTGCGTACAGCGCCGAGTCGCGCCAGTCGTAGCTTTGTACCGCGGGCTCGAAGCGGCGCGCGATGACGTTCTGCAGGTTCATGGTGTCCGTCTTGTCTCCACTTTTTTGGGGGGCGGCGGGTGTGCAGTGCGTTGCTGCCGATTTATACAATCAGCATACAAGACAATATGCATGCGTACTACTTATCGTAAGTACGGAGTCGCGTCGGCGACCGATGCGTCTTGTCTTGCGTCTTGCGGTTTTTTTCTGCGCCGCTTCAGCGGTGAAAGCGCACGGCTTCATGCGGTGCCGCGCGACCCACGCGCGCCGCATTCGCCTTGTCCGCCGTGTCCTCGTAACCGAAGGACACCCCGAACAGCAGCCTCTGCTCGGCCGGCAGGTGGAGCACCTCGCGCACGATGTCGGGGTACAGGCCGAGCGCCCCCTGCGCGCAAGAGGCGATGCCGCGCGCCGTGAGCGCCAGCATCAGCGTTTGCGCGTACATGCCAAGGTCGGTCGCCTCGCGCGTGTCGAACGGGTGCGCCATGAAGACGAACACTGCGTGCGGCGCGCCGAAGAAATCCAGGTTGCGTACATAGGCGGCGCGCCGGCCTTCCAGGTCGCTGCGCGCCACGCCCATGGCGCCGTAGAGCTGCGCCGCCGCATCGACTTGGCGTTCGCGATAGACACCATGGAATTTCGAATCCGCCGGCCAGTCGGGCTTGATCGGCTCGTTGCGCGTGCCGGCCGCTACCAGCGCCGCGCGCAAGCGCCGCAGCGCCTCGCCGGACACCACGTGCGGTATCCACGGCTGCACGTTGCAGTTCGACGGCGCACGCTGCGCGATGGCGAACACCTCGTCGAGCGTGCGCTGTGGCACCTCGCCCGGCAGAAAGCCGCGCACCGAGCGCCGCTGGAGGATGGCTTCGTCGACAGAGAGCATGGGAGCTAAGTTCCGAGGTTGATTTCAGCGGCCGTCGATCAACGCCGCGCCGCGCCGCGCATAGGCCTGCGCCAGCTTGCGCCCCACGCGCGCCGCATCGGGCAGGAAGCCGTTGCCGGCCTCCCCGCGCGCGGCCACGCCGGCGCTTCCCACCGCGCCACGGAACATCGCGAACACCTGGTGAAAGGTGGTCATGCGTTCCTTCGAGCCGGCCAGGCGGTAATAGCGCTCGAGGTACTCCTCTTCCGACGGAATGCCCATGTCCGCCAGCGGCAGCCCGAGCAGCCCGCCGTTCTCGTCGGTCGCCATGCGCCAGGCCTGGCTGTTGAACGCCACGTCGACCAGCGGATGCCCGAGCGTGGACAGCTCCCAGTCGAGCACGCCCACCACGCGCGGCTCGGTGGGGTGGAACATCATGTTGGTGATGCGGAAGTCGCCATGGCACAGCGCCAGCGTGTCGCTCTCGGGCACGCGCTCGGCCAGCCACGCCACCACGCGGTCGAGCTCGGGAATGTCGTCGTCGCCGTGGCGGAACTGCGTCCATTGCTGCGACCAGCGGCTGAGCTGCCGCGCGAAGTAGTTGCCCGGCTTTCCGTAGTCGCCCAGCCCCAGCGCGCGAAAGTCCAGGCTGTGCAGCGCGGCCATGGTCGCGCCCATCGATTCGTACATCGCCCGGCGCTCGGCCGGCGGCACGCCCGGCATCGCAAAGCCCTCGAACACGCGCCCGTCGATGCGCTCCATCAGGTAGAAAGGCGTGCCCACGACCTCGCGGTCGGTGCAGTACAGCAGCGGCGCGGGCACCGGCATCGCGCTGTCGCGCAGCGCGGTCAGCACGCGGTATTCACGGTCGATGGCATGCGCGGACGGCATCAATACCGCGTTGGGCTGCTTGCGCAGCACAGCCTGCCAACTGCCGCGGCGCAAGAAGTAGGTCGGGTTCGACATGCCGCCGACCGTACGCTCGACCACCAGGGCGGCGGCGTCGTCGTCCGGCAGCCCGTGGCGGGCATCGCGCAGGTAGGCATCGAGACGATCGACTTCGAAGTCGATGCCGCGGGTGTGCTCTTCGACGTTCATGCCGCCGCGCTCAGGCCGTTGCGCGCTTGCCCGCGAAGCCGAACAGATGCTGCGCCACCCTGCGCATCTGCATCTCTTCGGATCCTTCGGTGATGCGGTAGCGGCGATGGTGGCGGTAGATGTGCTCGAACGGCAGGCCGCGCGTGTAGCCGATGCCGCCGTGCACCTGGATCGCCCTGTCTGCAGCTTCGCAGCACAGCCGGTTCGCGCGAAAGTTGCAGATCGACACCAGGTCGCTGATTTCCAGCGGGTCCTGCTGGTCCATGCGGCTCGCCACCTGGAAGATGAAGTTACGCACCATCTCGCATTCGGCATACAGCTCCACCAGCGGAAACTGGATGGCCTGCTTCTTCGACAGCGGCTCGCCGAACGCAATGCGGTTCACCGCGTACTTGGCGGATTCGGCGATGCAGTAGCGCGCCGCGCCGGCGCTGGCCGCCGCCTGGCGAATGCGGTTCTCGTGAATGAAGCGCTGCGCCAGCACCAGACCCTGGCCTTCCTCATGCAGGATGGCGCTGTTCGGCACGCGCACGTTCTTCAGCTCCACCTCGGCGTGGTCGCTGGGCATGTTGAAGGTCCAGTGGTTGTAGGCGATGCGGTGGCCGGGCGTGTCGGTCGGCACGATGAAGGCGGTGATGCCCAGCGCATCGCCCGGCTTGCCCGAGGTGCGCGCGAACACCAGGTTGGCGTGCGCGCGCTGCACCTGGCTGTTGAAGCGCTTCATGCCGTTGATGACCCAGCCGTCGCCGTCACGCACGCCTGTCGTTTCCAGCCAGGTCGCGTCGCTGCCGTGGTTGGGCTCGGTGAGGCCGAACGACAGGTGGAGGTCGCGCCGGATGATGCCTTCGATGTAGCGCTTCTGCTCCGTGGTGCCATAGGCGTTGATGACCGGGACGATCGGGAAGTTGCCGACGATGGACGACTCGTCCTGCAGGTCGTTGTGCAGCCCCAGCCCCTTGGCGGCCAGGTGCTCGCGAATGGCGGCAATGGCCAGGTTGGAGGCCGCTTGCCCGCCGCAGGCCTTGGGCAGGCCGTAGCGCAGGTGGCCGGCCTTGTCGGCGCGGCGCTCCATCTCGGCGATCAGGTCGTGCCACTCCTTGCGCGGAAATCCGTCGTTCTCCCAATCGGTGCGGGCGTGCTCGCGCCGGTGGTCGAAGAACTGCATGTGCTCGCGCTCCAGCGGCTTGATCTCGGCCTCGATGAAGGCGTCGAGCTCGGCGAGCTTTGCGGTGATCTCGGGGGGGAACTGGTAGTCCATGAAGCGGGTGTCTCCTGCGGAAGGCGATCCGGTCGCCGGTTGGTGGTTGGCTTTGCAGTTTTGATATGCGTCAGCAACCTTACACAGGCGTACTATCGACGTCAATCGGATTCACCCCGGCGCGCGGCGCGCCTCTTCGACCGCATGATGTGCGCTCCAGCCGTGAATCGGATTCACAGATGATGTGCGCCCCGCGTTCTTCTCACCTCCCCCTGCAAACCGCACGATATCGGCACCCGGCAGCACCGCTTGCTGCCTGTATTTCCCCAACGCCGATACCGACACACGGAGACAAGAATGGAAGAACGCACCGAACTGCAGGCAGCCCTGCTCGACAGCCTGCAACGCGTGGTCGACAAGGAGATTGCGCCCCTGGCCCAGCAGATGGACGAAGAAGAAAAATTCCCAGAGCACCTCATCAGGATCTTCGGCGACATGGGCCTCATGCAGGCCCGCGTACCCGAGGAGTACGGCGGCCCCGGCCTTGACCTGACCACCACCTGCATGGCAAAGGAACTGGTGGCGCGCGTGTCGATGACGGGCGCGCAGCTCATCAACCAGAACACCATTTCCTTCGTGCTGCCGCTGCTGCACTTCGGCACCGACGAACAGCGCAGGAAGTGGCTGCCGCGCGTGGCCAAGGGCGGCGTGGTGAGCTCGGTGGCCATCACCGAGCCGCATGCGGGCTCCGACGTGGGCGCCATGAAGACCAACGCCGTGCGCGAGGGCGACCACTACGTGGTGAACGGGCAGAAGTGCTTCATCACCATGGCGCCGCTGGCCGACTACATCACCCTCTTCGCCAAGACCGGCGAGGTGAACAGGCGCGGCGTGGACAACATCAGCTGCTTCATCGTCGACATGAAAAGCGCCGGCATCACGCTGGGCGGCAGCGAGAAGATGATGGGCCAGCGCGGCACGCCGCACGCCGACATCTTCTTCGACAACGTGCGCGTGCCGGTGGAAAACCGCATGGGCGAGGAAGGCCGCGGCTTCATCTCATGCATGCACATCCTCGACCTGAACCGGCCCACGGTGGCGGCCAGCGCGGTGGGCGTGGCGCAGGGCGCGTTCGACATCGCCGTGGCCTACGCCAAGGAGCGCAAGGCCTTCGGCAAGGCCATCGGCGAATTCCAGGGGCTGCAGTTCATGCTGGCGGACATGCACATCCAGATCGAGGCCGCGCGGGCCCTGCTCTACAAGTGCACCCGCGCCATCGACGCCGGCCAGCACGACCGGCTCACCGAAATGGCCTCGATGGTGAAGTGCTTCTGCACCGATGTGGCCATGAAGGTGACCACCGACGCGGTGCAGGTGCTGGGCGGTCACGGCTACATCCGCGGCAACCATGTGGAACGCATGATGCGCGACGCCAAGGTGCTGCAGATCTACGAAGGCACCAACCAGATCCAGCGCATGGTCATCGCGCGGCGCGCGCTCGGCTTTCGTTGAGCCCCAGCATGGCCACCGTAGCCGCCGGCACACCCGGCGCCCTGACCGGCATCCGCGTGCTCGACTTCACCTTCGTTATGTCGGGCCCCTACTGCACCCGCCTGATGGCCGACCTGGGCGCCGAGGTCATCAAGATCGAGTCGAAGCACGGCGACCTCACGCGCAGCCGGCCGCCGTTTCGCGACGGGCGCAGCAGCTACTACGCCTCGCTGAACTGCGGCAAGCGCAGCATCGTGCTCGACCTGAAGAGCCCCGAGGCGCGCGACATCGTGCACGACATGGTCAGGCAGGCCGACGTGGTGGTGGAGAACTTTCGCCCCGGCGTCATGAAGCGCCTGGGCCTGGGCTACGAGACGCTCAGCGAGATCAACCCGCGGCTCGTGTACTGCTCGATCTCCGGCTTCGGCCAGGGCAAGTCGGGCGACGGCAAGGGTGCCTACGCGCCCACGCTGCACGCGCTCTCGGGCTTCGACGACGCCATGCGCGGCTACCAGGACGATGCCAGCCGTCCGCCCAACACCGGCATCTTCGTGGCCGACGTGCTGGGCGGCTCGCTGGCCTTCGGCGGCATCCAGGCCGCGCTGGTGCAGCGCCAGCGCACCGGGCGCGGCGACCTGGTCGACCTGTCGCTGCTCGACTCGATGGTGAGCCTGCTGGTGTGCGAGGTCGGCGAGGCGCAGTTCCCCGAGCAGCCGCTGCACTTCGTCTACAAGCCCACGCCCGCGCGCGACGGCCACCTCGTGGTGGCACCCACCACGCAAGACAACTTCGTGGCGCTGTGCAGGGCCACCGGCCACCCCGAGTGGCTGGAAGACGAGCGCTTCGCCACCGGACGCGGCCGCCAGGTGCACTGGGACGCCTTCCTGGCCGAGCTGGCCAAGTGGGCCCTGCAGCACACCGCCGAGGAGTGCGAACGCATCCTCGACGCGCACCAGGTGCCCTGCTCGCGCTACCTGAACATCGGCGAGACGATGCAGCTGCCGGTGGTGAAGGAGCGCGGCACCATGTGCGAGATCGACGACGGCGCCGGGCCCTTCCTGGTGGCGGGCACGCCGTTTCGCATGGCCAACGGCAACGCCGGCCCGCGCGCGCACGTGCCGGTGCTGGGCGCCGACGGCCCGGCCATCCTCGGCGAGCTGCTGGGCAAGGACGCGGCCGGCATCGCGCGGCTGCGCGAGGCGGGCGTGCTGGGCGGTTAGCGCAGCACGCCGACGCGACACACCACACACAAGAAAAGGTCACAAGACCATGGAGACAACAACCGATGAACACCGCCATGACAGCGTTGCTGGCCGGCGCCTGCGCCTTGGCGCTGGCCCTGCCCGCGAGCGCGCAAAGCGCCTTTCCTGACAAGCCCGTGCGCATCGTCGTGCCGTTCGCGGCCGGCGGCGTGACCGACGCGATGCTGCGCCTGCTGCAGGAGCCCGTGGGCCGCAGCCTGGGGCAGCCCGTGATCATCGACAACCGGCCCGGTGCCGCCGGCATGATCGCCGCGCGGCTGGCCGCCGACGCGGCGCCCGACGGCTACACCGTGCTGGTGGTGAACACCGGGCTGATCGCCATCACGCCCTTCGTGCAGAAAAGCGCGGGCATCGACCCGCAGCGCCGCTTCGCGCCCGTGGCGGTCCTGTCGAGCGCGCCTTCGGTGCTGCTGGTGCACCCTTCGGTGCCGGTGGCCGACCTACGCCAGTTCCTGGACTACGCCAAGGCCAACCCGGGCAAGCTCGAATACGCCGTGGTCGGCAAGGGCGCGTATGGCGACGTGGCGACCTCGCTGTTCCAGAAGCAGGCCGGCGTGCGCATGCTGCCCGTGCCCTACCAGGGCAACGCGCAGACCACCGCCGCGCTGCTCTCGGGCGAGGTGAAGGTGCAGCTCACCATCCTCTCGGGCCCGATGAACGACTACCTGAAAAACGGCCGCATCAAGGCACTGGGCGTCGCCACGGCGGGGCCCAGCGCGCTGGTGCCGGGCGTGCCACCCATTGCCGATGTACTGCCGGGCTTCGATGCCGTGGTCTACACCGGCCTGGTGGCGCCCGCGCGCACGCCGCCGGCCGTGCTCGACAAGCTGGGCCACGCCTTCACCACCGCGCTGTCGGACCCGGCCCTGCGCAAGCAGCTCGAGGCCATGGGCATGGAGGCCGCGCCGCTGGACGGCAAGGCCTACGGCGCACGCATCGTCCGCGAAATCGGCGCCTTCGCTCCCGCCATCAAGGAGCTGGAAACCGAATGAACGCGAGCACTCTTCCTTCGAAACTGTGAGGTCAAAGCCATGAAGATTCTTGTGCCCGTGAAGCGGGTCGTCGACTACAACGTGAAGGTGCGCGTGAAGAGCGACGGCACCGGTGTGGACATTGCCAACGTGAAGATGAGCATGAACCCCTTCGACGAGATCGCGGTCGAAGAGGCGGTGCGCCTGAAGGAAAAGGGCGTGGTCACGGAAGTGATCGCCGTCTCGTGCGGTGACGCCAAGTGCCAGGAAACCCTGCGCACCGCGATGGCCATCGGCGCCGACCGCGGCATCCTGGTGGAGACCACCGAAGAACTGCAGCCCCTGGCCGTGGCCAAGCTGCTCAAGGCTCTGGTCGACAAGGAGCAGCCCCAGCTGATCATCCTGGGCAAGCAGGCCATCGACGACGACGCCAACCAGACCGGCCAGATGCTGGCAGCGCTGGCAGACCTGCCGCAAGCCACCTTCGCCTCGAAGGTGGACCTGGCAGCTGACAAGGTCACGGTCTCCCGCGAAGTCGATGGCGGCATGGAAACGCTGACCCTCACGCTGCCCGCGGTCATCACGACCGACCTGCGCCTGAACGAGCCGCGCTACGTGACACTGCCGAACATCATGAAGGCCAAGAAGAAGCAGTTGGACACCTTCAAGCCCGAAGACCTGGGCGTGGACGTGAAGCCGCGCCTGAAGACCCTGAAGGTCAGCGAGCCGCCCAAGCGCGGCGCCGGCATCAAGGTGCCTGACGTTGCAGCGCTGGTGGACAAACTGAAGAACGAAGCGAAGGTGATCTGAACATGACCGCACTTGTTATTGCCGAACACGACCACGCCAGCATCAAGCCGGCAACGCTCAACACCGTGACCGCTGCCATTGCTTGTGGCGGTGAGGTACACGTTCTGGTGGCTGGCGCCAATGCAGCCGAAGCAGCCAAGGCAGCAGCACAGATCGCAGGCGTGACCAAGGTCATCGCAGCAGACAGCCCCAGCCTGGCAGAGAACCTTGCTGAAAACGTCGCAGCCCAGGTGCTGGCCATCGCTGCGAACTACAGCCACATCCTGTTCCCCTCGACCGCCAACGGCAAGAACGTCGCTCCGCGCGTGGCCGCCAAGCTGGACGTGGCACAGATCAGCGACATCACCAAGGTCGACAGCCCGGATACGTTCGAGCGCCCGATCTACGCTGGCAACGCCGTCGCTACTGTGCAAAGCAGCGATGCCACCAAGGTGATCACCGTTCGCACGACCGGCTTCGACGCCGCAGCCGCCACCGGTGGCAGCGCAACCGTCGAAACCGCTGAAGGCGTCGCAGACAGCGGCAAGTCCAGCTTCGTCGGCCGCGAAGTGACGAAGAGCGAACGCCCCGAACTGACCGCCGCCAAGATCATCGTCTCCGGTGGCCGCGCTCTCGGCAGCGCAGAGAAGTTCATGGAAGTGATGGCGCCTCTCGCCGACAAGCTCAATGCCGGCCTCGGCGCCAGCCGCGCCGCAGTGGACGCGGGCTACGCCCCCAACGACTGGCAAGTCGGTCAGACCGGCAAGATCGTCGCGCCGCAGCTGTACATCGCCGCCGGTATCTCGGGCGCCATCCAGCACTTGGCCGGCATGAAGGACTCGAAGGTCATCGTCGCGATCAACAAGGACGAAGAAGCACCGATCTTCAGCGTGGCCGACTACGGCCTCGTCGCCGACCTGTTCGTGGCCGTGCCCGAACTGGCCAGCGCCCTCTAGGGCTCGCCGCCCAGCGACAGACATCAAGAAAAACGGAGACAGACAAATGCCCCGCACCTTCCGCGCACGACGCCTGCTGGCCGCAGCAGCAGCCACAGCCGCCGCCGCCCTGCCCTTCGCGGCCACCGCCGCGTTCCCCGACAAACCCATTCGCCTCGTGGTTCCCTACGCCGCGGGCGGCCCGACCGATGCCATGGCGCGCATCCTGCAGGCCCCGCTGCAGCAGGCGCTCGGTGGCGCCACGGTCATCGTCGACAACGTGCCCGGCGTGGGCGGCGCGCTCGGTGCGCAGCAGGTGCTGCGTGCGCCGGCCGACGGCTACACCCTGTTCCTGGGCAACAACGGCCCCAGCGCCGTGACGCCGCTGCTGCAGAAGAACGCGGGCTTCGACCCGGTGAAAGACTTCGTGCCCATCTCCATGGTCGCCAAGTCGACCATGGTGCTGGCCGTGAGCGCCGACGTGCCCGCCACCAACATGAGCAGCTTCCTGGAGTGGGCCAAGAAGACCAACGGCAAGGCCAACTACGCCAGCGCCGGCGTCGGCTCGCTGGGCCACCTGGGCACCGAACTGCTCATCAAGCAGGCCGGCATCAAGATGACCCACGTGCCCTACAAGGGCCAGGCACCCACGCTGAACGCGCTGCTCGGCGGCGAGGTGCAGGTGCTGCTCACCACGCCCACCGAGGCCATGCGCGGGCAGATGGCCACCGGCAAGATCAAGCTGGTGGGCGTCACGTCGGAAACCGTTTCGCCGCACGACCCCAAGGCCGACCCCATCGGCAAGTACGTGCCCGGCTATTCGCTGTACTCGTGGTTCGCGCTGCTCGCCAAGGCCGGCACGCCGACGGCGGTGGTCGAGCAGCTGCACGCCGCGGTGGTCAAGGCCGTGGCCTCCGAAGACGTGAAGAAGCGCTTCGACTCCCTCGGCGTCGATGCCGAGAGCAGCGCGCCGCCCAAGGTGATGGAGTACGTGAAGCAGGACGTGGCGCGCTGGAGCGTGATCATCCGCGAGCAGAACATCCAGCCCGAATAACAAGCGAACAGGCACACGCCAAGGACACCCCCATGGATTTCACCCCCGAAGAAATCGCCTTTCGCGACAGCGTGCGCCGCATGGCCGAGCGCCACGTGGCGCCCATTGCGGCCGAGATCGACGAGAACGACCGCTTTCCCACCGAGCTGATTCCCGTGTACGGCGACATTGGCCTGCTGCAGCTGTGGGTGCCCGAGGCCTATGGCGGCCCCGGCGCCAACCTGACGATGGTGTGCATGGCGCGCGAAGAAATATCGCGCCACTCCGAGGCCTGCGGCCTGCTGGCCGGCGAGACCACCATGTTCGTGCTGCCGCTGATGCACTTCGGCACCGAGGCGCAGAAGCAGCGCTTCCTGCCCATCGTGGCGCAGGGCCGCACGCTGACGGCCATTGCGCTGTCGGAGCCCGGCGCCGGCTCCGACGTGAGCGCCATTCGCACGCGCGCCGTGCGCGACGGCGACAGCTACGTCATCAACGGGCAGAAGCAGTGGTGCTCGTTCGGCAGCGTGGCCGACTACATCATGGTGTTCGCCAAGACCAGCGACGCGGGCGGGGTGGACAACATCAGCCCCTTCATCGTCGACGTGAAGACCATGCCCGGCGTCAGCTTCGGCAAGAAGGAACGCAAGATGGGCATGCGCGGCGCGGTGAACGTGCCCGTTTACCTCGACAACGTGCGCGTGCCCGCCGAGAACATGCTCGGCGAAGAGGGCAAGGGCTTTCGCGCCGCCATGCGCGCACTGGACCTGAACCGCCCCGCCATCGCGGCCGCCTCGGTGGGCCTGGCGCAGGGCGCGCTCGACGCGGCGGTGGCCTATGCGCAACAGCGCAAGCAGTTCAAGCGCTTCATCTCGGAGTTCCAGGGCGTGCAGTTCATGCTGGCCGACATGGCCATGCAGATCCAGGCGGCGCGCTGCCTGCTGTACGAATGCACCCGCGCCGGCGACCGCGGCGAGTGGGACCGGCTGCCCATGCTGGCCAGCATGGCCAAGTGCTTTGCGAGCGACATGGCCATGAAGGTGACGACCGACGCGGTGCAGGTGCTGGGTGGCTACGGCTACACCAAGGACTACCCGGTCGAACGGATGATGCGCGATGCCAAGCTGAACCAGATCTTCGAGGGCACCAACCAGATCCAGCGCGTGGTGATCGCGCGCGAGCTGCTGCGCAACGCCGCCGCCGCATGAGCCCCGCAAGGAATCCCCCCCATGACGCTCCCCACCTACGAAAGCCTGCTGTACACCCGCGACGGCCACGTCGCGGTGCTCACCTTCAACCGCCCGCAGCGCATGAACGCCATCGGCGGCACGCTGAAGCAGGACATTGCCGCCGCAATTCGCGAGGCCGAACGCAACGACGCCGTTCGCGCCATCGTGCTGACCGGCGCCGGCCCCGCCTTCTGCACCGGCGGCGACGTGAAGGAAATGAGCGCCGGCCCCGGCGCCGCCCGCCCGCTGAAAGAAAAGATCGCCCCAGCGCGCGACGAGATGCTGCTGGCCATCTACGAAGCCACCAAGCCGGTGATCGCGGCCGTCAACGGCGCGGCCGTGGGCGCGGGCATGAACATGGCGCTGGCCGCCGACATTCGCATCGCGGCCAGCAACGCCAAGTTTGCGCAGGCCTTCGTCAAGCGCGGCCTGCCGCCCGACACCGGCGCCACTTACCTGCTGCCGCGCGTGGTCGGGATGGCCAAGGCGTGCGAGCTGGCGTTTACCGGCGACGTGATCGATGCGCAAGAAGCATTGCGCCTGGGCATCGTCACGCGCGTGGTGCCGCCGGAGGCACTGATGGCCAACGCCTTGGAACTGGCGGCACGCATCGCGGCCGGCCCGCCCATTGCCATCCAGCTCGCCAAGCGCTCGCTGTACCGCGGGCAGGAAGGCAGCTTGCGCGAAGCGCTGGCGCGCGAGGCCGCGGCGTTCAACGTGTGCATGGAGACCGAGGACGCGGCCGAGGGCGTGGCTGCGTTCCTGGAGAAGCGGGCGGCGGTGTTCGCGGGGCGCTGACCGCCTCGGGCCAACCCCTCACCGGCTTCTCAGATACTGGCCCAGCCCGCCTCGAACTTCTCGTTCAGAAAGTCAAGAAACGCCCGCACCCGCGGGCTCAGGTTTCGCTTGCTCGGGTACACCACGTAGATGGGTTCTTCCGACGCCAGCTGGTACTTCTCGAGCACGCGAATGAGCCGCCCCGCCGCCAGGTCGGCTGCCACGTGCACGTCAGACAGCCGCACGATGCCCACGCCCGCGATCGCATACGCGCGCAGCAGCTCGGCCGAGTTGCTGCCGATGTTGCCGTTCACGTTCAGCGCCACCGGCTCGCTGCCGTCCTGCAGCGCCCAGGTGCTGCGCACCGAGCCCGCCAGAAAGTTCATGCAGTTGTGCTGCTGCAGGTCTTGCAGCGTCATGGGAATGCCGGCCTTCGACAGGTACTTGGGCGAGGCGCACAGCGTCCAGCGCGTGGTCGCGATGCGGCGCGCCACCAGAGACGAATCGGGAATGTCGCCGCTCTGGAAAGACAGGTCGATGTGGTTCTCGAACAGGTCGATGGGGCTGGCCGTGAGAACGAACTCCACGCGCATGTGCGGGTGCCGCTCCAGAAACTCGGGGATCACCGGCGACAGCTGGTGCTGCGCCAGCAGCAGCGAAGAGTTGAAGCGCAGCACGCCGCTGGCCCGCGTCTTGGTGTTCTGCAGGCCGTTTTCGGCCTCTTCGAGCGCGTCGAGCACGCGGTGCGCGCCTTCAAGAAACTGCTCGCCTTCGCGCGTGAGCTTCAGCACGCGCGAGGTGCGGTGAAACAGCCGCACGCGCAGTCGGTCTTCCAGCCGCTGAATGAGCTTGCTGACAGTCGAAGGGTTGCAGTCGAGGCTGCGCGCGGCCGCGGAAAAGCTGGTTTCCTCGGTCACGCGAAGGAACACATCGAGCTCTCTGATGCGGTCGTTCATGGGGTGGCGATGCGGTGACGCTGTGGCGCGGTGGATTGGCGGCAAGAAGGCAAGGAAACAGGCGCCGCAAGAATACTCCGCGCCGTCCGTCGGTGGGCCCTGGGCTCAGTCCGTCTTGACCCACACCGCCTTCGTCTGCTGGTACTCCGCCATGTGCTCCGCGCCCGACTCGCGGCCGTAGCCGCTCATCTTGTAGCCGCCGAAAGGCACGGCCGGGTCCATCACCTGGTAGCAGTTGACCCACACCGAGCCCGCGCGCAGGCCCTTGGCCACGCGGTGCACCTTGCCCACGTCGCGCGTCCACACGCCGCTGGCCAGGCCGTAGTCGGTGTCGTTGGCGCGGCGCAGCATGTCGTCGATGTCGTCGAAGGGCAGCGCCGAAATCACGGGCCCGAAGATTTCTTCGCGCGCGATCTTCATGCCGTCGTTCACGTTCGCGAACACCGTGGGCGCCACGAAGTAGCCCGCGCCCAGCCCGTCGCGCTCCAGCCGCATGCCGCCGGCCAGCGCCTCGGCGCCCTCCTGCTTGCCCGCGGCCAGGTAGCCGGTGACGCGGTCGAGCTGCTGCTGCGACACCAGCGGGCCCAGCTGGGTTTCGGTGTCCAGCGGGTTGCCCACGCGCAGCGCGCGCGCAAAGTCGGCCACCTTGTGCACGAACTCGTCGTACACCTTGCGCTCCACGAACAGCCGCGTGCCCGCGCTGCAGATCTGCCCCGAGTTGCCGAACACCGCCATGGCCGCGCCGGGCACCGCCGCATCCAGGTCGGCATCGGCGAACACGATGTTGGGCGACTTGCCGCCCAGCTCCAGCGACACCCGCTTGATGTTGGCGGCCGAGGCCCGGATTATTTTCTGCCCCACCTCGGTCGAGCCCGTGAACGCGATCTTGTCCACGCCCGGGTGGTCGGCCAGCGCAGCGCCGGCCGCGCCCAGCCCGGTGACCACATTGAACACACCCGGCGGCAAGCCCGCCTCCGCGCACAGCTCGGCCAGGCGCAGCGGCGACAGCGGCGCCTGCTCGGCCGGCTTCAGCACCAGCGTGCAGCCCGAGGCGAGCACGGGGCACAGCTTCCAGATGGCCAGGCCGATGGGGCCGTTCCACGGGTTGATGGCACCCACCACGCCCACGGGTTCTTTCAGCGTGTAGCTGAACACCTCGCCCGCGGCGGAGTTCTCGATGGTTTCGCCGTGCGTCGACGTGGCCAGCCCCGCGTAGTAGCGCAGCAGCGCCACCGCGCGGCGCCGGCCGAGCGTGGTGCGCGCAATGGGACCGCCCATGTCGAGCGTGTCGAGCATGGCCAGCTCGTCGTAGTTGGCCTCCACGATGTCGGCGATGCGCAGCATGACCTGCTGGCGGTCGAAGGGCTTGAACTTGCTCCACGGCCCCACGAAGGCACGGCGCGCGGCGGCCACCGCCAGCGCCACGTCGCGCTCGTCGGCCTCGGCCACCTCGGCCAGCACCTGGCCGGTGCTGGGGTTGATGGTCTTGAAGGTGCGGCCCGAGAGCGCGTCGGCGTGCTTGCCGTCGATGAACATGCGCTTCACGCGGCCGTCGAGAAAGGCGGGCGTGGGCAATGGGGTGAGCTGTGCCATGGGGGTGTCCTTGTACTTACGAATCGAAAAAGGCGAAGAAGCGAAGAGACGAAGAAGCGAGCAGACGAAGCGGGTTCAGGCCGGCAGCCGCGTGTCGGCGGGCGCGTTCTGCTGGCTGCGTTGTAGCCCGCGCTGCTGCCCGTGTTGTTGCCCCTGTTGCTGCTTGTCTTGCTGAATGAAGGCCGCGGCACGCTCGCCGATCATGGTGGCCGGGGCGCTGGTGTTGCCGCCGACGATGTTGGGCATGACCGATGCATCGGCCACGCGCAGCCCCTCGATGCCGTGCACGCGCAGCCGCGCGTCCACCACCGCGAGCGGATCGGTGGCCGGGCCCATCTTGCAAGTGCCCACCGGGTGGTAGGCGGTGTTGACCTGCTCGCGCAGCGCCGCTTCGAGCTGCGCATCGGTCTGCACCTGCGGACCGGGCGCGATCTCGCCGCCGGAGTAGGGTGCCAGCGCCGCGCCGGCGAAGATGCGGCGCGCCTCGCGCACGCCGCGCACCAGCGTCGCCATGTCGGCCGGGTCTTCCAGGAAGTTGGGGTGCATCACCGGCTTGGCGGCCGCGTCGGCCGAGGCCAGCTCCAGGTGGCCGCGCCCCGCGGGCCGCAGCAGCTGCACCAGCACCATGAAGCCGTGGTCGCGCGGAATGACGCGCGCGTTGCCCTTCAGCCCGACCAGGAAGGTCATCTGCACATCGGGCCGGTCCAGCCCCGGCAGCGAGCGAAAGAAGCCGCCCGCCTCCGCCGCGTTGGAAGACAGCATGCCCTTGCGGTTGAACAGGTAGCGAAACGGGCTGGCCAGCATGCGCGGCCACGAGGTGCCCGACAGCGCATAAGACTCCCCGCTCGGGTTGGCGTGCGAGACAAACACCGTCGGGTGGTCTTGCAGGTTCTGCCCCACGCCCGGCAGGTCGAGCTGCACCGGAATGCCCCAGCGCCGCAGGTGCGCGCCGGGGCCGATGCCCGAGAGCATCAGGAGCTGCGGCGAGTTGACCGCACCGCCCGCCAGCACCACCTCGCTCGCCGCGCCAGCCAGGCTCAAGAGGCGCCGCTCGCCGAGTTCGCCGCGCTCGCTGCCCGCGTCGTTCTTCACGATGCGCACGCCCACCGCGCGCTTGCCCTTCAGCTCGATCTTCTCGACCAGCGTGTCCGCGAACACCGTGAGGTTGGGCCGGCCCAGTACCGGGTGCAGGAACGCGCGCGAGTTGCTCAACCGCACCCCGTCGCGCTGGTTCAGCTCGTACAGGCCCATGCCGTCTTGCGAGGCGCCGTTGAAGTCTTCGTTGTGCGCGTGGCCGGCCTGCACCGCCGCCTGCACGAAGGCTTGCGACAGCACGTTGGGCGAGTTGGGCCGGCTCACGTCGAACTCGCCGGCGCCCTTCGCGTGGAAGGGCGTGGCGCCGGCGTGGCGGTTTTCATGCTGGCGGAACACGGGCAGCACGTCTTCATAGGCCCAGCCGGCGTTGCCGAGCGCGGCCCACTCGTCGTAGTCGAGCCGGTGGCCGCGGATGTACACCGAGCCGTTCACCGAGCTGCAGCCGCCGAAGAGCTTGCCGCGCGGGCAGGCAATGGTGCGGCCGTTGACCGCTGCGCCGCCCTGGAAGCCGTGCTGCCAGTTGTAGCGCGCGTGCGGCAGCAGGAAGATGTTGCCCACCGGCAGCGAGGTCTTCAGGTTGACCGGAAACTGCCGGTCCGAAGGCCCGGCCTCGATGAGCGCCACGCGCACCGACGGGTCGGCCGAGAGGCGGTTGGCCAGCACGCAGCCGGCCGAGCCCGCGCCGATGACCACGTAGTCGAATACATCCGGGGAGCGATGCATGCTTGTCTGTCTCCTTTTATGGGCGCGCTGCTGCCGGGCATGCGACGACCTTTTTTCGGTCCAGCGAAAGAGCATCACTTGACGGGTGGGGGGGACAAGATGCGCTGGCGCATTGCATCTATGAAGGGGGCGCACAGATCCCAATCTGAAAGTCAAGGTCGATTGAAATCCTATTCACCAAATAACGTCTGTGTCCCTGCTAGATTGACAACCAACGCGAGCTCCATCAGGCAGCTTGCTTGCATTCAGCAAAAAATCAACGATGAAAATAGGTCTTCAAATACGTTAAATCCCCCCAGGCGTACTCAAACTCTCCTGAGTAGCACTAGCCACCAACACCCCCTCCACGTCATAAACCGCGGCCACGGATAGCCCCCTCCCCCTCCCCGCGCAAGGGCTCTGCACCTCGAAGCAAAGCCACCCATCCGCCCGCACCGGCCGGTGGAACCAGATGGCGTGGTTCAGGCTCGCCACATGCAGCCGCTCCCCGTCGAGGTCCAGCTGCGGCACGTGAATGCCCACGGCCGCAAAGTTAAGCCACCAGTCCGTCAGGTAGGCGAACGCGGCCGCGTGCAGTGCGGCGTCGTCAGGCAGCGGCTCGCGCGTGCGCAGCCAGAAGCTCAGCGCGGCGGTGGGCGAATCCAGGCCCAGCCCCTGCGCGGCGTCGCCCACGCGCAAGTCCAGCGCGGTCGAATCCAGCGGGTAGCCCAGCGTGCGCCACACGGCGCCGGCCACGTCGGCGGACATGTCTTCCATGCGCGGCAGCGTGGCGGGGTCGACGCTTTTTGCGCGCATCGGCGTCGCGTGCTCGGGCCCGGGCAGCGGGGTGGCAAATGTGACTTGCGCATCGAGCACCACGCGGCGCGGTGCGTCGGGCGTGGCGGGCTGGGTGCCGCGCACGTGGCGCGACGCAAAGCGCTTGCCGTCTTGCAGCACGCTCACCTCCAGCTCGACGACGCGCGCGGGGTCGGCGCTTTGCAGGAACATGAACTGCAAGGCGGTGGCGTCGCGCCCGTCGGGCACGGTGAGCGACGCGGCCATCTGCGCATTGGCCAGCAACTGGCCGCCGTACACGGTGCCGCGCACGTTGGGGCTGGCGTGGCGGGTGCGAAAGGTGGAAGGGCCTACGGGCTGCAGCCGCAGCAGCGCCTCGAGGTCGTGGCCGTTCCAGGGCAGCAAGGTGTCCGCTGCCATCGCTCAGCGCCCCAGGAAGGCGGGCTTGCGCTTCTCCACCATGGCGGCGATGCCCTCTTGCGCGTCGTGCGTGGCAGACACGCGCGCCAGGGTGAGCGCCTCGTCTTCGAGCTGGGCTTCGAGCTGCGCGGCGCCCGCCTTCATGAAGAGGCGCTTGGTTTCGCCGAAAGCGATGGTGGGGCCGGCGGCCAGACGGCGGGCGAGCTTGAGCGCCTCGTCTTGCAGTTGCTCGTCGGGCACGATGAGGTCGACCAGCCCGGCGCGCTGCGCCTCTTCGGCGGCCAGCACTTCGGCCAGCAGCACGAAGCGCCGCGCACGCGCCACGCCCATGCGCGAACTCAACGTGACGGTGGAGCCTGAATCGCAACTGAAGCCCAGCTGCGCAAAGGCGGAGCCGATGCGCGTTTGCGCGCCCGCCATCACCACGTCGCACCCCGCGAGCAACGCCACGCCGCCGCCCATGGCAAAGCCCTGCACGGCGGTTACCACGGGCACGGGCATGCGCCAGAAGCGCTGCAGGCCCATGTGCAGGTCGGCCGTCCATTCGCGCACCAGCGGCGCGAGACGGTCGCGCGCGGGGTAGAACACCTTCAGGTCGCCGCCGAAGCTGAAGTTGGCGCCCTCTGCGCGCAGCAGCACGGCGCGCAGTTGCGGGGCGTTGAGCAAGTCTGACGCCACCTGCAGAAAGTCGCGCGCAAAGGTGCCGTCGAAGGGGTTGCCACGCGCGGGTTGGGCGAGCGAGAGAATGGCCAGTCCGTCCTGCCATTCGACGCGGATGGAATCGGTCGATGTCATGAGAAGTTGTCTCCTGGTGGTGGGCACATGGGCTGAATGCGCGTGCCCTTTTTGCTATGCAGTATGCGGGCAAACCCGGCTACTGTTCTGTAGCAGATGATACGCTACCGTATTAGAATTCGCCAACCTACCCAGGCCCTCGCGGACCCTCATGCTGACCCCTCAAGACGACCTCATCGGCCACCAGCTTCCCACCACGTTCGACCAGATCGACAACAGCGATCCGGCCTGGATGGAGCGGCTCTGGTACACGGGCCACCCGACGCCGGCGGGCGACATCATTTTCGACATCGGCCTGGGCTACCACCCCAACCGCAACGTGATGGACGCGTTTGCGGGCGTGGCGGTGCCGGGGCGGCAATGGAACTTTCGGGCGTCGCGCAGGCTGCGGCCCGACCCGCTGACGACCACGGTGGGGCCGCTGTCGATCCAAGTGCTCGAAGGCTTGCGCCGCCACCGGCTGGTGCTGAGCGACAACGACTCGGGCATTCGCTTCGACATCGAGTTCATCGCGAGCATGAACGCGCACGAAGAAAAGGCCCACCTGCGTCGCCGCGACGGCCGCGTGACCGAGAACATGGCGCGCGGCCAGCAGCTGGGCCGTTACAGCGGCTGGCTCGAGTTCGACGGGCGCCGCATCGGCATCGACAGCAGCCACTGGATGGGCCAGCGCGACCACTCGTGGGGCGTGCGCGCCGAAATGCGCACCGACGAGACGACGCCGCCGCTCACCTTCTACCCGCCCTTCTTCTACTGCTGGACAACGGCGCAGTTCGCCAACCGCGGGCTGCACATCTTCTTCAAGGAGCGCGCGCCGGGCGAAAAGATCTATCTGTCGGGCGAAGAGGTGTTCGCGGCCGGCAGCAAGGTGTCGGGGCGCAACCAGCTGGTCGACGTGACGCACAACGCGCAGTGGCACGACGACCCGCACGGCCAGTCGATGGCGTCGATGGAGCTGCAGCTGAAGTTCGCGGACGGCAGCGAGCGGCCGGTACAGGTGCGCGTGCTGCCCACCAGGTACTTCCTGAAGGGCGGTCTCTACGGCGGGCTCGACGGCTGGTTTCACGGCGACGACCGCGGCAAGCTGTACTTCGAGCACGATGCGTGGAACCTGCAAGACCCGGCCACGCGCCAGCGCGTGCGCACGCTGGCCGACCAGGTGATCGAGGTGCGCGACAGGGATGAGGTGGGCTACGGAATCATCGAGTACGGCGTGGGCAAGGGCTTTGCGGCGTACGAGGCGGTGCAGCAGCATCCGCCGATTTGAGGAACGCGGTGCAGGCGCATCCGCCGATTTGACGGAGCCCTGCGGATTCAGCGCGGCGCGTCTTTCTTGCGCCGCGTCACCATCGCCGCCACGTGCGCGTCGATGGTCTCGCCGCTGACGCGCGCGTTGTTCTCCAGCGATGCCTGCCGCTCCAGGGCCAGCGCCTGCGCAAAGGGCAAGGCGGCGCCTTCGTCGAGCACGCGCTTGTAGGCGACCAGGGTTTCAGGCACTGCCGCCGCCATCTGCCGCGCGATGGACTCGGCCTTGGTCATGAGCTGCTCCGGCGGCACCACGTGGTTGACGAAGCCCCAGGCCAACGCCTCTTCTGCGCCCAGGAAGCGGCCGGTGAGCGCCAGCTCTTTTGCGCGCGCCAGGCCAATGCGCCGTACCATGCGCACCGAGCCGCCCCAACCGGGCAGCAGGCCGACGTGGGCGTGCGTGTCGGCGAACCTTGCTTCGGTGGAAGCGACCAGCAGGTCGCAGGCCAGCGCAACCTCCACCCCGCCCGTGACGGCCATGCCGTTGATGGCGCCAATGACGGGGCCCGAGAAGCTGCCCAGCGCCTGCACGGGATCGTTCTCGTACGCGCCGGCGGCCAGCTTGTCGGAGGTGCGCCATTCGTCCAGGTCCATGCCGGCACTGAAGGCGCGGCCCGCGCCGGTGAGGATGAGCACGCGCACGCCGGGATCGGCCTCCAGCGCGGCCACGGCCGCGACCATTTCGCCGCGCAGTTCGTTCGACAGCGTGTTGCGCTGCTCGGGCCGGTTGAGCACGAGGGTGGCAAAGCCGTCGGGGTGGCGGTGAACTTCGATGGTGCGGTAGCTGGTGGTCATGCCGGTGCTCATTCGGGTGCTCATTCGGATGGGGATGCCTGTCGGCCTGTCGTGTTCATTGCATCTTGCACTCAGGGCTCGGCGGCGGAAAGAGGGCCGAGCCGGGTTCTATGGAGCGCATCGCGAACGTGGTGGCTTTGCCGTCGGGCGTGCGCACGACCTCGGCCACGCCCAGCTGCCGAATCAGCGTGTGGTCGGCCGCGCGCATCTCGACCTCGCCGAACACGGTGGGCGCCTTCAGGCCCGCGAGCGCGGTGCGCACGGCGCTCACGTCGGTCGACTTGGCCTTGACGATGGCGGCGCGCAACATTTCCAGCGCGACCATCATGTCGGCGTCGGTGTAGATGGGCTTGCGCTTGAAGCGCGCCTCGTAAGACTTGACGAAGGCGGCGTTGCGCTCGCCCGGCATGGTGTTGTGGTAGCTCAGCCCGTTGAGCACGCCGAGTACGGAGTCGCCCTGCGCGGCCAGCTGGAACTCGGTGGCAAAGCCGTTGCCCAGCACGGTCTTGTACTTGTCGAACAGGCCGAACTGCTTTTGCTGCTTGGCGAAGGAGTTGCCGTCGGACATGTACAGCGTGACCATGAGCGCATCGGCCGGCTTGGCCAGCTGCGTGATGTAGCTGCCGAAATCGTTGGTGCCCTGCGCGGCGAAGAGGCTCATCTGCACGGTGCCGCCCTGCGCCTTGACGATGTCGCTGAACTTGGCGGCAAAGGTGTGGCCCACGGCGTAGTCGGGCGAAATGAGGTTCCAGGTCTTGGCGCCCGACTTCTTCACGAACTCGCGCAGCATGGCGGCATACACGCTGTCGGGCGTGGTCACGCGAAAGAAGTTGGGCTGGCAGGCCTTGGTCATGAGGTCGTCGCCCTGCGAATACACGTCGATCATCAGCGCGTTCAGGGCGGCCAGCTTGGGCGAGATGGCGAGTGAATGCGAGGTGGGCGTTTGCCCCGTCACAAAGCTCACGCCGCCCTGCTGCACCAGCCGGTTGACGGCGGCGATGGCACTCGACGGCGTGCCGGCATGCGACTGCACCACCACCTCGAACTTGCGGCCCAGCGCGCCCCCTTCGGCGTTGAGCATGTCCACCGCGGCGCGCGAAGAGTCCTCGACCAGGCTGGCATAGGTGGCGAAGGGGCCGGCGTCGATGGTGAGCACGCCGATCTTGATGGGGCCCGTGGCCGTCTGTGCTTGCGCCTGTGCCTGCATGGCCAGCGGCACGGTGAGCGCCAGCACGGCGGCCGCGGCCGCTTGCGACACCAGTCTTCTTGAAAAGCGAATCATCGGTTTGTCTCCTGGGGCCACGCCGGCACTGACAGGCCGGCTCGGTGGTGGGGCGAGGGTGCGTGAGTGCGCGCCGCGCGGATCAGTCTTCGGAACCGCTGGACATTTCCGCGAACAGCGGGCGCGGCGAGTTCTTCAGCTCGATGGCGAGCTCGCTGCGCATGGCGGTGCGCAGCAGTTGTTCGATGTCGGCGGCCACCTGCGCGGGCAACTGACTGCCTTGGGCCCGCTGTGCGTCGAGCCAGCCGAGCAGCTCGCCGATGGCGCGGTTGGCGCTGTCGCGCTGCGCGAGCAGCTCGGCGATGGGCACCGATGCAGGCACGCCGGGCGGCGGCAGCGCGGGCAGCGTGGCGGCTTCGGGCCAGCCCTGCATCAGCGCGGCCACGCCGTCGAGCGCGGTGCGCTGCACGGCGAGCTGCTCCAGCAGGAAGCCGGTCGACCAGTCGGCGCGCACCTTGAAGGTGTTCAGCAGGTTGATGACGCCGAACACCTGGCCGCGCGCAAACTCGTCGTCGAGGCGGCTGAGCACCTCGCTGCGCAGGGTGGCGTTCATGCCGTCGATCAGGCGGGCGAAGGAGTTGTTCATGCTGCGGCCTCGATCGTTTTTTCCATCTGGCGCAGGCAGGTGGCAATCTGGCTGCCCATGGCCGGCATGCGCATGTCGTTGAAGCGCCCTTCCTCGAAGCAGCGCGCAGCCGCCATGTGCGTGGCCGCGAGCTTCAGCAGGGACAAGGCCTGGTAGTAGCGCACCAAGCGCATCGACACCTCGAAGCCGGCCTTCTCGGCATAGCGCGCATAGAACCACTCGGGCTCGGCGAGCCGGCAGATGAGCTTGCTGCCGCCCATGTACATGGGCAGGCTGGCCCAGCCGAGGTCTTCGTGCGGATCGCCCAGGTGCACCAGCTCCCAGTCGAGGATGGCGGTGATGCGCCCGCCCTGCTCCAGGAAGTTGCCGGTGCGGTAGTCGCCATGAACGATGGCCACGCGCGGCGCCACCGGGCAATGCGCCTTCAGCCAGCGCAGGCCCCACTCGGCCTGCGGGTAGGGGCGCATGGCCCAGCGGGCAATCTGCGACTCCCAATGCTGCACGTTGAGCAGCGCGGCGTTGTCCGCGGTAATGCCGTGCGCCATGGCGGCCACGGGCTTGCTCTGCCACGGCACGCAGTGCAGCGCGGCCAGCGCGTCGATGAACTGTTCGGCCAGCCGCTTTCGGTAGCCCTCTTCCAGCCCCGGCTCGTTGGCCGACACCCAGGGCACGACCGCATCGCCCGACACCTTCTCGCAGAACATGAAGGGCGCACCGAGTATCGACAGGTCGTCGCTGCTCCAGTACGCGCGCGGCACGGGCACGGCGCTGCCTTCGAGCGACTGCATCGACAGCACCTGCGGGCCGGCGCTGTAGGGGGCGAACAGGCCATAGTCCGGGCCCAGGCGCAGGATGAGCTCTTGCGTGGTCTTGCCACCATCGATGCCGGTCACGGGCACCGCATAGGTCAGCCAAGAGAAGCCGACCGGAAAGCGACGCACGGCGCCCACGGTCACGGCGTGGCCGAGTTGCGTGGCCAGGTAGTCGGCGATCTTGGGCGCCAGGGTTGCGTCGTCTATCAGCGTGGTCATGCAGTCTCGGTCGGCCTGGATGGCATTCAGTGGACAGGGTTGGGCGGCAGGTGGCCGCGTTCGTTGACGCTGGCCACGCCGATGGCCTGCGGCGGCACACCCGGGCGGGCGTCGGGGCTCAGCAGCCGCAGCCGCGTCATCGACGCATAGCCGGGCGCGAAGTGCACGATGCGCTCCAGCCCCAGCGCATGCGACAGCACCACGTTAATGGGCAGGCCATGGGTGAACACGGCCACGTGCGCATCGGCCGGCCCGGCCTCGACGGTGGCGGCGAGCGCGCCCAGCACATCGCTGCGAAAGCTGGCGCCGTCGCCGCCGAAGTACGCGATGGGGTCGTCCAGAAAGCGGCGCCATTCGCTCTCTCCGAGTGCGCGCAGGGTTTCGGTGGAGCGGTAGCGCGCCACGTGGCGATCGGCCTCGGCCCAGCCCTCGATGGTTTCCACCGGCAGGCCGAGCGCGCGCGCCAGCGGCTGCGCGGTTTGCGCGGCGCGCGCCATGGGGCTGCTCACGATGCGGGTGATGCCTTCTTGCGCGAGCCGCGCCGCCACGGCCTCGGCCTGTGCGTGACCATCGTCGCGCAGCGGCGGGTCGTGTGGGCGCTCTGCCGCGTCTTCGTCGGGGCGGCCGTGGCGCACGAGCACGATCTTCATGGCGTGGCCCGGCGTCAGCGCGCGTCGAGGTACTGCACCGCCACGCGGCCGATGCGTTGCCGCGCGATGACCAGCTTCATGATGCCGGCGGTGCCGTCGCCAATTTCCAGCCCCATCACGTCGCGCATGCGCTGCTGGTGCGGCAGGTCTTTCGACCATCCGTAGTGGCCGAAGGTGAGCAGGCACTGGTGAATCACGTCGAACGCGGTCTTGGGGCCCATCCACTTGACCATCGCGGCCTCGGTGGTGTGCGGCTCGCCCGCGTCGCGCAGCGCCAGTGCGTGGAACGACAGCTGGCGCACCGCGGCAATGTGCGATTCGCCCTCCGCCAGCGGAAAGCTCACGCCCTGGAACTGGCCGATGGGGCGGCCGAAGGCTTCGCGTTCCTTGGCGTAGGCCCAGGCCTCGTCGAGCGAGGCCTGCGCGGCGCCGCAGCACTGCAGCGCGATGAGCGCGCGGCTGTAGTCGAAGCCCTGCATCACCTGCGTGAAGCCCTTGCCCTCGTCGCCCAGGCGGTGGCTGGCGGGCACCTTCACGTCGTCGAAGAAGACCGAGCCGCGCCCGATGATGGCGCTGCCCACGTCGTCGAAGTGCGTGCGCTGGATGCCGGGCGTGTCCGCGGGAATGAAGAAGGCCGACACGCCCTTGGCGCCGTCTTCGGGCCGGCCGGTGCGCGCGAAGATGAGGTAGGCGTCGGCGCGGTCGGCAAACGTGATCGATGTCTTCTCACCGTTCACGATGTAGTGGTTTCCGTCGCGGCGCGCCTTCAGCTGCAGGTTGCTGGCGTCGGAGCCGCCGCGCGGCTCGGTCAGGCAGATGGCGACCACGGCCTCGCCGCGGATCATGCGCGGCACCCACTCTTCGACCACCTCGGGCTGCGCATGGCGAATGAGGATGGCCGCGTTCAACGACACGCCCACCGGCACGGCGCTGATGTTGAAGTCGCCATAGGCCAGCTCCTCGGCAATGATGCCGGTGGTGACTGCGTCGGCGCCCAGGCCGCCCAGGCGCTCGGGCAGGTCGACGCCGATGAGGCCGAGGCTGCCCATTTCGGCGAGCAGCTTGCGGTCGAGCACGCCGAGCTTCTCGCGCTTCTGGTAGTCGGGCAGCAGGCGCTCGCGGGCGAAGCGGCGAGCGGATTCCTGCAGCGCTCTCTGGTCGTCGTTCAGAACCATCGGGTTGTCTCGTGTTGGTTGTAGGGGGCCGTGTGCGAGGGTGCTGTTGGCTGTCCGCGCGCATCAAATACTATTCGCTACCGTACTAACTGCGGAGTGACCTGCGTTCACAGATGCTGTGCCGCTCGTTCGCAGATCGCTCGTTTCAGATCCTTCAAATCAGATCTTGCGTGCATGGCCGACCCAGTACGGGTCGCGCAGCACGTTCTTGCGCACCTTTCCCACGGGCGTGACGGGCAGCGGATCGGCCCGGAACTCGATGCTGCGCGGGCACTTGTAGCCACCGATGAGGGTGCGGCAATGCGCAATGAGTTCTTCGGCCGTGGCGCTGGCGCCGTCCTTCAGAACCACCACCGCGTGCACCGACTCGCCCCACTGCTCGCTGGGAATGCCGATGACGGCGGCCTCGCGCACGGCGGGGTGCAGGAAGAGCGCGCGCTCGGGCTCGATGGAGTACACGTTCTCGCCGCCGCTGACGATCATGTCCTTCACGCGGTCGGCCACGTACAGGAAGCCGTCGGCGTCCAGGTAGCCGGCGTCGCCGGTGTGCATCCAGCCGTCGCGCAGGCAGGCGGCGGTGGCCTCGGGGTTGTTCAGGTAGCCCATCATGAGGAAGTCGCTGCGCACGATGATCTCGCCGATCTCGCCCACGTCGGCGTCGTCTCCCTCGATGCGCACCACGCGCACCTCGTTGCCGAAGCCGGCTTGCCCGGCCGAGCGCAGGCGCGAGGCATTCTCGCCCGAAACGATGTGGTCGCGCCAGCGCAGCATGGTGGCGAAGCCGCCGGTCTCGGTCATGCCGTAGATCTGGTAGAAGCCCCAGCTCGGCACCATTTTCATGGCGCGCAGCATCAGCCCTTCGGGCATGGGCGAGCCGCCGTAGATGCAGGTCTTCAGGCTGGTGAGGTCGTACTGCTTGAAGTCGGGGTGGCTCAGCAGCATGTTGACCATGGTGGGCACCAGCACGGCGTTGGTCACGCGGTGCTGGCCGATGGCCTTCATGACCGGCAGCGCCTCGAACTTGGGAAGAATGGCGTGCGTGCCCGCCGCCAGCGTGATGTACCAGAGCGCGCTCGCACCCGCGAAGTGAAAGTAGCCGGCCACGTAGAGAAACGTAAGGTCTTCCACGCTGGGCAGCAGCGCCAGGTAGCAGCAGGTGGCCAGGTACACGCCGCGGTGCGACATGGCCACGCCCTTGGGGTGGGCCGTGGTGCCGCCTGTGTAGAAGATGACGTACAGGTCGTCTTCCTTGCGGTCGGCATCGGGCATGGGCGCGTGCTGCGCCACCAGCTCTTCATAGGCCAGCATGCCGGCCGGCGTGGGGCCGTCGCCCATGTAGATCACATGGCGGATGCTGGGGCGCTCGGCGCGCAGGAAGTCCATCTGGTCGAGAAAGCTGTCGTCCACGAACAGCACTTCGGCATTGGAGTCGGTGAGCGCGTAGACGTTTTCCACCGCCGACCAGCGGATGTTCAGCGGTGCCAGCGCGCCGCCGGCCCAGGGCACGGAAAAGAACAGCTCCAGGTAGCGGTCGGAGTTCATCGCGAGGATGGCGACGAAGGCGCCGTCGCGCACGCCCAGCGAGCGCAGCGCGGCGGCCATGCGCGGCACGCGCTCGCCCACTTCCTTCCAGGTTCGCTGGCGATCGCCGCTGATGGTGGCGATGCGCTGTGCGCTGCATTGCACTGCCCGCTTGAGCAGTTGGGTACCCTGCATGTTGGTTCCTCGGTGGGTTGGCTCGCATCAGATATGCCTGCATACGTTACGCTACCGTACTATCAGGCGAAAGCCGGGGAATCCCCTAGCGCAGCGCGTTGCGCCCGCGCAGCCAGTCGCTCGGGCGAAAGCGCTCCCCGCACTGCGCGGCCAGCGCGTCGCACTCGGCCATGAAGCGCGCGAGGCCGTGACGCTCCACCTGCGCCAGCACGCCACCCTGCGCCTTGGGAAAGCCCAGGCCCAGCACGGAGGCCAGGTCGGCGTCTTGCGCGCTGGCGACGATGCCTTCTTCAAGGCAGGCCACGGCCGCCAGTGCCTGCGCGTGCATCAGGCGGTGCTGCACCTGCTCGGGCGCAGGTTGTTCGGCGCGCTGGGGAAAGGCTTGCGCCAGGCCGGGCCACAGGTTGCGGAACTGCGCCGCCGGGTAGTCGTAGAAGCCGCCGCCGTCGCGCCGCCCGCGCCGGCCCAGCACGTTGACCATGCGGTCGAGCACCGGCCAGGCCAACGGGCGGCAGAAGCGCTCCGGCAGGCCGTCGGCTCTCGCTTGTCTCGCCTGCTGCCAGTTGAGCGCCAGGCCGGTTTCGTCGAGCATGGCCAGCGGGCCGATGGACATGCCGGCTGCCGCGGCAGCGGCTTCGATGCGCTCGGGTGCCACGCCCTCCCCCACCATGGCTGCGGCCTCGTCGAGGTACGCGGCGAACACGCGCGAGGTGAAGAAGCCCGGGCTGTCGCGCACGACGACCGGCTGCTTGCCCAGGTGGCGCACCCAGGCCAGCGCCGCCTCGGTGGTGGCGGGACTGGTCTCGCGCCCCACGACGACCTCGACCAGCGCCATGCGGTCGACCGGCGAGAAAAAGTGCAGGCCGATGAAACGGCCGGGGTGCGCCAGCGACCCGGCCAGCCCGCTCACCGGCAGGCCCGAGGTGTTGGTGGCGATGAGCGCGCCGCGCGGCACAGCGGCTTCGATGCGGCGCAGCACGGCCTGCTTGACCTCGCGGTCTTCAGCCACCGCCTCCACCACCAGCGCGCAGCCGGCAAGCGCGCTTTCGTCGGTGGCGGCTGTCACGGCGTCGCGCAGCTGGTCGGCGGCCGACGCATCGAGCCGGCCGCGCGCAACGCGCTGCGCCAGCTCACCCGACCAACGTTCGCGCCCGCGCTGCGCCGCATCGGCATCGCGCCCGACGAGCACCGCATGCACGCCGGCCAGCGCGGCTGCATGGCAGATGCCCAGGCCCATCAGGCCCGGGCCGACGACGCCGAGGATGGCAGGAACAGGTTCGGCGCCGGTCGAGTGGATGGTCATGAATGCGGTGGATGTCTCAGGTATTTCAGTCGCTGCAACCGAGGGAAAGCACGTACGGCGCAGGGCTCGCGTTTTTGATTCGCTTGCGTACGATACGCACCGGTACGAGGTGCGTCAATCGCTGAGCAAACCCGACTCGAAACCGGCACCAGCCCGGCCCTGCCGTGGCAAGGAGACAGGCAACACCATGAACTCGATCGATCTGCACGGCCACGCCGCCGTGGTCACGGGCGGCGGCAGCGGCATCGGCCTGGCGTGCGCCAGGCGCCTTTTGCAGTCTGGCGCGCAGGTGGAGATCTGGGGGCGCGACGCGGCCAAGCTCGCCGCCGCGGCCGAAGAACTCTGCGCCATCGCTCCGGTGACATGGCGCGCCGTCGACGTGGCCGACCATGACGCGGTGCAGCAGGCCGCGCACGAGGCGCAGGCCGCCATGGGCCATGTCGACATCCTGCTGAACAACGCCGGCGTGGCGCTCGAGGTGTGCCTCATGACCGAGATGTCGATCGATGCGTGGCACCAGAACATCGCCATCAACCTGAACGGCGTGTTCTACGGCTGCCGCGCCTTCGTGCCCGGGATGGTGCGCCGCGGCTGGGGCCGCATCGTCAATGTGTCGTCGATGGCGGGCAAGGACGGCAACGCGATGCAAAGCGCCTATTCGGCGGCCAAGGGCGGCGTCATCGCCTTCACCAAGAGCCTGGGCAAGGAACTGGCCACCACCGGCGTGACGGTGAACGCGCTGGCGCCCACGCTGTTCGAAACGCCGCTGGCGCTCGCCACCATGGCCAACGCGCCCGCCGCGATGCAGGCGGTGATCGACAAGATTCCGATGCGGCGCATGGGCCGCTCGGACGAGGCCGCCGCCATGGCGGCGTGGCTGGCGTCCGACGACTGCTCGTTCACCACCGGTTTCACCTTCGACCTTTCCGGCGGCCGCGCCACCTACTGACCCACCCATCGCGAGGACGCAGACCATGACCACCCAGCACCTCCACCCCTCACGCCGCAACGTCTTGCTTGCCGGCGCCTCGCTGCTGGCGGGCGCGCAGAACGTGTTCGCGCAGCGCGGCGACACCATCAAGATCGGCTCGGCGCGCGCGATGACGGGGCTGGTCGCCTCGTCGTTCGCGCCGCTGTACGTGTCGGTGAAGATCGCGGTGGAAGAAATCAACGCCAAGGGCGGCATCCTGGGCCGGCAGGTGGAAATCGTCGAGGCCGACGACGAAAGCTCCCCCGCCAAGGAGCCCGCCGTGATGCGCAAGCTGATCGACAGCGGCGCGCAGGCGCTGCTGGGGCCGGTGGGCAGCTCGCACACCATCGCGGCCGCGACCACCACCACGGCGGCCAAGGTGATCCACGCCGGCGGCGGCTGGGCCGAGGAACTGGCCGACGGCCTGAAGTACCCCTACCACTACCAGTTCACCTACAACACCGGCCACCAGGGCGAGGCCATCGCGCGGCTTATCGTGGAAAAGCTCAAGCTGAAAAAGGTCGGCATCCTGCAGGAGAACAGCGGGCTTGGCGAGTCGGGCGGCGCGGCCACAGTGCGCGCGCTGAAGAAGCGCGGGCTGGAGCCCGTGGGCACCGAGGTGTACCCGCCCAACGCGACCGACCTGAAGGTGTACCTGAACAAGCTGCGCGCGGCGGGCGCCGATGCCATCGTGCTGTGGAACTCGCCGGTGCAGGGCATGCTGCTGACGGCCGCCGGCCTGCAGGCGATGAAGTGGTACCCCGCGCTGTTCGGGGGCAACTCGCTGTTCTCCAACACGGTGCTGGAAAACACCGACCCGGAGGTGCTGAAGAACGCCTACGGCACGCTCATTAAGACCATGACCTACAGCGCCACCGAGGCGCCAGGCGCACGCCAGGTGGCGTACGCGAAGCGGGTCGTAACCTTTCCGGAATCGAAGTTTTGGGAAATCAACGCGGCCATCAGCCCCTTCTACGACTACCTGCACCTGCTGAAGGTGGTGGTGGACAACGAGAAGCGTTTCGACACCGAGCGCATCAAGAAGGCCTTCGACGCGACGAAGAACTACGACGGCATGATCGGCAGCATCAGTTTCAGCCCCGAGAACCACTGCGCGCTCACGGGCGACCAGATGGTGATGGCCACGCTGCTCTCGGGCAAGGACGCGCGCTCGATGGGCGTGTTCCGCGAGCGCGCCTGAGGCGCACCCGGGCGCCCTGCCATGTGGATCGACGTCGTCGTCTCCGGCCTCACCGCCGGCAGCCTGTACTGCCTGGTGGCGGTGGGCTTCAACATCCTGTACCGGCCGACCAAGGTCTTCAACTTCGCGCAGGGCGACCTGGTGATGGTGGGGGCCATGGCCAGCGCGCTGCTCATGACGCAGTGGCACTGGCCGTGGGTGCCGGCCTTCGCGGCCGCTGCCGCGGCGGTGGCGCTGCTGGCGTTGCTCGAAGAGCGCGTGGCCGTGGCGCCCGTGCTGCGGCGCAGCGCGAGCGGCACGGGCTGGATCATCACCACGCTGGCCGTCGCGATGATCATGACCAACATCGTCGGCAAGGTCTGGGGCGCCGACCCGATCGTGGTGCCCGCGCCGGCGCCGCTGTCGAACGACATGCTGGGGCTGTCGGCGGTGAACATCTCCAGCTACCAGGCGGCGCTGATCGTGCTGACCATCGCGCTGGTGGCGGTGGTGGAGCTGCTGTACGCCAGCCTGTGGGGCAAGGCCACGCTGGCGGTGGCCGAGGACCGCGACGCGGCGCTGCTGCGCGGCATCGACCCGGTGGCGATCAGCCGCTGGTCTTTCGCGCTCGGCGGTGCCTTTGCCGCGCTCACCGGTGCGCTGGCCGCGCCGGTGCTGAGCGCATCGACCGGGCTGGGCGCCATGCTGCTGCTGAAGGGCTTCGCGGCCGCGGCCATCGGCGGGCTGGGCAGCAACCGCGGCGCGCTGCTGGCGGGCTATCTCATCGGCATGGCCGAGGCGGCCAGCGCGCTGCTGCTGTCGCCGGGCTATCACAACGCGGTGATGCTGGTGCTGGTGCTCGCGGTGCTGCTGGCGAAGCCGGGCGGGCTGTTCAGCTCGCTCGAGGCGCGCACGGTGTAACCCGATGAACACCACCACGTCTCCCCTGCTGGCAACGGCACCACCCGTGCGCCCTTGGGCCGGCCGCCTCGGCACGGTGGCCGCCGTGCTCGCCGCGCTGTCGCTGCCGCTGTGGTTCCGCGGCGACTTCATTCTCTTCATGGCCACGCAGGCCGGGGTGATGATGCTGGTGGCCATCGGCCTGAACCTGCTGACCGGCTACGCGGGCCAGGTGTCTCTGGGCCACGGCGCGCTGGTGGCGGTGGGCAGCTACACCACGGCCTTGCTGATGATCGACGCGCACTGGTCGTTCTGGCTCGCGGCGCTGGCGGGCATGGCGGTGTCCACGCTGGCCGGGCTGGTGATGGCGCTGCCCGCGCTGCGCCTGTCGACCTGGTACTTCGCGCTGGTCACGCTGACTTTCGCGCAGGTGGTGACCGACCTGCTGGTGGAGTGGCGCAGCCTGACGCGCGGCTTCTCGGGGCTGGTGGGCATTCCGCCACCGGCCATCGGCGCGCATGTGCTGGGGCCGGTGGAGGTGTACCTCGCGGTGGCGGCCTGCGTGGTGCTGGCCTTTCTGGGCGTGCGCAACCTGAGCCGCTCGCGCTATGGCCGCGGCATGGTGGCGGCGCGCGACAACCCGCTGGCGGCCACGGCCTCGGGCGTGTCGCTGCTGCGCATCAAGCTGTTCGCGTTTGCCGTGAGCGCGGCACTGGCCGGGCTGGCGGGCGCGTTCTATGCGGTGCAGAAAACGGTCATCACGCCGGAAGACTTCACGGCAGACTTCTCGATCTTCTTCCTGCTCATCATCGTGGTGGGCGGGCTGGGGCGGCTGTGGGGGCCGGTGGTGGGCACGCTGGTGTTCTTCCTGCTGCCCGAGCTGCTGGGGCCGCTGCAGAGCTGGCGGTTGCTGATCTACGGCGTGGTGCTGCTGGTGCTGATGGTGTTCGCGCCGCACGGCATCATGGGCATGCCGGTGTGGCAGCGCTGGCGCAAGCGCCCGGTTGCAAGCGATGCACCGGCGCCCGGCGCGCGGGCGCAGCCGGTGCAGCGCCTGTCGCTGGCCGTACAAGACCTGCACAAGCAGTTCGGCGGCGTGGCCGCGTTGCAGGGCTGCGCGCTGGTGGCCGAGGCGGGCAGCACGCACGCGCTGGTCGGGCCCAACGGCTCGGGCAAGACGACCACGCTGAACGTGATCAGCGGATTCATCCGCAGCGACAGCGGCGCGGTGCTCATCGGCGGCACCGACGTGTCGGGCCGCGCGCCGCACCGCATCGCGCGGCTGGGCGTGGGGCGCACCTTTCAAACACCCAAGCTGCTGCACGACCTGAGCGTGCGCGACAACGTGCGCCTGGGCGGCTTCGCCAGCGAGCGGGCCAGCGCCTTCGAGATTCTTTTCGGCCTGCCGCGCGCACGGCAAGACCAACGCGACGGCTCGGCCGCCGCGATGACGCTGCTGCGCTTCGTCGGCCTGGCCGAGCGCGCCGACGACCTGGCCGGCGACCTGCCGCACGGCCAGCAGCGGCTGGTGGAAATTGCGCGGGCCATGGCCGGGCGCCCGTCGCTGCTGCTGCTCGACGAGCCGGCGGCCGGCCTGTCGATGGACGAGCTGGACCGCCTGGGCGCGCTGATCGAGGCGATTGCCGCGCTCGGCACCACGGTGCTGGTGGTAGAGCACCACCTGGAGCTGATCGCGCGCATCAGCCGCTCGGTGACGGTGCTCGACCGCGGCCGCGTGCTGACGGCCGGCACGCCGCAGCAGGTGTTCAGCCACCCCGAGGTGGAGCGCGCCTACATGGGCCGCGAAGGCACAGGAGGCGCGCGATGAGCGCCGCTGTAGCCGACACTTCCTCGGCCTTCGATAGGTCCGCAGCCTCCGCGGCATCGGCCCCCGTCCCGCCCCCGCTTCTGCAGGTGTGCAACCTGCACGCCGGCTACGGCCGCGTGAGCGTGCTCGAAGGCGTGTCGCTCGACGTGCCGGCGCGCGGGCTGGTGGCGCTGGTCGGCAGCAACGGCGCGGGCAAGTCGACGCTGCTGCGCGCGCTCTCGGGCCTGCTTCGCGCGACCGATGGCGAGGTGCTGTTCGACGGGCAGCGCATCGCGGGTGTGTCGCCGGCCGGCATCGTCGGGCGCGGGCTGCTGCACGTGGCCGAAGGCCGGCGGCTGTTTCGCGCGCAATCGGTGCAAGACAACCTGCAGCTGGGCCTGTGGAGCGCGAAGCTGCCGAAGGCCGAGGTGGCGCTGCGCTTCGAGCGCGTGTTCACGCTGTTTCCGGTGCTGCATGAGCGCCAGGGCGCGCGCGCCGGCATTCTGTCGGGCGGCCAGCAACAGATGCTCGCCGTGGCGCAGGCGCTGATGCACGCGCCGCGGCTGCTGATGCTCGACGAACCCTCGCTGGGCCTCGCGCCCTCGGTGATCGACCAGCTGCTCGACGCGGTGGTGCAACTGCGCCGCGACGGCACCGCCATCCTGCTGGTCGAGCAGATGGTGGAGCGCGCGCTGCAGATCGCCGACACCGCCTACGTGCTGCAGAACGGCCGCGTGATCGGCCACGGCCCCGCCGCCGAGCTGCAGCACAGCGCGCTGCTGCGGCAGGCCTATCTCGGCGCTGCGGCGAGCACTGATCCGTCGCCGCCTTCGCTGCCTTCTCCAGGCTCACCCTCTTCCACGCCTCCCACAAGGACACCCGCATGAAACTCCAAGGCAAGACCGCCCTCGTCACCGGCGGCGCGCGCGGCCTGGGCCGCGCCTATGCGCTTCGCCTGGCTTCGCTGGGCGCCGATGTCGCCATCGTCGACCTCAACCTCGACGGCGCCGCCGAATTCGGCGAACAGCTGGGCGCGCCCAGCGTGGCCGCCGAGGTCGAACAGCTGGGCCGGCACGGCCTGGGCATCCAGGCCGACCTGACGCGGCGCGACGCGGCCTTCGGCGCGGTGCAGGCCGCGCACGAGGCGTTCGGGCGCATCGACATCCTGGTCAACAACGCGGGCGGCGCCATCACGCCCGCCGAGCGCAGTCATGCCTCGGCCACGCCCGAGGAAGACACGCGCCTGCTGCTGGACGTGAACTTCATGAGCACCATGCACTGCTGCCAGGCCGTGGCGCCGCTGATGAAGGCGCAGGGCGGCGGGGTGATCGTCAACATCTCCTCGCAGTCGGGCATCACCACCTACAACCAGGGGCTGCTCGCGGTGTACGCCGCGGCCAAGGCGGCCGTTACGCACTACACGCGCTACCTGGCGGCCGAGCTGGGCCCGCACGGCATTCGCGCCAACTGCCTGGCGCCCGGCGTGATGCTGACCGCGCGCGTGGCGGCGCAGGCGGCGGCGCGCGGCATCGGCACCGATGCCGAGGCGGCCAAGGTGCCGCTGCGCCGGCTGGGGCAGGTGGAAGACTGCGCGGGCGTGCTCGAGTTCCTGGCGACGGACCTGTCGCAGTACGTGACGGGGCAGGTCATTTCGGTGTGCGGCGGCGCGGTGCTGACACCCAACTGAAGCCAGACGAGGTCCGACATGAAGATCTGCATCTACGGCGCGGGCGCCATCGGCGGCTACCTGGCCACGCACCTGGCGCAGGCCGACGGCGTGCAGGTGAGCGTGGTGGCGCGCGGCGCGCACCTGGCGGCCATTCGCGCGAACGGGCTGGCGGTGGAGTCGCCGCGCGGCACGCTGCGCGCCCGCGTGCAGGCCACCGACGACCCGCGCACGCTGGGCCCGCAAGACTACGTGGTGCTGGCGCTGAAGTCGCACCAGGTGGCCGATGCGCTCGGGGGCGTGCAGGCGCTGCTCGGCCCGCACACCGCCGTGCTGCCGCCGACCACCGGCATTCCCTACTGGTACTTTCACGGCCTGCCCGGTGCGCTGCGCGACCGGCAGATCGAACGGCTTGACCCGCAGGGCCTGCAGTGGCGCGCGATGGCGCCCGAGCGCGTGATCGGTTGCGTCTACTGGGTGGCTTCGGAGGTCACGGCGCCGGGCGTGATCCACCACGACGGCGCGCTGTCGCGCTTTCCGGTGGGCGAGCCCGACGGCGCCAGCAGCGAGCGCGTGCTGCGCTTTGCGGACGCCATGAAGGCGGGCGGGCTCGACGCGCCCGTGGTGCCCGACATTCGCGGCTGGATCTGGGCCAAGATGATCAGCAGCCTGTGCTGGAACCCGGTCGCGACGCTCACGCTGGGCACGCTGTCGGAGATGAACGCGCGGCCCGAGGTGGTGACCATCGTGCGCGCGATGATGACCGAGGCCGACGCGCTCGCGCAGCGCCTGGGCGTGGAGCGCACGCCCATCGGCATCGAGCAGCGCATTGCCGCGGCGCGCAACGCGGGCGACCACAAGATGTCGATGCTGCAGGACCTGGAGCGCGGCCGGCCGCTGGAGCTCGGCGTGCTGTTCGACTCCATCGAGGCGATGCGCGAACTGGCGCAGACGCCCACGCCGACCATCGACACGGTCTACGCGCTGCTGCGGCTGCGCGCCGAAAAACAAACCACGCAGAAGGCCGCGGAGCCAACGGCCTGAGCCCGAACCCTCAGTCGCGTTGGCGCAGCAGCTCCGGCAACTCCGCGCGGTGAAAACCCATGAACGCCCGGTTGCGGCTGCTGGGCTCCAGCTTCCAGTTGTTGCGCAGGTTGGGCGTGCCGCCGTCGATGCGAATGCAAGTGCCCGTGATGTACGCCGCCGCCGGCGACAGCAGGTACACGATGGCGCCCGACACCTCGGCCTCGGTGCCGAAGCGCTTGAGCGGCACCACGTCCGTGAACTCCAGGATCTTCGCCTTCGCCTCCGGCGTGTAGGTGTCGAAGCCGCTGGAGGCGATGCCGCCCGGCGCCACGGTGTTCACGCGCACGCCCGAGCCGGCCCACTCGCAGGCGGCCGTCTCGCTCAACGTGAGCATGCCGCCGCGCGAGGCGCCGGAGTGCGCCATGTCGGGCCAGCCGTGCCAGATGTCTGCAATCATGTTCACGATGGCGCCGCCGTGCGCCTCCATGTAGCGGTTGTAGGCTTCGCGCATGAAGATGAAGCCGCCCGTGAGGTTGTTGCGCACCACGGCCTCGAAGCCCTTGGTGGAAATCGACTTCATCGGCGAGCGGTATTGGCCCCCCGCGTTGTTGACCAGCGCGTCGAGCCGGCCGCGCTGCTGCAGCACGGCGTCGATGGTGGCGCCCACCGCCGCCTCGTCGCGGATGTCGCAGGCCAGCGCGGTGGCGCTGCCGCCGTCCTGCTCGATCTCGGAGCGCACAGCCTCCACCTTCTCGATGGAGCGGCCCACCAGCACGACGTGCGCACCCAGCGAGGCGAGCTCGTGCGCGGTGCAGCGGCCGATGCCGCTGCCGCCGCCGGTGACGATGATGGTCTGGCCCGCGAAAAGGTCGGGGCGATAGATGGATTGATAGGGCACGGTACTTTCCTTTGCGATGGCTTCTGCGATGGCGTCTGTCGTCTGTGATCAGGCGCCTTGTCTTCAGGCATTGCCCTGGCCGTCGGCGCCTCGCTTGCGCCGTGCCAGGAGCTGTTCGGCGGCGAGCGCCAGCTCGCCGGTGGTGCGCGCCAGGATCTGGGTGCGGTTCTCCAGCTCGATGGCGGCCTGCAGGCTGCCGGTCTCGGCGTTGGCCCAGGTGCCGCGCTTGGTCATCCACACCCCAAAGGCGCTGTTGGCGGCAATGGCGCGCGCCACTTCGAGCGCGCGCGGCAGCAGCGCGGCGTCGTCCACCGTTTCGGACACCAGCCCGATGCGCTCGGCCTCTGCCGCGTCGACCATGCGGCCGGTCAGCATGATGTCGAAGGCGCGCGACAGCCCGACGCAGCGCGGCAGCAGCCAGCTCACGCCGATGTCGCAGCTGGACATGCCCACGCGCACGAAGGCGGCGTTGAATTTCGCGGACCGGCCCGCGATGCGAATCTCCGCCGCCAGCGCCAGGCCCAGGCCCGCGCCGTTGGCTGGCCCGTTCACCGCCGCGATCACCGGCTGCGGCAACGCGCGCAGGCGCGTGACCAGCAAGGCGAAGGCCTCTTGCCGGCGCATCCACGCGGTGGTTTCGCCCAGCTGCGCGCTGCCGGGCGCATCGGCCGCCAGGCCCAGGTCAAAGCCGGCGCAGAAGCCCTTGCCTTCGCCGGTGAGGATGAGCACGCGCGTGGCGGCATCGGCACCGATGCGCTCCAGCAGACGCGCCATGGCGGCCACGGTGTCGTCGCCCAGCGCGTTCAGGTTCCGCGGGCGCGCGAAGCGCAGCAGCGCAATGCCGGGCTCGGGGTGTTCGAGCCGCACGCCGTCGTCTGTGGCACCGCCGGAAAGCTCGTGCTCAGACATAGATCTCCTCGATGACCTGCGCGTACTTCTCGAACACCGCCTTGCGCCGCACCTTCATCGTGGCCGTGACCTCGCCGTCGTCGTGGTCCAGCTCCTTGGTGAGCAGGTGGAACTTGCGCACCTGCTGCACCTGCGGCATGCGTGCGTTGGCGGTATCGACCTCGCGCTGCACCAGCTCGCGCACCTGCGGCAGTTCGACCAGGCTGCGGAAGGTGGTGTAGACCAGCCCCTTTTCCTCGGACCACTTGCTCACGGTCTCGAAGTCGATCTGGATCAGCGCGGAAACGAAATGCCGGCGGTCCGCAATGGCCACCGCCTCCTTGATGAAGGGCGAGAAGCGCATGGCGTTCTCGATTTCCGACGGCGTGATGTTCTTGCCGCCGGCGGTGATCATGATGTCCTTCTTGCGGTCGACGATGCGCAGCTCGCGCCCCGCCGGTGCGTTCTTCGACGGGGAGTCTTCCCAGCGGCCGATGTCGCCGGTGTGCAGCCAGCCCTCGGCGTCGATGGCCTCGCGCGTGGCCTCGTCGTTCTTCAGGTAGCCGCGGAACACGACCTCGCCGCGAATCAGGATCTCGCCGTCGTCCGCCAGTTGCACCTCCACGCCCGGGTAGGGCACGCCCACGGTGCCCACGGGCGAATCGTCGCCAGGCTGCATGGTGGTCGCGCCCGAGGCCTCGGTCATGCCGTAGGCCTCGCGAATGGGCACGCCCAGCACGCGGAAGAAGCGCAGCACCTCCGGCGCGATGGGCGCCGCCGCCGACACCGCCACGCGACAGCCGCGCAGGCCCAGGTAGTTGAGCAGCGAGCGCAGTATCAGCACGTACCACACGGCCCAGCGGGCACGCTGCAGCCAGCTCCACTGCGCGCGCGGCACGCCGGCGTCGTGCGCCAGCGAGCGCATGGCGCGCTCGTACAGCCACAGCCGCAGGCCGCCGGCCTCGCGCAGCTTGTTCTGGATGGCAGCATGGAACTTTTCCCAGATGCGCGGCACGCCGAAGAAGATGCGCGGCGACAGCTCGCGCAGGTCGTCCTGCACGGTGCGCAGGCTTTCGGCAAAGTTGACGACCGCGCCGAAGGCCACCGGAATGTGCAGCGAGAACATCTGCTCGCCCATGTGGCACAGCGGCAGGTAGGAGACCAGCGAATCGCCCTCGCGGCAGCCCAGCACCGAATTGAGGCCGCGGGCGGCGGTGCCCAGCCCGCGCCAGCTCATCATCGCGGCCTTGGGGCGCCCGGTGGAGCCCGAGGTGAAGACGATGAGGCCGATGTCGTCCAGCGCGGGGCCCACGGTGGCGGCCGCGGCGGCGGCGGGCTCGTCGGCCTCGAACCTGCGGCCCAGCGCAACCACCTCGTCGAAGTCGATCATCCCGGTGCGGTCGTAGCGCCGCAGGCCGCGCGAGTCGATCAGCACGATGGTGTGCAGGTGCGGCAGCCGGTCGCGAATGGACAGCACCTTGTCGAGCTGCTCCTGGTCTTCGCACACGATGACGGGCGCGTCCGACAGCGCGAGCAGGTGCTCTATTTCTTCCGCCGGCGAGGTCGGGTACACGCCGGCCGTCACGCCGCGCACCAGCGCCGCGCCCAGCTGGGCGAACACCCATTCCTTGCGGTTCTCGCTGAGCACGGCCACGGCCTGGCCGGGCCGCAGGCCGAGCCGCAGCAGCCCCAGGCCGAACCAGCGCGCCTGCTGCGCGTAGGCCGACCAGCTAATGGGCTGCCACACGCCGTACTCCTTCTGGCGCAGCGCCACGGCGTCGGGTCGGCGCGCGGCCCAGTGCAGCAGTTGCTGCGGCAACGGCAGGGCCTTCAAGGCATCCAGGGAAGATGGGGACGGGTTCTTGCTCATGACAACCAGCGCTTGCGCCGCTTGTAGTGTTTGACGTCGCGAAAGCTCACGTGGCCTTCGCCGGCACCGGCGCCGCTTCCGCTCCCGCCATCGCTGCCGAGATAGAAGCGCTGCACATCCGGGTCGCCCAGCAGCTTGGACGTTTCCCCGCTGATCACGATGCGCCCGCTTTCCATGATGTAGCCCGCATGCGCCACGCGCAGCGCCACGTGCGCGTTCTGCTCCACCAGCAGCATGGCCACGCCCTGTTCCCGGTTGATGCGCGCGATGATGCCGAAGATGTCCTGCACCACCAGCGGCGCCAGCCCGAGCGAAGGCTCGTCGAGCAGTATGAGCCGCGGCTTGCCGACGATGGCCCGGCCGATGGCCAGCATCTGCTGCTCCCCGCCCGACAGGTAGCCCGCCACCTGCTTGCGGCGCTCGCGCAGCCGCGGAAAGTAGCCGAACACCAGCTCGGGGTCGACGTCGCCGCGCTCGCGCTTGTCGCGACCGGTGAGCGCGTTGGCGGCGGCCACCAGGTTTTCTTCCACCGTGAGGTCGCCGAAGATGTGGCGGCCCTCGCGCACGTGGGCCATGCCCTGGCGCGCCAGCTGGTAGGCGGGCCGCCCGGCAATGTCTTCGCCGAAGAAGCCGATGCGCCCCGCGGCGATGCGCCCCTTCTCGAAGGGCAGCACGCCGGAGGCGGCCTTCAGCGTCGATGTCTTGCCCGCGCCGTTGGAGCCCAGCAGCGCGACGATCTTGCCGTCGGGCACCTCGATCGACAGGCCGCGCAGCGCCTGCACGCTGTGGTTGTAGACGACCTCGATGTTCTCGATGCTCAGCGCCGCCGTCATCTCACACCTTGATCCACGAGCCGGCCGGTTCCATCGTCTTCTTGTCGGGGTCGTAGGCGTACATGCGCCCGGCCGGGATCTGATGGCTGCTGATGTCCACCAGCAGGCCCGAGACGCCGCCGCTGTCCCAGTCCTTCATCGACTCCAGCGCCGCCTTCATGTTGGGCAGCACCAGCGGCTTGTTGGCCTTCAGGCAGCGCTCGGCGATTTCGCCGAACACCATGCCCGACAGCCAGCTCGACACGTAGAAGGGCGAGATGAACTTCATGTCGGGCCGGGCCTTGGCCGCGTGGTCGCGCATGGCCTTGATCATGGGCGAATCGGTCTCGTGGCCGTAACGGTACATGCTCACGCCCGTGAGGCGCACGCCCAGCGCGGCCAGTGCGTCGTAGGCGGGCTTGTCGAGGCCCCAGGCGGTGCCCATGATCTGCGGGTTGAGCCCGGCCTCGCGCATCTGGCGCACGAACTCGGGCATGGGCGCGAGGATGTAGCCCTGGAATATCACGATGTCGGGCTTGGCCCGGCGCAGCTGCGCCACCTCGGTGGTCACGTCCACGCCCGACTGCTTGGTGACGATCTCGGCCACGATGGGCAGGCCCAGCTTCTCGGCGCGCGCCTTGCCGCCGGGGATGCCGTCGCGGCCGAACTCGGTGTCTGCGTAAACGTAGGCGATGCGCGGCTTGGCGGCGGCGCCTTGCGAAGTGCGCGCAATGTGCTCCATCAGGATTTCATGCAGCCGCGGATACGTGGCACCGGGCACGAAGTGGTGCGGCATCTTCACCGGATCGGCCACCGAAATGGCGAGCGAGGTCGACGAGGTCATCACGTGGTTCGACGCAATGGCGTCCTGCGCCACGGCCTTCACCGACGGAGTGCCGTCGCAGTAGAAGAACGAGGGCTTCTCGCTGGCCATGATCTTCTTGAAGATGGCGGCCGACTGGTCGACCTTGAAGCCGCTGTCTTCGGCCACGTAGCGCAGCTTGTGGCCGGCGATGCCGCCGTTGGCGTTCTTCCAGTCGATGTAGTCGGCCAGGCCATTGTTCATGGCCAACCCCGCGAAGGCGAAGACACCGGTGATGGGCTGGGCCGCGCCGACCACGATGTCGCCCTTGTGCGCCTGCGCGAACGCGGCCCCGCCCGCGAAGGGGCCGATGGTGGCGGCGGCGCCGATGCCCTGCATCAGCTTGCGTCGGATGAAGTCGGTCATGGTTTGTCTCCTGTTTATGCTGCGGGAAGAATGGGACTGGGTGCGGCCTCAGGTCTTGAACGGCCAGAGGTGGAAGCTGCGGCGCACGCGGGCCCAGATGGCGGCCAGCCCGTGCGGCTCGAAGATGAGGAACACGATGATCAGCAGGCCGAACACCACCTGCCCCATCGGCAGCAGCAGCCCGGCCACGCCCGGAAAGGCCTGCGAGCTGACCGAGGCCAGCAGCCGCAGCCCCTCGGGCACAAAGGTCATGAACACCGCGCCCAGCACGCTGCCCAGCACCGTGCCCAGCCCGCCCACGATGACGGCGGCCAGGTAGAACACCGAGAGCGTCAACACGAAGTAGTCGGGCGTGATGGAGCCGTAGAAGTAGCCCAGCAGCCCGCCCGCCACGCCCGCGTAGAAGGCGCCGATGGCGAAGGCGGTGAGCTTGGTGCGCAGCAGGTGCACGCCCAGGATCTCGGCGGAGATGTCGCGGTCTCGCACCGCGACGAAGGCCCGGCCGATGTGCGTGCGTGCCAGGTTGCGCGCGGCCACCGCCATCGCGAAGGCGCAGACGAAGATCAGGTAGAAGTTGCGCCGGTCGCCCACCAGCTCGAAGCCGAAAAGGTTGGCGCGCGGAATCGACGTGCCCGACACCCCGCCCGTGACCGCATCCCACTCGCGGAACGCGAAGCTGAGGATGAAGTGCGCCGCCAGCGTGGCAATAGCCAGGTACAGGCCCTTCACGCGCAGGCTGGGCAGGCCCACGATCACGCCCAGGAAGGCCGCGACAAAGCCCGCCACCGGCAGCGCGATGTAGAAGGGCACGCCCTGCTTGCCCAGCCACGCCACCGTGTAGCAGCCCACGCCGATGAAGGCGCCGTGGCTCAGCGAGATGAGCCCCGCGTTGCCGGTCGTGAGGTTGAGCCCCAGCGCGGCTATCACGTGGATGCCGACGATGCAGGCCATGGCCAGCACGTAGTCGCTGCCCCACAGCGGCAGCGTGAACAGCGAAAGCACGAAGGCGGCCATCCAGGTGCGCGAGGTGGGCGAATCCCACAGGCGCTCCTCGGAGGCGAAGTTTTCATGGAAGACACCGGTTCTCACGTCAGAGCCTCTCGATGGTGCGGGTGCCGAACATGCCGTAGGGCTTGACGACCAGGATCGCGAGCACCACCACGTAGGGCACCACGTCGCGCGACTTGCCGCCGAGGTAGCCGGCCGACACCGATTCGACCCAGCCGATCAGCAAGCTCGCCACGATGGCGCCCAGGATGCTGTCGAGCCCGCCGAGGATGATGGCCGCGAACACGCTCAGCGCGGCCGATGCCAGCAGCGGCGACAGGCCCGCCGAGCTCGCGATGAGCACGCCCGCGAAAGTGCCGACGAGGCCCGACAGCAGCCAGGTGAGCCGCTGCGCGTAGTTGATGTTGATGCCCAGCGTGGCCGCGGTGACCGGGTCGCTCGCCGTGGCGCGCAGCGCGATGCCGGTCTTCGAGTAGCGGAAGAAGGCCAGGAAGCCGCCGATGAGCACCGCCGCCACCGCGAAGTTGCCCAGCACCGTGCCCGGAATGAGCACCTCGCCCAGCAGCAGCGGCGTGCGCGGCAGCAGCGTGGGCGGCGAGAGCGTGTCGCCGCCCCACACCGCCTCGACACCGCCGTGCACGATGCTCGCCATGCCGATGGTGGCCATCAGCACCGCCACGGCCGGCTGGCCCGACAGCGGGCGCAGCACCGCGCGCTCGATGGCGATGGCCAGCACCCCGATCACCGCCAGCGCCAGCGCGAAGGCCACCCACGGCGGCAGGCCGAAGGTGACGGCGCCGGCGTAGTAGATGTAGGCGCCGAGCATCATCACCTCGCCCACCGCGAAGTTGACGACGCCGGTGCCCTTGTAGATGAGCACGAAGCTCAGCGCAATCAGCGCCATGACGCCGCCCGACAGCAGGCCGAGCAGGCTGTATTCCAGGAACTCGCTCATGCCAGGGCCTCGCTTTCCGCGCCGAGGTAGGCCTCGATCACCTGGGGATGGCGGCGCACCTCGGCGGGCGTGCCGCTGGCGATGACCTGGCCGAAGTTCAGCACCACCACATGGCTGGAAATGTCCATGACCATGCCCATGTCGTGCTCCACCAGCAGCACCGTGACGCCCCACTCCTCCTGCACGTCGAGGATGAAGCGGGCCATGTCCTCGGTCTCTTCCCGGTTCATGCCGGCCACGGGCTCGTCGAGCAGCAGCACGCGCGGGCGCATGGCCAGCGCGCGCGCCAGCTCCACGCGCTTCTGCAGGCCGTAGGGCAGCACGTCGACCGAAAGGTGGCGCACATGGTCGATCTCCAGGAAGTCGATGACCTTGCGCTCCACCTCGGCGCGCAGGCGCAGCTCTTCCTCGCGCGCGGCGCGGCCGTAGACGAGCGCGGAGAACACGCCGGCCTGCATCGTGTGATGGCCGCCGAGCTTCACGTTCTCGAGCACCGTGAGGCCGCGGAACAGCGCGATGTTCTGGAAGGTGCGCGCTAGGCCGCGCCCGGCGCGTGCGTGCACGGGCGTGTGGGTGATGTCTTCGTCGCCCAGCAGGATGCGGCCGGCCGCGGGCCGGTAGAAACCCGAGATGGTGTTGAACACGCTGGTCTTGCCCGCGCCGTTGGGTCCGATGACGGCGGTGACCTGCCCCGGCGCGGCGGCAAAGGACACGCCGCGCAGCGCGTGGATGCCGCCGAAGCGAAGGTCAACGCCTTCGACCGACAGCGCGAGGCCGCCGGAGGCGGCGCTCTGTGAGAGGGAGGTTCCGGCAGTGCTCAAGGTCGTTCCAGGGGTCAGAGGTCGAGAGTCGGAAGCAGCGTGCGCCAGCGCATCGCAAGGGGAAGGCAGGGCTGCGCGGGCATCCGGGCCTGTTGTCGTCGGTCTTGGCCCGGATGCATACCGTACGCTACCGCATAATGTTGTACAGAACCTTGGTACTTTCCCGTGCCGCGGCGGCGGAGGTCGCCAGCGCAACCTCCGGGCAAGCTCGGGGAAGGCCCGGCAGACGGGCTCAGGCGCCGGCGGGGCTGTCGATGCGGAAGTGCTTCACCCGCTCCTTCAGCAGGTACTTCTGGATCTTTCCGCTGGGCGTGCGCGGCACCATGTCGAGCACCTCGACACGCTCGGGCCAGTACTGCTTGGCCACCTTGCAGGCTTCCATGTAGGCCTGCACGGCCGCCAGGTCGAGCGTGGCGCCGGGGCGAAGCTCCACGAAGGCGCAGGCGCGCTCGCCGAGCCGGTCGTCAGGAAAGCCCACGATGGCGGCCATGGCCACGGCCGGGTGCTTGTAGAGCAGCGCCTCGATCTCCACCACCGGCACGTTCTCGCCGCCACGGATCAGCACGTCCTTCGTGCGGCCGTTGATGCGGATGTAGCCCTCGGCGTCCATGTAGGCGAGGTCGCCGGTGTCGAACCAGCCCTCGGCGTCGTAGGTGGCGATGTCGGGGCGCTTGTAGTAGCCCAGGGACATCTGCGCGCCGCGCACCATGAGGCGACCGGTTTCGCCCGGCGGCAGCGGCTTGCCGTCGAAGTCGACGATACGGATTCCCACGCCGTCGAGCGCGCGGCCGTCGGTGCTGGCGGACTTGTCGGCCGCGCGCGACGGCTCGGTCAGCGTGCTCGACAGCGATTCGGTCATGCCCCAGAGCGAGCACACCTTCAGGTCGAGCTCGCGCGCGGCACGCTCGATGAGCACCGGTGGAATGGGCGCGCCGCCGCAGAGGAAGGAGCGCAGCCGGTCGGGGCGCGGCGCGCCTTCGGCCACGGCGTTGCAGATGTCGGAAAGAAAGGGCGAGGACGCGGCGGTGTAGGTCACGCCTTCGGCGGCCATCAGCGCGACGCCGCGCTTGCCGTCCCAGATGTCTTGCAGCACCACGGTCGAGCCCAGGTAGATGCCCAGCATCATCACGGCGGCGTAGCCGGTCATGTGGCCGACCGGCGAGCAGGCCAGCAGCACGTCGTCGGTCGTCAGGCCGAAGCGCTCCGACAGGGCCCGGTTGCAGGCCAGCAGCGTGTTCGACGTGTGCATCACGCCCTTGGGCGAGCCGGTGGTGCCGGAGGTGAACATCATCACCGAGAGATCGCCGGGTTGCAGCACGGAAGGCGTTGGCGACGCCATGGCAGGAGGCTCGACCCGCGCCGTGCCGCCGAGCAGCACGCGGTCGAAGGCATCGTCGCCCTGTCCGTCGACCACCAGCACCTGCTGCAGCTTGGGCAGACGGCCCTTCAGGCTGTCGGCCATGGCTGCATGGTCGAAGCCGCGGAACATGGCCGGCACCACCAGCACCTTGGCTTCAGCGAAGCCGAGCATGAATTCCAGTTCGCGCTCGCGGAAGATCGGCATCAGCGGGTTGACCACCGCGCCGATGCGCCCGCAGGCCAGCGAAACCACGACGAACTCCCACCAGTTGGGCACCTGCACCGCGACCACGTCGCCGGGCAACACGCCCAGGCCGCGCAACGCGCCCGCGGCCAGCGTCACCTTGTCGCCGAGTTCGCGGTAGCTCAGGCGCACCGGCTCGCTCCGGTCGGCGCGGTAACCCACAAGGGCCGCCTTGTCGGGCGTGCGGTCGATGGAGGCGGCCAGGAAGTCGTCGGGCGTCTTGTCGAGCCAGTAACTCGCGGCGCGCATGGCACGGGCATGGGCAGCGGGGTCGAATGCGTTGTTCGTCATGTCCAGGTGTCTCCTCGGCGGTGAATATAGTTCACTACCGTACGATACGTTGGATGACAAAATATCGCAAGCCCGCGGGCCTCTGGAAAACCCCGGGAAAGCGATCACACGCGCCGCTCACCAAATGTGAGAAGCGCCTTTTTCCCCGGTCAGATCTCGGACGACTGCAGGTAGGTGAGCAGGTTGCGCTTCATGGCGTCGAGCGTGGTGGCGGCCGCTTCGAGCTTGGGGTCGGTCAGGCCGTCCAGAATCTGCTCGTTCAGGCGGTGGCTCACCTTGCGCATCTTGGCGATGAGCTGCTTGCTCTTGGGTTCCAGGAAGACGCGGTTCACGCGGCGGTCGCTGGCGTCCGCGTCGCGGCGCACCAGGCCGGTTTTTTCGAGCCGGTCGATCAGGCCGCCCACGGCCACCTTGCCCAGGTCGAGCTCCTCGGCCAGTTGCGACTGTGTCATGCCATCTTCGCGCGAGAGGTAGGCCAGCACCCACCACTGCGAGCGGGTCACGTTCAGCGGCTTCAGGCAGCGGTCGAATGCGCTGCGGCGCAACCGGGACACGTCGTGAATCAGAAAACCGAGCCGCAGCTCCCAGTCGATCGAGTGCGCTTCAGTTGCCATGGGTTCGTGGACCGCCGTAGGCCGGCGACCTTTTACTGTAATGATGCGTACATTCTAGCGGTGCACCAACTGCCTGCCGCAAGCACGAAGGGCCCTCGGGCGGCAGGCCGGAGGGCAAAACGTGGCGTTTTCGACGCAACGGGAACTAAAAATCTACAGCATTCTTGCCCTTGAGCGCGAGAATCTCGCGCGCTTCCGCCGGCGTCGCGACCCCCAGCCCCAGGCCCTCGATGATCTCTCGCACCTTGCGCACCTGCTGCGCGTTGGTCTCGGCCAGCCTGCCCGCTCCGATCCACAGGCTGTCTTCCAGCCCGACACGCACGTTGCCGCCCATGGCGGCCGACATGGCGGCAATGGGCATCTGGCTGCGCCCGGCGCCCAGCACCGACCAGCGGTAGTCCGCGCCGAAGAGCCGGTCGGCCGTGCGCTTCATGTGCATCACGTCGTCCGGGTGGCTGCCGATGCCCCCGAGGATGCCGAAGACCGTCTGCACGAAGAACGGTGCCTTCACCAGTCCTCGGTCGACAAAGTGCGCCAGGTTGTACAGGTGCGAGGTGTCGTAGCACTCGAACTCGTAGCGCGTCTGGTTGGCCGACAGCTCGGTCAGCACCGTTTCAAGGTCGCCGTAGGTGTTGCGGAAGATCAGGTCCTTGCTGCCTTCCAGGTAGGGCCGCTCCCAGTCGTGCTTGAACTCCTTGAAACGCTCCAGCATGGGGAACAGGCCGAAGTTCATGGTGCCCATGTTCATCGACGCGACCTCGGGCTTGAGCACCTTGGCCGGCATCATGCGTTCCTGCACCGTCATGTAGGGCGAGCCGCCCGTGGTGAGGTTGATGACGGCATCACTGCGCGCCTTGATGTCCTTCAGGAACGGCACGAAAGCCTCGGGCCGCTGGTCGGGCTTGCCGGTGACCGGGTCGCGCGCGTGCAGGTGGATGATGGCGGCGCCCGCCTCTGCCGCGCCCACCGCGGCATCGGTGATTTCCTGCGCCGTGATGGGCAGGTGCGGCGACATCGACGGCGTGTGAATGGCGCCCGTGACGGCGCAGGTGATGATCACTTTCTTCTGTGCGGACATGCGTGGTTCCTCTGGAGTGGACAACGTGGGGAAGGACGCCGCTCAGACCGGGTCCCAGGTGAACACGTCACCCGAGCGGTCCAGCGGAAAGAAGGAGGCGCGCAGCATCGGCAACGCGGTCTCGAGCACGCCCTCGGGCGTCCAGCCCTCGCCGCAGTGCGCGCTGCGAATCGGCCGCGGCTGGCTGAACAGGTAGATCTCGTTGTTGCGCACGCCGAACACCTGGCCGCTCACGTCGCTCGCGGCATCGGCGCACAGCCCGACCACGAAGGGCGCCACGCGCTCCGGCACCAGCTTCTTCAACCCCTCGACGCGCTTCTTCTGCTCGGGCGTTTCGCTGGGAATGGAGTCGATCATGCGGGTCCACGCAAAGGGCGCGACGGCGTTCGAGCGCACGCCGAACTTCTGCATGTCGAGCGCAATCGATTTCGACAGCGCCACGATGCCCAGCTTGGCCGCGCTGTAGTTGGCCTGGCCGAAGTTGCCGATCAGGCCCGAGGTCGATGTCATGTGCACGTAGGCGCCGCTGCCCTGCGCCTTGAAATGCGGCGCCGCCGCGCGGCTCACGTTGAAGCTGCCCTTCAGGTGCACGGCGATCACCGCGTCGAACTCGGGCTCGCTCATTCGATGGAACATCACGTCGCGCAGGATGCCCGCGTTGTTCACCACGATGTCGATGCGCCCGAAGGTGTCGACGGCCGCCTCCACCATCTTCGCGGCGGCGTTCCAGTCGCTCACCGAGCCGCCGTCGCTGATCGCTTCACCGCCCATCGCCTTGATGGCCGCCACCACCTCGTCGGCGGGCTGCTCGTGGTCGAGTTGGCCATCGAGCGACGCGCCCAGGTCGTTCACCACCACCTTGGCGCCGGCTTGCGCCATGGCCAGCGCAATGCCGCGCCCCAGCCCGCGGCCGCCGCCTGTGACCAGGGCCACCTTGCCTTCCAGAAGCTTGTTCACGTCTGTCTCCTTTTTTTGCCGCCGTCGAGGGTAAACCCCTGTCCACCGTCCCGAATCCGGCTTGCGGAAATATCGTGCGCTAGCGTACCATGTGCCACATGATGATGTACAGCAGGCCGGCGCGCCGAAGCGAATAGCCATGACAGAAGAACGCAACGAATTCGGCCTGCTGGCAACCACGCGCTACGTGCCGCGGCTGCGCCTGGAGCGCGGCGACGTACTGGCTCAGCACCGCTGGATGGCACCGGGCCTGAAGACGCTCGCCAAGGGCCGTCGCGCCATGGCCAACTGGGACGAAGACAGCGTGACGATGGCCATCGAGGCCGCCCGCCAGCTTCGCGCCGCGTCGCCCGATGCGGCTGTCGCGGAGTTGACACTTGCCTCCACCACACTGCCCTTCGCCGAACGCCTGAACGCCGGCATCGTGGCCTCCGCGCTCGGCGTCGCGCCCGACGCGGTGCTGCGCGACACCGCCTCGAGCCCACGCGCTGCGCTCACCGAGCTGTCGGCCGCGCTGCGTCGTCCGGCGAACACCGCTGCGCAGATGCTGTTGGCGTCGGAGCGCCGCATCGCACGCCCAGCCAGCACGCAGGAAATGATCTTCGGCGACGGCGCGGCCGGTGCGCTGGTCGGCAACGGTTCCCCCATCGCGACGCTGGTCGCCAGCGCCAGCACGCACGCCGACCTGGTCGACCACTTCCGCCAGGCCGGCGAGGACCACGAATACGGCTGGGAAGAACGCTGGGTGCGCGACGAGGGCTACATGAAGATCGCGGTCGCCACGCTGCGCCAATGCCTGAAGGATGGCGGGGTGTCGGCCGGCGACATCGGCCAGTTCGCCATGCCCGCGCCGCTCGCACGCATCAACGATGCGGTCGCGAAAAAGCTCGGCATCGCGCCCGCGGCGCTGGTCTCGGCCGAACACGACAGCGTGGGCGACCTCGGTTGCGCGCAGCCGCTGGCCATGCTGGACATCGCCCTGCGCGCGGCGGTGCCCGGCGCGCTGGTGCTGGTCGCGGCCTTCGGCAGCGGCTGCGACGCGCTGCTGCTGCGCCGCACCGCCGTGCCTTGCCCCGGCCCGGTGCCCGACGAAGGCCACCCCGAGACCAGCTACATGAAGTACCTGTCGTTCACCCGGCAGATCGATCTTGCCTGGGGCATGCGCGCCGAGATGGACAACAAGACCGCACTCACCGCCGCCTGGCGCGACCATGCGCGCGCCTCGCGCTTCGAGGCGGGCCGATGCAGTGCCTGCGGCACGGTGCAGTTTCCGCGTGCACGCCTGTGCGTGAACCCCGAGTGCCGCGCGCAGGACACGCAGGCACCCACCTACCTGGCCGACACCCCGGCCCGCGTCATGTCGCACACCACCGACTTCCTGGGCTACACGCCCGACCCGCCCTTCCAGTTCGGCCACATCGACTTCGAGGGCGGCGGCCGCGTGCTGATGGAGTTCACCGACACCGACGTGGGCGAGCTCGAAGTGGGCCTGCCGCTGCGCATGGTCTACCGCGTGAAGGAGTTCGACCACCAGCGCGGCTTCCGGCGCTATTTCTGGAAGGCGACACCGGTGCGTACAACCGCGTCTTCGCCTTCGCTTTCGACGACGGGAGCACGCTGATGGCCACCGGTATCCGCGACAAGGTCGCCATCCTCGGCATGGGCTGCTCCCGCTTCGGCGAGCGCTGGGACTGCGGCCCCGAAGACCTGATGCTCGAGGCCTTCAACGAGGCCGTGACCGACGCCGGCATCGACTTCAAGCAGATCGAGGCCGCCTGGTTCGGCGTGTGCCTCGAAGAGAACAACGTGGGCAAGACCGCCGGCCCGCTGGCGCAGGCATTGCGCCTGCCACGCATTGCCGCCACCCGCGTGGAAAACGCCTGTGCCACCGGCACCGAGGCGCTGCGCGGCGCGGCGTACGCAGTGGCTTCGGGCGCCTACGACATCGTGCTGGCGCTCGGCGTCGAGAAGCTCAAGGACACCGGCTACGGTGGCCTGCCCGTGCGCACGCGCGGCGTGGCCAACGACCTGTGGCTGCCCAACTCGACCGCGCCCGGCGCCTTCGCGCAGCTGGCCTCCGCCTATGCCGCGAAGCACGGCGTGCCCATGGCCGACCTGAAGCGCGCGATGGCACACATCTCGGTGAAGAGCCACGCCAACGCCGCGCTCAACCCCAAGGCGCACCTGCGCAACAAGATCACCGACGAAGACGTGTTGAAGGCGATGACCATCGCAGCGCCGCTGGGCCTGTACGACTGCAGCGGCGTGAGCGACGGATCGGCCTGCGCGATCCTGACCACGCCGGAGATCGCGCGCGCGCTGCGGCCCGATGCGCAGCTGGTCACCATCAAGGCGCTGGAAGTTTCCGTAAGCAACGGCGAAGAGGCCAGCTTCAGGAACTGGGACGGCGCCCACATCGCCACCGCACGCACGGCCGGTGCACGCGCCTACGCCGCTGCCGGCATCACCGAGCCGCGGCGCCAGCTGCAGATGGCGGAGGTGCACGACTGCTTCTCCATCGCCGAGGCGGTGACGATGGAAGACCTGGGCTTCAGCGCGCCCGGCCGCGTGATCCACGACGTGCTAGACGGCGTTTTCGACCGCGAAGGCGCATTGCCCATCGGCACCGACGGCGGGCTGAAGTGCTTCGGCCACCCCATCGGCGCCTCGGGCCTGCGCATGGTCTACGAGGTGTACCTGCAGCTGCAGGGCCGCGCGGGCGAGCGGCAGCTGAAGCATGTCGACCTCGGCCTCACCGAGAACCTGGGCGGCCATCCGCACCAGAACGTTTGCGCGGTGTCGATCATCGGGCGCCACGGCGCCTGACCGCACCGCTTTTTCTTCTCTCTCTTTTTCTTTTCCTTTTTCCACAGGAGACATCCCCATGCGAGGACTCAAAGGCAAGACCGCCATCGTGACGGGCGCGGGCAGCGGCATCGGCCGCGCCATTGCGCTGCGGCTGGCGGCCGAGGGCGTGACGGTCGGCGTGTTCGACATCAACGAGGCCGGCGCCGGCGAGACCGTCAAGGCCATCGAGGCGGCCGACGGCAAGGCCGTGGCCGTGGCCGTGGCCTGCGACATCACCGACTACGGCGCGGTCACCGCCGCGGTGAAGCGCTTCGAGGAGACGACCGGCGCGGGCACCGACATCCTGGTGAACAACGCCGGCTGGGACACGCCCATGCCTTTCCTGAAGACCGAAGAGGCGTTCTGGAAGAAGGTCACCGCCATCAACTGGTTCGGCCCGCTGCACATGACGCATGCCGTGGCGCAGGGCATGGCTGCGCGCAAGAGCGGCCGCGTGGTCAACATCGCCTCCGACGCGGGCCGCGTGGGCTCCACCGGCGAGGTCGTGTACTCGGGCTGCAAGGGCGCGACCATCGCTTTCGCGAAGGCGCTGGCGCGCGAGGTGGCGCGCAGCAACGTCACCGTGAACACCGTCTGCCCCGGCCCGACCGACACGCCGGCCATGGATGCCTTCGTCGGCACCGGTGAGCAAGGCCAGAAGATTCGCGACGCCATGGTGCGCGGCGTGCCGCTGGGGCGCATCGGCGTGCCCGACGACTACCCCGGCCTGGTGGCCTTCCTGGCCAGCGACGACGCCGCCTTCATCACCGGCCAGACCATCAGCGTCTCGGGCGGGCTGAGCATGCACGGCTGATCCATTCACCGAACAACAGACAAAGCACAGGAGCAAAGCGACATGAGCAAGCAGTACAAGGACATCCTCTACGAAGTGCGCGACGGCGTGGTGAACATCACCATCAACCGGCCCGAGGTGTACAACGCCTTTCGCAACCAGACGCTGGAAGAACTCATCGACGGCCTGCGCCGCGCCGACGAGGAAAAGAGCGCCAACGTGATGGTGCTCTCGGGTGCCGGCGACAAGGCCTTCTGCACCGGTGGCGACCAGAAGGTGCACCTGAGCGAAGACGGCCTGTACGGCCCGCGCGGCACGGTCGGCATGCCCATCGAGGAGATGCAGACCGCCCTGCGCGACCTGCGCAAGGTGTCCATCGCCAAGGTGCAGGGCTTCGCGATCGGCGGCGGCAACGTGTTCGCGACGATGTGCGACCTGACCATTGCCAGCGAGAAGGCCACCTTCGGCCAGGTCGGCCCCAAGGTCGGCTCGGTCGATCCGGGCTGGGGCACGGCCTACCTCGCGCGCATTGTGGGCGAGAAGAAGGCGCGCGAAATCTGGTTCCTGTGCCGCAAGTACACCGCCGCCGAGGCCGAGAAGATGGGCCTGGTCAACAAGGTAGTGCCGCACGACCAGCTCGACGCCGAGGTCACTCAGTGGTGCAAGGAAATCAACGAGATGAGCCCGACCGCGCTCACCATTGCCAAGCGCTCTTTCAACGCCGACACCGAGAACATCCGCGGCATCGGCTTCCTGGGCATCCAGACGGTGAAGCACTACTACCAGTCCGACGAATCGAAGGAAGGCGTGAAGGCGTTCAACGAGCGCCGCAAGCCCGACTTCAAGAAGTTCGTCTGAGCACGCCGCCGGAGACCCCCACGTGCAAACGCTGATCCAGACCGCGCTCGACGCCGACGGCGTGCTCGTCGCCACGCTCGACATGCCGGGTCGTTCGATGAACGTGTTCTCGGCCGAACTGATGGACGCGCTCGATGCGCTGATGGACCGTGTCGACAGCGACGACGCGGTGCGCAGCGTGGTCGTCACCTCGGCCAAGAGCAGCTTCCTGGCGGGTGCCGACCTGGTGATGGTGCGCGGCTTTACCGATCACGCGCGCACCGGCACGCGCGAGGAAATGTTCGCACTGTGCGGCCGGCTCGGCCGCCAGTTCGTACGGCTCGAAACCTCGGCCAAGCCCTGGGTCGCGGCCGTCAACGGCATCGCGCTGGGTGGCGGGCTGGAGCTGGCACTGGCCTGCCGCGTGCGGCTCGTGACCGACGCGCCGCGCACCCAGCTGGGCGTGCCCGAAGTGCGCTGGGGCCTGCTGCCCGGCGCCGGCGGCACGCAGCGGCTGCCGCGGCTGGCCGGCTTCGAGCCGGCGATGGACATGCTGCTGAGCGGCCGTTCGATTGCGCCCGCCGACGCGGTGCGGTTCGGCATCTTCGCGCGCGCGGTGCCCGCGGCACAGTTGCTCGACGAGGCCAAGGCCGAAGCACGCGCGATGCATGGCAAGCCCTACGACGCCAATGCCAAGTTCGCAGGGTTCGCCCAGGCTGATGTGCCGGCGTGGCGCGAAGACACGGCGCGCGCCATCGCGCTGCGCCACGGCGTGGCCGAAGCGGACTTCGCGCGCTACCCCGCGTACAGCGCCATCGTCGACAGCGTGCTCAAGGGCGCGCGGCTGCCGCTGTCGGAAGCCACGGATGTGGAGATGACACAGTTCCTGCGCCTCATGTTCAACCCGGTGGCGGGCAACATGGTGCGCACGCTGTTCCTGGAGCGGCTGCGGGCCGAACGCGAACTTGCGGCGCCAGACGATGTGCGCATCGAGCACATCGGCATCGGTGCCATCGGCGCGGCACGCCGTGCATGGACCGATGCGCTCGCCAAGGTCAAGCTGCCGCAGGCGGCCGACCCTGCCCTGCCGCCCGATACGCTGGAGCTGACCGACACGCAGGGCCGCCGCACGCGCGTCGCGCTGCGCGTGCTCGACGAGGCGGCGTCGGCTGACAGCGGAGGCTTGCCGGTGGCGGTGCTGTCGCCGGCTGGGCCGTACGGCCGCGTGCTGGAGATCGTGAATGCGGACGACGCAGCGGCCGCCGCGATAGCCAGCCTGGCCGCGCGCACGTGGTCGCTGCCCTGGCGCAGCGCCGAGAACACCAGCGTGCTTCAGCGCCTGCGCGGCGCGACGCTGTCCGCGCAGGCGCAAGCCGCTGTGCGCTATGCCGCGTCGCCCGGCGCCGGCGATCCGGCCTTCATCGACGTAGCGGCCTGCCTGGCCGGCGTGACGCCCGCATGGAGCGGCGGCCCGCTCACGCAGGCCTGGGCCGAGCGCGACACGCTGGTGCCGACCTTCGACAGCGACGCGCGCGATGCCTGGTCGCGCCTTCAACCCGCGCTCTCGCAAGCCGGCGCATGACCGACCGCAGCCGCATCGGCTTCACGACCGCGCCCACTACGGTGCTCGTCGACGTGTGGCGCGTGAAGCTGTTCTGCCAGGCCACCGGGGAGACCGATGACGTCTACTGGAACGCCGAGGCCGCACGCGCGGCCGGGCACCCGGCATGCCCGGTGCCGCCCACCTTCCTGAAGGCGATCGAAGGCGAGCATTTCAGCAGCGCACAGGTGATGCAGCTGCTCGACGTGCCGCTGCGCGGCGTGCTTCATGCGGAGCAGGCCTTCGAGCACTTCGCGCCGGTGCATGTGGGCGACGCCGTGGAGATCAGCCGCGCCGTCGCGGACATCCACGACAAGAAGGCGGGCGCCTTCACCTTCATCGTGGTCGACACGCACTACCGCGTCGGGGGCAGGCCCGTCGCGGCCAGCCGGCAGACCATCCTGGTGCGCAATGCGGTAAACGCGGCGCAGCCCTCATGACCCTCGCCCTCGTCCCATACCCCCCGCAGGTCGAACTGACGTGCGGCCCCGTCACCTCGCTCGACCTTGCGCTGTTCGCTGCCGCCTCGGGCGATCACAACCTGCTGCACCTCGACCCGGCCGCTGCCCAGGCCGCGGGCTTCGACCGTCCGGTGGTGCACGGCATGCTCACGATGGCCTACACGGCGCGTCTGTGCAGCAGCCATTTCGGCGCCGGCAGCGTGCGTGCGTTGCAGACCCGCTTCACCGGCGTGGCGAAGCTGGGCGACACCGTAAAAATCGAGGCCAGGCTGGCCCGGATGGAAGGCGCGCAGGCCGTGTACGAGCTCAGCGCGCGTGCCCAGGGCGGCGGCGAGCTGATGGCGGGCACCGCCCGCATCGAGCGCCGGAGCGCGGCATGAGCGCCCCGCGCCTCACCGACGCGCTGCGCCCCGGCCTGCGCGTGTTCGTTCCCACGCTGAGCAATGAATCGGCACTGCTGCAAAGCGAACTGCAGGCAGACCCCGAGCGCGCAAGCGGCGTCACCTTCACGGGCGTGCAGTTTCCGGGCATCGACCGCGCCGACTACCTGGCGCTGCACCCGAAGGCGCGGCTGTCGGCCTTCTTCATGTCGCGCGCGGTGCGCGAAGGCATCGCCCAGGGCCGCGCCGAGCTGCTGGGCCTGGACTACGTCGGCATCACCCGCCACCTGCGCGACAGCGCGCCGCCCGACGTGGCCATCGCGCAGCTCACGCCGCCCGATGCCGAAGGCTGGTGCAGCCCCGGGCTCACGGGCGACTTCCTGCCGCTGGTGTGGTCGCGCGCCGCCCGCCGCGTGGCGCACATCAACCCGCGCATGCCGCGCACGCAAGGCGGCTTTCGCGTGCACATCTCGAAGATCGACGTGGCGGTGGAGGCCGACACGCCGCTGCTCGAGTTCACCGAAGCTCCGGTCGGCGACACCGAGCAACGCATCGGTGCGCATGCCGCGGTGCTGGTGCGCGACGGCGACACGCTGCAATTCGGCATCGGCTCGGTGCCGCTCGCGCTGGGGCGGGCGTTGGCATCGCACCGGCGCTTGCGCTTTCATGGCGGGCTGGTGTCGAGCGCGCTGCGCACGCTGTGGGAAGCGGGCGCGCTCGACCCCAGCGCGCCCGTCACCACCGGCGTGGTGCTGGGCGACGCGGCCTTCCACGACTTCGCCACGCGGCTGCCGACGCTCTCGGTGCGCGACGTGGCCCACACCCACAACCCGGCCGTGCTCGCGGCCATTCCGCGCTTCGTGGCGATCAACTCGGCGATCGAGGTCGACCTGTTCGGCCAGGTCAACGCGGAGCGCGCAGGCGGCGTGATCCAGGCCGGTGCGGGCGGCCTGCCCGCCTTTGCGCTGGGGGCGCAGGCTTCGCGTGGCGGCCGGCTGCTGATCTGCCTGGCCGCGACCGCGCGCAAGGGCACTGTGTCGCGCATCGTGCCCGCGCTGACGGACCAGAGCCTGTGCACCCTGCCGCGCCACCTGGCCGACGCGGTGGTCACGGAGCACGGCGTGGCCGAGCTGCGTGGCCTGTCGCTCGACGCGCGCGCCGACGCACTGATCGCCATCGCGGCGCCCGAGCATCGCGACACCCTGCAGGCCGCCTGGTCGGCCCTGCGCCGAACCGCATGAACCAGGACATCGCACCGCCACCCGAAGGCTTCCAGCGCGTCGAACTGGGCGGCGTGTTCGCGCTGAACAACGGCCCGTTCCATGCACGCTGGCACGACGACCATCTGCTGATGGGTTTTCGCGTAGGGCCCCAGCACGTGAACCCGGGCGGGGGCTGCCATGGCGGCATGCTGTGCACTTTCGCGGACATCCTGGTGTCGACGGCGGCGCAGTACCAGGCCGACATTCCGCGCCAGTTCCTGCCCACCATCAGCCTGCAGACCGACTTCCTGGCCATCGCGCCCAAGGGCAGCTGGGTGCAGGGGCGCGCCGACGTCCTGAAAGTCACGCGCAACCTCGTGTTTTCGCAAGGGCTGGTGCAGGCCGACGGCGAGACGGTGCTGCGCGTGAGCGGCGTGTTCAGGCGCGGGCCGTTGCTGGCCGAGTCCGAAGGGGACCAGGCGCTGCGGCTGCCGGGCATGCCGCAGCGCGGCTGAGCCTGCTCAGTCGCCTGTGAGGCGGATCAGGCGTTTGCCGAGGTTCTCGCCGCGATAGAGACCGGCGATGGCATCGGGAGCGCGTTCGATGCCGTCGAGCACCTCTTCCTGGTACGCCAGCTTGCCCTCGCGCAGCCATTGCGCCAGGTCGCGCCGCGCGGCGGGATAGTGATCGGTGTGATCGAAGATCACGAAGCCCTGCATGCGCGCACGCTTCACCAGCATGTGGCGTTCCACGCGCGGCCCCTGCGGCGGCGGGTTCCAACTGGCTACCGATGCCGTGCCACAGATGACGATGCGGGCGCCGACGTTCAGGTGCACCATCACCGCATCGCTGATGGCGCCGGCAGTGTTGTCGTAGTACACGTCGACACCGCCTTCGCAGGCCTTGGCGAGCTGGTCGGTGAAGCCGGTTGCCTTGTAGTCGACAGCGGCATCGAAGCCGAAGCGCTCGGTGCACAGCGCGCGCTTTTCAGGGCCGCCCGCGATGCCGACCGTGCGACAGCCGTGCAGCTTCGCGATCTGCCCGACGCAGGAGCCCACGGCGCCGGCGGCGGTCGACACGACCACGGTGTCGCCGGCCTTGGGCTGGCCCAGCTCGAGCAGGCCGTAGTGCGCGGTCACCCCGTTGATGCCCATCACGCCCAGCGCGGTCGACAGCGGCAGGTCGTCTTCTTCCACGCGCCGTTCGATGGCCGTGCCCTCCACCACCGCGTAGTCCTGCCAGCCGAACAGGCCCGTCACCTTCGTGCCGACGGGCCATGCCGCGTCGCGCGAGGCCTCCACGCGGCCCGCCGCGAAAGAGCGCATCACCGCGCCGATGGCGACCGGCTCCGAGTAGTTCGCCACCGCCGCCACCCAGCCGCGCATCGCGGGCTCCACCGACAGGTACACGTTGCGCACCAGCACCTCGCCGGGCTGCAGCGCGGGCACCGGAGCCGAGACGATCTCGAAGTGTTCCGCCTGTGGAATGCCCGGGGGCCTGGAGGCAAGAAGAACCTGTCGGTTGACGAGCGTGGACGCTGGGGACATGTGGGTTTCTCCGGGGGTGCGGGCTGTATTCCGCTGGTTCAAATCCGCTATAGTACACATGCGTATGATGTACATACATACGCTCAACGGCACAGGACAGGAGACGACTCGATGGCAGGAAAATGGTTCGAGGAATTCGTGGTCGACACGCAGTTCGACCATGAGATACGGCGCACCGTGCTCGAGTCGGACAACATGTGGTTCAGCAACGCCACCTGCAACCCGGCCGCCATCCACATCGATGCAGAGTACGCCAAAGGTACAGAGTTTGGGAAGCCGCTGATGAACAGCATCTTCACGCTCGGCCTGGTGATCGGCCTGTCGGTGCAGGACACCACGCTGGGCACCACGGTGGCCAACCTGGGCATGACCGACGTGCGCTTTCCGGCGCCGGTGTTCGCGGGCGACACGCTGCGCTCGCGCACCACGGTGCTCGAGGTGCGCGCGAGCAAGTCGCGACCCAACGCGGGCATCGTCACGTTCCTGCACCAGGGCTTCAACCAGCGCGACGAAGAAGTCGCCACGCTGCGGCGCCAGGCCCTGATGCTGCGCAAACCGGAGGCCGCGTGATGGCAGCCGCCAGGCCCCTGCGCTCGATGCTGTTCGTGCCGGCCGACAGCGAGCGCAAGCTCGCCAAGGGCTTGACGAGCCCGGCCGACGCGCTGATCCTCGACCTGGAAGACGCCGTGGCGCCCGCGCACAAGGTGGCGGCGCGCGGCACGGCCGCCGCCTTCATCGCCGAGCATGCCCCGGCATTGCAGGCGCGTGGCGGCGCGCAGCTGTACGTGCGCATCAACCCGCTCGATTCGGGCATGGCCATGCACGACCTGGCCGCCGCCGTCGCGCCCGGCCTCGCCGGCATCATGCTGCCCAAGACGAACAGCGCCGACGACATCCGCCGCGTCGCCTTCTGCCTCGACGCCCTGGAAACGCGGGCCGGCATGACGCCCGGCACCGTGCGCATCGTGCCGGTCGCGACCGAAACCGCGCCGGCCATGCTCACCATGGCCAGCTACACCCGCGAGGTGCCCCGCCTGGCAGGCATCACCTGGGGCGCGGAAGACCTGTCGGCGGCCATCGGCGCCATCTCGAACCGCGACGCGGACGGGCAGCTTTCGCCGCTGTACACGTTGGCGAACTCGCTGTGCCTGTGTGCCGCGGCTGCGGCCGGCGTCCCAGCCATCGACACGCTGTACGCCGACTTTCGCGACCCCGCCGGCCTGGCCGCGTCATGCGCGGTGGCGCGGCGCCGCGGGTTTCGCGGCCGCATCGCGATCCACCCCGACCAGGTCGCGGTCATCAACGAAGCCTTCTCGCCCAGCGAGGCCGAACTGGCGCACGCGCGCCGCGTGGTCGAGGCCTTTGCGGCGCAACCCGACGCGGGCACCGTCGGGCTCGACGGCGCGATGCTCGACATGCCCCACCTGAAGCAGGCGCGTCGCACGCTCGGCCTCGAAGACTGACGCGCCGCGCCCCCCCAAACAACGGAGACCTTTCAGATGGACTTCTCGATCACCGACGACCACACGGCCATCCGCGACGGCGTAGCCGCCGTGGCGAAGTCGTTCGACGACGAATACTGGCTGGCGCGCGACGACGACGGCGAATTTCCGCGCGAATTCCATCGCGCGATGGCCGATGCCGGCTGGCTCGGCATCACGATGCCGCAGGAGTACGGCGGCGCCGGCCTCGGCGTGACCGAGGCGGTGATCATGCTGCACGAGGTGGCCAGCCATGGTGGCGCGATGGCGGCGGCATCGACCGTGCACATCAACCTGTTCGGCCCGCACCCCATCGTGGTGTTCGGCACCGAAGAGCAGCGCAAGCGCTGGCTGCCGCCGCTGGTCGAAGGCAAGGACCAGTGCTGCTTCGGCTTCACCGAACCCGACGCGGGCCTGAATACCACCGCCATCAAGACCTTCGCAGAGAAGGTGCCCGGCGGCTACGTGGTGCACGGCCAGAAGGTGTGGACATCGACCGCGCAGGTGGCCAACAAGATCATGCTGCTCACGCGCACGACGAAGCTCGAAGACTGCAAGCGCCCCACCGACGGCATCACCATCTTCTACACCGACCTGGACCGCAGCAAGATCGAGGTGCGCCGCATCCCCAAGATGGGCCGCAAGGCGGTGGACTCCAACGCCATCTTCATCGACGGCCTGTTCATTCCCGACGCCGACCGCGTGGGCGAGGAAGGCAAGGGCTTCAACTACATCCTGCACAGCCTGAACCCCGAGCGCCTGCTGGTGGCGGCCGAGGCCATCGCCATCGGGCAGGACGCCTTGCGCCGTGCCACGCAGTACGCCCGCGACCGCGTGGTGTTCGGCCGGCCCATCGGCCAGAACCAGGGCATACAGCATCCGCTCGCGGAGCGCTGGATGGCGCTGGAAGCCGCCTGGGCCATGACGATGAAGGGCGCCTGGCTCTATGACAACCACCGCCCCTGCGGCGCCGAGGCCAACAGCGCGAAGTTCCTGGGCGCACGCGCGGGCTACGACTCGGCGCTGCAGGCGGTGCTCACGCACGGCGGCTTCGGCTACGCGAAGGAATACCACGTCGAGCGGCTGCTGCGCGAGGTGACCATCACGCGCATCGCGCCCATCACCGAGCAACTCATCCTGTCGTTCATCGCCGAAAAGGTGCTGGACCTGCCCAAGTCGTACTGACCGTGACGACTGTCTTGTGAAGGAACCAATGTGATCAAACGCGGACTGTTCAGCGAGGAGCACGATGCCTTCCGCAACATGGTGCGAAAGTTCATCGAGAACGAGATCGCGCCGCATCACGCGGCGTGGGAAGGCCAGGGCATCGTGCCGCGCGACCTGTGGCTCAAGGCGGGCGCCGCCGGCATGCTGTGCTGCACCGTTCCGGAGGAATATGGCGGCGCCGGTGCCGACTACCTGTTCGACGTGGTGGTGTTCGAGGAGATGGCACGCTCGGGCTACACCGGCCCGGGCTTCATGATCCACTGCGACCTGGTCGCCACCTACGTGAAGTCCTTCGGCACCGAGGCGCAGAAGAAGCTGTGGCTGCCGAAGATGGTGCGCGGCGAAGCCATCGGCTCCCTGGGCATGACCGAGCCGCACGCGGGCTCCGACCTGAAGGCGATCCGCACGAAGGCGGTTCGCGACGGCGACGACTTCGTGATCTCGGGGCAGAAGGTGTTCATCTCCAACGGCCAGCTGTGCGACGTGATCGTGCTGGCCACCAAGACCGACTCCACCGCCGGCGCCAAGGGCGTCACGCTGTTCCTGGTCGACACCAGCCTGCCAGGCTTTCGCCGCGGCAAGAACCTGCAGAAGCTGGGCATGAAGGGGCAGGACACCTCGGAGCTGTTCTTCGACGAAGTGCGCGTGCCGGCTTCGGCCATGCTGGGAGAAGAAGGCCGCGGCTTCGAGCTGATGATGACCAAGCTCGCGCAGGAGCGCCTGGCCCAGGCCATTCGCTCGGCCACGGTGGCCGAGACGGTGGTGGAATGGACGGTCGACTACGTGGCCAACCGCAAGGCCTTCGGCAAGACCATCGGCGACTTCCAGAACACACAGTTCAAGCTCGCCGAGCTGAAGACCGAGGCCGTGGTCGGGCGCCAGTTCACCGACAAGTGCATCGAGAGCTTCATGCAGGGCGAGCTCGACGCGGTGGACGCCGCCATGGCCAAGATGTGGCTGTCGAACACGCACTGCAAGATCGTCGACGAGTGCCTGCAGCTGTTCGGCGGCTGGGGCTACATGTGGGAATATCCCATCGCGCGGGCCTATGCCGATGCGCGCATCGTGAAGATCGCGGGCGGCTCGATCGAGGTGATGAAGCACATCATCGGGCGCCAGATGTTCTCCAGCTACCAGAAGGGCGGCGACCGCTACAACGGCGTTGCCGGCATCAACCCCGCCTGAGGCGCGCGCGCCCGGCATTCGAAGGAATGAATCCATGACGACCATGGCCAGCGGACCGATCCGCGACGACGCCCTTGCGGGCAAGCGCATTCTCATCACCGGCGGCGGCACCGGCCTGGGCAAGGAGCTGGCGCGCAGCTTCGTGGCGCACGGCGCGTCGGTGCACATCTGCGGCCGGCGCGAAGGCGTGCTGCAGGAGACCGTGGCCGAGCTGCGTGCGCACGCCGGGCAGGCGGCGCAGGGCGGCACCATCGAACACCACATCTGCGACGTGCGCAGCGCCGAGCAGATGGAGGCCATGGTCGACAGGATCTGGGAGGGTGGCCCGCTCACCGGCCTGGTGAACAACGCGGCGGCCAACTTCATCTCGCCTTCCATCGACATCAGCCCGCGCGGCTTCGAGGCGGTGCGCTCCACCGTGATGGACGGCGCGCTGTATGCCACGCTGGCCTGCGGCCGGCGCTGGATCGCGCAGGGCCTGCCCGGCTCGGTGGTGAGCATGCTCGTGACCTGGGTGTGGACCGGCTCGCCCTACGTGCTGCCTTCGGTCATGGCCAAGACGGCCGTGCATGCGATGACGATGTCGCTGGCGGTGGAATGGGGCCGCCACAACATCCGCGTGAACGCGGTGGCGCCCGGCCCCTTTCCGACCGAGAGCGCCTGGGAAAAGCTCGCCCCCATTCCGAAGGCCAACGTGGGTGCGGCCTCGTCCGAGAAGGTGCCCATGGGCCGCTTCGGCAAGATGAACGAGCTGTGCAACCTGTTGATGTTCCTGCAGTCCGACGGCTGCGACTACATCACGGGCCAGAACATTGCCATCGACGGCGGCCATCACCTGGCGGCACCGAGCACCTTCGCGGAGATGAATGCCATGACGCTCGACGACTGGGCCGAAGCCAAGCGCATAGTGCGCGGCCGCGCCGAGCAGGAGAAGGCGCAGCGCAGCGCCGGCTGAGCGGCACCACGCCACCAACCCGATGGCCACCCGATGACCGCACAGTGACCCGCAGGCGAAGCTTTCTCGGCGCGATGGCGCTCGCGTCGGCCCTGCCCTCGGGCCTCGTTCGCGCGCGGGGCTTTCCCTCGCGGCCGATCACATTGATCGCGCCCTCGGTGGTGGGCGGCTCGACCGACGTGGTGTGCCGCGCGATGGCCGAGTCGGTCGGCCGCCGCCTCGGCGTGCCCGTGGTGGTCGAGAACAAGGCCGGTGCCGGCGGCTCGCTGGGCGGCCTGGCGCTGGCTTCCGCCAGGCCCGACGGCCACACCGTGGCGCTGCTGCCGCTGGCCACCTTCCGCATGCCGCTGATGCAGAAGATGGCCCTCGATCCGCTGCGCGACATTGCCTACGTGGCAGGCCTGGGCGGATTCGTCTTCGGGCTGGCCGTGAAGGCCGATGGCCCCTTCCCCAGCCTGGCCGAGCTGATCGCCCACGCGCGCCAGCACCCGGGCGAGGTGAGCTACGGCCATGCCGGCATCGGCTCCACGCCGCACCTGGCGGTGGAAGAGTTGGCGCAGAAGACCGGCGTGCAGTTGACGGCCGTGCCCTACAAGGGCTCGAACGAGGCGCTGGCGGCCTTGCTCGGCGGGCAGATCTCGATGATGAGCGGCACCACCGAATTCGCCCCGCACGTGCAGTCGGGCAAGTTGCGCGTGCTGGCCACGCTGGGTGCGAAGCGGGCCGCGGCGTTTCCCGATGTGCCGACGCTGCGCGAATCGGGCGTGGACATCGTGAACGAATCGCCGTTCGGCATCGGCGCGCCGCGCGGCACCGACGCATCGGTGGTCCGCACGCTGCACGACGCCTTCCGCGCCTCGCTGGACGAGCCGATGGTGAAGTCGGTCTACGCACGCTTCATGCTGCCGATGATTCCCATGAACCCCGCCGAGTACGAGGGCTTCGCACGCCGCACGGTCGCCACCGAGCGCGCCACGCTGGCAAGGCTCGGCCTGCTGAAGAAGGAGTGAGCGTGTCGAGTACTTCCCCTCAGGTGCTGGACCTGCGCCTGCATGCCGGCGTCGCCCCTGAACGCCCCGCCATCGTGTGCGGCGACGTGCGGCTCAGCTACGGCGAGCTCGAGGCGCTGGCCAACCGCTTCGCCGAAGTGTTCCGGCAGCTCGGACTGGTGCGCGGCGACCATGTCGCCACGCTGCTGAGCAACCGACCCGAAGGGCTGGCCGCCGCCTGGGCCGCCTGGCGCTCGGGGGTGTACCTGACGCCCATGTCCACCGCGCTCGCAACGCCCGAGCTGCACTACCTGGTGGAAGACTGCGATGCCAAGGCGGTGCTGGTCGATGCGCAGCTGCGCGACCTGGTCGCTGCGCTGCCGGGCGCCATTGCGCGCTCGGTGCGCTGGCTGTCTTCGGGAGGGCACATCGAAGGATTCGCTCTGCTGGAGCCGCTGCTGGACGCCGCCTCGCCAGCGCCGCACGCGGACGAGCCACCGGGCGCGCTGATGATGTACACGTCGGGCACCACCGGCGCACCCAAAGGCGTGATCCGGCCGCTGCTGCCGCCCGAGTGGCGCGGCACGCCGCCTTTCGCGGCCGACCTGCTGGACCTGTTCCAGGTCGGCGGCGACGACGTGCGCTACCTGTCGACCGCGCCGCTGTACCACGCGGCGCCGCTGCGCGTGGCGCTGGCCGTGACCGCCGGCGGCGGTACCGTGTACGTGATGGAGCGCTTCGACGCCGAAGAGGCGCTGCGCCTCATCGCGCACGAAGGCATCACGCACAGCCAGTGGGTGCCCGCCATGTTCCAGCGGCTGCTGGCCTTGCCGGCCGGGCGCCGCGCGGCTTTCTCGGCGCCGGCGCACCGCATCGCCGTGCATGGCGCCGCGCCCTGCCCGGCGGCACTGAAGCGCGCCATGATCGACTGGTGGGGACCCATCCTGCTGGAGTACTACTCGGGCAGCGAAGGCGTCGGCCTGACGCTCATCGACTCGCACGAGGCGTTGGCCAAGCCCGGCTCCGTGGGCCGCGCGCGCAAGGGCGTGCTGCACATCGTGGACGCCGAAGGCGCCGAGTTGCCGGCCGGCCAGACCGGTATCGTCTACTTCTCCGGCGTGAAGCCCTTCGCGTACCACAAGGCACCGCAGAAGACCTCGGGCCGCACGCATGCGCAGGGCTGGCAGACCTTCGGCGACATGGGCCATGTCGACGAGGACGGCTGGCTTTTCCTCACGGACCGGCAGGACGACATGATCATCTCCGGCGGCGTGAACATCTACCCGCAGGAAATCGAGGCTGCGATGCTCGAGGTGGCCGGCGTGTGGGAATGCAGCGTGGTCGGCGTGCCCGACGAACGCTTCGGCGAGCGGCCGGTGGCCTTCGTGGTGCCCGCGCGCGACGCGGCGCACGACACGACAGCGCTGCTGGCGCGCGTGCGCGCGCACAACAGCCAACGCCTGGGCCGCTTGAAGCAGCCTGACGAAATCCACCTGATCGACAGCCTGCCGCGCACCGCGACCGGCAAGGTGCTGCGGCGCGAGTTGCGCAACCACCTCGGGCCTGGCGCATCCGCCAGCAACGCGCCCGGCACACTGACGCGCTGATCGACCGAGGGCGGTGGCCGCCTACGCAGCCTTGGTCGCACGGCCAAGCAGCCGCGCAATCTCTTCTTCGCCATAGCCGATTTCCCGCAGCACCTCGGCGCTGTGTTCGCCAAGAACGAGCGGTTCTATCCTCGAGACTGGAAGAACACCACCATTGAGCAATTCATCGAGGCGGTCGACTCGTACATCCGCTGGTACAACGAAAAGCGGATCAAGATCTCTCTTGGCTCTCTCAGCCCCATCGAATACCGGGTGAGCCTTGGATTTGCGGCATGAAACCAGTCCAAGTTTTTATCCGCACCCCCTCGATCTATTTCGAGGCCTGCTCGACAATCTTGCGCGACCGAGTCGCCGGCACGCTTGGAACCGGCCGAGCTGCCGAGCCAGTAGTTGCAGACCTGCCCGAAGGCGATTGACAGCTCACCAAACATCACGTTCAGTAGCTGGAAGGCATTCGGCGGCAGGTTGGCCACGTCGGCGTCGCCCTTCGAGAACGAGCCGTCCCTGATCTCTGCGGCAACACGTCGGCTCAGCGCTCGGCCGTGGCATTTGCAACGCCGCACGCCGGCAGGATGCGCAGCCATTGAGCAGCGATCCGGATCGCTGCTCAGAACGGCCTCATCGCGCACATGGGCGTTTTCGGAAGACTACCGTCCCTGGTGATTGCACGATGCCCCGATTCAACATCCCAGGACCCCATACCAGGCCGCCTGCCGTAGGCCAGTGACTTCGTGGCCGCGCTCGAGGTGGTGATCCACTGAATCTGAGCGGCCCGGAATAATGCTTCCAGCGCGTGGAAGCCTGAACGGGGCGACCTCTACTCCGGCTGGATATTCGCGCTCTTCGCGACCTGGGTCCAGCGGGCGATATCGCCAGCGATGCGCCTCGACAGCGCCGCCGCGTCCGCATCGCCCGGGTCCATCCCGAGCGCATGCATCTTGTCGACCATGTCCTTGTCCTTCAGGATCTCGCCCACGGCGGTGCGCAGCTTGCCGAGCACAGGCAACGGTGTTCCCTTCGGGGCCATGAAGGCGGTCCAGATCGCTGCGTCGTAGCCGGGGTAGCCGAGTTCGGCAATGGTGGGCACGTCGGGCAACGCGGCGGATCGCCTGGCGGTGGTGACGGCCAGGGCTTTGAGCTTGCCGCCCTTGACTTGCTGGATCACCGCGGGACTGTCGAGCACGCCCGTCTGGATCTCCCCGCCCAGTACACCGGCGACCACAGGGCCCGAGCCGCGATAGAGGATATGGTTGAACTTCACGCCCGCCGTGGCAGAGATGGTCTCGGCAACGAGCACGAAGGACGTGGTCGGCGTGCCGTTGTCCAGTCTGCCGTCCTTCGTCTTCTTCGAGAACTGCACAAGATCCGCAAAGCTCTTCACCGGCATCGACGATGCGACCGTCACCACCAGCGGAAATGAGCCAAGCAGCGCGATCGGCTCGTAGTCCCTGACCGGGTCATAGGGCAGGTTCTTCATGAGCACGGGGTTCGTCGTCAGCCCGCCGCTGGACGAGACGAGCAGCGTGTAGCCGTCTGCCGCAGCCTTCGCCACGAAGTCGTTGCCGATCGCTGAATTCGCACCGGCCTTGTTCTCCACGATGAAGGTCTGCTTGAGCTTCTCTTGGAGCTTTGCAGCAAGCAGGCGTGCAACGATGTCGTTGGTTCCGCCGGGAGCAAAGCCGACGACGATCTTGACTGGCTTGTCGGGGTAGTCCTGCGCCAATGCTTGCAGGGGCGGCAAAGAGAGGAAGGCTGCGGCGAGGGCCGCGCCCAAACGGCGCATAACGAACCTGCGCGAGCGGGCTGAAGGCGTGTGCATTGGCGATGTCTCCGTGTCTGTCGGTGGGTCGACGTGGCATTCATTCCGAGTTCACTGTTCGGACTGGAAGTCCATTTTATGGACATCGTTTCGCTGACGTCAATTTTTTGGACATCAGTCCACCTGACGGACATTTACAGGAATGCGCCAAAACGGCTTCAGGGAAGGCCGGCGCTTCCGTAGCCCAGCATGGCCGAAAGAGTCTTCGCCTCCTCCTGCAGCAGCTTCGCGATGTGCTTGAGCCGCGAACTGTCCAGCCGCACTTCAGGGCCGAATACACCCAGCGAACCTGCCACCGCGGCGTGCCGGTCGAAGAAGGGCACGGCCACCGCCACGGCGCCCGAGATGAGCTCGCTGTGGCTGCTGGCGTAGCCGCGCTTGCGCGTCTGCGCAAGCTCGTTCTGCAGTTCCTTCACATTGATGTTGGTGCCCTGCGCGAAGGCACGCAGTTCGTCGTCGCTGGCGCCCAGGTAGGCCAGGATCGCGCGACCCGAGGCGCCGCGCACGATGCGCTCGGTGTAACCCACCCCGCGCTTGAAATTCAGCGGCTGCGGGCTCGGAAGCTCGGCCACGCACAGGCGCAACTCCTGTTGCGGCAGAAACATGGCGACCGTCTCGTTCGTGGTCTGCCAGATGCGCCGAAGCACCGGTTCGGCCACGGCCGCGATGTCCAGGCTCGATGTCCAGACGTGTGCCAGGCGGGCCACCGACGGACCGAGGCGAAAGCGCTGCGGCTCGCCGACCGAAATGAGGAATCCGTTTTCCTCCAGCGTGTAGAGCAGGCGGTAGAGCGTCGGGCGCGAGAGATCCACGCGCTTGAGCAACTCGCCCGGGCTGAGCTCGAAGTCCTGCGGCGTGAATGCCAGAAGGATTTCCAGCGCGCGACCGACGGCGCGAACGTTCTCGTTTTTTTCTGCGACTGCCAAGGCAATTCCTTCAAGAGTGAAAAGGCTGAGCAGCACATTGTCCGCCACATGGACAGTTTGACCCAATCCAAGAATAGTCCATAGAATGGATTTAATGTCCGTACAACGGATAAAACCAAAGACTGTGGAGACTGCCATGAATCAATCTGTCCCGGTGACGCTGCTGTTTTCCGACGGCGTCGCGCACCGCCTCGCGGTGCCTTGCGGCCAGAAGCTCGTCGAGGCCGCGGGTCAAGCCGGTCTCCACCTGCTGACGGATTGCTCGAACGGCCGGTGCGGGACGTGCACCGCCCGGCTTCTTTCGGGCGCCATCGACATGGGGGACTACGACACCTCGGTACTGCCCGACGACGACAGGGATGCGGGCGGGGTGCTGCCTTGCGTGTGCCGCGTTGCAGGTGCCTGCGCCGTGGAGTTCCCCTATGAATCCGCCGAGGTGCTCGCCGACGTGCCGCCCCCCATCGCCGGACGGGTTGTCGCGGTGCGCCGGATCGCGAGCGAAACCGTGCTGCTGCAGATCTCGATCGCGAAGGGCGTGCAGTTCGAGCCTGGCCAGTACGTGCGCATCCAGCCCGAGGGAACCGATATCTCGCGGTCCTACTCGATGGCCAACGTCCCCGGCAGCAATGCCCTCGAGTTCTTCGTGCGGCTGGTGCCGGACGGCGCCTTCTCGAACTGGCTGGCCTCGGCCAAGGCCGGCGACCAGGTCCAGCTCAGCAGCCCTCACGGCACCTTCTTCCTGCGCGACGAAGAACGCCCTCGCCTCTTCGTTGCCGGGGGCACCGGTGTCGCCCCCTTTCTTTCGATGCTGCGCGCGATGAGCCAGAAGGCGCGTGCACAACCGACGACCTTGCTCATCGGTGCCCGCACGCACGGTCATCTCTTCGCGCTGGAAGAGCTCGAAACCCTGCGCCAGGCTTCGCCCAACATCCAGGTCAGGCTGGCTGTGGAGCAGGACGCCGATGGCGATTGCCACCACGGCTATGCCACCGACCTGATCGCCGGCCTCGGTCTCGACCCGGCAACCCGCGTCTATCTGTGCGGGCCGCCGCCGATGGTCGAAGCAGGCCGCAAGGCCGCCGAGGCGGCGGGCCTGCCCCGCCAGGACGTGCTCTGCGAGCGCTTTGCGTGAAATTCCCCCGCCCAACCCTCAACCGACAGAACCGATGATTCCGATCACCACCGAATCCCGATACAACGCGATGATCAACCTGCGCAAGGGCGAGATCAGCCGCGAAATCTTCTCCAGCAAGGACATCTTCGAGGAAGAACTGGAAAGGGTCTTCACCCGCGCCTGGCTTTTCGTGGGCCATGAGAGCCAGATCCCGAATCCCGGCGACTTCTTCACATCGCGCATGGGTGCCGAATCGGTCATCCTGGCGCGCGACAAGAAAAAGCAGGTGCATGTCTTCCTGAACTCGTGCCGTCACCGCGGCATGAAGGTGTGCCAGTACGACCACGGCAACACGCAGCTGTTCACCTGCCCCTACCACAGCTGGAGCTACACCACCGAGGGCAAGCTCTTCGGCGTGCCCCAGTTCAAGAACCTCTACGAAGGATGCCTGGAGAAGGACGACTGGTCGCTCATCGAGGTCCCGAAGATGCAGACCTACAAGGGCACCGTCTGGGCCAGCTGGGACAAGGATGCACCCGATCTGCTCACTTACCTGGGCGACGCGAAGACCCACCTCGATCTGGCGCTGGACTGCCGCGACGGCCGCGAGGGAGGCTCCGAAGTGCTCGTTGGCGTGCACAAGTGGATCATTCCCTGCAACTGGAAGTTTGCGGCCGAGAACTTCCTCGGCGACACCTATCACAACGTGAGCCACCGATCGGTCGACATGATCGGCATCGGTCCCTCCGCCGAGGCCGGCGCGAAGGGGCGGCGGGACAACGAGCTGGAGAAGGCACAGCACGTGTGGGTCAACTTTCCGGCGGGGCACGGCGTGCACAGCGCCATCATGCCCTCCACCTGGGAATTCCTCGACACCTACCAGAACAACCCGATCGTGGCCGAGTACTTCCGCGAAGCCCATGCCAGGCGCAAGGAACGCCTGGGCGCGGAGCGTCACCGCCTGGTGCCTTTCGTCGGAACGATTTATCCGAACGTCTCGTTCCACGGCAATCAGCCACGCAACCTGTGCGTGTGGCATCCGCACGGCCCGGAAAGCACCGAGGCATGGCGCTTCTTCCTCGTGGATGCGGACGCGCCCCAGGAAGTGAAAGACTTCCTGCGCACCTACTACATGCGCTATTCGGGTCCGGCCGGCATGACCGAGCAGGACGACATGGAAAACTGGAACTACGCCACCGCCGGCAGCCGCGGCGTGATTGCCAAGCGCTATCCCTACAACTACCAGCAGTCGCTGGGCAAGGTGCAGACCACCGGCCCCGTCGCCGGCAACGTGAGCCTGCAGGTGAGCGAGGAAAACCCCCGCCAGTTCTACCGCCGGTGGCGCGACTACATGAACGCTGCCGACTGGGACACCCTGCTCGGGCGCAACGACAAGGAGCCGGCGAGCTTCGCCGGGTGACCATGGGCGTTGTCATCGTCACAGGAGGCACCTTCGGCCTCGGCCAGTCGATCACCGTGGACCTGGCCCGCCGCGGACACAGGGTGGTCGCCATCGGGCTCGCACAGGCCCAGGTCTCGAGCACCGCGCAGGGTTTCGAGGGGTTGCTGGCAGAACTGCGCGCCGAGGGCTGCGAAGCCGAGGTGCACGAAGCCGACGTCGCCAACGCCGACGACGTGCAGCGCGTGGTCGCTCGCACAGTGTCGACGCACGGCGTGATCGACGGGCTGGTCAACAACGCCGCGGTCGGACCGCTGGGCACGGTGCTCGACACCGACGAGGCGACGTTCGAGCGCATCGTCGGCGTGAATCTGAAAGGCACTTACCTCATGTCGCGTGCCGCGCTGCCGCACATGATCCGCGCCGGCGGCGGATCGATCGTCAACATCGGCTCGGGCGCCGGCTACGGGAAGCCGAACATGGCGATCTACAGCGCCAGCAAGGGCGCCATCCTCGCCCTGAGCACCGCCATGGCCTATGACCACTTCCACGACCGCGTACGCGTGAATGTCGCGATCCCCGGCGGAGGCGGCATCGTCTCCGGGATGAGCGTCGGCCGCATGGGCGGCGACGCCGACGCATTCAGAAGCAAGCCCGCGCCCGGCACCGCGGCCGGTCGCCCTGCCACGGGACGGGACCTGGCCAATGCCGTGGCGTTCCTGCTGTCCGAGGACGCCGCGGCCATCTCGGGCACCGTGCTCGACGTCGGCTGCTTCGCCCACCAGGGCGGCCCCATTCCCCCTGCGGCATCGAGCCCGCGCTGAGCTCGCTGCCATCCCATACCTGGAGAAACCATGACAGAACTCGCCGAACCGGCGGCCGTGCAACAGCCCCCCCGCCTCGCCCGCGATGCCGCGTACTACGAAGTCAAGCGGGAGATCGAGGAATTCCTCTACGACGAAGCCAACCTGCTGGACGATCGCCAGTTTGCCCCCTGGCTGGAGTCGCTGGCCGACGATCTCGAGTACTTCATGCCGATGGAGTTCAACGTCAAGTTCGGTGACCACGCCCGCCGGGAGCTCACCACGCGCGACAAACAGATGAGTTGGTTCAACGAGGGCAAGTGGACGTTGACCAAGCGCGCCGAGCAGATCATGACCGGTGTGCACTGGGCGGAGGAGCCCTTGTCGCGAGTCAGCCGCCTCGTGAGCAACGTGCAGCTCGCCGCCATGAACACCAACAGCGACGGTGCGTTGGAGGTGGACGTTTCCAGCCGCTTCCTGACGTATCAGAACCGCTGCGAATACGAGCAGTACTTCTTCGTCGGCGACCGCAAGGACCGTGTGCGCAAGACCCCGCAGGGCTGGAAGCTGTGCCGGCGCGAGATCCGCATCCATCAGAACGTGCTCCTCGCCAAGAACCTCAGCATCTTTTTCTAGGAGCCCGCGCGCATGCTGAACCTCATGAACGTCCAGGCCGGACAAAGCATCCGCCTGAAGGATGGCACCGTGGCCGAGGTGGTCGAGAACATCGGCGACGGCATCTGGCTGCAGCTTCGCCTGCCGGGCAGCGGCGAGGAGGAACTCGTCCACTGCGAGGAGATGGAGGAATTGGTACGCCCATAGGCTCCGGCGCAAACGGATAAGGCATCTTGATGAATCGACCGCCAAAGATTGATTTTTCTTTCTGCGCGGCATTTCCTCTAATCAAGCTTTGCATACCCCTTCCCGGAGCTCAGAGAACATGACCAAGAACATCGAGACGCAGGTATTGATCGTCGGGGGCGGCCCCGTCGGGCTGTCGCTGGCGACCGATCTGGCCCGGCGCGGCATCCGTGTGCTCGTGGCGGAAACGCGGCATCGCGGCGAACCGCCGAGTGTCAAGTGCAACCACGTCTCGGCGCGCACCATGGAGATATTCCGCCGGCTGGGCGTTGCCGCGGCCATCCGCGCGGCCGGCCTGCCGGCGGAGCATCCCAACGACGTGTCGTACCGCACGACCTTCACCGGCGAGGAACTTTCCCGCATTCACATCCCTTCGCGCGCGACCCGCTACAGCGACAGGAGCGGGCCGGACGGCTGGTGGCCCACGCCGGAGCCGCCGCATCGCATCAACCAGATCTACCTGGAACCCGTGCTTTTCGCCCACGCCGAGTCGACACAGGGCGTCACCATCCTCAGCCGGACGCGCATCGACACGTTCCACCAGGACGCGAACGGCGTGCACGCCTGCGGCAGCGACCTCGACACGGGCGAGGAAGTCCGGATCGTCAGCCAATACATGGTCGGTTGCGACGGCGGGCGTTCCGCCGTGCGCAAGGCCATCGGCGCCAGGCTCTCGGGCACGGACGTGGTCAGCCGCGTGCAGTCGACCTATTTCCGCGCTCCGGACCTGCTCTCGCGCACCGGCAACACCCCGGCATGGGCCACCTTCTCGCTCAACGCGCGCCGCAGCGGCAACGTCTACGCCATCGACGGGCGCGAGACCTTCCTGTTGCACAACTACCTTCGCTCGGACGAGCAGGAGTTCGACTCGGTCGACCGGGACTGGGCCATCCGCACCATCCTTGGCGTTGGGCCGGACTTCGCGTACGAGATCCTCTCGAAGGAAGACTGGATCGGCCGCCGGCTTGTCGCAGACAAGTTTCGTGACCGGCGTGTCTTCATCTGCGGGGATGCGGCGCATCTGTGGGTACCGATGGCGGGCTACGGCATGAACGCCGGCATTGCCGACGCGATGAACCTGTCCTGGCAGCTGGCTGCACGCCTGAACGGCTGGGGCGACGAAGGCGTGCTGGGCGCCTACGAGGCCGAGCGCCAGCCGATCACCGAGCAGGTCTCCAGCTTCGCGATGAACCATGCCATCGCGCTGCAGAAGGAGCGCGAAGGCGTGCCGGCGGCGATCGAGGAGCCGGGCCCGGCAGGCGAGCATGCGCGCCGGGTTGCCGGACAGGCGCTGTACGACCTCAACGTCAAGCAGTACTGCTGCGCGGGTTTGAATTTCGGCTACTACTACGATGCCTCGCCCCTCATCGTCTATGACGATGAGGCTGCGCCCGCGTATTCGATGGACCGGTTCACCGCATCCACCGTTCCCGGGTGCCGCACCCCCCACTTCTGGCTGGCCGACGGCCGTTCGCTCTATGACGCGCTGGGGCCCGAGTACACACTGCTGCGCTTCGACCCGAAGGCCGATGCCGCGCCACTGCTGGAGGCGGCCGAGCGTCGCGGAGTGCCCTTGGCCGTTCTCGATGTTCAAGCCTCGAACATCCCCGACGCGTATCGCCACGCACTTGTGCTTTCGCGACCGGATCAACACGTCGCGTGGCGTGGCAACCGGATTCCCCAGGACGCACTCGCGCTCGTTGACCGGCTGCGGGGTCGCGCCTGAGCGACATGGCCCGCGGGACGCCGCTCACCACGCAATCAATCACCCACCGCAAGGACCACGATGGAATCGGACACCACACATCGCAAGGATCTCGCCGCCTGCTATCGGCTCTTCGACTGGCTCGGCTGGACGGAATTGATCTTCAACCACATCACGCTGCGCGTTCACACCCCGGACAATGAAAAGCCCGAGTACCTGATCAACCCTTTCGGCCTGCACTACGCGGAGGTCACGCCCGGGAATCTCGTGCGCATCGACATCGATGGCGTGCCTACCGGCGCTGCGGCCCCGGTGAACCGCGCCGGATTCGTGATCCATAGCGCGATCCATGCGGCACGGGACGATGCGCACTGCATCATGCATGTCCACACCACGGCGGGCTGCGCGGTGGCTTCGAAGGAATCGGGGCTGCGCCACGACAACTTCTACAGCGCCATGCTGTATGGCGACCTGGCCTACCACGACTATGAGGGCGTGACCACCAACCTGGACGAGCAGCCGCGCCTGGTGGAGTCCCTGGGAAGCCGCAACCACCTGATCCTGCGCAACCACGGCTTGTTGGTCGTGGGTCCCGATATCCCCACCGCATTCAACCGGCTGTGGGTGCTGCAGCGCGCCTGCGAGATACAGCTCGCCTCGGATGCCGGCAGCGGCCCCAACCGGGCCATTCCGGAGTCGATCCTGCGCACCGTGCCGCAAACGCGCGTTGCGGGCAAGGGCGAAGTCCATCGAATGATCTTCGAGACGATGCTGCGCCGCGCGGGCATCTCGTTCTGACGCCCCTTCAATTCCTATAAGTGACGGAGACAAAAATGAAACCTTCCAGGCTGCGAAAAATGATGTGCGCCATCGGTCTCGCGCTGATGGCATCCGGCGCGAGTGCCGACAGCTTTCCTGCGAAACCTGTGACGATCGTTGCGCCCTTCGCCGCCGGCGGTTCGGCCGACGGCATCGCACGTGTCGTCGCGCGCGAACTCGGCCAGGCGCTGGGCCAACCCGTGGTCGTCGACAACAAGCCGGGCGCGGGCGGCGCGACCGGATTGCTGCTCGTGGCCAAGGCCAACCCCGACGGCTACACCATCGGCATCGGTGCGACGGGCGCGATCGCCATCGGGCCGCACTTGCCCGACGCGCCACCGCTGAATCCTGAAAAGCAACTCCAGCCGCTGGCGAAGCTGGCCGACATTCCGCTCGTGCTCGTCACCGGCACGAAATCAGGCTACGGCAACCTTCAGTCATTGCTGGACGCAGCCAGATCGAAGGATGTACCGACCGGCAATTCGGGCCAGTACACAGCGCACCATCTTTGCGCCGAACTGCTGGCGAGCACGACCAGGACCCGGCTGCCGGCGGTGCCCTACCGCGGCAGCGCCCCCGCCGTGGTCGACGTCATGGGCGGCCAGGTGCCCGTGGCGGTCGTGGACCTGACTTCGGTGGCCGGGCAGCTCAAGACCGGCAACGTGAAGGCCCTCGGCGTCACCAGCGCGAACCGTTCCAGGCTGGCACCGGACATTCCCGCCATCGGTGAAGTGGTGCCCGGATACGCGGCGCCCGCATGGCTGGGCATGTTTGCACCGAAGGGCGTTCCCCAGGAGGTGCGCGACAAGCTGGCCGGGGGCATCCAGCGCATCCTCGAAAAGCCCGAGGTGCAAGCCCAGATCCTGAACCTCTCGGCCGAGCCGGCCTACCTGGGGGCCAAGCCCTTCGCGGCGTTCATCGAGGCCGAGTCGACGCGATGGGCCACCGTGCTGGCCAGCCTGCCCAAGGAGGCGCAGAAGTAGCCGGCGCGTCAGTCCATCGTCGCGCCCGAGGCCTTGACCACCGCCCCCCAACGCACGGTCTCGGATTTCATGTAGGCCGCCAATTGCTGCGGCCCCATCGTGACGGGCTCGACGCCTTCGGAGGCCAGGCGCGACTGGATCTCGGGCTGCTTCATCACCTTCTCGAGCGCCGCCGCGTATTTCGCGACCAGCTCGGGCGGACACCCTGCAGGTGCGACCAGGCTTTGCCAGGCGATCGCCTGGAAATCCTTGGTGCCGACAGCACCTGATTCACCGATCGTCGCCAGCTCGGGCATCGCCGGCTGGCGCTTGGCGGACGTGACCCCCAGGGCGCGCAATTTGCCACCGCGGACATGGGCCAGTGCCGGAGGAATGTCGCTGAACATCAGCTGGATCTGTCCGCCGAGCAGGTCTGTCATGGCCAATGCGCTGCCCCGGTAGGGGACATGGGTAAGGTCCGCGCCCGTGGCCGCCTTGAACATCTCGACGGCCAGGTGCTGGGGACTTCCGTTCCCCGCCGAGCCATAGCTCAATTTGCCGGGCTGCGCTTTCGATAGCGCGACGAGCTCCGCGATGGACGTGACCGGCAGCGACGCATTCACCACCGCGACCAAAGGCACCGATCCGATCATGCCGATGGGCGCGAAGTCCTTGAGCGGGTCGTACCCCAGTCGCTTGTAGAGCCAGGGGTTGATCGCCAGCGTGGTGCTCGTGGCAATGAGCAAGGTGCGGCCGTCTGCCGGCGCATGCGCGACATAGGCAGCACCCAGGCCGCTGCCCGCGCCAGGCCTGTTCTCCACGATGATGGTGCTGCCCACCAGCGGCGCCATTCCTCTGGCCAGAAGACGCCCCAGCAGGTCGGTCGTCCCACCGGGGCTGTAGGGCACCACCAGCGTGATGGGCTTGTCGTCCTGCGCCCAGAGGCTGGCGGACGCGGTGGTCGCGGCCGCGGCTGCCGCCAATCGGGCAATGGCTTCGCGTCTGTTCATTTTTGATGTCTCCTGGTGCGGCTCACGTCCACGCGGCCGCAATTCGATGTCAGAGGGAATGGCTTTGATTAGAGTTCAGGGCCGTGCTCTTGAAAAATGAATCCTTCTGTGGCCATTCATAAGCAACCCTTATCCAGTCTCCCGTCCGTGCGCCAGCTTCGCGCCTTCGTTGCCATCTATCACACCGGCAGCATCTCTGCCGCCGCGCAGGAACTGGCGCTGACCCAGCCTGCGGTCACCATGCTGCTTCGCGAGTTGGAGACCAAGCTCGGCATGAGCCTGTTCGACCGCCACACCCGGGCACTCCACCGGACCGACGCTGCAACGCGCGCGATCGGCTTTGCGCAGCGCGCGCTGGCGGAGATGGAAGGACTGTCGACATCGATGAGCGAACTGGCGGGCCTGCATGCCGGCCGTGTCCGGGTGGTCGCCACCGCCGCCGTGGCACAAGCCATGCTTCCGCCTGCGATGCGCAGGTTCCTCGAAAAGCACCCCGAAGTCAGCCTCGAGATCGAAGAGGTTGGGCCGGCGGACTTCGTCAATGCGATCGACAACAGCCAGGTGGACTTCGGCGTCGGAACACTGGAAGCACCGGTGGCAGGCTTGCGCGAGGAGGTGCTGGTTCGGGAAACCCTGGTTGCAGCGGCACTTCGCTCGCCCACCTTCACCGGAGGTGTCCCCATGACATGGAAGCAGCTGAGCGCCCTTCCGTTGGTCACGGTCCGTTCGGGTTATGGCATTCGAGGCCGGATCGACGCGGCGGCGCGCGAGGCAGGCGTTCAGCTGCGCATCGCGCACGAGGTGTCGCTGCTCTCCACCGCCGTGGCATTGGCGGCGAATGGCCTGGGCGTGGTGGTGTTGCCTCCTTCCATCGTGGCGCACGAGACGAAGCTCGTCACCCAGCGGCTCATGCGCCCGACCATCGAACGCGTGATCGGTGTGCATCTCCACAAGGAGCGATCGCTCTCGCCCGCGGCCAAGGCCTTTCTGCAGGTGCTGAGGCACACCGTGGCCGAGAACTAGGGCCGGACAGGAAACGTCGGAATGTCAGGACGTCGCGCAAGCCGCCGGCACGGTCGTCCGGTTCAGCGTGATGCAAGGCGTTCCACGTAGGCGCACAGCATGTCGGCCATCGACTCCGCCCATGCCTCGATCTCGGCAACGGTTCGAGGGCTCTCCGAAAAATCCTTGCCCACCGTGCTGAGCGTCCTCACGATCAGCTCCCCTGCCATTTCGCGCGTGGCGTCGGAAGCCGCAGGCAGGGCTTGCCTCATGAACACCTTCACGATCCCATCGCCGGCGGCACGCACTTGCTGTGCTTCGGGTGCATCGCGGTAGAACGGCGCGGCGTCGCCCAGCGCCGTTCTCACCTGCGCCTCATCGCACTCGGAGCGAACGAAGGCGTGCGTGAGCAAGCGCAGGCGTTCCAGCACGGGCCGCTGCACGTCCTCGAGAATGCCGCGCATCATCTGCGTGGTCTGCCGCCATTCGTCGCTTTGCAGGCGAAACAGGATCGACGCCTTGTTCGGAAAGTACTGGTAGACCGAGCCGACGCTGACCCCGGCCCGCTCGGCGACGCGCGTGGTGGTGAAGCGGCTCACCCCCTCGCGCGCCAAAACCTGAACAGCTGCTTGAAGGATGGCCTCAAGGAGGTCCGCCGAGCGTGCCTGCTTGGGCGTTCTGCGAGAGGAGATGGAGCTGCTTGGGCGGCTGGTCATGGGCAGGATCGGCAACGCGAATAGAAAACATGAAGGGTTCTTCATATTATTTCGCATCTGCTTTTTTCACACGGAAGAATCCAATGAGCACCCTGACCTCCAAGCCCATGGCCCCTTTGCTGGATCGCCTGTTCCTGCAGGCCGCCGCGGCAACCAGCCCTCTGATGACCAGCATCAGCCGCGAAGAACGCGAACGGCTGATGCGCAGCAAGACCGAATATCTCGACTTCTACGGCCGAATGAAGGACCTGTGGTTGCCGGTGTCGCGAGAAACCGGCGTGCTGCTGTATCAACTGGCACGCAGCATGAATGCGCGCAGCATCGTGGAGTTCGGCACGTCCTTCGGGCTGTCGACCCTCTACATGGCTGCAGCGCTGCGCGACAACGGCGGCGGTCGTCTCATCAGCAGCGAGTTCGAGCCATCGAAGGTCGCGCAGGCCCGCAAGCACCTGGCCGAGGCAGGCGTGATCGATCTGGTCGAAATTCGCGAAGGCGATGCATTGAAGACGCTGGCGGTCGACCTGCCTCAGACCATCGACCTGCTGCTGCTCGACGGCGCGAAGGCGCTCTACACCGACATCCTGGCGCTTGTCGAACCACGCCTGCGCCCGGGGGCGCTGATCGTGGCTGACAACGCGGACCACAGCCCGGAATACCTGTCACGCGTGCGTGCCACCGGCAGTGGATATCTGTCGGTGCCTTTCGCCGCCGACGTCGAATTGTCAATGCGCATGGGCTGAAGCCGAGCACCATGCGCGTTGCGCGTGGTGACGCAGTTCAGGCGCCGGCCGTTGCAGGGCGCGCGGAACGCGCCCAGACGAACGTCATCACGGCAGCGAGCAGCACCACCGGAAGCATCGCCGCATTGAGCGGCGCCCATCCGAAGTGATCGAGCGCGGGCCCTGCGGCCAGCGTCGCGCCGGCAGTGCACACGTTGCGCAGCAACTCGGCGGCGCCCTGCGCACGGCCACGCTCCTGCGGACGGTACGACTGCGCCAGCAGCGTGGTGCCGCCGACGAACATGAAGTTCCAGCCGACGCCCAGGCAGAACAGCGCCGCATAGAACGCAGGCAGCGTGGTCGAGCTCATCGCGACGACCGAACACACGACGTTGAGCACCATGCCCAGGCTCACCACGCGCGGCAGGCCCCAGCGCTGGATGAGCGCGCCCGCGAAAAGCGCCGGCGCATACATGCCCACGAGGTGCCACTGCATGATGCCCGCGCCGTCGTCGATGGAGTGGCTGCAGGCCACGGCCGCGAGCGGTGCGGCCGTCATCACGAACATCATCGACACCGAACCCACGACGTTGTTGGCCAGCGCGGCGATGAAGATGGGCTGCCTTGCGATCTCGCCCAGCGGGCGGGCCGGCCGGGTGTCGACCGGCCCGCTGGCCGCGGCCTGCACCTGCGTATCGCGGTAGAGGGCCACGATCAGCACGACGGAGATCGCGCCCAGCACGGCCACCATGAGGTAGGCGCCCGCGAACAGCACCGGCGGAAAGAGGTCCTTGCTCCACGCCGCCAGCGCGGGTCCCGCGATGGCCGCGATCACCCCGCCCGCCAGCACCGTCGACACGGCGCGGCTCTTGTCGGCGGCCGCCACGCCGTCGGCCGCTGCGAGCCGGTAGAACTGCGCGAAGGCCTGGTAGACGCCCACGAGCGCCGTGCCTGCGCAGAACACCCAGAAGTCGTCGTGAAAGACAGCCCACAGGGACACGAGGCCGCCCGCCGTGCCCGCGAGCGCACCCAGCGCGAAGCCGCCGCGCCGCCCGATGCGCTGCATGAGCAACGACGCGAACCATGTCACCACCGCGCCCGCCACCGTGATGAGCGCGAAGGGCAGCGTGGCCAGCGACTTGTCGGGCGCGAGCATGTGGCCCGTGAGCGCGGTGAGTGTCAGGTCGATGGACACGGCCGCCGTGTAGAGACCCTGGCAGATCGCGAGCACCCGCGCATCGCGGCGGCCATTGGAGGGAGTGACGGTGTCGGTCATGAAGGCGAAATAGCGGGTTTGACAGCCCGCACTCTAAGCAACGACACTCTGGCAAGAATGACATACTTCCCTCGTTAAACGACATGTCCCGTTCCGTCGCTTTCTTGCTCGTGCCCGAGTTCCAGCTGTTCGACATGGCGGGCCCGCTGTCGGTGTTCCAGGTGGCCGCCGAGATCGGACGCGGCCGGCGTGGCCCCGCCTATGAAGTCGCGGTGCTTTCCGAACGCGGCGGGCGCGTGGCATGTTCGGCAGGGCTCGAAATGCACACGCGCGCATGGCGCGATTCGCAGGCCGGCACCGTCATCGTTCCTGGCGGCGTGGGCGCACGAAAGCCCGGTGCGGCAACGCCCGCGCTGATGCAGCACCTGCGCGGCGCGCTGGCAGCGAAGCGGCGCGTGGCCAGCGTGTGCACCGGCGCGTTCCTGCTGGCCGAAGCGGGCCTGCTGGACGGGCGCCATGCCACCACGCACTGGCGCCAGGCCGCGCTGCTGCAACGCAACTACCCCGCCATCACCGTCGATGCCGATCGCATCTTCGTGCGCGACGGCAATGTATGGAGCTCGGCGGGGATCGCGGCCGGCATCGATCTCGCGCTGGCCATGGTCGAGGCCGATCTCGGTGCGGACACCGCGGGCGCCGTGGCGCGCGAGATGGTCGTCTACCACCGGCGCACGGGCGGGCAGTCGCAGTTCTCCGCGCTGCAAGACCTCGCGCCGCAGAGCGGGCGCATGCGCGCCGTGCTGGCGTACATCGGCGAAAACCTCACGGCCGACCTCGACATCGAGCGGCTCGCCGAGGTGGCCTGCGTGAGCCCGCGCCAGTTCATGCGCGCCTTCAAGGCCGAGACGGGGCAGACGCCGGCCAAGGCCGTGGAGCGCATCCGCGCCGAAGTCGCGCGCACGCACATCGAGGGCGGCGACAGCAGCATCGAGGCGGTCGCGCGGCTCACCGGTTTCGAGGACACCGAGCGCATGCGGCGCGCGTTCGTGCGCGTGTACGGCCAACCGCCGCAGGCCCTGCGGCGCATTGCGCGAGCGGCTGCGCCGGCCCCATGACCGCGAGTGGGCCCGCGCGCCGCCTTGTTTTCCCAAAACGGGCATAGTGGCCCGGTCGCAGTCCCGCCCTGGATGCCCTTTCCCAAAGCATCCAGGCACGGCCCCCAGATCACCCCCGCAAGGCGCATGCCCATGAAGAAGATCGGATTCCTGTCGTTCGGCCACTGGACGCCCTCGCCCCAGTCGCAAACCCGCTCGGCCGCCGATGCGCTGCTGCAGTCCATCGAGCTGGCCGTGGCCGCCGAGGAACTGGGGGCGGACGGCGCCTATTTCCGGGTTCACCACTTCGCCCGCCAGCTCAGCGCACCTTTTCCCTTGCTGGCCGCCATCGGCGCCAGAACCCGACGCATCGAGATCGGCACCGGCGTGATCGACATGCGCTACGAGAACCCGCTCTACATGGCCGAGGACGCGGGCGCGGCCGACCTGATCGCCGGCGGGCGCCTGCAACTGGGCATCAGCAGGGGCTCGCCGGAACAGGTGATCGATGGATGGCGCCATTTCGGCTACCAGCCTGCCGAGGACGAGACCCAGGCCGACATGGCCCGGGAACACACGCAGGCCTTCCTGGGCGTGCTGCGGGGCGAGGGGTTCGCACAGCCCAACCCGCGGCCGATGTTCCCCAACCCGCCCGGGCTGCTGCGCATCGAACCGCATTCCGAAGGCCTGCGCGAGCGCATCTGGTGGGGATCGAGTTCGGACGCGACCGCGGTCTGGGCCGCGAAACTCGGCATGAACCTGCAGAGCTCGACGCTCAAGAACGACGAGACGGGCGAGCCCTTCCATGTCCAGCAGGCGCGCCAGATCCGGGCCTACCGCGCGGCGTGGAAGGAGGCCGGTCACGCACGCACGCCGCGGGTGTCGGTGAGCCGCAGCATCTTCGCCCTGGTGAACGACCAGGACCGCATGTACTTCGGACGCAGCGGCCAGGAAGGCGACACGGTCGGATTCATCGACGACCAGACGCGGGCGATCTTCGGGCGCAGCTATGCGGCGCCGCCGGATGTCCTGGTGAAGCAACTGGCGCAGGACGAAGCCATCGCGGAAGCGGACACGGTGCTGCTGACCGTGCCCAACCAGTTGGGTGTCGAGTACAACGCCCATGTCATCGAGGCGATCCTGACCCAGGTGGCACCGGCGCTGGGCTGGCGCTGACGCCGACGCTGGAAACTCGCACCCGTCATCGCCCGACCGCCCCGCCTGGGGCAAGATCGGCGCATGCGTCACATCCACCAACCCGGGGGCATCCCCGCGGCGCTGCCCATCGCGGTGCCGCTGGTCATCCTTGCATTCGGCCACACGCTCTCGAACCTGCTTCGTACCCTGCCCGCAATGGCAACCGATGTCATGTCGCTGGACATGGGAACGACCGCCGCCCTGCTGGGGCTGCTCACGGGCGTCTACCACCTGTTCTTCGCGCTCGGGCAACTGCCCGCGGGGGTGATGCTGGACCGGCTCGGCGTGCGCACCGTCTCGCTCTCTCTGTTCGCGATGACGGCCCTGGGTTGCGTGGCCGCGGCGCTCGCGCAGGGGCCGGTCGGCTTCTTCGCGGCCCAGGCCCTGCTCGGGCTCGGCTGCTGCGGCATGCTGCTGTGCCCGTTCGCGCTCGCGGCCCGGGCGCTGCCGCCGGCGCGCTTCGCGATGTGGTCGGGGCTCATCCTGAGCATCGGCAACTGCGGCATGCTGCTGTCCGCGACCCCCATGGCCTGGCTCATCGAGCGCCACGGCTGGCGCGCCAGCTTCTGGCTGGCCGGCGCCATGGCCATCGGCATCGGCGTGCTGGTTGCGTTGGCGGTGCCGCGCCACCCGCGCACCGCGCCGGCACCCGCGCGCCGGCTGAAGACGGAACTGCGCGAAGTGCTGGCGCTGACGGCCTCCCTGCCCTTGCGCGGGCCGGTCGTGCTGGCGTTCACCTCGCTGGCCGCGGTGCTTGCGGTGCGGGGCGTCTGGGGCGGCCCGTGGTTCATGGACGTCAAGGGATTGACGCGCATCGAGGCTGGCAATGCGCTGATTCCCTTGACGCTCGCCGTCGCCATCGGGCCGCTGGTGGCGGGCGCGCTCGACAGGCTCACCGGTGCGCGGCGCGCCCTGCTCGCGGGCAGTCACCTCGCGGCCGCGGGCCTGCTGCTCGTGGTGGTGGCGGCCGCCCCCCTGGGGCGCGAATCGGCGCATGGGGTGCTGGGTTCGGCCTCCTTCGACGCCTGGGTGTTCTTTGTCTTCGGCTGCTGCATGTCGACCCAGCCGCTGCTTTTCGCGATGGGCCAGTCCGCCACCGCCAGGGAAAGCGCGGGCAAGGCGCTCGCGGCGCTGAACCTCATGTTCTTCTGCGGCACGGCCTTCCACCAACTCGCCAGCGGCGCGATCGCGTCGGCGTTCGGCCTCGCGCCGGTGTTCGTGTACTTCGCCGTCTTCCTGGCCGTGTCGGCGCTGCTGTTCCTGCGCTGCACCCGGCGCGCGCCGACCGCCGCCTGCCCCTGCTGAATCGGGCAGGAAACCGGCCGGTGCCGTTCACCGCGACAGGACGATCTTGTTCGGCGACTGTCCGGCGTCGACTGTCAGCGCCGGTCGTGAATTCAGCATACCCGACACCGCATCGACGTCGTAGACCGACACTTTGCCGTCCGTGCCGTCCGCCACGTAGGCGAATCTGCCGCTCGCCTCTATCGTCACCGAGACGGGGCGACTGCCCGTGGAAATGGTCGGTGTCGGCGCGGGCGTGAGCGCACCGGTGGACGCATCCAGCAAATAGGCCGACACGTTGTGGCTGTCCAGGTTGGCCACGTAGGCAAAGCGCCCCTTGGGGTCCACGGTGATGCTCGCCGGCGACCCGCCTGTGGCCGGCCGGGCGGCTGCGAGCGGCGTCAGCGCACCCGACACGGGATCGATGCTGTAGGCCGTGACGTTCTGATCGGCCTGGTTCATCACGTAGGCAAAGCGGCCCGACGGATCCACGGCAATGTCGTGGGGCGCGACCCCGGTCGCCACGGTAGGGATTGCCATGGGAGTCAATGCACCGGACGTGGCATCGATGTTGAACGCCGAGACGGTGGCGTCGTCGATGCTCACCACATAGGCGAAGCGGCCCGAAGGGTCGAGGGCGATGCCGTAGGGCAAGTTGCCTGTCTCCACGAACGGCACCGCCATGGGGCTCAGTGCGCCTGTATGGGCGTCGATGTCGAAAGCCCGCACGCCGCCGCCCAACAGATTCACGAAGTAGGCAAAGCGGCCGGTGGGGTCTACCGCCATCCCCGCCGAGGTGCCGCCCAATGCCACGGCCGGCGCGCCGGTGGCTTGCAGGCTGCCCGTCGTGCGATCGACGGCGTACACCGAAACACCGTTGCCCGAGGCGCTCGATACATAGACGAAGCGCCCCGAGGGATCGACCGTCAACGCGTACGACGACGGCACCGACAGCGTCGTCGCCGGACCGAGCGCTCCCGACGTCGCGTCGATGGCGTAGGCGGACACGCTGTTGCCGTTGGAGACATAGGCAAAGCGCGAAGGAGGCTCGGCGCAGACGACCTGCACGTCGCTCACCGCGGCCGCCGCGATCGTTCCGCTGCCGTTGCCGACGGTGCACACGCGCGTCAGGATCTTCGACTGGGACTTGATCGAAACCGCGTAGCTCGCACCGCCGGCAAGCGGCGTCGCGAAGCTGAAGCGGCCATCGGCGGCAATCGGCAGGTCGTCACCGCCGTTGTTCTGCAGGACCAGGCCCGTGCCCAGCAGGCCGTTGACCGTGCCGCTCACGGAATAGGTCGAAGCCGGTGAGGGTGGCGAGCTCTCGGGGGGCGCTGCCGGTGAAGGCGCGGATGACGCGGGCAGGCCGGAGAAGAAGCCGCTTCCTTCTGCGCCCCCTCCCCCGCAGGCACCGAGCGCAAGGGTGAAGGTCGCGGCAAGGGCGCCGCCGGCGCAGCGCGAGAAGGCAAGAGGCAGGGTCATCGAGAGAATCGGCCAGTGAGACGCTTTGTGACGAGCGCGCAGGCTATCGAAGGATGCCTTCCGAATCCATCCCCGAGAACAGGTAGAACGGCTCGGACCCCGGGCCGCTTCAGAACTTGTAGGTCGCCTTCAGCCACGCGTTGCGCGGCGCGCCGTAGGTGTAGCCGTTGTAGCCGCCCAGCCCGGTGTAGTAGCGCTTGTCGCTCAGGTTCTCGATGTTGAGCGTGGCGCTCAGTTGCTTGCTGAACTCGTAGCGCGCCATCAGGCTGATGAGCGTCAGGCCGCCCTGCGTGGCGCGACCGGTGCCGTACGACTCGTCGTAGTAGATGTCGCTCTGGTAGCTCACGCTGCCGCCGATGGTGAGCGCGCTCCAGTCGCCGGGAAAGCGATAGCTCGTGGCCACGCGGAACAGACGGCGCGGGTAGGTCGGGTTGAGCAGCACGTCCTTGTTGTCGCGCTTGGCGTGGTAGGTGTAGCCGCCCATCACCTGCCAGCCGCGTGCCAGCTCGCCCGACACCGTGAACTCGAAGCCCTTGCTGCGCGCGCCCTTCACCGCGCGGTACGGCGCGGTGCCGTCGGCCAGCAGTGGAGCGCCGCTGTCGAGCACGGCCAGGTTGTCTTCCTGCGTGCGGAACACGGCGAAGCTGGTGTTGAGCCTGCCGCCCCAGTGCTCGCCCTTGATGCCGAGTTCGCTGTTGGTGCCGCGCTTCGGGTCCAGCACCTGGTTGCTCGCATCGCGCACGGTGTTCGGCTGGAAGATGTCGGTGTAGCTCGCGTAGAGCGAGTATTCCTTGCTCAGGTCGTACACCACGCCCACGTAGGGCGTGAACACCGCGTCCTCCTTCACCGGCTTGTTCGTCACCAGCGCGCCGCGCGTGCCGTTGGTCCACAGGCGCTGCGACGACTGGTTTTCATACCAGCTCACGCGTCCGCCCACGAGCACCGAGAGCGCGTCCAGCGGCTTGAAGCGCGCGGCCGCGTACAGGCCCTTCTCCTCGGTGGTGCCGTCGAAGTGGTTGAGGGGGTAGTTGAAGGCAGGTTGCGCGATCGAGCCCAGGCTGAAGATGCTCACGGTGCGGCGGTCGAAGGCGTTGGGCACCGCGCCCCAGTTGCCGTAGCCGTAGTCGTAGCGGTTGATGTTGAAGCCCACCGAGGCTTCGTGCGTGCGGCCGAACAGATCGAACGGGCCGGTGGCGTACACATCGAGCGACTTGTTGGTGCTGTTCGCGGGGTTGTTGGCCAGCTGCACCAGGCCCAGGTTGGCGCTCGGGCTGATGTTGGCCGGGTACAGCCAGAGATCGCCGCTGAAGCGCTCGCGGTCGTTCTTCGCGTAGGCGGCATCGGCCTTCAGGCGCCAGCCGTTGCCGAAGCGGTGGTCGAGGTTCACGAACAGGCGCTGGGTGGTCATGTCCCAAGTGCTCCAGGGCGTGCTGGAGTTGTAGGAGCGCGGCAGCTGGGTGGCCAGACCGTTGCGGTAGAAGAGCGGCGCCTGGCCGAAGTTGGCGCCGTCGATGCCCGTCTTCTGGTATTCGTAGCCGGCGGTCAGCAGCGTGCCGGGCGCCACGTCCATCTCGGCGATGCCGTAGAACACGTCCTCACGCTGCTTCTTGTTCTCGATGAAGCTGTCGCCCGCCGTGTGCGATGCCACCACACGGCCGCGCACCGTGCCGGCCGCGTTCAGACTGCCGCCCACGTCCACTTCGCTGGTGTAGCGGTTCCACGAGCCGAAGCCCGCCGTCACATGGCCCGAGAACTCCGCCGTGGGCCGCTTGCGCACCAGGTTGACCGAGCCGCCCGGCGAGCCTGCGCCGTTGAGCAGTCCGGCCGCGCCGCGGATCACTTCGACGCGGTCATAGATGCTGGTGCTCGCCATGCTCGACTCGCCCGCCACCGTGTTGTACGAGAGCGTGGGCACACCGTCGATCATGGTGCCGAGCGCGAAGCCGCGCGAAGAGAAGCTGACGCGCTCGTCGAGCCGGTCGGCCACGATCCCCGGTGTCTGGCGCAGCACGTCGACCAGGGTCGTGAGGTTCTGGTCCTCGATCTGCTGGCGCCCGACGACGCTGACCGATTGCGGCGTTTCGCGCAGCGACAGCGCCATGCGCGTGCCCGCGCCGGTGGCTCGCGTGGTGTACGAGCCGGTGGATTCTGTGATGCCGTCGGAGGGGCCTTCGGCCGAAACGGTCACGGCGGGCAGCGTGCTGTGGTCGCCGGCTGCGGCGGGGGGTGCGGGCTTGACGACGACGGCGTCGCCGTTGAGTTCGGCGGCCAGGCCGCTGCCAGCCAGCAGGCGGTCCACCGCCTGGCGCGGCGTGAGCCTGCCCGAGACGGCCGGCGCCGTCTTGCCGGCGACCAGCGCGGGCGGGAACATCAGCTGCAGCCCGGCCTGGCGGGCCAGTTCGTTCAATGCCGGGCCCATCGCCTGCGCACCGATGGCGAGGTCACGCGATGTGTGGAAGGCTGCCGACGCCTGGGCCTGGGCGGGGCCGCACAGCCCGGCTGCCAATGCGGCGGCCAGCGCCAAGGGGGCGAGTTTCGAAAAGCGGGCGGGAACGGGGCGCGACTGGCGCATGAAAGCAATCTCCGGAAACGGTAGTGAAAAATGAGGCACTACCCATGGAGTCGCACGAGACGGCCGGACCCTCAGGTCCATGGCCCTGTTTTTCGAAAAAATTTTTCGCATTGCCTGCGGCACGGTTCACGGCAGGGCCACGACCTCCGTCGCGCCGCCGCGTCGCTCCAGCCGCACCGGCAGCAGCACGGGCAGCGCCTGCGCGAAGGTGCCGAGCTCACGCAGGCTGAAGCTGCCGCCCAGCCGCAGTGCGCCCACGGCGGGGTCGCGCACCACGAGGCCGGTGTCGCCGTAGCGCTCGAACTCGGCCAGCGCCTGTGCGAGCGGCGTGTCGGTGAAGCTCACGCGGCCCTGGCGCCAGGCGGCCACGCCGCCGGCGGCGATCTCGACGACCGGCGCCAGCCGGCCGGCATCGTCGGCCGTGACGCCCTGCCCCGCCGTGAGTTCGACGCCCGCGCCCTCCACCGATGCGAGCGCGCTCACGCGCACCCGCCCCGACTCGACGGCCACCGTGGTCTTGCCCGCATCGATGCCGCTGCGCGTGTGCCGCACGGAAAAGCGCGTGCCGACCACGACCACGCGGGTCTCGCCGGCCAGCACGTGAAAGGGTTGCGCGGCGTTGCTGCTGACGATGAACATCGCCTGGCCGTCCAGCAGCCGCACCTCGCGGTGGTCGTGGTACAGGCGCACCTGTGCCTGGGTGGCGGCGTCCAGCTGCAGCGCGCTGCCGTCGGGCAGGTCGATGTTCAGCGACTGGCCGCGCGCGGTGGCGTAGTGCTTCTCGAAGATCGGCTGGCCGCGCCAGTGCGCCCAGCCCAGCCAGCCGCCACCGACCACGGCCACTGCCGTGCCCGCGAGCGCGGCCTGCGGCACGAGGCGGCCGAGGTCGAGCAGCCAGTTGCGACGGCCGGGCGAGGCCGGCGAGCCCCGGGAGGCCGGTGACGGGGCACGGCGTGGCGGCACCGCGGCGACGCGCGCGCGGGCGTCTTCCTGGACCGTGGCGCGCAGCGACTGGATGCTGTCCCCGGGCAACAGGCGCACACCGTCGAGGCTGCCGTCGAGTTCGTCGTAGAGCTCGCCGTGCACCGGGTCGGCGGCCAGCCACTGCTGGAACTCGGCTTCGGCGGCGGCGTCCAGGCCGTCGTGGCGCCGCGAGGCCCACAGCGCGGCCTGCAGTTCGGCTGCATCCTGCGTGCGCGCGTACGCATCGAACTCGCGCGCGTCGGCGTCATCCTGCGCGACATCGTGGGGAGAGGCGAGCTGGTTTTTCATGGCTTCTTGTCTATGGAGTCGCGCGAGGCCGCCAAACCCTCACCCCGGGGCGCGGAAAGTCCGCGCAGTTGCCGCTCGCAGGCCCGGCACGCGAGCCTTCCGCGCGCCACGTGCTTCTCGATCATGCTGACGGAGGCGCCCATGCGCGCCGCGATCTCGGCATGGGAGAGTCCGTCGAACACATGCAGCACGAAGGCCTCGCGACAGCGCGGCGGCAGGGCCTCGATGGTGGCGACATAGGCCTGCACCGCCTGTGCGGACGCCAGGATCGCATCGGGCTGCAGGTGCGCGGGCAGCACCGGCTGCTCGGACTCGGACAGCGCGGCCAGGTCGTCGTGTTCGCGCAGCAGGTTGCGTCGGTGCTGGTCGACCATCACGTGGCGCGCGGTCTGGTAGAGCAGCGCGCGAGGATCGCCGATGGGCACGCTCGAGCGCTCGATGGCCAGAACACGCGCGTAGCTTTCCTGCACGATGTCAGCCGCCGCATCGCGATTCCTGAGCGCGCGGGCGCAGAAGTTCAGCAGTTCTCGGTAGTAGCGGGTGACCAAAAGATATCCAAAGCCAGGGGAACGGTCCCGCAACAGGTTGGCTTTGGATGTGCTGGCTGGCCTGCGGAGTCGGGAGCGGCGTGCATTATCTCCGAGCTTCGTTGCGCGCCGGCAGCTCTTGCATGGCCGCTTGTCAGTCAGCGCTGCCCGGACCGGTTGATCACCACTTCACGCGCACGCCCAGCGAGCCGCTGATGCCGCTCTTTACCTTGGCGTCGCCGCCCGAGGACCACAGCTTGCCGACTTCGCCATAAAGGCTGGTCGACGCATTCAGGCCCAGCGTGAAGCCGCCGGCCAGCTCGGTGCTCGTGCCGCCCGTGGGCGCCGCGATGTCCGTCGTCGTCGCGCCGTTCACGAAGCGCGCGATGTCGGCGCCGCTCGAGGTCTTGTAGACGTTGAAGCGGCCGTACGGCTGCAGCGCGCCCATGCCGGTATCGATCTGGCCTTTCACCCGAACACCTGCACGCGCGACCCATCCGCTGTCGGCCTGCGGCTGCGCGATGGCGCCGACGATGGCCGAGTTGCTCAGGTCCATGTGCTGGTGGATCAATTGCAGTTGCGGCTCGACGGTCCAGCCGCTGCTGCCGATCGGGAAGGCCTGGCCCACCTCGATCGAGCCCAGCAGGCTGTTGCCCTTGCCGGCCGCGCCGATGCTCATCAGAGGCTCGATCGTGTAGCGATGGCGGCCCGACTGCACCACGGCGTCGGCATAGAAGCCGCTGTCGCTGGTGTAGGTGCCGTACACGCCCACGTACTGGCTGCGCAGGTCATTGCGACCGACGCCGAGGTTCTGGATGCCGCTGGCAAAGCCGTTCACGCGCGCATCGCCGTCGAGCTGGCCGACGTAGATGCCGGCGCGCCAGTTGGGCGTGGCCAGCAGGTCGGTGCCGGCCTGGAAGCCGGTCAAACGGCCCTTGCTGGTGGGCGAGACGGCGCCGCCCTGCTGGATGTCGATGTCGGTGGACAGCACGCGGGCCCAGGCGCGGCGCTCGGCGCCGGTCGCGCTGGGCGCGGTGCCCTTCACGTCGTCGTCGCCCACGCGCTTGCGCAGGTCGCCCAGCATCGCGAGGCTGCCCTGGCGCAGTTGATTCGGCAGCGTCGCATAGAGCGAAGCTTCCGCCCGGTAGGTGGCCACCGGCACGCCCGCCGGGTTGGCCGGCGTGACTCCTGCATTGGTGCTGGAGCGCAGATACCAGCTCTCACCCGCGCCGCTGGCGTCGGCGGCGTACAGGCGGTATTCGTAGGCACCGGCGTCCACATGGCCGCCTGCCAGCGAGAACGCGTCCTTGGTCGTCTGCGCGGTGGTCTTCGCGCCGTTCTGCGCGGTGACCACCTCGATGCCGTTGCCCGTGGTCAGCGCGCCCAGGCCGCCCAGGTTGGCGATCTGCACGCTGGTCTTGCCGCTGGCGGTGCCGCCGTTGATCACCAGGCGGTCCGACGGTCCCGTGCCGTTGAGCGCGGTGCCGAGCTTGAGCACGCCGTTGTTGCCCACGTAGTTGCCGTTCACGGTCAGCGTGGTGCCGGCCGCCGCGCCCGCCAGCGAGACGGTGCCGCTGTTGGCCAGCGAGGCGAGCGTCTGGTTGAAGCCGGCCAGGTCCAGCGTCGCGCCCGCGGCCACGCTGTGCGCCGAGGCCGCGCTGAAGGTGTTGGCGGCGCCGGCCCTCAAGGTGCCCTGCGCCACGTTGGTGGCACCGGTGTAGGTGTTGGCGCCCGACAGCGTCAGCGTGCCCGTGCCTTCCTTGGTGATGAAGCCGCCGCCGGAGATGGCGCCGCTCAGCGTGCCCGAGAACGCGCCGGTGTCGATGATCGGATCGAGCTGGCCGGTCAGATGGATGGTGTTGGCGATGGTCAGGCCGTCGGCGCTGAAGCCCAGCGTCGTGTCGTCGTCCATCGACAGCGTGCCGGTGCCCAGGGCCTGGCTGCTGCCGACGTTCAGGCGCCCCTGGCGCAGCATCGTGCCGCCCGTGTAGGTGTTGGCGCCCGACAGCGTCAGCGCGCCCGTGCCCACTTTCACCAGCGAGCCGCCGGTGCCGGAGATGACGCCCGAGACCTCGGTGCTCGTGCCGAGCCCTCCGACCACCAGCGACTTGGCACCGATCAGGACGTTACCGCCGCCCTCCAGCGAGCCGATGCTGACGCTGTTGGCGGTGACGTTCCTGAGAACGACAAGGCCGCCTTTCTGATTCACAAAAGTGGCCTGCCCGAGGACGGGTTGATCCCAGATGTCCAGCACGCCGCCGCTCTGGTTGACGAACTTGGCTCGGCCGGCGTCGATGTCGCCGAACAGCGTGGTTTCTCCTCCCGCATGGTTCACGATGGTGGCCTGCCCGATCGTGGCCTGTCCGGCAAAGCTGACAGAGCCGCCGTAGTTGTCGATCAGCGCCTGTCCCGCCGTGGCGTTGTCCTTGAAACCGACCGTGCCACCGTTCAGGGTGATCTGCGCACTGCCCGCCGACGTGTTGTCGTTGAACTGAACGCTGCCCGCATTGAACAAGCCCGGATCGCTCGGACCCGCGGTGATCTTGAGTGCCGCCGCGTCCGAAGCGCCGTTGAAGACCAGCGCGGTCCCCGCTCCGACCGACACCGGGCCGGTGCCCAGCGCACCGGTGATGCCGACGTGCAATTCGCCGCCGACCACCGACGTGCCGCCACCGTAGGTGCTGGCGGCATTCAGTTCCATCCGGCCCTGACCGGACTTGACCAGCGTGCCCGTGCTCCCGCCCGAGATCGTGCCGTTCAGGGTGAGGACACGGGCCAGGTCGACCTCGACAGCGCCCCCATTGGCACCTATCGCGATGGCCCGGCTGGTGGCGATCGATTGCGAGGTCTGCAGGGTGCCGCCGTCCAGCGTCAGTTTTCCCGATACGTCGCCGAGGCTGGCATCGCTCGAGATCGTCAGCGTGCCCTGGCGCAGCGTCCATGGCGTCACGGCCGTGGTGGTGTTGTCGAGGATCCAGTTGGCGGTGCCGGTCTTCTCGAAGCTCGCGAACCCCCGGAACTGGCCCGCGTTGCCGATCAGCGAGACATCGAAGCGCCGATCGTCCGTGCCGCCGAGTGCCAGGGTGTTCGTGCCGCGACTGGCATCGACCACGCCGCCGAAGGACGCATCGCGCCTCAACTCCAGCCGATTGGTGCCGCCAGTGAAAACGATGGCCGCGGCGCGGTAGTTGGGGTCGCCTTGATGCCCGCTCGCGTAGCCACCGGAAATCACGCCGATGTTGACGATGTTGAGGTTGCTGCCCACGACGCCGACCCCGCCCTCGGCCGGCGCCGGCAGCGCCGGTGTTCCGCCGATGGGCGTCGTCACAAAGAGGCCGCTCGCGCCACCGTTGCCGCCGATGATGTTGCCGCTGTTGAGCAGCGTGCCGTCCGATTGCCGAAGACCCGCGCCCCCCGCTCCGCCGATGGCAGGAGGCAAAGGAGCGAACGGCCCGGCCCCGCTCGCGTTGCCGCCGTTTCCACCGTCGCCGCCTTTCAGGGTGCCTGCGTTGTCCAGCAGGTGGCCGCTGTAGGACATGCCGGCGCCGCCGTCACCGCCTGCGCCACTTGCAAAGTTGGGGCCGATCTCCGAGGAGGTCGCACCACCGTTGCCGCCCCCGCCTCCCGTGATGAGCTGACCGGCCGCGACGGCCGTGTCGCCTCCGTTCGTGATCGCGGCGCCGAACCCGCCTTCGCCGCCCCCGCCTCCGCCGCCGCTGATCGGTCCGGCATAGGCCGCACCTCCGGCCCCTCCGCGTCCACCCGTCAGATTGCCGCTCGAGAGCGTGCTGCCGGCGTAGCCGTGGCTGCCGCCGCCACCACCGCCACCGCCGCTGAACTCTTCCAATGCAGCCGCACCGTCGAAACCGTCTGCGCCGGGCGCGCTGCCAGCCAGGCCACCCAGGCTGCCTCCTCCCCCCACACGGGCACCTGCCCCGCCCGCGCCTCCAGCGCCTCCTCCGCCACCGCCAAAACCGTTCACGGGCGCGTTGCCACCGGCGTTGCCGGACGCTGCACCGACGCCGCCGCCGGCCGCCATCCCGCCGCCGCCGTCACCGCCGTTCGCCAGAGCGGCGAACGGCATGGCGAGCGCGGCTGCCAGCACGACGGTGCCGGCGCGCTTGCCCCGCGAGCGCGTGTGCTCGGACACGGCCACCCACGCGCCCAGCGCAGGATTCCAAAGATTTCGATAAGTCTTGTTCATTCCCTCATCTCCTTGTATGCACCGATCAGGTGCTTATTGTCAAAAATTGTAGATTTTCCTTTTACTAGATACGGCGGCGCCATCCCCAGAATCAAGGAACTGCAAGGTTCAAGCCCCGGCGATCCGCTGAAATCACGCAACTATCATTTGGTGCATGTCACGATCCGAACGCCTGCTCGCCCTTCTCCAGGCGTTGCGTCGTCGCCGCAGTGCCGTCAGCGGTCTGGTGCTGGCCCAGGAACTCGATGTCAGCATCCGGACGCTGTACCGGGACATCGCGGCACTCCAGGCGCAGGGAGCCGCCATCGAGGGCTCACCGGGTGTCGGCTATGTGATGAAGCCCGGCTTCATGCTGCCGCCGCTGATGTTCCGGGACGAGGAGATCGAGGCCCTGGCGCTGGGTCTGCGCTGGGTCGCGGACCTCGGCGAACAGGGGCTTTCGCACGGCGCTCGAAATGCGATGGCCAAGATTGCCACCGTCCTGCCGCAGGAGCTTCGTCGCGAGCTCGAGTCTTCCGCGCTGCTGGTCGGCAAGGGCGAGCAACGGCGCGTGCGCCAGGGAAACGACGATCCGCTGCGCGCCGCGATCCGAGACGAACGCAAGCTGCAGCTGTCCTATCAGGACCTCTCCGGCAAGACTTCGCGCCGTGTCGTGTGGCCGTTCGCGATCGTCTATTTCGAGCAGTCCCGCGTGCTGTGCGCCTGGTGCGAACTTCGAAACGACTATCGCAGCTTCCGCTCCGACAGGATTCTCAAGGCCGAGCAACTCGACGTCCCGTACCCCCGATCGCGCCGCGCACTCCTGCGCGAGTGGCAGCAACTGGTACGCGAAGCCAAGCGCAACATACTGCCAGAATCTGACATCATGCCAACCTAAGCTGTGCTCCTTTCCATCCATCCGGGAGCACCCCATGAAGTTTTCCTCCGTTCGCCTCGTCACCCGCAGCTTCGAGCCACTGGTCTCGTTCTATGCCCGGCTTGCCGGCATCGAGGCGACACGGCTGGCTGACGGTTTCGCCGAACTGAGGCTCGACGGCGCGACCCTGGCGATCTCCGAGCAACACCTCATCGAGCGTTTCAATGCGGGTGCCGCGACGGCCGCGGAAAACCGATCAGCGATCCTGGAGTTCGAGGTTGCCGATGTCCTGGAGACCTACGCGCAAGTCAAAGACACCGCGCCGATCGTGATGCCTCCCACCCTGATGCCGTGGGGCAACCATTCGCTTCTGATCCGCGACCCGGACGGCAACCTCGTCAACGTCTTCTCGAGGGCGCCTAGTTGACCCCGCGCCAGACGCCACCCTGGGCACTGAGCACGAACCGGGCGCGGCCGTCATAGCCGTAGTGATCGCTGGTCGAGTACCGAAGCACGCCTTGCGGCACGAGGACCTCGCCCATCGTCTCCAGCGCGTCCTTCAAGGCGAGACGGAACGCCGGCGTCCCCGGCCTGGCCTGTTTGAGCGCAATCGGAATCGCCTTGTCGAGCAGCAGCTTCGCGCCCCAGATGTTGGCGGCGAACTGGTTGTAGCTGCCGGCGCCGAATTTCGACTCGTAGAGCCTGATGAAATCGAGAGCCACCTTCTTCGACGGATGGGTGTCCGGCAACTGGTCTGCCGCGACGGCGGGGCCCGACAGCCCCAGCGTGCCTTCCACGTCCTTGCCGCCCATGCGAAGCAGATCGGGTGCCACGGCGCTGTAGGTCTGGTAGACCTTGCCCCGGTATCCGCGCTCCACCAGCGCCTTCTGCGGCATCACCGCGCCACTGCCCGATGCGACGACGAGCACGGCGTCCGGATTGCCGGCCAGCACCTTGAGCGCCTGCGACACCACCGTCATGTCGGTGCGCGAGAAGCGTTCGGTCCCCACGAGCCGGATGCCCGCCTTGTCGGCGTAGCGCTTCATCTCGCGCAACCAGCTCTCGCCGTAGGCATCGGAGTAGCCCATGAAGGCGAAGGTCTTGATGCCCGATTTCTTCATCTGCTCGACCGTGCCTTCGGCCATCAGCGCAATGCCTTGCGGCAGACGGAAGGTGAAGCTGTCGCGGCCATCGGCCAGCTCGATCGGCGCGGCGGCCAGTTGAACGGTCTGCGACAGCAGCGCGACCTCGGCGATGCCCAGCGCGGGCGGGCTCGCCGTCGAGCCGATGATCAGGTCCGCCTTTTCTTCCGTGATGAGCCGCTGTGCATTCCTGGCCCCGCCCGTCGAGTCGGTGGCGTCGTCCAGCACGACGATGCGCAGCTTCTCGCCGCCGATCTGCTCGGGAAAAAGCTGCATCGTGTTGCGCGGCGCGATGCCCAGCGCCGCGGCCGGTCCGGTGATGGAGAAGCTGGCGCCGATGACGATCTCCGCGTGCGCCGAGAAAGCGGCCAGCGCGGCGGCGGCCAGCAGGGCCATGCGTCGTTGGATGTTCATGGTGGTCCCCTTGTCTTCAGGCGATGGGTGCGTGCACGGGCCGATGGATCGCCATCGGAAGCGGCGTGGCTTCGCCGCCGCGCTCGCCCTCCGAGAACTCCTGCACCAGCCGGCGGAACCGGGCCAGCGCGAGGTCGGCCGCAATGGGGTGCATCTGGCCGCCCGGCGTGGCCGCGAGCATGCGGCTTTGCGCCATGATGATCTGGCGGTCTTCTTCGAATGCCGTGCACAGGCTCTGGTAGATCGACTCGGTGATGGTCGCGTCGTCCAGCCGGAACCGGTGGGCCTGCATGAAGAAGTAGTGGGTGCTGTGGGCCGTCTCCGGCGTCAGCGCCTGGCAGCTGTGGAACTGCAATGCCCCGCTCATGTCGTCGTCGGGCGTGTCGGAGGGTTTGACATGGGCATGCATCAGCAGCACGCCCGGCAACAGGAAGTCGTAGTTGAAGCGACGATCGACCTTTCCCTGGAAGCCGCCAAGGCGCGCGTGGTACGGCGCCGGCACCGTGCCGCGTACATCGCGCGTCACGTTCAGGCCGCGCGCCAGCGGCGTCACCACGGGCCGCGATTGCGCGATGTTGGGTGAGCCGCCCAGCGTCCGCTCGTGCACGTAAGACAGGTGCGAGAAGTCCAGCAGGTTGTCGCAGATCAGCAGGTAGTCGGTGTCGTAGTGCAGGTAGCCCGGCTTGTAGCGCCAGTCCGGATGCTTGAGCGAAAACGCATCGGGAATGAGCGCGACGTCGGCGCGCTGCGGATCGCCCATCCAGATCCAGATCCATCGCCCGCGCTCGGCCACCGGGTAGCTGCGCACGCACAGCCTGGCCGGCACGTTGTCCTGCCCCGGCACTTCGGTGCAGCGGCCATCGGCGCCGAACTTCAGGCCGTGGTACATGCAACGGATGGCATCGCCTTCGCGCCGGCCCATCGACAGCGGCGCGCCTCGATGCGCGCAGCGGTTGTCGATGGCCACGGCCACGCCGTCGGCGCGGCGATAGAGCAGCACGGGCTGCTCGAGGATGGTGCGCGCAAGCAGGGTGTCGGCCAGCACCTCGTGGTCCCAGGCGGCCACGTACCAGCAGTTCTTCACGAACATCGTGTTGTCTCCAGTCCGGCGGATGGTTCCGCCTGTTTCTTGGTCAATGCCGAGCCGACTCTAGGTAGTGGTCCTCTATCGTGCAACACGCTGAACCGGAGAATCACTATCTGTGGAAACGATAGACAAGTCCCTGGACGCGGCCTTCGACCTGAACCTGCTGCGTGTGGTGGTGACGCTGGGCAACACCCGCAGCGTCACGCATGCAGCGGCCGCGCTCGGCATGAGCCAGTCCGGCTTCAGCAGCGCGCTCGCGCGATTGCGGCAGCTGTGCGGCGACCCGCTGTTCGTGCGCACGGCCAGCGGCATGTCTCCCACGCCGCGCGCCGAGCGCATGGTGGCCACGGCCCGGTCGGTGCTCGCGCAGGTGGCCGAGGGCGTGCTCGGGCAGCCCGAGTTCGATGCCGCCACCACGCGCACCGAGTTCCGCCTGGCCATGGCGGACGTCGCCGAGATCGTGTTCCTGCCTCGCTTGCTGCGCCATTTCCAGGTGCATGCGCCGCACGCGCGCGTGGTCTGCGTCACGCTGCCGAACGGCCCGCTGCAGCAGGCGATGGCATCGGGCGAGATAGACCTCGCGCTGGGCTACTTTCCGGACCTGAACGCACAGTCGTTCTTCAGGCAGCGGCTCTATGTCCACACGTATGCGTGCATGGTGCGCAAGGGTCACCCGCTGGAGGGCAGCCGGCTCACACAGAAGGCGTACCTGAACCATGGGCACGCGGACGTCGCGTCGCCGGCGCGCAGCAACGAATTCTTCGACAAGTTCCTGACGCGTCGCGGCCTGCAACGGCGCATCGTCCTGAGCACGCAGCACCACATGAGCCTGCCGGCCATCATCGAGGCGACGGACCTGCTGGCCACGGTGCCGTTGGCAACGGGCGCGCGCTTCGCCCAGCTCGGCGCCGTGCAGTTGCTCGGGCTCCCGTTCCAGCCGCCGACCTTCGCGGTGCAGGCGCATTGGCACCGCCTCGTGCACCACGACGCACGCAACCGGTGGCTGCGCAGCCAGTGCTCCGATCTGTTCAACGACGCCACGGACGAGTGGCGCGACATCGAGACGGCGCTCTACGGTGCGGCGCTGCGCGCCCGGCGCACGCAGGCGCCCAAGGCGAAGGCGAAGACGGACCGCCGGGCGCAGAAGCAGCCAAGCTAGTTCGGCCCGTCGCCTTGCGGGCGAAGCGCCACGACGAAGGCCTGCAGTTCGTGCAGCTTTCCATCGCGAAAGCGCCAGACATCGCAGTACGCATGGCGGGTCGCCTTGCCGGCCTCGTCCTTCAGCGTGATCTCTCCGAGGGCCGAGAGAAAGTCATCCTCGGCGATCAGGTGATGCACCTCGAACCTGGGCGGCTCCTTGTAGGCGGTTTTCATCCACTCGCGAACAGCCTGCTTGCCGCGGATGACGCTGTCGCCGACGAAGGTCCACGTCGTGTCGTCGGTGCAGAACGCAAGAAATCCCTCTTGGTCGCCTTGGGTGATGGCCGCATTGGCCTTCTGCAGAATTGCCTTGTGGGTCTCGGACATCCAGAACGCTCCTGTGATCGAGCGGCGCGTGCGACTGCACGCGTGCCGACGAATACCGGGTTCTATCAGCCAGGATTTTGTCGATTGCCGGTCGGCCCGCAACCACGGCGTCAGTCTTTGGCTCGTCGCAACCGGCCAGCACATCGCGTCGCCTAGGGCCTGAAGCTCTCCGGCACCCCGTTCAGGTAAGAGGCCGGGTCCGGCACCGCAGCCAGGCAGCGCGCGTATTCCGCGTGCAGGTCGAACGCGACCGGCAGGCGCAGCAGGCTCTTGGGCGAGCACATGAACGCCGCGAGCCGCACACGCTCGGTGAGCGCCGCGGTCGGGATGTTCGCCACCAGCTCCGCGATCTCGCTACCCGGCAGAGGACAGGCTGGCTCCAGCATCAGCAGATAGGTCGACTCGGTGCGCAGCGGCTTGGGAAGCTTGCGCACGGCGGCATGGTCTTTCCAGACCACGTCGCGCCACTGCTGCGGCGACTCGGGCCGCGTAAGGCCGGCCGGCGGCACGCACTGGCGCAACCCTTCGCAGACCGCCGACAGGCTCAGGACCGAATTGCCGAGCAGTTTCTTCAGTGCCTTGGGCAGGCGCTCGTCGTCGTCGGGATCGCGCTGCTCGCGCAGGTCGATCATCGTCAGCGGTCCGGAGGGCTGCCCTTGGGTCGGGCCGTGGAGGCCGACAAAGTGATCGTCCTGGATCAAGGCCTTGGCGCACAGGCCGCCTCGCAGATGAAGTTCTCCGTCGTTGTAGTGGGCGTAGACCACTTCCAGTGCGCAGAGCCGGCCATCGATGCGGATGTACGCGCCGCCGCAACTGGCTTGGCGCACGTCCATGTCGCCGCGCACGATCAGCGCGACGCCGGATTCCCGGTCGGCATTGAGCAACGCACCGGAAAGACGAAGCGACCCGGTCACCAGCAGACCGCGAAGGTCGGCCGGCAGGTCCGGCGTCGTTTCCGGCAGCTGCTCGAGGCCGCCTGCCACGCCGGCCTGCCAGCGCGCCCAGTCCAGACAGAGGTCGCCGTCCAGTTCGAGGTCGCCGTCATGCACGAGGAACATGTGCGCGTCCGGAAAGTGATCGGGGATCGGGTGTTCGCTCCTCAGCTCGGCGGCCGACGCAAGTCTCGTCATGCAAGGGTCTCGTGATGTTCAAGGGCCCCGGCAGGATACAGGGGCACAAAGACGAAGTGCGGCGGCACCGCGCCTGGATTTACTTGTTTTCGGGGATGGGTTCTCGCGGCGGAACTCCATAGGATCGCGCGTTTGTTCCGTTCAGGGCGCCCGGGCGTCATCCAACATCGCCGCGCCGACATGCTCATGCAACAACACACCGCTCTCGCAACCTGCGGCGCCGCCTCGCCCCCGCGCGCCGGCCGTTGGGTCACCGCGCTGCTGGCGCTCGCACTGGTTGCCTGCGGAGGCGGCGGCGACAGCGGCAGTGCGCTGGCATTTCTGCCGGCAGGCACCCCCACGTCTCCCGCCACGCCCCCCGATTCGCCGACCGCGCCCACCACACCCGCCACGCCGCAGCCCTTCGCCATCGGGGGCACGGTCAGCGGCTTGAAAGGCAGCGGCCTGGTGCTGCTGAACAACGGCGGCGACGCGCTGCCGGTTTCGGCCGATGGCGTCTTCACCTTTCCCACCGCGCTGGCGCAAGGTGCGCCTTATGCCGTGAGCGTGCAGTCGCAGCCCGGCGGTCCTTCGCAGGTCTGCACGGTCAATGCCGGCACCGGCACCGTGGCCGACACGGCGATCACCGGCGTGATGGTGGTATGTGCAACGCAGGCTTTCACAGTGAATGTCACCGTGAGCGGCCTCGATGGCCAGGGCCTGGTGCTGCAGAACAATGCGGGCGACGACCTGGCGGTCAGCGCGAACGGCAAGCGCCAGTTCGCGACCCGCGTGGCCGCAGGCAGCGCGTATGCGGTGACGGTGAAATCCCAGCCGCGCATGTACACCCAGTTCTGCACCGTCAGCCAGGGCAGCGGCACGGCCGCCGCGGCCGACATCGACGATGTGAGCGTGGCCTGTGCCACCCCCGCGACGCAGAGCGTCTACGTTTCGGCACTGTTGGGTTCCTCCGTCTCCCTGCTCACGCGCTACAGCGGCGTCGACCTGAGCGACCCGGTGTCGACGATCATTCCCATCACCTTCACCTCCCTGGCGGCGGACCCGAAGGGTCGCCTCGTGTTCGGCGGGAGCGACAACGGCCGGGTATATGCCATCCTGCAAGGCAACAACACCGATTCGGCAAACCCCGCCGCCGTGGGTTCCAGTGGAACGGTAACGTTGGGTAGTCACCCCAGCGGCGACTACCTTTACGCCATCACGGGCGGCGATGGTTTCGTGACCACTTATGGCGTTCCCCCCGCCACGCCCGGGACGCTGAACTTGCTTCAGCAAAGGGTCCTCTATGGCGCCAATGGCACGTCCGTGGTGCCGCTGGCGGTGGATCCGCTGGGACGCTTCGTGTTTGTCGGCATCAGCGGGCAGGGCCTCGTGATGCTGCCGATCCGTGCGGACGGTACGCTGGCCGACTCCGTTTGGCAGGGGACGCCCAACGTGGTGTCAATCGCCATTCATCCATCCGGGGCCTGCCTCTACGCCATCGGAACAGATGGCTTGCTGCATACCTTCTCGATCAATGCATCGACGGGTGCGCTGACACAGACCGCCTTGACGCAGGCCAGCTTTGGCAGCGGCACCCCGACTTCCCTGGCCATCGACGGCAGGGGCCGCATGCTCAGCCTGGTCGACACCGCCAACCAGCTGCAGTACACGCGTGCGATCACCGACGCAGCCACTGGAGCGCTGGGGGTGCCATTCGCCATCAACGGCCTGCCCGGTCCTGTCGCCACCGCCTTCGATCCTTCGCGCGACGGCGTGAACTATCTCCTGGACTCCCTCAATCTCTACCGCCGCACCATCGACCCCGTCGCGGGCAACTACGCGAACACGCTGTTCACGTCCGTGACCCCGTCGCAGATCAAAGCGATGGTGCTGCTCAATCGCTGAAGGTGCCTGCCTCCCCTGGCGATGGCTGCCCGCGCATCCGAAGCGCCAGAGAGCAAGGCCACGGTCGCACCGCGTGCGGCCTTACTTGCGTGCCAGCGGGATCTGCAGATTGGTCGGCCGGTTCTGCTCGGTGTCGAAGCCGCGGCCGTCCACGTTGCGCGCGCCCCAGAACAGCAGACCGTGCGAGAGGTACACCAGGTCGTACTCCATGAAGTTCTTGCCAGCGGCCAGGCCGAAGGGCGCGAAGCTCTTGCCGAAGATGCTCTGCGTCTGGCCGACTTCCCATTTGGCGTAGCCCTGGGCGGCGATCTGGTTGAGCACGTCGGCAAAGCCTTGCAGCAGCGGCGTGACCTCGTAGGCTTCGTCGGCCACGAAGTCCACCTTCTGCGCGCCGGGGGCGACGGGGTGCTCGCCCTTCCAGTGCATGTGGCCCCTGATCAGGATCCTGGCCAGCGGCACCTTGCCGTAGGGATCGGCCGAATTGGCAATGACCAGTTCGAACCGGTCGGCGGGCAGCACCTTGAACTCGCGCGTCAGATAGAAGGGTTTGAGCGCGCCATCGGGGCCCTTCTGGGCACTGGGTCGGATTTCGGGGGCGATGCTGATCCACTCGCCAGCGATGGCCTGTCGGGTTTGTTCAATGGTCATGGTTGAAGCTCCTTGAAGGGACGAAGGGGAAAGGGGTTTCACCGCGCCGCAGGCGGCGAGGATCAGCGACAGGGTCACGGACAGCAGGGTATGACGGCGCAGCGGCACGGTGTGTTCCTCGGGTTGAAACTATGACGGTCGTCATAGTAACGCCAATTATGATGACTGTCATAGATTTTTGTGAATTCGCTTCGAAAGAGGAAACAGGGCATGGCGGGTGATGTTCGCGATCGCATGGTCGAAGGGGCCATGAAGCTGCTGGCGCAGCGCGGCTTGCAGGCCACCTCTTTTGCCGAGGTGCTCGCAGCCACGGGAGCGCCGCGCGGATCGCTGTATCACCACTTCCCGGGAGGCAAGGACCAGCTCGTGGCCGCGGCCGTCGACCGCGCGGGCGCCGTGCTGACCGACGCGATGGCTCCTGTGGCCGGTGCGCCGGCCGAGGCGGTGGTGGAGCGCTTCCTGGCCATCTGGCGCGCCGTGCTCACCCGCTCGCAATGCGAGGCGGGATGCGCCGTGCTGGCCGTCACCGTGGCCACGGACTCGCCCGACCTGCTTTCGCACGCCACCGCCGTGTTCCGCGCCTGGCGCGAGCGGCTGGCAGACCTGCTGCAGCAGGGAGGGCTCTCGCCGGAGCAGGCGCGAGCGCTCGCCATGATGTTGATCGCGTCGGCCGAGGGCGCGGTGGTGCTCAGCCGGGCCGACCACAGCCTCGAACCCTTCGAGGCCGTGGCGCAGCAGTTGATGGCGCACGTGCGCCGGTGAGCCCTATCTGGAGGAAGCGAGCGACCGCGGCCAGGTCCTTTCCGTGACCATCGGCCCCGTCACCTCGAAAAAGCGATGCCCAGCGGAACCATCCCCGTGCGAGACGATGACTTTGCATTCAGGGCACCGGACATCGCATCGATGCCGTAGACAGACACGGTGTCGCCCCCCAGTTGAACGACGTAGACGAATCGGCCGGTGGGGTCCAACACAATGGAAACCGGGACATTGACATTACTGGCAACAACACTCGGCGTCATCGGCGCGAGGGCTCCGGAAGCCGCATCGACGGTGAAGCCGCTCACGGTGCCATCGGAGTAATCCGCCGTATAGACAAATCGGCCGGTGGCATCCGTGGCGATCGAGATGGGCCCTCTTCCCGTCCGCACCGTGGACACGCCCCCAGCACTCAGCGCGCCGGACGTCGCATCGATGGGGTAGGACGACAGGCTGTCGGCGTTGCGATTCGCGACATAGGCGAATCGACCGGCAGGGTCCACCGCGACGGGCGAAGGCGCAGGCCCGGTGTTCACCAATGACACCGCGCCGAGACTGCCAGACGTATCGTCGATGGCGAATGCCCTCACGTTATCGTCGATTTCACTCGTGACGTAGACGAACCGGCCCATGGGGTCCACGGTGAGACCGAGGGGGTTGGCTCCCACAGCCACCGAAGAACTGAACGAAAGCGCGCCCGACACCTGGTCGATGGCGTAGGTCAGCAACCTGGAGCCGGAGCCGGCGATCGCCACATAGGCAAACCGGCCGGTGGGATCCACGACGATGCGCCTGGCGCTGCCTCCCGGGATCGCAACGCCGCTCCCGATCTGGCTCAGGCGTCCCGATGCGGTGTCGGCAGAGAATGCATGGACGGCCCCGCTCGAAAAACCCGCCACGTACACGAAGCGCCCCGATGGATGCGCGGCAATGCCGGCGGGGAAGCCCAACATCGAGGTCGGCGAGTTGAAAGCCGTACCCAGCGCGCCGGACACCGCATCGATGGTGTAGGAAGAGACGGTGCTGTCGTTGTTCAGCACATGGGCAAAACGCGCCGCCGGCGCCGCACAGGCGACCGATACATCGGTCACGGCGGCGTCGGCCATCGTTCCGCTGCCCTGGCTGACGGTGCATGTGCGGGTCAGGATCTTCGGCTGTGCCTTGACCGTCACCGCGTAAGCGCCACCCTTTGCCACCGAGGTCGGGAAGGTGAAGCTGCCATCGGCCGCGACAACCAGGTCATCGCCGGCGTTGTTCTGCAAAACCAGGCCCGTGCCCAGCAGGCCACTGACCGTTCCGCTCACGCTGTGGTGCGGGGTGGGTCCTTCGGGTGCCGTTGGCGCCGTGGACACCGGCAGCGCCACGAATCCCGCGCCGCCATCCCCTCCTCCACCACCGCACGACGCCAGCGCGACAAGAAATGCCGCCGCCCAAAGACGGCGGCCTGACAGGAAGGTATGGCACGGGAACGACATGTAAGTGGCTGCATTGAAACGCAGCGGCGAGTGTAGAGACCGGGTTCTCCACACGCATTGGACGAAAGTCCTAGGCCGGCCACGCCGTTCGGAACGCCGATTTCAAAGCCCCGGCAAGGGCCTCATGACTTCGCCCGCGGCCACGAAGCGGCGCTCGCGCATCCACTTGGTCATGACCCACTTCTCGCCCCGCTCCACGGGCGCGCTGGCGTGCAGGGAACGCGCATCGACGCGGCCGCTGTCGTCCCAGTACTCGAAGTAGCAGGCATTGCCACGAATCGGCGACACCGCCAGGCCGAGTTCAGGAAAGACGGTCTGGCCGCCCGCCGGCACGTCGTTGAGATAGGTCACCAGCGTGCTCACGCGCTGGCCGCTTCGTGCGATGGATTCGCGGTTGGCGGCGTTGGTGGGCGCCAGGTAGTCGTGGTGAGGCTCGCTGCCCGCGCCGGTGGGGTAATACAGCAGCTGCAGCCCTTCGCCGTTTTCCAGGGGCAGATTCATCAGCGTCGACAGGCGCCGATCCAGGCGGGCGATCAGCTCGTTCTCGCCCAGGCGAAAGAACATGCCCCAGCTGGCGCGCTTGTCGCTCACCACGTCGCGGCCGCTCATCGGATCGACCAGCGTCGAAGGCTTCAGGCGTGGCCGCGCCATTTCGATCACGGCCTTGCATTCCTCGGCATCCACGACGTTGCCCAGCGCGGCAAAGACCGGATCGTCGCCGCGCGAGTGCACGACGATCTCGCGGTCGGCGGCCGGGATCCGCGTGCCCGGCGCGAGTCGCGCCACCGGCCTGGCGGGCGCCTCGTCCGGCAGTTCGATGGCGTCGGCCGGCATCGCGGCGCCGCGCTGGCGCGCATCGACATAGGCAGAGACGATGGCCCGCGCCGCGCGGTCGTTCATGCCCTGCCCCAGCATCGTGGCCACCAGCGCCTGCGGCGCCCGGCCGGCATTCAGGTTGTGCGTGAGCCAGCGGCCCAGGTCCGGCGAAAAGCGTACGACGGTGCTCATGGGGTCACACCGGACCCGGCCGGGCGACCCATCCCTTGTCGCCGAGCGTGAAGCCCTGGCGCAACTGCAGTTGACCGCCCGCGCCGTTCGCGATGCGCGTGATCATCGGGAACACGCGCTGCGCGTCGGCGTTCTGCATCCACGGCGCCGTATCGATCTGATACGTGTAGCTCACCACCGCCATCGGATGCTGTGCGTCGGAGGTGTCGACCTTGACGTCGACGATCTTCTCGCGCTTGAGATGCGCCACGCAGAAGTCGTTGGCGTGCTCGGCGCCGCGGGTGACGTAGGGGTGCGGCTTGTAGAACTTGCGGCCGGCGTCCGTCAGTTCGAAGCGCTTGACGGCGCCGTCCGGGTTCTCGCTGCTCTTCGGCACGGAGACGATGGTGCTGTGCACCAGGCCCAGTTGCTCCATCACCGGAAACTGGATGGCATGGCGCGCACCGGAGCCGGCCTCGGCTTCCGTCAGGTCGATGGGCCAGTCGAACATGGCAAGGCAGATGTCGCCGCGCTGGGCCAGGTGGTCGTCCAGCGCGGGGGCGAGGTTCTCCGCGGTGGGAGCCTTGGGGTCGTGGCTCGCGCTGCATGCGGCCAGTGCGCAGATCATGGCGATGCCCGTCAGGGTCTTGATCGAAGCCAGGGGATGCCGGCTCGGGCGGATAGAAGAAAGATTCATGGAGTCTGTGGTTGTTTTGGGGAGCGATGGCGGGCGCGGACTCAGTGCATATCCAGTTCGTCCGCGACCCAGCCGCGCCGCGTGAGGTGCACGCCAAGGCGCACCTGCATGGTTCCTTCGCGCTGGATGGCGCGCGCCAGCAACGGAAAGGCCTGCTGCACTTCAGGCGTGCTCGCCCACGCATCGGGCGCGATGCGGTAGGTGAAGAGCAACGAGGTTGCCGTGCGGCCGTCGCGTGTCTGCGGCGGGTCCCAGCCGACCAGTCGGTCCAGGCTCAGGGTGGCCGCGCAGAAATCGGCCGGGTGCGTGACGGTCTGCGTCGTGGTGCGTATCACCACGGGCACCTGCAGGTAGTACTTGCGCCCCGCATCGGTCAGCGCGTATTCGCGGGCCTGGCCGGCGGTCGCGACATCCTTGCCCGTCACCAGGCCCAGCTTCTCGAGCACGGGCATCTGCTGCGCATCGGGTTCGTGCGATCCGGCGGCCACCGTGATCGGCCACGCGTACTTGGCCAGACACACATGCCCGCGTTGCGCGAGGTAGTCGTTGACGGTGGCCGTGAAGTTGTCGCGATCCGGAAAGCGCGCCTGTTCGTTGTCGCAGCCGGTCAGCAAGGCCAGCAGCACCAGCAGGAACGCGGCGGCACCGACGCGGCGGTGAAGAACTGAGGTTGTGTGCGTCATCATCGAATCAACCAGCCGTCTTCAGTTCACGCATTTGCCGCTGGTCGGAGGCTTGGCGGAAGGCTGGTAGCCGTCGCTCAGCACGCCCAGGAAGCAGACCAGGTCGGCGATCTGCTGCGGCGTCATGACCGGCGGGGAGCCGGGTGCGCGCGGCTGCGTGCCGCTGGCCAGGGTCTTGTCGCCGCCCTCGCCGGTGCCCAGCGGGACTTCCTCGTCGATGTTGCCCTGCTGCGCAGGCGGCAGGTCGTTGTACTTGTTGACCGTCGCGCCCGGCACGTGGGTGGGTTGCAGCGCCCAGGCCGGGTTGGCCTGCGGCGTGCCTGTGCCGTCCTTGTCGGCGGGATACCAGTACTCGGGATTGGTGTCACGCGTGTTGTAGAAGTTGACGACCTGCTCCAGCGAATGGAGCACGCCGTTGTGGAAGAAGGCGCCTCGCGTCGCCACGTTGCGCAGCACCGGCACCTTGAACATGCCGCAGTAGGGATTGGCCGTTTGCGGCGTGGAGGGCATATGGTCGGTGCGGTAGGGGCCGCACAGCCCCATGTCGAAGTATTTCGGATCGTCGTTGGCCGGAATCGGGTCCGGATTGTTCGGGATCGACCTGTCGTTGCGCGGCGCGCCCAGGGCCTGGTAGGTGAAGTCCGTCATCAGGCCGCTGTTGCCGTTGAAGTTGGCGCCCGTGTAGTGGCAGCCCGAGCAGTTGGTGACGCCGGTGCTGTGGAACAGGACCTCGCCGCGCCGCTCGGCCGGCGTCAGCGTGCCGCCGATCTTGTTGAAGACATAGAGGTCGTACTTGCTGCTGTACGGATGAAAACTCAGGTCTTCCGTCTCCAGCGCCTGGATCGCGGTGCCGAGGGCGTCGAAGGCCTTGTCGGTGTTGTCGAACACGTCGGCGCCGAAGGCCTGCTTGAACAGGCCGGCATACGCGCCGCTCTGGACCGCCTTCACCACCGCGTCCTTCGAGGTGTTGTTCATCTCGAGCGGGTTGAGCAGCGGCAGCGCGGCCTGCGCCGCCATCGTCGCCGCGCGGCCGTCCGCCATGAAGCCGCCGCCGGGCGAATTGGAGGTCACGCCGTCGGGGTTCGGCGCATCGTCGTCGAAGGCCGGCGTCGATTCCCGGTAGCGCAGCGAGGGCACGGCGCGCACGCCGGCCTGCCTGGTGTCGGAGCCCAGTTGCACCGAGATGCTGTTCGGCGGACCGTAGGCGTACTGCGGGTCGTGGCAGCTCGCGCACGACATGTTCCTGCCGCCCGAAAGGTTCTTGTCGAAGAACGCCAGTTGCCCGACCTGGGCGCCCAGGCTCAGGGCCGGCTGGCGCGGGTTGGCTGTGCTTGTTGCCGCCGTCGCCGCGCTCTTGCCCTCACAGCCCGCCAGTGCCAGCAGCGCGATCGAAAGCGCCATGACAAGGGGGACTGTCTTTTGCATTACCAGATTCATCATTCACTGTTGCCCGAAGGCCGGAAAAAGCTGTTCCAGGCGGCCCCGCGAGGGATTCCGCCCGGAACACCGCCGCGGTGCGGCGGCCTTCGGCTTACTTCGTCGCCCAGACGTTGGTCTGGCTCGCGTCAGGCCCCACCTGCGGCGTGATCTGGCCTTGGAGCTTGCCCGTGAGGGTGTCGACCTGACCGACGATGTCGGCCGCGTACAGCTTCTGCGTGTAGCTGCCCGGGATCACATAGGCGTGGTTGATCGGGCGCACCGAGTCGAAGTGCGTGTCCACGCTGCCAGCGAATTCCGGCAGCGCCGTGATGTTGGCCGTGATGAAGGCTTCGGTGTACTTGGCGCGGTTCAGGTACGACGCATCCACGGCCGGGTCGGCGACCTGGAACATGTCCTGCAGCGTGCGCAGGAACGAGAAGTGACTGTAGGAGTCGCTGTCCGCGATGTTCTTCTTGGCCGTGCCCACGTCCTGCTGGTTGGAGATGATGCCGAAGATCGAGTTGCCGTGGCCGAAGTTGCCCGACGTGTAGTTGCTCGGCGCGGTGGTGGCCGTCGCCTTGCCGGTCGCGTCCACGGTCACCGGTGCGGCGCCCGAGTTCTTGCCGCCGGCATTCCAGCCGCAGCAGGAGCCGTTGCTGCCGCCTTCGCCTTCGTCGTACATCACGACGATCGCGACGCGCTTCTGCGGGTTCTTCCACAGCGCGGAAGCCTGGATCTTCTTGACCACCATGCCCAGGTAGATGTCGGCGCGCATGACGCCGTTGGCCTGGCCGTTGTTGTTGCTCACGCAGCTCGTGTCGCTGCCCACGCCGTGCATGTCGTCGCACTGGTCGGGCACGATGAAGTTGATGTTGCCCACGTCACCGGTGGCCAGGTCCTTGCTGAACTGGTCGTAGATCCAGCCGCTCGGGATCGGGTAGGCGCTGGAATTGCGCCAGTCCGCTTCCTGGTACTGCGTGCCGAAGATGGTGCGGTTGGTCGCCGCGAACTCGGGCAGGTTGCGCGCGTTCTGATAGGCGATCGACGGGCCGTGCTTGACCTTGTACAGGCCGTTCACCACGCCGTAGCCGGCGGTGCCGGTGAGGTTGGGCGTCGAGCCGTCGAGGTTGGTGAAGCCGTTCAGGCGGTTGGTCGCGTCGTAGGTGGCGGTGACGTTCGCATCGGCGATGCTGTCTGCACGCACGTCCTGGCCGGGGTTCATCGATTCGCTGTAGGTGCGGATCGTGCGGCCCGTCCTGGACATCAGCGAGAACAGGTTGTCGCCGGGGATGTTGTGCACGGTGCCGCCGGTCGGCGCGTCGCCGCAGGTCGCGCTGGCCGCGCTGTAGCCCGCGCGGGTGGGATTGACCGAGGTGCCTGGGGGCGGGAGTGCGCCTTGCGCGGGCAGGGGCTGGCCGTCGGAGGCGGTGCCGCCGGCGAACGCGACGTCGGTCACGGCGTAGGGCGTGCCGGCGACAGCGCCGCAGCCGAACCAGTTGTCGTCGGTGATGCCGAAGTCGTCGCCGCCGCCCAGCGCCGTGTAGTTCGGCTCGGACGGATTGCCGGTCGAGTAGTACGTGGTCAGCTGGTTGTACTTGTTCAGGATGTAGTTGATGTTCACGGCCCGCGAGTTGCCGACGATCACGTCGGTCGACTTGTTTTCCTCGATGACCACGAAGATGTTGTCGTAGGCCGGCACGCCTTCCACGTTGAAGGCCGCCTGCTGCGCCTGCGCGAAGGTGATGGGTGCCTGCTTCTGCGTCGGCGCCGAGGGGGTGACCTTGGTGCCGTCCTTGTTGGTGAGGGTCACGCTCGACAGGCCCACCAGGCGCGGGTCGCCGCCCGCGACGGCCAGGTTGTCGGGGAACATGTCCTTGCGGTCGAGCTTGGTCGTCGCGTAGGTGTAGCGGTTGGTCAGCTGGTTGTCTTCGTACAGCGCCGCATATTGGCTGGCGCCGTTCAGGGTGTTGACGTCCGCCAGTGGATCGGTGAGCGCGGCCGTGCCCTGGTTGAAGGTGGGCCCGTTCAGGCGCGTGAGGAGGTTGGCCTTTTCAACAGCGTAGCTGCTGCCGTTGGCTTCCACCAGGCGTTGCGCTTCGCTCGACAGCGGGCTGATGACGACCTTGCCCGCGCCCTGGTCGGCGATCTGGGCGGTCGAAGCGCGCAGGATCAGGTGGCTGGTCACCGGGGCGCCGGTGGCGGTGTTGATCGCGGTGGTGCTGATGTCGGCCACCAGCGGGCCGGTCTGGGTGGTGGACAGCGTGAACTTGCCGCTGGCGTCGGTGACTGCCGACACCTCGCCGCTGTCGAGCACGCCATTGCCGTTGGTGTCCACGAAGACCGTGGCCTTCTGGTAGTAGCCCGCCTTGAGGGTCGGGTTGCCGGTGGCGCTGCCCGGCACGAAGCCGCTGGCGGCGACCACGCCGCTGAAGGTGGTCGGGGTCGCGGCGGGCGGGAGGACGATGGTGCCGGGGCCGTCGCCCCCTCCCCCGCAAGCGGCGAGAACGCAAGCCGCAACCGTCGTCAAGGACGTAAGCAAGGCTTTTTTATTGAGAATGTTCATATATATCTTGGGGCAGTGAGTTATGGATGGTTTTCCAGCCTGCAAGTGGCGTCAGAGGCATTTGCTTTTTCAGCAAGAAATGCCGCATCGGGGAGAAATGTAGAAATAACGAGTGACATTTGTGTGTCAAAAGAGCAATGAATCCGCCAATCCGGGAACCACTTTTTGCTTTGAATTCACGCATAGAAAGTTCCCTGACCCCAGGCTGACTTCAAAATTAGAAGAGCGTTAGCAGATAATTAGATGAGGATTAGCATCGCGACTTTTAGCGAGGCTCGGCACGCGCTCGTGCAGCTCTTCCCGGGCCTGAGGCTCGCGCAGGTTCAACATCCGTCGGTACTTCGCATCGCCGTAATTGGCGCGCCCCGGAATTTCCCGATTTTGTAAATTCAGGAGAAAAATTCAATCGACTTGCTTTTGAAATTCAATTACTTCGCCAGGCAATTGAATTTCAAAGAAAATCAAAACAGGGGCTCAAACCCTGCATCGATTTATTTCTCATCGGTAATGGACGCCGCAACAATTCCAGCAGCATCCTGGCACGCCGCATTTTTCAAATCGACCTTGAATCAATTGACACCGAAATTCAGCATCCATGGGCCGTCGATCCGTGCAGATCGCAACCGCTGTCCGGCCATCGGCGCGGCCGATGGCCTTTGCATTGGCGAGGCAACAGGAATTCGGCTTTCCTCGTTCCGGCCGACGAGTAGTGCAAAAGGCTGCACCCTGCTCAGGCGCGTTGTCCCTCACCGCGGCCTGTAAAACCTGTGTAATGATTTGAAACCCTCCCGCACAGGCGTTATGTTGGTCTACCTCGCCGGACTCCTGATGTTGTTTGCCTCGCTGCTCTGCAACGCGCAGACGGCGCCCGAGCAACGGCTGCGCATCGTCGGCGGCCTGGGCGGGGTGACGCAGTACACGGGCCACGAAGAGCAGTTCTGGACCCGCGACCTGGCCGCGCTGTCGGGCGGCCGCTACACCGCCAGCATCGTGCCCTTCGACCGCGCAGGCGTGCCGGGGCAGGAAATGCTCAACCTGATGCAACTGGGCGTGGTGCCTTTCGGCACGGCGCTGCTGAGCCAGATCTCGGCGCAGTACCCGGAACTGGGCGCGGCCGACATGGCCGGCCTGAACCCCGACGTGCCCACGCTGCGCCGCACGGTGAGCGCGGTGCGTCCCTACCTCGCCACCGCCTTGCGCGAACGCTACGGCGCCGAGCTGCTGGCCGTGTACATCTACCCGGCGCAGGAGGTGTTCTGCAACAAGCCGCTGCAGCAGCTGTCCGACCTGGCGGGCCGGCGCACGCGGGTGTCGAGCTCGACGCAGGCCGACTTCATCTCCGCCGTGGGCGGCACGCCGGTGTACACCGAGTTCACGCAGATCATGACGAACATGAAATCGGGCAACACCGACTGCGCCGTCACCGGCACGATGTCCGGCCACACGCTGGGCCTGCATGAAGTGACCAGTGCCCTCTACACCATGCCGCTGAGCTGGGGCGTCGCGGTGTTCGCGGCCAACCGCGAGAGCTTCAACGCGCTGCCGGTCGACCTGCAGGCGCTGCTGCGCAAGGAGCTGCCCAGGCTCGAGGCCGCGGTCTGGGCACAGTCGGAGCGCGATACCGACGAGGGCATCGCCTGCAACACCGGCGCGGCGAGCTGCGGCAAGCCCACCAAGGGCCGCATGGTGGCCGTGCGGCCGTCGCCGCAGGACGAAGCGCGCCGCAAGGAGATCTTCGCGACCCGCGTGCTGCCGGGCTGGGTGCAACGCTGCGGCCCCGAGTGCGCCAAGGCATGGAACCAGACGCTGGCGCCGGTGGTGGGGCTGCGCGCCCCGGCGGTCCAGTGAAGCCGCACTTCCCGCGCCGCGCTACCGCCATCGTCTATGGCGTGGCCGTGCTTTTCCTGGCCACGGTGGCGGCTGTGGCCAGCCTCATCATCTGGGACGGGCGCCAGAAGGCGATCAGCGACCACGAGAACCTTGCGGTGCGCTTTGTCAGCGGCTCCGAGGCGGCGCTCAACCGCTCGCTGCTGAGCGTGGACATGCTGCTGGCCGGCGCCAACGAACTGCTGCGCGGCGCCACCGTCGGCAGCGCCGGTGTCGAATTGGGCCGTTTCGAGGACCACCGGCTGCTCGACAACGTGGTGCGGCAGAACCTGCTGGTGCGCCACATCGCCTTTGTCGACGCGCGCGGCGTCGTGGTCGCCTCGTCCGACCGGCGCGGCGCGCGGCTGCCGCTGGCGCTGCCCGCCGGCTTCATCGACAGCGTGCTGGCCAACCCCGTGTCCACCCTGGCCATCAGCGCGCCGACCATCAGCCTCGTCACCTCGCAGAAGGTGCTGTTCTTTGCGCGCGCCGCGACACTGGCCGACGGCTCGCGCATGGTGGCGGTGGCCGAAGTGCAGCTCTCGCTGCTGGCCACCATCATGACCCAGGGCGCCGGCATCCGCGGCCTGGAGGTCACGCTGGAGCGCGACGGCGGTCCGCTGCTGGCCAGCCTGCCGCCGCGCGACGACCTCGACGGCAAGCGCATCGAACCGGCACTGCACGAGCAGACCAGCGACGGCAAGCCCTCCCGCATGGCCGCGCGCCTGAGCGGCCTGCCGGCCATCGTGGTGGCCCGCCCGACACTGCACCGCAATCTGCTGATCGTCGCGAGCATTCCCCTGACCGCGGCGCTGCGCGATTGGCGCCGCGAGCGCGACCTGATCGCATGGACGGCCGTCGCCATCGGCCTGATGATCCTGGCGGTGGCGCGCTTCACCCACATCCAGCTGCGCCGCCAGTGGCGCGCGCAGATGGAGTTGCTGCGCTCCAAATCCACGCTCGACCAGGCGCTGGAGTCGATGATCGACGGCTTCATCCTGCTCGATTCGGACAACCGCGTGCTCACCTGGAACCGCGGCTTCGTCGCCATGTTCCCGTGGGTCGCGCCGATGATCGCGCCGCAGCTGCCCTTTCGCCGCATCGTGGACGAGACCGCCAGGCATGTGGTGCACGAGCAGGGCCCCGCCGACTGGACGGCCCGGAACTTGCCGCAGATGGAGCTGCCCTACTCCGAGCAGGAGGCGCTGCTGCAGGGCGGCCAGGTGATCCGCGCCGCGCGCAGCCGCACGCCCGACGGCGGCATCGTCTGCGTCTACCAGGACATCACCGAGAAGCGCCGCCACATGGCGGCCATCATCGAGAGCAAGGCGCAGCTGCAGGCCACGCTGGATGCGCTGCCCGACCTGCTGCTCGAGGTCGGGCTGGACGGGCGCTGCCACGGCTACCACGCGCCGCGCGCGCCGGTCCCGGCCATCGACGTCGAGAACCCGGTCGGCCATACGCTGTCCGAGCTGCTGCCCGCCGAGGCGGTCGCACAAGTCATGGCCGCGCTGCGCGACGCCGACGCCAGCGGCCATTCGGCGGGGCGCCAGTTCGAGCGGCGCCACGCGCACGACAAAGACTGGTTCGAGATCTCGGTCTCGCGCAAATCGATCGGCGCCGGCGAGGACGCGCGCTTCATCGTCATCCTGCGCAACATCACGGAAAGCAAGCGCGCGGCGCGCGAGATCGAGCACCTCGCCTTCTACGACACGCTCACCGGGCTGCCCAACCGCCGGCTGCTGCTCGACCGGCTCAAGCGGGCCATCGGCGCCACCGCCCGGGGCTCGCGCCGGTGCGCGCTGCTGTTTCTGGACCTCGACAACTTCAAGACGCTGAACGACGCGCTCGGCCACGACATCGGCGACGTGATGCTCAAGCAGGTGGCGCAGCGGCTGCAGGACTGCCTGCGCGAAGGCGACATGGTGGCGCGGCTGGGCGGCGACGAGTTCGTGGTGATCCTGGAGGACCTGAGCACGCAGACCGTCGTCGCCACCTCGCAGACCGAGACCATGGGCGCGGCCATCCTCGCGCGGCTGAACAAGCCTTACCAGCTCGGCCTGCAGCAGCATCACAGCACCTGCAGCATCGGCGCCGCGCTCTTCGACGCGAAGAACGCCTCGATGGAAGAAGTGCTCAAGCAGGCCGACATCGCGATGTACTACGCCAAGACCGACGGCGGCAACGCGCTGCGCTTCTTCGAGGCGGGCATGCAGACCACCATCACCGCGCGCGCCACGCTGGAAAGCGAGTTGCACACGGCCATCGCCGACCGGCAGTTCGTGCTGCATTTCCAGAGCCAGGTCACGCACGAGAACAAGGTGACGGGCGCGGAGGTGCTGGTGCGCTGGCGCCATCCGGTGCGCGGCCTGCTGCTGCCGCACGAATTCATCGACGTGGCGGAGGACACGGGGCTGATCATCCCGCTGGGTCTCTGGGTGCTGGAGACGGCCTGCGCGCAGCTGATGGCCTGGCGCGACGACCCGCGCCGCCGCCACCTGCAGTTGTCGGTGAACGTGAGCGCGCGGCAGTTTCGCGAGCAGGACTTCGTCGATCAGGTGCGCTTGGTGTTCAAGCGCACCGGCGCCGACCCGCGCAAGCTCAAGCTGGAGCTCACCGAGAGCCTGCTGCACGAAAAAGTGATCGACGCCATCGGCAAGATGAACGCGCTGGCCGCGCTCGGCATCCAATTCTCGATGGACGATTTCGGCACGGGCTATTCGTCGCTGTCGTACATGACGCAGCTGCCGCTGAGCCAGATCAAGATCGACAAGTTCTTCGTGCACAGCATCGGGCTGAACCCGAAGGTGGAGCTCATCATCCAGACGATCATCGGCATGGCCCGCAACCTCGAGCTGCAGATCGTGGCCGAGGGCGTGGAAACACAGGCGCAGCGCGACTTCCTCGAGCGCCACGGCTGCCGCGTGTGCCAAGGCTACCTGTTCGGCAGGCCCCAGCCGCTGCAGGTGTACGAAGGCGAACTCGACTTCGACACCGCGGCCTGATGCTGCCCGCCCAAGCCCCCCGGAAGATTCGCCGGCGCTGGCTGCCGGCCGAAGGCAGCTGGCGCTACCACCTGCTGCTCGTGGTCTCGGGCGCGCTCGTGCTGGGGCCGCTGGCCGGCGTGACGGCCGCCTACATGAACTTCTCGCTCGGCTTCTTCGTCGGCGGCCAGGTGTTCGCGGGACTGCTGGGCTCGGCCGTCACCGCGGGCTACGGCGCGAACGGGCGGCACGGCGCCAACTACATCCAGACAGCGGCCGCCTCGGTGGCCGCTATGAGCGGGCTGGGCGTGCTGCTGCAGGCGATGGCGTGGATGGGCATGCCGCAACCGCCGGCATGGCACCTGGTGCTGTACCTGGCCTGCATCGGCATGTTCGGCGCCGGCGTGGGCATGCTCTACACGCCGGTGCTGGTGGAACGCATGCGGCTGACCTACCCGTCGGGGCTGGCCGTGGCCAACATCCTGCGCGCGCTGACCGACCCGGCGCTGCTGCGCCGCTCGGTGAAGCAGCTCGGCGGCGGCATGGGCATCGGTCTGGTGACGGGGCTGGCCACGGCGCGGCTGGCGGTGCTGGGCACCATCGGCATGTCGGCATCGACCTTCGGCGCGGGGCTGGTGGTGGGCGCGCGCATCGGCGTTCCGGCCGTGACTGGCGGCCTCGTCGGGCTGGCGCTCAAGCCGTGGTTCGTCTCAGCCGGCTGGCTGCAGGCGGACGATCCGCCGCGCAAGGTCATGTTCCTCATCGCGCTGGGCACGATCATGGGCGCGGCGATCCTGGACATGGCGCTGATCTTCTGGCGCGCGCTGCCGGGCGTGCGGCGGCAGGCCACGCCCGACGACGCGCCCAGGCCCGCGGCCACGCACCGCCTCGTGCTGTGGGTGCTGTTCTGGGGCGCGGCCACCGTGGCCTGCGGGCATTGGCTGCTCGCGCAGCCCGTGTTCTATCTGGTGGTGGCCGTGGCGCTGGTGTTCGTCTTCGCGCTGGTCAACGGCATCTCGGTGGGGGTGAGCGATTCGAACCCGATCTCGTCGGCCTTCGTCGTGACCGTCGTCATTCTTGCCGCGCTCGGGCTGCGCGACCCCACGGTGGGTTTGATGGCCGGGGCGGTGCTGCTCATGGCCACGGGCGTGGCCTGCGACATGCAGCAGGACCGCTCCACCGGCTGGCGGCTCGGCAGCTCGCGGGCGCTGCAGTTCCGCTACCAGGTGATGGGCATCGTGGTGGGCGCCGTGCTCGCAGTGGTGTTCGCGCGGCTGTTCATGGCGGCCTACCCGGTGCTGCTGCAGGACCAGACGGTGCTGAAGGCCGACCAGCAGCCGGCCGGCTGGACCTCGGCCATGACCTACAAATTCGTCGGCGTGCTGCGCGGCCTGACCGACGACGTGCCGTACCAGCGCATGGCGATCGGCATGGGGATCGCCGCGGGCCTCGTGATCGAGAGCCTGCGCAAGTGGATCCGGCCGCGCGGCTTCGTGCTCGACGCCATCGTGCTGCCGTCGCCGTATGCGCTCTCGTTCGGCGGCTTCGTGCCGCTGTCGGCGTCGCTGTGGTTCGGAGCGGGCGGCGTGGCGGGCACCCTGTGGGCCGCCCGCGCACCCCAGCGCGGCCATGCGCCGCAAGACATGAGCAGCGCATCGCTTTTCGGCGGCGGGCTCATCGCGGGTGACGCGCTGGCGGCGGTCGGCTTGGGCGTGGCCAGCCTGCTCGCGGCAGTCGCCTGAGCGCAGCCGGCCGGCGCAGGGCCGCAGGGCCGCAGGGCCGCAGGGCTGCAGGGCTGCAGGGCTGCAGGGCTGCAGGGCTGCAGCCGCTCGGGATCATTGCCTACCCCCGGTAGCGCGAGAGACCGACTGAAGCGCCGCGGCGCCGGCGAAAGAGTGCGAGCTCCACAACAAGTAAACAAGGAGCAGCCATGACCTCATATGGCGTCAATACACCACCCACTGCCGTGCTCGCTGGCGACGGCAGCCGAAGCGGTGTCTCATGGGGCGCGATCTTCGCGGGCGCAGCGGGTGCCGCATCGTTGTCGCTGATCCTTCTGGTGCTGGGCACCGGCCTCGGCATGTCCTCGGTCAGCCCTTGGGCCCACCAGGGCGCCAGTGCGGGCGCCATCGGCCTCGCCGCCATCCTGTGGCTCAGCTTCACGCAGATCGCCGCGTCGGGCATGGGGGGTTATCTGGCGGGCCGGCTGCGCACCAAGTGGGCCGGCGTGCACACGGACGAGGTCTACTTTCGCGACACGGCCCATGGTTTCCTGGCCTGGTCGGTGGCCACGCTGCTGACCGCCGCGCTGCTGAGCTCCGTGGTGGGCTCGATCGTCGGCGCGGGCGCACAGGCCGGCGCCACCGTCGCCAGCGGTGCGGCCACGGCGGTCGGCGTGGCGGGGGCCGGTGCGGGCGCTGCGGCATCGCAGTCGACACCGGACAGCGGCGCGGGCCCGATGAACTATTTCATCGACTCCCTGTTCCGCCGCGACGCCGCCGCCCCGGCTGCCGCTGCCGGGACCGCCCCCGCCGCTGGCGACACGGGCAGCGCGCAGCCCGCCATGCCCGAACGCGGCACGGCAGCGACGAGTGCCGAAGTCAGCCGCATCTTCCTGAACAGCATCCGCACCGGTGCGCTGCCGCCGGAAGACGCCCGCTATGTCGGCCAGGTCGTCGCGCAGCGCACCGGCCTGAGCCAGCAGGACGCCGAAAAGCGCGTGAACGACACCTATGCGAAGGCCCAGGCCGCGCTCAAGGACGCGCAGGCCAAGGCCCAGGAAGCCGCGGACACCGCCCGCAAGGCCTCGGCGTATGCCTCGTTGTGGCTGGTGGTCTCGATGCTGATCGGTGCCTTCGTGGCGAGCTTCGCCGCGACTCACGGCGGCCGCCGGCGCGACCTCTGAACGACACACCTGCCCGTACAAATATTTAAGGAGATTTTCATGCGCTCGCTTCTGCTCTTTTTTCTCGGCGTGCCGATCCCGGTCATCATCCTCATCGCCCTGTTCTTTCACTAGGCACTGGACGCGGTTGCAGCGAACCTGGCGGCATACGCGCGGAACATCGCGTTGCGCTCGTCGAGCGCCTCTTGCGTCGGCGGCACCATGATCGGTGCCCCTTCCGCGGCAAATGCCTGGCACTGCGCCACATAGGGGCGCAGCTGCGCGTGGTAGGCCGGGGACGCCGTCTCCATGCGGCCTGCGTGCTCGGTCCATGTGTTCGCCAGGATCTCGGCCGACACCATCGCCAGCGTCGTTCCCATGCCCGACAGTAGCGCCGCGCAGTGGCCTGCGTCGCCGATGACCGCGACGTTGCCGCGGATCCAGTTCGGCATGTGGGTCTGGCTCACCGAGTCGAAATAGAAGCCCTTGGCGGCGGGATCGATGAATGCCGCGCGCATCGCGGGCACCTGCCACGCATTGACGCGGGACAGCAGCCGGTCGATCAGTCCGCGTTGCGCCTCGAGATCGCGGTAGTCGTAGTCGATCTCGGGGCTCGCGGCAAGCATCAGCCCTTGCGGCCCGTCGCCCGCGTCACGCACGGCAATCGTGAGGCCAGGCACGTTGAGCATGGCGCGCTGCCACTGCCGGTCGGCCGGAAGATCGACAAGCGCGACGTAATGGCCGAAGTGCCGCACATAGTCCTTCTCGGGCCCGAAGGCGAGCTTGCGCACATTGGAATGAAGGCCGTCGGCGCCCACCACGAGGTCATAGCGGCCCTGCCGGCCGTCAGCGAAGCCAACCTCCACGCCCCCTGCCCCGTCGACGATCGATGCGATGGAAGCCTTGAAGCGGAACTCGACACCGCCGGGTATGGCGCTCAGCAGAATCCGGTTGAGCCGATCGCGCGTGATCTCGATGTCCTCGTCGGTCTCGTTGGCAAACCAGCGCAGGTCCAGTGTCGCGACCTGCGTGCCCGTGCCGTCGAGCACCGGTGCCGGATCGAGGATGCGGACCTTCTCGTCGTCGATCCGCGCCAGGATGCCCATGCGCTGCGCGGTCCCGAGCGCTCGCCCGCGCACGTCGATGGGCGCGCCGCCGGGACGCAGGCCGTCGCCACGCTCGACAACGGTCACCCGGTGGCCGAGACGGGCGAACCAGCAGGCCGCCGACAGGCCGGCCATGCTGGCGCCGGAAATGAGTACGTCCATGGTGCTTCTCCTTCGCCGGCTACAGCTTGAATTCCATGGCCATCCGGACCACCGCTTGCTTGTCGAAGGCGTTGATGTCGTCGATCAGCTCGTTGGTGAACAGCCGGTTCGGGTCGCCGAGCTCGCTGGCCAGCTTCGGATTCTTGCTGCTCTCGACGGTCATCTGGATGTTCGTCTTCCATTCGTCCAGCGACGACGCGCCCATGCGCTGGTCCGGGTCGTCGGGCCGGCGCATCCAGCTGTTCCTGCGGTCCTTGAGGATGAAGGCCAGCTCCTTGCGCGCATCGTCCTCGCTGCGCCCCTTGGGCCGGCTCTCGGGATAGGTTGCCCAGTGCAGGTCGATCGCCGCGTCGAGGTTCGCGTTCGAGAAGATGGTCGATTTCGCGATGCCCTGGAACAGCGCCACCAGCGCCTTGCGCTCTTCCTTCAGCAGCTTGCGCGGCACGCACATCCAGCCCGAACCCAGCTGGGCGAACTTCGGCGTGAGCGGCACATAGCGCAGCCTGGTGCCCACCAGCTCGATGCGCGCGGTTGCGGTGTCGAAGGCCACCATCGCGTCCACGCGGTCGTTGTCGATCGCCGCGCCGGCCGGCGCGCCGTCACCGATGGCGATGTACTCGCACTTGTCGTCCTTCAGGCCCAGTTCCGCCAGCATGGTCCGGGTGACGACGATGCCGGTGTCGCCCTGGCTTCGCACGCCGATGCGCTTGCCCGCGAGGTCGGCGGCCGACTTGATCGGGCTGCCGGGCTTGACCACGATCACGTTGGCATTGCGCGGCAGCCACTTGTAGACGCTCACCAGGTCGAGCGACGGGTCCTTCGCCATCGCGGGCAGCAGGATGGCCGGCACCGCAGGGCCGAAGTCCACGTGCCCGGCGCGCAGGCTCTGCAGGGCCTGCGTGATGCTGGACATGTTGACGTACTCCACGTCCACTCCGCCTGGCTTGTAGAAATCGAGCCGGGGATGCTGGCCCGCGGTGCAGAAGCACTGCTGCGGATCGTTCACCGCGGCGGTGTTCGCCACCTTCATCACCCGCACGCCCTGCGCCCATGCCGGCAGGCCGGCGGCGAAACCCAGGGCACCGAGGCCCAGCCCGAAATCACGTCGCGTCAACATCGCTCACTCCTTCACTCATGAAAATGCGGGGATGCCGGCGGCTCAGGCGTTCACCGTCCGCTGCGAGGCATCGGCCGGCATCCAGTGCAGCACGCGGCGCTGAATGCGGCGCAAGAGGCTGCTCAACACGATGCCGATCACCGACAGCACCACGCACACCGCGAAGCTGCCGCCGGTGTCGGCCTGCGCTTCCATCTGCAGGATGAGCACGCCGAGCCCGGCTTGCGCGCCGACGAATTCACCGACCACCGCGCCGACCACGCTGAACGCGGCGGCCATGTTCAGCCCAGCGAAGATGTAGGGCAACGCGCTCGGAAACTTGGCCTTGCGAAAGATCTGCCATGGCGTCGCCGAGAGCGAGCGCAGCAGGTCGATGCGGTCCGGGTCCACCGCCTTGAAGCCCGCGATGCTGGTCACCAGCACCGGAAAGAAGGTGAGCAGGCAGATGATCATCACCTTCGAGCCGATGCCGAAGCCCAGCCACACCACGATGATCGGCGCGACCGCCACCTTGGGCACGCTCTGCAGCGCGGCGACGTAGGGCTCCAGCAGCGCTTCGACCTTCGGCATCTGCGACACCACGATGCCGATCGCGAGCCCGACGCCGCTGCCGATGAGAAAGCCCAGCAGGATCTCGGTCACCGTCACGCCGCCGTGGTACCAGAAGCCGTCCTTCGCGAGCGGCCCGGTCGCAAGGCCGCGCCACAGCGCGACCACGATGTCGCTCACCGGCGGCACCAGGTGTTGCGGCACCTTGAAGAGCCGCACGGCCGCTTCCCACGCGCCGAGCAAGGCGGCAAGCAGAAGGATCGACTGCACCCGCGTCGATGCAAGCGGGTTGGCGCGGCGCTTCGGCTTTGCCTGGATCGCCGCCGCGGCGGGCGGCGAGGCACGGTCATCGGACGATGCGACGGAATCGGTCTTGGCGAGCATGGCGGTGGTCATCGTGGAACTTCCTGTCAGTCGAACGAAGCGGCATGCGAGAAGCGCTCGCGGATCGAGAGGGACGCGGCGGCGAAGGTGGGGTGCGACATCACGTCCATCGACCGCGGACGCGGCAGGTCGATGGGCAGCACGCGCTCGAGCGTGCCGGGGCGTGGCGACATCACGAACACCCTGTCGCCGAGGAACACCGCCTCGGGAATCGAGTGCGTGATCAGCACGACCGTCTTGCCGCTTTCCATCCAGATGCGCTGCAGCTCGAGGTTCATGCGCTCGCGCGTCATCGCATCGAGGGCGCCGAAGGGCTCGTCCATCAGCAGGATCTTCGGGTCGTGCAGCAGCGCCCGCGCGATGGAGGCGCGCTGCTGCATGCCGCCGCTCAGCTGGCGCGGCAGCTTGTGCTCGAAGCCGTCCAGCCGGACCATGTGCAGCAGCTGCATGGCGCGCTCGCGCGCCTGCTTTGCCGGAATGCCCAGCACCTCGGCCGGCAGCATCACGTTCTCGAGGATGGTGCGCCAGGGCAGCAGGATCGAGCTCTGGAACACCACGCCCACATCGCGCCGCGTGCCCTGGATCGGCTGGCCGTCGAGCACCACGCGGCCGATGCCGTAGTCGAGCAACCCGGCAAGGATGCGCAGCAGCGTGCTCTTGCCGCAGCCGCTGGGCCCCACGATGGTCACGAAGCTGCCCTGCTCGATGCTGCAGTCGATGTCCTTCAGCGCGAGCACGCCTTCGCCGCCGTCGCCGAAGTGCTTCGAGAGCCCTTCGATGCGGATGTAGTCGGGACGCCCGCGTGCACCTGCACCTGTACCCGCCCGCTCGTGGTTCGTGTTCATGCCTTGGCTCCTTCCGGCTTCAGGAAGCGAACGATGTGATGCGCCAGCACCTGAGGCGCCTGCATCGCGGTGACGTGGCCGATCCCGGGCAGCAGCACAGCATCGGCGCCGTGGATGCGACCGGCCATCGAAAGCGTCACGCTCGGCGGCACCACGCGGTCGAGTTCGCCGGCCAGCACCAGCGTGGGTGCGACGATGTCGGCCACGCCGCGCTCGAGCGTGGTCTGCACGGTCGCGGCGCGCCGCGCGGATCGAGGCGACCCGGGCCGCGCATTCGCGAACACCCGCCGCAGCTCGGGCCGCTGCACGAGGAAGGCCTCGGGGAAGAACCAGGTGGCCAGTTCTTCCGCGGTGGCGGGCAGGCCACGCCGCAGCTCGCCCAGGCGCCGCGCATCCGGACACAGCTCCTCGTAAGGTCTGGGCAGCGGCCAGGTGCTGCCCAGCACCAGTTGATCGACCGAGCGCGGATGCAGCAGCGCCAGCGCCTGCGCGACCCGGCCGCCGAAGGACGAGCCGAACACATGGGCGCGCCTGAACCCCAGCGCCTTGATGAGTTGCTGCGCATCGTCCGCCAGGTCCGCGAGCGTCGACGCACGCTCCGGCCCTTCGGTCTCGCCACAGTCGCGCTGGTCGTAGGCGACCACCGTGAAGTGCTTCGACAGCTGCGGCACCAGCGCCGCGAACATCTGCCGCGAAGCCTCCGCGCCGTGCATCAGCACCAGCGGCGGCCCGTCGCCCTCGCGGTCGAAGGCGACGCGCGCATCGCCGACCTGTACGAAGCCCGTCATGCGGCTCCTCCTTCTTCCTGGTCCATCCAGAAGGTCATTTCGATCTTCAGGCCGCGCGGATCGTGCAGGAAGAGCTGATGAATCGCCCAGCCGGGAATCGGCGCCTCCGCGAAGGGAATGTCCAGAGCGCGAAGGTGCGCGCGCATCTCCGGCAGACCGCGCGCGCGGAAGGAGATGTGATCGACATGGCCCGTGACCGGACCACCCGGCTCGCCCGGGCGGTCCGGCGCCGACAGGTGCGCGTAGAGATGCACGATGGGCTGGCCATCGGCATACAGCCATGCGCCGGGCGCCGGAATCTCCGGCCGCGCCCCGACCGTCAGGCGCGTCACGCGGGTGTAGAAATCCAGCAGCGGCGGCAGCTCGTCCGGTGCGCAGCGGATGGTGAAGTGGTGCAAGGCGGTCACAGGCATGGTGTTCCCTCGAAGCTGTAGGCGAGTCCGGGCGCGGAGGGCACCCAGCGCGCGGCGGCAAGCGCCAGCAACCGGATGCCGAGAACTTCCTCCGGCTGCCAGCGGGCGCGGGTTCCGAAGACGTTGAAGGTGGCGTAGCACAGTCCGCCCTGCATCAGCGGCACGTTGATCACGCTGCGCAGCGCGTAGGCGCGCATCTGCTCGAAATCGTCGAAGGTCCGCGCAAGCAGTTGCTCGCCTTCGCCGACGAACACGCGCCCCTGCACGAAGAGGCACTCGGTCCAGCGCGTCAGCGTCTTGCGCTTGGCACCGTTCACGGGGAAGGTCGAGGCCTCCGACGAATAGAAGCGGCGAAGCAGGACCTGGCCGGCCGCATCGCGCCCGGTCGTCACGTTCTGCTGGATGCTGAAGATGCTGCCCGGGGCCATCAGCAAGCGGCGTCCGTCGATCCGGCGTAGCGCCTCGCCGGCGTCCGGAGCCTCGGCCAGCGAGTCCAGGAAACCGGCGGTGATGGCGGTGGTCGTCGGTGTGTTGAGCGAGTCCATGGGGGAAAAGTCTAGGTCTCGCAATTCACCAAAGTGAAATAATTTCTGATAGCCCGATAACCCAGGAGTTATGGCCTTGCCCACCGCCCGAGACCCCGCCGTCGAGCTGCATCGCACGCTGCTCTCCCGCCTCAAGCTGCGGCAACTCTCGCTGCTGCAAGCCATCGACCGGCATCGCACGCTCAGCCGTGTCGCCACCGAGATGCAGCTCAGCCAGCCGGCAATCACCAAGGCGCTGCACGAGGTCGAGGACATCTTCGGCAGCACGCTGTTCGAGCGCTCCAGCAGAGGGCTCGTGCCCACCGCCGCGGGCGATGCGGTGCTGCATTACGCGCGGCGCTGGCTGGCCGAGCTGGAGGCGACCACGCGCGTGCTCACCTCGCTCGAGGCGGGCCGCAGCGGCCGCCTGCGTCTGGGCTTCACGCAGCAGGTGCCGCAGCAGCTCATGTCGGCCGCGTTGACGCATCTGCTCGACCGCTCACCGCGCATTTCGGTGATGGTGCGCGAGGGCACCACGGACGAACTGGTCGCCTGCCTCGTCGCACGCGAACTCGACTGCGCCATCGGCCGCTCCTACGACGGTGACGCAAGCGGGCTGGTGCAGGAGGCCATCCACGAGCAGGAGCCCTGCCTCGTGGTCGGCGCGAAGAACGTCAAGCGCCTCTCGCGCGGGCCGCTGGACTGGGCGCGGCTCGCGCAGCTCGACTGGATCCTGCCGCCGCCCAACACGCCCATGCGCAGGACCTACAACGCGATCTTCGTCGGCGCGGGCGTTCAGCCGCCGCTGCCCATCCTGGAGACCACCGCGCTGCGCAGCATCGAGACGGTGCTTCGCCAGGAGCCCAACGCCATCACCATCTTCGCGCGCGACGTGCTGGCCGGCATGGAGCACACGGGCCACTCGGCCGCGCTCCCCTACCGGCTGAGCTGGAACCTGCCGCCGGTGAGCTTCTTCACGCTGAAGGAACTCGAAGCGCACCCTACGGTGCGATCGCTGCGCGGCGCGGTGGTCGAGACCGCGCTGCGCATGAAGCGGCCGGTGGCCTGAGCCAGCGTCGTCCCATCTGCCAGGGCGTTCCGGCGCCTACGAATTCGCCCGCTCGCTCAGGCACTGGCGCAGATCACCGCAAAGCTGCTGCGCCTGCCCGTCCTCCAGCATCGACACGGTGATGCGCACGCCGCGCACCGGGCGCTGCACCTCGAAGGCATCACCCGCACGCAGCAGCCAGCCGCGCTGCGTCATCCCATGGACCAGCGACCGGCCGTCGCCTGCCGTGGGGATCCACACGTTGAAGCCGTCCGGTGGCTCGTCCGCGGCAATGCCGTGGGCGCGCAGCGCGGCAACCAGCTCCCGCCTGCGCATCGCATAGGCCGACCGCGCCGATGCGATCTGCCGAGCGACGGCAGAGGAACGCAGGCAGGCTTCCACGACATCCTGGAGGATGTGGCTCACCCAGGTCATTCCGGAAGACAGACGCTGCTGCAGGCGCCTGGACGTCTCCGGGTCGCTGGCCACGAAAGCAAGCCGCAGGTCCGGTCCGAGCGCCTTGGACATCGAGCGTATCAATGCCCAACGCGCCGCGTCCGGCATGAGAACCGAGTGATAGGCCGAATCGGCAAGGAGCGCGAAATGGTCGTCGACGATCACGAGCGCCTGGGGATACCTGGCGATGACCTGGCCCAATGCCTGCGCCCTCTCCGGCGTCAGGCTGCAACCGGTGGGGTTGTGCGCACGCGGCGTGATGAGAACCGCCTTCGCGCCACCCTTCAATGCGGCCTCCAGGCCTTCGGGGCGCATGCCTTCGCCGTCGATGGCGACGCCGACCGCCCGCATCCCGGCGATGCGCAGCGCATTGATGGTTCCAAGAAAGCACGGCTCCTCGACCGCCACCTGGTCGCCGGCGATCAGATGGGCCGCGGCGAGCCTCTCGATGGCATCGACCGCCCCGTGGGTGAGATTGAGTTCGTACGCCTCAGGGCAATCGCCGGCGATCCAGTTCTTGGCGATCTCTGCCAGCCCGGCATTGACGGTCGGGTCGCCATACAGACAAGGCGCCCGCTTGAAGGCGCCGATCAGCGTCGACAACGCGGGCAGCCACTGCGGGTTCGGATTGCCGCTGGCGACATCCACCAGCGGAGAGCCCGGAATGCGGCCTTCCTGCTCACCCTTGCCCGCGGGGGCGCAGATCGTCGTGCCATATCGACCCTGCGTCAGCGCAATCCCGGCGACCGACAACCGCTTGTACACGCCAGCCACGGTATTGCGGTTGACGCCCAGATGGGCGGCAAGGTCACGCACGGGTGGCAGCGCATCTCCCGACTTCAGCGATCCCGACAGCACCAGCAGGCGGATGCTTTCGAAGATCTCGTTCGCCGTGCTTCCAGCAATTTGCATATTGACCTATGACAATCTAAGATATGACCCATGTCGATATTAGCTCGCACGCGCTGAGGACGCCCCATGTACATCCCACGTCAATTCGAAGAGAAGAGGCCCGAAGAGATCCGGCGAATCATTGCCGAGCATTCGCTGGGCGCCCTGATCGTCCATGGCCCCGGCGGCCTGGACGCGACGCACATCCCTTTCGACTTCGATCCGCAAGGTGGTGCGCACGGGGTTCTTCAGGCGCATGTGGCGCGCGCGAACCCGGTCTGGACCGAGAACAAGGACGGCGACGATGTGCTTGTCATCTTCAAAGGTGCGGACGCGTACGTATCGCCCAACTGGTACCCGAGCAAGCATGAGTTTCACCGGCAGGTTCCGACCTGGAACTACCAGGTGGTCCATGTGCGGGGCAAGCTGCGCATTCGCGACGATGAACGCTACGTGCGGGGCGTGGTCGCCAAGCTGACACGCGTTCACGAAGGCCGCGCCGACGTGGAGAAGCCCTGGAAGATGGGTGACAGCGAGCGCGACTACATCGACAGGCTCGTCGCGGCGATCGTCGGCATCGAGATCGAGGTCCAGAGCATCGTCGCGGTCTCCAAGCTCAGCCAGAACAAGGAAGAGCGGGACCGGCTCGGCGTGGTGGCGGCATTGAAAGAACGGACGGGCGCGCAGACCTCGAAGGCGATGCTGGAAGCGGTGCTTCCTGAGCGCTAGCCCAGGCCCGATCTTCCCAGCGCGCTGGCGATGCGCGCGTCCAGCATCTCCAGCCGATCTTGACCCCAGAACCCTTCATCGCGGAAGAAGTAAAAGGGGGCACCGAACACCCCGCGAGCAATCGCTTCGTTCGTGTAGCGCATGTAGATCAGCTCGGTGCGAGGGTCGATTGCTCTGGCGAGAATCACCTCGCCGTCGAGGCCAAGGCCGTTGGCAATCGAAACCAGTGTCCGGCCGTCCTCCGCATCCTGGTCGTCGACCCAGATCGCCTTCATGATGGCCTGACTCAGGTCCGCGACGTCGTGACCTTCGGCCTGCGCCGCGATGACGAACCACGAGGGCAGGTGGCCGGTCACGCAGAAAAATCTGGGTTCGAGATTGATCGGCATCTGCAGGAGATCGCGGAATCTGCGCATCTCCAGCAAGCGGTAGTTCTTCCGCTCGGCGGAGCGGTACGGCAACTTGATGCCGCCCGTTCTCGCATACACCGTGGCCAGGTCCACCGGCCGGTGATTCACCTGGAGGCCGTGGCGCCTTGCCATCTCCTTCAGGCGCGGGCCACCGAAATAGGCCCAGTCCGAGTGGATCCAGTAGTAGGCGTCGATCGATTCGGCCATGTCTTGCTCCTGTCTGCCGGCTCAGTTCCAGCGAAGCGACCTGTCCACGGAGATGTCCGGATGGCTCACAACCTCGATCAGCACCGGACCTGGGGTCGCCATCGCCTCGGACACCACCGCTTCGGCTTCTCGCGCGGTTTCGATGCGAAAGCCGCGCGCACCGAACGCCACCGCCAGATGCGCGAAGTGGGGATTGCACAGATCGGTCCCGCTGACCCGCTGCGGGAAGTGCCGCTGCTGGTGCGCACGGATCGTTCCGTAGGAGCCGTTGTTGGACACGACGACCTTGAGGTCGAGCCCCCTGGCAACGGCCGTGCTCAGCTCGTTGCCATTCATCAGGAAGCCGCCATCGCCGCAAAACGCGATCACCTGGCGTCCGGGGAACCGCAGACCTGCAGCCAACCCCGCCGGGACGCCACTGCCCATCGCACCGCATGCCGAGCCGAGCAGCCGATTGCGCGGCCCCATCTTGAAGATCCGATGCACCCAGCTGGCGAAGTTGCCGGAGTCGGTCGTCAATATCGCATCCTCGACGCAGACCTTCTCGATCGCCGTGACCGCGTGCCCCATCACGTCCTCCTCGACGATGTGCTCGGGCTGCCAGCCATGGGTGCGCTGCGCGGCCTTGCGGACCTTGTCCAGCCACTCCCCGGAAGTCGAAGACATGCCGCCCTGCGCCAGCGCCACGCGCACGAACGCATGCGCGGTCGAGACGATCGGCAGCTCCGTGCGGAAGTGGCGGCCGATCGACCCGGGATCAGGGTAGATGTGCACCAGCTTCTGCGGATCTGAGTCCTGGCGCGGAATGGCAAAGCCCAGCGACGAAACATCGCCCATGCGAGAGCCCAGGGCAATGAGCAGGTCCGCCTCTGCGAACAGGCTGGCGTGTGCGGTGGACGTGAAGAAGCCCAGCTGGCCGACCCATTTGGGATCGCGGTTGTCGAACTGGTCCTGGTTCTTGTTCGTGACCGCCACCGGGATGTTCCACTGGCTCGCGAGCCTGCCCAGATCCGCACGAAATTCATCGCTGCGGCACTCTCCGCCGACGATCATGATCGGGCGCCGCGCGTGCGCGAGCAGCCGCTGCACCCGCGCCGCATCTTCAGCGCTCGCCTCGGCGCGCGCCACACCGTTCAGCCGTGCCGGGCGCTGTTCGACGAGCTGCGTCAACACGTCTTCCGGCAGTTCGACGGCCACAGGTCCCGGCGTTCCACTCGTCGCGGCCGCGAATGCCCTGGCCATGACCTCGGCGGCAAGCGACGGACGGTCGATCCGGCCCGACCACTTCAGCAGGCCTGAAAACGCCCTGGACGAGTCGATCTCCTGGACTGCGCCGCGCCCCAGGTTCGCCGTGTCGACCTGCCCGATGAGCAGGACCAATGGAATCGCCTCTTCGGCAGCGACATGGACACCGATGGCGGCGTTGAAGGCCCCGGGGCCTCGGCTGGCGAGCACGACCCCGGCCCGGCCCGTGAGTTTGGCATCGGCGACCGCACAGAGACTGGCGGACCCTTCATGACGGCAAGTCACCAGATCGAAATCCGTGCGCGCGTAAAGCGCGTCCAGCAATGCGAGGAAGCTCTCGCCGGGAACACTGAATGCACGGTCGACGCCATGCGCCAGAAGGCTGTCGACGACCAGCTCTGCGACTCGGTAAGCCATGTTCGTCTAGACCTCCGCGTTGACGTCGACCACCAGACGCCCGCGCACCTCGCCGCGCATGAGCTTGCCCGCGGCCTCCACGACCTCGCCGAGCGAGATCGTGGAGGCAACCTCCTCGAAGACGGGACCGCGCAGGTTCTTGCTCAACCGGTCCCAGGCCACGATCCGATCCGCCTTGGGCCGCATCACGCTGTCCACTCCGAGCAGGCTGATGCCCCGAAGAATGAATGGCGCGACGGAGCCCGGAAAATCCAGGCCCTGAGCCATCCCGCACGCTGCGACGGCGCCGTTCGCCCGGACCTGGGCACAGACATTGGCCAAGGTGTGGCTGCCGACGGAATCGATGGCCGCGGCCCAACGCTCCTTTTGCAGCGGCCGTCCCGGCTCGGCAAGCTCCTTGCGGTCCATCAGCCCGCTCGCGCCGAGTCGCTTCAGGTACTCTCCTTCGGCCAGCCTGCCGGTGGCCGCGACCACCTGGTATCCCAACTGAGCGAGCAACGCGATGGAAAAGCTCCCCACGCCACCGCCCGCGCCGGTGACGAGCACTTCCCCGTCCCCCGGCTTTACGCCATGCCACTCGAGCGCCAGCACGCAGAGCATCGCCGTGTACCCCGCGGTTCCGATCGCCATCGCCTGCCGTGCGCTGAGCCCCGCCGGCAACGGAACCAGCCAGTCGCCCTTCACGCGGGCACGCTGCGCCAGGCCGCCCCAATGCTGTTCGCCCACGCCCCAGCCGTTGAGGATGACCCGGTCGCCGGGCTTGAAATCCGGGTGGTCGCTGCGCTCGACCGTGCCGGCGAAGTCGATCCCCGGAACCATGGGGAAGCTGCGCACCACCGGCGCCTTACCGGTGATGGCCAGGCCGTCCTTGTAGTTCAGCGTGCTGTATTCGACCTTGACCTGCACGTCGCCCTCGGGCAGTCGGGCATCGTCAAGTTCGGTCAGGCCGGCACGATGGCCCTCGGCGTCTTTCTCGATCAGGATGGCTTTGAACACGATTCGGTCCTCGAAAAAATGGTCGGTTGGTGGAAAGGGAAGCGGGCGGCAACGCTAGGCGCGCACCCCGAGCGCCACGAGGAACGTCGCGATGAAGTTCCGAAGCGGCTGGTCGTTTCGAAGCAGGCGAGCGCGCAGCACGGCGCCCTCCCAGGCGATCCAGAAAAACTCGGCCAGCTGGTCGCAATCCAGCCCGGCCGGGACTGCGCCCGACAGCTGCGCCTCGCGCAGGCACGCGGCAACCTTGCGCTGCCATCCCGTGAAGATCGCATCGAGCCTGGCTCGATAGGCCTCGGGCAGTGCGCCCAGTTCCTGGCTCAGGTTGCCCACCAGGCACCCGCGCCTGAATTCATGCTTGCGCATGCCGGCCGACGCGTCGGCCACGAAATCCATGAGCCGGTCCAGGGGTGCGCGGGACCCGTCCTGCAGCCAGCGATCGAGCTTCTTGCCGAAGTACGCGTCGTAGGCATCCATGACCTCGCGGCCGAACGCCTCCTTGCTGGCGAAGTAGTAATAGAAGGACCCCTTCGGGACCGTCGCACGCTTGAGGACAGCCTCGAGGCCGGTCGCGGAAAAGCCTTGCTCGGTCAGCAGTTCCATGCCGCAGCGCAGAAGCACCTCGCGCGCAGAGGCGTAAGCCTGGGCCTTGCGTGCCCGAGCTCCACTCACTTCCTTCGTTTGTGTCATGAAGGAAATTTTAGACCGACTGTCTAGGAAATATCAAAGGCATTTTTCCCAGGCCCTTCAGCCCGTCGATGAAACGATCTTCCCTTACAAAAGAAGCAAAAACATTCAGGCGCCATTCGAAGATGAAAGCCTCTCAACGCCGCACTTGCTTCTTCTTTTTCCGTAGACATTGTTCCTTATTGACACAATGTGTCCTTGAAATGGATACTGCATCAGCTCCATTCCACCTTGTCCGTCGAAGGAAATTCCATGAGAGTCACCAAGTACAGAAAATGGCTGCTCGCCATCGGCATCGGCTGCCTGCTCGCCGGCCCCGCGAGCGCGCAAGAGAGCTATCCGAGCAAGCCGATCCGCCTGATCGTCGGCTTCCCGCCGGGCGGTCCGACGGACATCATTGCGCGCGTGATCGCGCAGGACCTGGGCAAGGAACTCAATGAGTCCGTGATCGTGGAGAACCGCGGCGGCGCGGGCGGCATCATCGGCGCCAATGTCGTGGCCAAGGCAAAGCCGGACGGTTACACGCTGCTGCTCGCGGTCGAGTCCTCGCAGACGCGCGGCCTGGCGCTCAACCCCTCGTCGCTGCCCTACGACCAGAACAAGGACTTCACGTACATACGGTTGGTCGCGAAGCAGCGCAACCTGATCGTCGTGAACCCGAGTGTTCCCGTGAACAGCGTGAAAGACCTCATCGCCTACGCCAAGGCCCATCCGGGAAAGCTCAACAGCGGCGGGACCTTCGGCGCGACGTCCCACATCGGAGGCACGCTGTTCGATGCCCTGAACGGGACCGAGATGACCTTCGTCAACTACGCCGGCGGCGCGCAGCCGATCACCGATCTCATCGCGGGCACCGTGCAGGTGGGCTTCTTCACCGAGGCGACCGTTGCGCAGCACATCCGCGCAGGCAAGATCAAGGCGCTGGCCGTCGCCGCGCCTGAGCGATCGCCGGCCTTCGCGTCGCTGCCAACCGTCGAGGAAAGCGGTGGCAAGCGCATGGACCTGTCGCCGTGGTTCGGGGTCGCGGGCCCGGCAGGAATGCCCGCGCCCATCGTGAAGAAGATCGCGGCCGCGCTCGACAAGGTCGTGGTCCATCCGACATTCCTGGGACAGCTCGAGACGCTGGGCGCGGTTCCCATCCAGAACTCCACGCCTGAGCAGTACGGCAAGCAGGTGGCGCAAGAGGTCGTCTTCTGGAACAAGTGGGCCACGACACTCAAGACACCGCTGGCGCGCTGAGCGGCCACATGACGGCATTTCCCACACGCACGCCATGAGCTTCTACGATCAATACGACGAGCACTTGTCGGGCGCGGAGCGCGCCCTGGTGCACAGGGCGCAGGCATTCTGCGCCGGCCCCTTCTCCCGATCCGTCCTCGATGCATTCGACCAGGCACGTGCGTATGAGACATCCTGGATCCAGGCCTGGGCGGACCAGGGGTTCCTCGGCCTGCAGACCTTGCGCGCGCATGGCGGCTTCGAAGCCTCCTATCTCTGCAAGATCCGCGTGGCGCAGGCCATGGCCGAGCACAGCTTCGGCGCGGCTTTTGCCATCAACAACCTGCAGGGTTCCGTGACCCGGGTTTCCAAGACCGGCTCCGCCGTCCAGCATGACCGACTGCTGGAGCGCATGCGTTCCGGCGACCTCCTGTGCGCGCCCGCCATGTCGGAGCCGTCGGGAGGCAGCGATCTCTCCGCGCTCGCGACTTCGGCGCGGCGCGTGGAAGGAGGATGGCTCGTCAACGGCACCAAGGCATGGGTTACCAACGGCACCGTCGTGGGCTGCGTGACACTGCTGGCGCGCGTGGACCGCCCGACCGGCGGCCAGGACATCGCCTCCTTCCTTACGCTGCTGGAGGACAGCCCCACTGTGTCGCGCGAGGAGATTCGCGTGCCCGGAGGACGCGCCTTCCGCCTGGCCCGGATCGAATTCCGAGACCACTTCGTTCCCGATTGGTGCCTGTTCAGCGAACCAGGTCAGGCGTTCAAGACCTCGCTCACCTCGATCAACGCGGCGCGCGTCCACGTGGCAGCCATGTGCGTCGCCTCCCTGCGCGCGGCGCTGGCGGAGGCCACGCAGTACTGCGCATCGCGCGAGGCGTTCGGGCGGCCCGTGCTCGACCACCAGGGGTTGCGCTGGGAACTCGCGGAGGTCTCGATCCGGCTGGAAGCCGCCAACGCGCTGGTCTTTCGCGCAGCCAAGGCGATACAGGACGGCAGCCCTGGCCCCGCCCTCGCCGCACAGGCCAAGAAGTTCGCGGTCGACACCTGCCTCTGGGGCATCGACCAGTGCCTGCGGGCCATGGGAGCCATCGGCGTGAGCGCAGGACACCGGCTCAACATGCTGCACGCGGAATGCCGCATGGCTGCTTTCGGCGACGGCACCAACGAGATGCTGCTGGAGCGCATCGGCAAGAACCTGCAGTCGGACTACCGGCTGCCATCCGCCGAAGGAGGCGTCGAATGAGAAACGTGGTTGTCGAGGATGCGCACGCGGCCGTCCGGGGACTGAGCGACGGCGACACCGTCATGGTGGGCGGCTTCGGCGGCGCGGGGCTGCCGCGACGCATCATCAAGGCCGTGCTGGACCTGAACGTGCGCGAGCTGACGGTCATCTCCAACAACGCCGGCGCAGGCGGAGAAGATCTGAGCCTGTGGTTCGGCGCCAGGATCGTGCGCAAGATCGTGTGCTCGTATCCGCGCAGCGCAGACGTCTTTGCCCAGCAGTATCGGGCCGGCACGGTCGAGCTCGAACTGGTGCCGCAAGGCACGCTGGTCGAGCGCATCCGCGCCGGCGGCGCGGGGCTGGGAGGCTTCCTGACGCCCGTCGGCGTGGGAACGGTCTTCGAAAAAGGCAAGCAGAAAATTCACCTGAAGGGGCGCGACTACCTGCTTGAGGAACCGCTGCACGCGCAGTTTTCCTTTCTCAAGGGGCGGCAGGCCGACCCGCTGGGCAACGTCAACTACAACAAGACCGCCCGCAACCATTCCGCGGTGATGGCCACCGCGGGCGCGACGGTCGCCATCGAGGTCGACCAACTGGTGCACGCCGGAGAGATGGATCCCGAAGGGATCGTCACGCCGTGCATCTTTGTCGATCGCGTCTTTCTGTCGAGGTCCTCATGAAAACGCTCTCTCGCCTGGCCCTCGCCCGCCTGGTGGCCCACCATCTTCCGAAGGAAGGCTTCGTGAACCTGGGAATCGGCGCGCCCACCCATGTGGCGGACTTCCTGCCTGCCGACACATCCGTGATGCTGCACAGCGAGAACGGCATCCTGAATGTCGGCCCCAAGCCGCAGGAGGATCAGCAGGACTGGGACCTCATCAACGCGGGAAAGATGCCCGTCACCCTGGCAACGGGCGGTTCTTTCTTCGATTCCAGCCTGGCCTTCGCGATGATGCGGGGTGGACACATCGACATCGCGATCCTCGGCGCCTTCCAGGTTTCGCAGACAGGCGATCTCGCGAACTGGAGCACGGGGGACGCCGGCGGGGCGCCGCCAGCGATAGGCGGCGCGATCGACCTGGCGGTCGGGGCCAAGACGATCTGGGTCATGATGGAACACACGACGCGCGAGGGAATGCCCCGCATCGTGTCGCAGTGCACCCTCCCGCCGACCGCCGTGGGCGTGGTGGCGCGCATTTTCACCAGCGTTGCCATCATCGACGTCACGCCCGACGGTCTGGTGGTGGACGCATTGCTGGACGGCGTGTCGATCGACGAAGTCGCGGCCCTGACCGACGCGAAGCTCGCCTGTGCGCCACTGATGAAAAGGTTTCGAGCGGACGGCGCCATCGCCGAACGCTGAACGGCGCGGCCGCTATTCGGTGGCCGCGATCACGACCAGCGCGGATGCCGGCACATCGGTGCGGGCGGTCAGCTTGTGCGGAATCGTCGAATCGAACTGAACGCAATCGCCTGGCCGCAGGATCTCGGTGCGCGTGCCGATCTTGAGCTCGATCTCGCCCGACAGCGCGAAAAGAATCTCCTCGCCTTCATGGTGACTCATGATGCGCCCGCGCTTCTGCGTTTTTCCGGGACGCACCACGAAGGCCCGCATGACCCGGTCCGGCTTGATGCCCGCCACCAGCGACAGGTGCATGTCCGGGTCGCCGGCGGAAACGCCGTTGCCACGAACAATCGTGATGACATCGTTCTCGGCCACCTGCCCGAAGAGCCTGTCCACGGTGACGCCCAGCGCCTTGGCGATGCTCAGTGCCGAATCGATGGACGGGTTCGACAGGCCGCGCTCAATTTTCGAGAGATAGCTTCGCGTCAGCCCCGAATCCAGCGCCAGCTGCTCGAGCGTCATGCCGCTTTGGACGCGCAGAAATTTGAGATGTAGTGCCACCGGAATGTCGCCATCGCGAGAGAGTCTGGAACAACAAAATTGTCGCATGCCTCAAAAAGCGGCATGCCAGGCCATCGCCTCATCGCATAGCTGCTATGTCCTGACGTGCATGGGCAACGACGCACAAGCCGAGGATACTTTGTGTCATCGAAACTGGTCGAGAGTTTGCATGGCTCGTTCCGGGCTGCCGCGCGCCAGAGTTTGAAGCAAAGAAGGAGACAACCATGAAGATCGTGCGCATTGCCGCGGCCATGCTGCTGGGCATTTGCATTTCGGGCGCGGCCACTGCCGGACAGACATTCGATGCCGTCAAGAAGCGGGGCATTGTCCAGTGCGGCGTGTCGACCAATCTCCCGGGCTTCGCGTTCACAGACAGCAAGGGCGAGTGGCAAGGCATCGACGTCGACACATGCCGTGCGATCGCAGCCGCGATGTTCGGCAACGCATCGAAGTTCAAGGTGGTGCCGCTGACGACGCAGGCGCGGTTCACCGCGCTGCAATCGGGGGAGGTGGACGTTCTCACGCGCAACACGACGCAGACGATGTCCAGGGACACCACGCTGGGCCTGATCGGTGTCGGCGTCAATTTCTACGACAGCCAGGGCATCATGGTCACCAAGGACGCCAACGTGACCAGTGCGAGAAAGCTCGCCGGAGCCACGATCTGCGTGCTGCCCGGGACCACGACGGAGCTCAATCTCACCGACTGGTTCCGCGGATTGAAGATTGAATTCAAGCCGGTCCTCCTGGACACGGTCGACGAGATCAAACGGGCCTTCGTCTCGGGTCGCTGCGACGGCATCACGATGGACAAGTCGCAGCTCGCGCTTTCGCGCGCCAGTTTTGCCAACGCCGAGAAGTACCTGATTCTTCCGGAGGCCTTGTCCAAGGAGCCCTTGGGGCCGATGGTGCGACAGGGCGATGAAGCCTGGTTCAACGTCGTCCGCTGGACCTTGAATGCCATGCTCGAGGCGGAGGAATACAACCTCTCTTCGAAGAATGTCGACGACGTGTCCAAGGCCGCGCCGCCCCACATCCAGCGCATCCTGGGCCTGTCGCCCGGCCTGGGCAAAGGCCTCGGGCTGGACGACAAGTGGGCCTACAACATCATCAAGCAGGTAGGCAACTACGGCGAGATCTTCGACCGGAGCCTGGGCGCGTCCAGCCCGATGAAGCTCGAGCGTGGGCTGAATGCCCTGTACACCAGGGGCGGCCTGATGTACGGCTGGCCGATCCGCTGAGCGGCACCTTCCATTTTCCTTGCTGTCCTCGACGCTGCCTGCGGGCGGCGCGGACATATTCGCCTGCACGTGCCCTCCTCCATGTCCAAAGACCCTGTCACAAGCCAGCGCTCGCGCGCCGGTCCCACGCTTTCCTGGCAAGACCCGGATACCCGGGCAGTGGCCTATCAGGTGCTGGTGGTCGGCCTCATCGGTCTGCTCGCCTGGTACCTGGTATCCAACACCATGCACAACCTCGCGTCGCGAAACATTGCCACAGGCTTCGGGTTTCTCGACCGGGAGGCGGGCTTCGCCATCGGCGAGTCTCTGATCGACTACACGCCCTCCGACACCTACCGGCGAGCCATCCTGGTGGGCCTGGTGAACACGCTGCGGGTATCCGCGGTCGCGCTCGTGTTCGCCACCGTCCTCGGCCTGGTCGTCGGCATATCGAGGCTCTCCTCCAATGGGGTGATCAGACGCGCGGCCGCAGCCTACGTCGGTTGTGTTCGCAATGTTCCCTAGCTGCTGCAATTGCTGATCTGGTACGCGTTCATCGGCGAAGTGCTTCCCGGACCTCGCGCAGCCCTTCACCCGCTCCCCGGCGTTTTCATGTCGAACAGGGGTTTGCTGGTGCCGGCTGTCGAGGGCCACTCGGTGACGGCCATCGGCGTCGGCCTGGCGATCGCCGTTGGTGCCATTTTCTTGGTCGCCTTGCTGCAACGCGTGAGGTTTCGGCAAACCGGACACGCTCGCCCCCTGTGGCCGTGGGCCATCGGCCTTGGCATCGCGCTGCCACTCGCTGGCTGGCTGCTTGCGGGCCAGGACGTCCGGCTCGACCTGCCGCGTGCGAGCGGCTTCAGCTTCGAGGGCGGCTGGTCGCTCTCTCCGGAGCTGTTCGCGCTGCTGGCCGGACTGATCACCTATACCGCCGCATTCATCGCCGAGATCGTCAGGGCCGGCATCCAGGCTATCGGGCAAGGCCAATGGGAAGCTGCGCAATCCCTCGGGCTTCGCCGCGGCAAGGTGCTCCGTCTCGTGATCGTGCCGCAGGCGCTGCGCGTGATCGTTCCGCCGCTGACCAGCCAGTACCTGAACCTGATCAAGCACAGTTCCCTGGCCGTGGCGATCGGCTATCCCGACCTGGTGTCCGTGGTCAACACGACACTGAACCAGACTGGCCAGGCCATCGAGGGCATCCTGATCATCATGGGGGCGTTCATGACGGTGAGTCTCCTGATCTCGCTGCTGATGAACTGGTACAACAAGCGCATTGCGCTGGTGGAGCGCTAGTCATGAGCAGCACACCCCCCACGGCGGCGCCGCAACTCCCCTTCGCGACCGCCCGCATGTCCTGGCGCCGCATCCGGGAAAGCATCCTCCACTCCCCTGCCAGCGTCCTGGGCACCGTCCTGGTCGTCTGGTTGATCCTGATGGCGGCGCCGGCGCTGCTGAACTGGCTCCTGCTGAAAGCCTCGTTTACCGCGCCCGACGCCCGGACGTGCAGAGAGGCCAGCGGCGCCTGCTGGTCCTTCATCCGCGAGAAATACCGGCTCATCCTCTTTGGCACCTACCCGTTCGATCAGCAGTGGCGGCCGCTCCTCGCGACGCTCCTGCTGATCGGCTCGATCGTAGTCACGGGCGTGCAGCGTCTGCGAGGACGTGGGCTGATCGTCTGGTGGGCGCTCGCGCTGGCCACGGTCGCGTGGCTGATGTGGGGAGGGTTGTTCGGCCTGACGTTCGTGGAGAACGTCCGCTGGGGAGGACTGCCGCTGACGCTGATGCTTTCCGTCTTCGGCATCGCATTCGCATTTCCCTTCGGCGTCTGCCTGGCCTTGGGACGCCGCTCCCGCATGCCGGCCATCAAGGCGATCTGCGTCGGCTACATCGAGTTCATACGCGGTGTTCCCCTCATCAGCCTGCTTTTCATGTCGTCCGTGATGCTGCCGCTGTTCCTGCCTGAAGGCTTCTCCATCGACAAGCTCCTGCGGGCGCAGATCGCCATCATCATGTTCGCGGCGGCCTACATCGCGGAGATCGTTCGCGGTGGCCTTCAGTCCATTCCCAAAGGCCAGTACGAGGGGGCCGATTCGATCGGCCTGAGCTATTGGCAACAGATGCGCAAGGTCATCGTTCCACAGGCGCTGAAGGTGGTCATTCCGCCTCTGGTCAGCACCTTCATTGCGTTGTTCAAGGACACCTCCCTGGTCGTGATCATCGGCATCTTCGACCTGACGCAGTCCGCGAAGGCGGCGCTGGCGGACCCCGCCTGGAGCGGATTCGGCGTGGAGGCTTACCTCTTCATCGGCCTCATCTATTTCGCGTTCTGCTATTGCATCTCGAAGTACAGCAGCACCCTGGAACGCAGCCTTGCCCGAGAACAGCAGGCGTCACCCGGTCGCTAGACCGCTCGACCATCCCACAGCGCACGGAGATTCAACATGAGCGATGCCATCGTCAGCCTGCAGAACGTCAACAAGTGGTACGGCGACTTCCACGTTCTGCGCAACATCAATCTCGAGGTCGCCAAGGGCGAACGGATCGTGATCTGCGGCCCCTCGGGATCCGGCAAGTCCACCATGATCCGTTGCATCAACCGGCTCGAGGAACACCAGTCGGGCGTCATCCAGGTGGATGGCACCGAACTCATCAACGACCTTCGACGCATCGAGGCCATCCGGCGCGAAGTCGGCATGGTGTTTCAGCACTTCAATCTCTTTCCCCATCTGACCGTGCTGGAGAACCTGGTCCTGGGTCCGACATGGGTGCTGAAGCAGCCTCTTGCACAGGCCGAAGCATTGGCCATGAAATACCTGGAGCGCGTGCGGATTCCCGACCAGGCGCACAAGTATCCGGGCCAACTTTCCGGTGGGCAGCAGCAGCGCGTCGCGATCGCGCGATCGCTGTGCATGACGCCCAAGATCATGCTCTTCGACGAGCCCACGTCAGCCCTCGATCCTGAAATGGTGAAGGAGGTTCTCGACGTCATGGTCAGCCTGGCGCTGGAAAGCCGGATGACGATGCTCTGCGTCACGCATGAAATGGGCTTTGCGCGCAAGGTCGCGGACCGGGTCATCTTCATGGACCACGGCGAGATCGTCGAGCAAGGCAAGCCCGATCAGTTCTTCGGCAACCCGCAGACCGATCGCGCCAGGCAGTTCCTCAGCCAGGTCGTCCACTGAAACGCGACCCCGCGTCTTCGCCGGATCACAACCCGCCCTCATCACACAAGCACATGAACCACACAGACTCCAGCGCCCCCCTGGGATTCCAGACACGCTCGCTTCACCACGGCCACGACTCGGCCGCACATTTCGGCGCCGTCTCCGCGCCCATCTACATGACGTCCACGTTCGCATTCGATTCGACGGCGGACGCGGCGGCCGCGTTCTCGGGCGAAAGCGACCGCTATGTCTATGGTCGCCAGCACAACCCCACGCAGCACCTGCTCGAGCAGCGTCTCGCGAGCCTTGAGGGCGCGGAGGCCGGATTGGTCACCGGTTCCGGGATGGGAGCCATCTGCTCGACCCTGCTCACGCTGCTGTCAGCGGGCGACGAACTGATCGTGCATCACACGATGTACACGACGGCCGCTTCACTGGTCAACGAAGGCCTGCCGCGGTTCGGCATCAAGGTCGTACAGGTCGACCTGACGCGGCCGCAGAACCTCGAACAGGCACTGTCCGACAAGACGAAGATCGTCTACTTCGAAACGCCGGTGAATCCCACGGCCCAGCTCCTGAACATCGAGGCCCTCGCGGCCATCGCGCACGCCCGCGCGGGGGTGAAGGTCATGGTGGATTCGACCTTTGCGTCCCCCGCGCTGCAGCGTCCTCTCGAGCATGGGGCCGACCTGGTCGTGCATTCGCTGACCAAGTACATCAACGGTCATGGCGACCTTCTGGGCGGCGCCGTGCTCGGCGACCTCCAGACGCTGCAGCAGATCCGCTCGGTGGGTCTGAAGTACATGACGGGTTCCACACTGTCGCCGATGCTCTGCTTCCTGGTAATGCGCGGCCTCAAGACGCTGACACTGCGCATGCGCCAGCACAGCGAAAGCGCGTTGAAGGTCGCGCAAATGCTGCGGGCGCATCGGGCCGTGAAGCGGGTGCGCTATCCCTTTCTGGAGGATGGAGACGACCTCACGCTTGCCAGGGCCCAGATGTCGCACGGTGGCGGCATGCTGTCCTTCGAACTTCAAGCGGGCCCTGACGATGCCATCCGGATGATCGACCGCCTGAAGCTGATCTCGCGCGCCATCAGCCTGGGCGACACGGAAAGCTTGATCACGCACCCCGGCTCCCTGCTTCTGGCACGCCAGAAGGTCGATCCCCACGCCCGTCTGCGAGGCGGTGTCACCATGGACCTCGTGCGTCTGTCCGTCGGTCTCGAGGATGCCGACGATGTGATCGCCGATCTCCAGCAGGCCCTCGATTCGCTTTAGCCCCGGCCAGCACCGTGCATCGAAACAGGGAAAAAAACTTTGCCTTGGGTCATTTGAGTTCTATGATACACAAAGTGTCATAAACAACCAGTGATTCCACAGCAAGTAGACATGAACCTCTATGACACCCAACGATCGGGAAACGCATGGAAAGTGCGACTGCTCGCGGGCTTCCTCGGCCGCACGCTGGAGCGCAGAACGCTGTCAATCGACCGCGGCGACCTGCACTCTCATGCATTCAGAAGCATCGCGCCGCTCGGGCAGGTGCCTGTGCTGGAGATCGATGGCATTCACGTGGCCGAGTCCATGGCGATTCTTTTCCTACTGGCGCAAGGCACCACTTGGTGGCCTGCGCAGGTGCATGCGCAGGCGCAGGTTCTGAGCTGGTTGTCTTTCGAGCAGCATCGCCATATGCGACCGTTGTCGACACTCCGGCTGCACCTGGGCCTGGGAAAGACACCCATGCCGCCTGCCGCCGAGTTCGAGCAAATGGGCCGGGAGGCCCACGCCGCATTGGCGCTCGTGGAGCGCCAGCTCGCCGTCGATCCGCAGGCGCGCTGGATCGCGACGGATGTGCTTCCAAGCATCGCAGACGTCGCGCTGTATCCCTACACCTGCATGGCCCCGATGGGCGGGATTTCGCTCGACGCCTACCCCGCCATTTGTGCCTGGCTTTCGCGCTTCGAGGCGATCGAAGGCTATCAGCCGCTTTTTCCAGAAATTCCCCACAGCAACTTTTTCATCAGAGAACAAGGACAGGAGCATCCAGATGCGCACAACTGACACTTTTGAATTGAACAAGGAGGAACTGATCACCAGTTCCTCGCAGCAGATGGACGCGAAGTTCGCGGAGAGCCGCTACTCCGTGCGGGAGAAACTGGCATTGACGTGCCGGATCCTGTACGACAACGGGCACGACTCCGGCCTGGCGGGCCAGATCACCGCACGCACGGGGCAGCCCGGCGAGTTTCTGACGCAGAGACTCGGATACGGCTTCGACGAGATCACGGCCGGCAGCCTCCTTCGGGTCGACGAGCACCTGAACGTGCTCGAAGGCGATGGCATTCCCAATCCTGCCAATCGTTTCCATTCCTGGGTCTACAGGGCGCGTCCCGATGTGAATTGCATCATCCACACGCATGCGGTGTACACCGCAGCGCTCGGCATGCTGGAGCAGCCGCTGATCGTCTCGCACATGGACAACTGTGTTCTGTACGACGACGTGGCCTTCGTTGCCAAGTGGCCCGGCGTACCGGTAGGCAACGAGGAAGGCGAGCTGATCTCCTCGGCACTCGGCAACAAGCGGGCACTCATGCTGTCGCATCACGGACTTCTGGTGGCCACCGGCACGGTCGAAGAGGCATGCATCCTGTCTCTCGCGTTCGAGCGCGCGGCCCGCATGCAGCTTCTGGCGGCGGCAGCCGGCGACATCCAGCCCATCCCACCCGAACTCGCGAAGGAAGCCCATGACTGGATCCTTCGCCCCAAGCGAAACTCCGTGGCATTCGACTACTACGCGCGGCGCGCCCTGAAGAATCCGCTCAATGCGGATTGCCTGCGGGGCGATTGAGCCGATTGCCACGAGATGAAGGTCGGGCGCGTACAGAGCATGGACACGTTCGACAAGCAACTGCGCTACTTCGTCAAGATTGCAGACGTCAAATCGCTGTCGCGCGCAGCGGCCGACCTGGACTGTACCCAGCCCGGACTCAGCCGGCAGCTGGCTGCGCTGGAGGCTCATCTCGGCTGCACGCTGTTCACCCGTACGGGTCGGGGGATGGACCTGACCGACTGCGGCCATCGCCTGCTGGAGTCGATCCGTCCGGCCTTTGCTGCAGTCGACGCCACGCTCCGCATATTCCGGAACCGGCACGAAGCCAGAGGACTGCTGACGCTGGCCACCGTGCACACGCTGACCCACTACTTCATCGGCGATCTGGTGAGAGCATTCAACAGCAGGTACGGGGGCGTCAACCTTTCCGTGATGGGGCGAAGTTCCCCCGACGTCGTGAGTCTGGTCGAAACAGGCAAGGCCGATGTGGGCTACGTCTATGACACGGCCGTGGCTTCCGACAAGCTGATCTCGACGCCGCTGTTCGAAGACAGGATGTGCCTCATCGCAGCCCCCAGTTGCCTGGTGGAAGACGGCGCGGACCTGACACGCGCGATGCCGAAGCTGGTGGGCTTTCCTCAGCACTACGTGCTGCGTCGCATGATGCATTCGAGCGGCCTGCATCCTCATTTCGTTGCGGAAGCCGACACGCTCGATGCCATGCTGGAGATGGTCTCGTCCGGCATCGGCGCCTGCATTCTTCCCGAGCGCATGCCCGAGCGGCTCCTTCAGCCTTACGGTCTGCGCAAGATCCCCATCGGCCTGCCCAGGCTCTCGCGCAGGGTGGTCGCCGTCGTGCGATCCGACCGTAGCGAAGCCCCGCTCGTGAGCCACCATCTGGCGACCGCGCTCGAGATTGCGCGGGCGATGGGCATGCCTTAGGCCCACCAGCACAGGCCCAGGCGGCGGCGCAGCACGGCGCGCTCAGTCCACCCGCAACTTCGCAACTTTCGCGAGCGACTGCCAGACCCCGAGGTCCCGGTGAACCGTGGCGGCGAACTGCTCCGCGTCCTTGATCGGCGGTCGCGGCATGTTCTGCGCGGCGAACTTCTGGATGATCTCGTCGGTCGACAGGATGCGATTGATCTCCTGGTTCAGGCGAACGACCACCTCGTGCGGCGTGCCCGCCGGCGCGAAGATGCCGTACCAGCCGTCCGCGTCGGAGCGATAGCCCTGCTCGGTCAGCGTGGGCACCTCGGGCAGCGCGGGGCCGCGGGCGGAACCGGTACTGCCGAGCGCGATCAGCCTGCCGCTGCGGATGTGAGGAACCGGCGAAGCGATATCGACGAAGCCCACGCCGATGATGTTGCCCAGCAGGTCGCTCACCAGCGGCGAAACGCCCTTGTAGGGCACATGCGCGATGCTGATTCCGTACTGCGCCTTGATGCCCTCCAGCACCAGATGGCCGGTCGATCCGCTGCCCCAGGACCCGCAGGCCAGCTTGTCGGGGCTGGCCTTGGCATGGCGAATCAGGTCGGCCAGCGAACGGATGCCCGTCGCCGGATTCGCCACCAGCAGGATGCCGGCGGCGCCGACCTGCGCGACGGGCAGGAGATCCTTCTGGGTGTCGTAGGGCATCTTCGGCTGGATGACCGGATTGATCGCGATGGCCGAGGACGGCGACAGCAGGAGCGTGTAGCCGTCGGGCGCCGCCTTGGCGACGATGTCGTTGCCGATCAGGCCGTTCGCACCGGGCTTGTTGTCCACGATGACCGGTTGCTTCAGGGCCTGCTGCAGCGGCACGGACAGCAGGCGCGCGAATATGTCCGAGCCGGCACCCGCGGGGCCGGGCACCACCATGCGGATCGGGCGCGCCGGCCAGCCGCCGGCCTCGCTGGCCCATGGTTGCCCCTGAAGGGCGAGCAGCCCCGCGCCCGCCAGCAGGCGGCGGCGTGAAATGGCGAATGGAATCATGCAAAAGTCTCCTTGTTGTGATCTGGGTCCGCGGCACCGGGTCAGGCCGGGGCCACGGCGGGGCGAAGCACCTGGCCGGTCAGGAATTGCGCGCGAGGGCCGGCCAGGTAGTCGAGCAGCGGCAGGCAGGCAGCGGGCGAGAGATCGCGCGGCAGTTCCAGCGCGTTGACGCGCAGCCCGTGCGCGCCCCATTCGGCCGCCAGCGTGGCCACCAGCATCCGGGCTGCATCGGCGTCGCCGGCCATCGGCCAGTCGAGCCCCGGATCGGGCGCGGGCATCAGCAGCGTGAGGCTGGCCAGCGCCGCATGGCGCGAACGGAAGCAGCGGGCCGCCTCGAGCACCGCCTCGAGCCGTGACCCGGGCTGCGCATGCAGCGCACGGGCATCGACGACGCCCGGATAGCCTGCGGAACCCGCACGGTCCTGCGCATGCGAGCGAACCCAGGTGTCCAGCGTGGCACGCCACGCCGGCTCGTGCACCGCCTCGCAGACCGGACGCAAGGGCGTGTCGAGCGCCAGCGGGAGATGCTCACAGGGCGGCAGCGGCTGGCTTCCTCCGCCAACGGACGAGCCGCCGTCGAGCACCAGCAGCTGTCCGGCGAGCACGCGTGCCCCCGGACTGGCCAGGAAGCACAAGGCTTCGGCCATCTCCCCGGGCTCGGCCATCCGGCCCATCGGTATCTTCGACACCGCCTGCGCGGGGTTGAGCCGGCCGCCGTCGATCAGGCCTTGCACCAGTTCGGTTCTCACGAAACCCGGTGCGAGCACGGTCACCGTCCAGTCCGGCCTGGCACGCGCCAACGCCCTGCTCTGCCCGATCAATCCCGCCTTGCTCGGGCTGTAGAGGCCGCGCCACGGAATGGCTCGCAGGCCCGCTCCGGAAGCCACGTTGACGATGCGCGCCCCCGGCCGCAGATGCGGGGCACACGCCTGCACCAGCCGAGCCGGCGCCGCCATGTTGAGCGCCAGCAGGCGCGCCGCGGTGCCGTCGTCATGGCCGGATGTCGCCTCGGCGCCGCCGGCCGACATGCCAGCGTTGTTGATCAGCGCATCGAGCGGGGGAATCTCCTGGCGCAGACGCTCGATGCGGGCCGCATCCGTCAGATCGGCGACGAGGCTCAGCGGGCTCTCGGCACCGGCGGGCCAGAGGGCTTCGAGGCGCTGCAGCGCCGTCGCATCGGCGTCGACCAGCACACAGCGCCACCCCGCGCGCGCCAGACCCAGCGCCGCGGCACGGCCGATGCCTGCGCCAGCGCCGGTGATCAGCACGCTGCGAGGGTCGGGTGACGAATCCGTCGCCATGTGATCCGCCCGCGTCAGCCGCCTCGCACGTTTCGCAGCAGCTCATACACCGCATCGCGCGGCGCCTGGCTGCCGACAGGCTGGCGCACGCCGAACAGGGCGGCGTCGTCCTGCACCAGTTCGGGCCGCGTGCGCTCTTCGATCCAGTCATAGATCACGGTTCGCGCGGCCACCCGCCACTCGCCGCCTCGACGCTCGAAACGGTCCGCGTAGCGGCCGCAGAGAAAGGTCTCGCGAGCCGGCTGCACGGCCGTGGACTGCAATGCAAGGAAGGCGCTTTCCACCGCGGCCACATCGCCGTGCAATTCGATCAGCACATTGGTGATCTGGTGAACGCGGCGCCCGCCCTGCCGCAGCCGGGGCAATGCCTGCGCGATGAAGCCGGCGGCGCTGCCGTTCCATGCGCCGTGGCAGTCGGTGGCGTCTTCCCAGTAGGCCGAACGCAGGGCCTCTTCGTCGCACCGGTCGATGCCCCGGCAGTAGCGCAGCAGGCAGTCGCGGATCGCCTCGCGGTCCAGCAGCGACTGCAGGGCAGCCGGCATCGCCTGCGCCCCGCTCATGCCGCAGCGGGCGCGGCGCGCCGGAACAGTTGCACCAGGTTGCCTTCCGGATCGCGCAGCGACAGCACGGCCCCGTGGGCGCCCATGTCGCGCAGGCCCAGCACCTGTCCGCCGGCGGCGGCAGTGCGTTCCGCCGCGCCGTCGAAGTCGTCCACCTCCAGCACCATGACAAGGCCGCTGGTGGCGGGCGCGGCCTCCTCCAGGCAGGCCAGCGCCACGTTGGTATTGCCCGCGCCGTACTGGATCCAGCGGTCGCCGTCGCGGAACTTCGTCTGCAGGCCGAGCGCGCCTTCATAGAAGCCGTGCAGGCGGGCCGGCTCCCTCGCCGCGACGAACACGTTCTGCACCCGCTTGGGCGGGCGAGCCGCGCCGATCACAACGAGGTCTCCGAAGCGCCGCCGTCCAGGCGCAGCACATCCGCGTTGAAGAAGCGCGACGCGTCGCCCGCCAGAAAGCAGACGGCATCCGCGATGTCCTCCACCGTCCCCAGACGGCCCAGGGGGGTGCGACCGATGCGCTTGGCGTCGAGTTCCGCGTTGCGATGCTTGGCCGTTCCTTCCGTCGGGATGGCGCCGGGCGCCACCGCGTTCACGCGTATGTTGCGTCCGCCCAGGTCGGCCGCCGATGCGCGGGTGATGCCCAGAACGCCGGCCTTGATGCCGCTGTAGACCACCGAGCGCATGGGCGACTTGAAGGCCGCGATGGAGGCGACGTTGACGATGGAGCCGCCGCGCTGCGGGTCCATCGCCTCCGCCGCGGCCTGGATGCCCCAGATCACCGACTTGAAGCCGATCTCGACCATGCGGTCCATGACCTCCGGCGTGATCTCGGCGAGCGGTTGGTAGCGGACCCAGGCGGCGTTGTTGACCATGACGTCCAGCCGTCCCGCCTCGCGTGCGAACAGCGCCACTGCTTCGCGCATCCCTTCGCGCGTCGACACGTCGCAAGGCAGCCCGATGGCCTGGCCTCCCAAGGCGCGGATCTCGGCCACGGCCTCCTCCACGAATTCCGGTTTCAGGTCGTTGACGCCGACCGTCGCGCCCAGGCGGGCCATCGCACGCGCCGTGGCGCGGCCGATGCCGTGGCCGGCGCCGCTGATGAAGGCCGCGCGGCCTGCAAGAGACATGTTCATGGGTTGGCTTTCATGCTTTGTTCCTCGGGCACCAGCAGCGCGTCCAGCGCATGGGCGCCGTGCCCCTGTTCCAGCACCATCAAGGGGTTGATATCGATCTCCGACACGTTCTGGACGTGGCGCGTGGCAAAGCGCGACAACGCAGCGACTGCCCTGGCCGCCGCGGCGACATCGGCCCTGGGCCGGCCGCGCGCGCCGTCGAGCAGCGCGAAGGCCTTGAGCGAGCGCAGCATGGCGGTGGCCTGCGCCTCGTCGACGGGCGCCGGTTGCAGCGCCACGTCCTTGAAGATCTCGGCGAAGATGCCGCCCAGGCCGACCATCACCATCGGACCGAACACCGGGTCTTTCTTGGTGCCCAGGATCAGCTCGACACCGCCGTGCACCATCTGCGCGACCAGCACGCCGGCGATGCGGGCCTCGGGGGCCTTCAGCGCCACGCGCGCCAGCAGGTTCTCGTACTCCTCGAGCAGCTGTGCCTCGGAGCGCACGCCGATGAACACGCCGCCGACCTCGGTCTTGTGGGCGATGTCGGGCGAGACGATCTTCAGCACCAAGGGAAAGCCCATCGCGCGGGCCGCGGCCAGCGCCTCGTCCCGGCTGGTGGCAATCGCCTCGCGCGGCACGGGCAAACCGGCTTCCGCCAGGACAGCCTTGGCACTGGCCTCGGTGGCAAAGGCCTCCGCCGCCAATGGCGAGCGCTCGATGGCGGGCACGGGGTTCTGCGCTGCGCCACGCCCGCCGCCGAAGCGCAACAGCGCGGCGACGGTGGCGCAGGCGGCATCGATGCCGTCCACCACGGGGAACCCCATGCCATTGAGTTGTGCCCGCACATCCTGCGGCGCACGCGCGCACAGGAGGATCAGGCGCGAAGGATGGTCCTTGCGCACCTGCGCCAGCGCGGAAAGAAACACATCGCGCAGGCGCGGCACGTGGAAGGCGTTGGCCGACTGCAGGATCAGCGCGTCGCAGCTGGTGTCCCGCGCCACGGCATCGAGCATCCGGGCCAGGACTTCGGGCCGGCTCGACACCTGCGCCGTCATGTCCACCGGGTTGGCGGGCGAGGCAAAGGGCACCACCGACAGGATGCGCTCCTGCGTGGACGCCGCGAGCTTGGGCAAGGCCAGGCCCTGCGCGCTCGCCGCATCGGCCAGGAGCACGCCGAAGCCACCGGAGGCCGTGAGCACGGCCACACGATTGCCGCCGGGCACATGCGCCGGACCGACGACGGACAACGCATGCCCCACTTCGATCAACTGCTCGATGCTCGGCACGCGAATGGCACCGCCGTTGCGCAGCACGGCATCGAATACGGCGTCGGAGCCGGCCAATGCGCCGGTGTGCGAAGCCGCGGCCTCGCTGCCGGCCTCCGAGACGCCCACCTTCAGCACCACCAGCGGCTTGCCGGCCTCGCGCGCCATGGCCATGGCGCGGATCAGCTTGGCGCCGTCGCGGCAAGTCTCCATGCAGCAAAGGATCACGCGGGTGTCCGGGTCGGCCGCCAGCGACGCGATGGCGTCGGCGATGTCCACGTCGCATTCGTTGCCCGTGGTCAGCATGCGGCTGACACCCAAGCCCCGCTCGCCGGCCAGGCGCAGGGTGAAGCTGCCCAGGTTGCCGCTTTGCGAGACGATGCCCACCGAGCCGGCCGCGGGAAACGACGACTCCAGCGCCACGGAGAAGGTCGCGATGCTCTTGTCCGGCACGCCGATCGCGCCCAGGCAGTTCGGGCCGACTACCCGCATGCCGGTGTCGCGGGCCACCTCGCCGATCTGCTCCTGCAGGCGGCGCCCCTCGTCGCCCATCTCGGAGAACCCCGCGGACAGGATGACCGCGGCCTTCACGCCGCGCCGGGCGCAATCTCTCACCGCATCGAGCACGCCTTGCGGCGGCACGGCAACCACGGCCAGTTCGGGCACTTCAGGCACCTCGTCCAGGTTCGCATGCGCCGGCAGGGACTGCACCAGGCCCGCCTTGCGGTTGATCGGGTAGATGCCGCCCGCATAGCCGTACTTCAGCAGGAACTGCAGAGGCCGGCCACCGATCTTGGTGACGTCGTCCGACGCACCGAAGATGGCGATCGAGCGCGGCTTGAACAGCGCGTCCATGCCGCGCCCCACTTCCACGGTCTGCATCTCAGCGCCCCTTGTAGACAGGCGTGCGCTTCTCCAGGAAGGCCTTGCGGGCCTCCTGCGCATCCTCGGTCCTGGCCAGGGCCATGGTGAAGTTCTGCTCGAAGCGATAGCCGTCGCGCTGGGGCATCAGGTCCATCATGTTGGCCGCCTGCTTGGCATAGGCGATGGCCAACGGCGCCTTGGAGGCGATCTCCTGTGCAATCTCCATGGCCAGCGGCATCAGTTGCTCGGCAGGCACCACCTCGTCGAGCACGCCGCGGCGGTACAACTCGGCCGCGGACACCTTCATGCCGGTGAAGAACATGCGGCGGGTGAACGAACGCCCCACCATGGTCCTGAGCATCGAGACGCCGCCCGCGAGCCCCACGTTGATCTCGGGCATGGCGAAGGTGGCGTCTTCACTTGCCAGGAAGATGTCGCACGACGCCATGAGGCCGAAGCCGGCCCCCAGCGCGGGGCCGTTGACTGCCGCGATCACCGGCTTGGCGCATTCGCGGATGGCGTTGCCGGTCTCGCGGGTCCAGCGGTTGTGATCGAGAAAATCGCCTGCCTTGCCGGCATCGGGGCGGTCCTTGAGATCCGCGCCGGCGCAGAAGAACTTGCCGGTGCCCGTGAGGATCGCCACCCTCACATCGGCGCGCTCGGACACCTCGTCGAAGATCTCGATCAGGCGGCGGCGCGTGGCGCGGTCCAGCGCATTGACCGGCTGCTTGTCCAGGCGCACGACGGCGATGTGTTCGGAAACTTCCAGATCGATGCTCATCGCACACTCCCGGTTTGGTTGGAAAGAGAAGAAACCTGCGCGGCGCACGCCTGCGGCGCCAGCAGCCTGGTCACATGCAGCAGCCGGTCGCCATAGCGGAACTCGGACGCGATGAGGCGCTGCGCCGTGCGGGTGGCCAGCACCTCCTCGCTCACGCCCATGCCGCCGTGCATCTGGATGGCCGATTCGGCGCAGGCGCGTGCCGACTCGGCCAGCGACACCTTGGCCAGGCGCAAGGTGCGGCGCAGGCCGTCGGCGTTCTGCTCGTATTCATGAAAGCAGTGAAGCGTCAGGCTCTTGGCGCCCAGGTACTTCACGTACATGTCGGCCACGCGGTGACGCAGCACCTGGAAGGTGGACAGCGCCACGCCGAACTGGCGCCGCTCCTTCAGGTGGGCGACGGTCTGGCGGATGAGCGTGGCCAGTGCGGCCACGGTGTCTGCGGCCGTCAGCAGCAAGGCGGCATCGGTTGCTTTTTCCCGCGCATCGCGCGCGGCGGCTCCGCGCGCGATGCATGCGCCCTCGGGGACGGCTAGCCGCTGCAGCGCGAAGTCGGCGCCCTGGCGGCCCTCCATCGTCCGGTAACGGGCCTTCGGCGCGCCGACACGTTCGGCGTCGACCAGGAAGATGGCATCGTCGCCATCGACCAGCGCAGGCACGAGGTAGTGCGTGGCGGCCACGGTCACGTCGACGCCCTGCACCACGCCGCTCAGTTCATAGCCGATGTCCAGGTGCACGGCCGTCAGGGCGTTGTCGTCGGGCGTGGCGGACAGCGCGGTCAGGGGCGCCACCTGCGCGCTGCCCTCGGCCACGGCTTCCAGCCACCGCCTGGCCGTTTCGGCGCCCGCCGCCTGCAGCAGCAGCGGCACGATGGCGCAGGTTTCGATCACCGGCAACTGCAGGCCATGCGTGGCCAGCCCCTCGACGATGGATGCGAGGTCGCTCAGGCTGCCGCCGACGCCTCCGGCCTCCTCGGGCACGAGGGTGGCCGTCCAGCCCAGCTCGCGCACCGGGTCGCCCCGGACTTCGCGGGCCATGTGGTCCTCGGCATAGCGGCTCGCCGCATCCAGCAGCATGCCGGGAAAGAGCGATGGAAAGGATGTGGACATGGCTCAGGCTCCCAGCAGTTCGTGGGCGACGACATTGCGCTGCACCTCGGAGGTGCCGCCAGCGATGGTGCGGGCGCGCGTGAACATGTAGTTCTGTATCCAGGTGGCGTCGGGCACGTCTTCCCCCGCATCGGCAAGGAAGCGATGGGCCGCATCGGGGCCGACCGCATCCAGCGCGATGGTCGTCAGGCGCTGCGCGACGTCGGCGCAGGTCATCTTGATGACCGACGGCTGCACGCCCAGCGGACGCTGGTGGATCAGGTCGTCGGTGGCCTGCGCCATCATCACGCGGGCGCCCTTCACGTCGGCCTCGCACAGCAGCAGCTTGTGGTGCAGCCCGCTGAAGTCGCGTCGGCCGGCGGCGGCGCGGCTCGCCTCCTCGACCAGCTGCGTGACCTGCCGGCGCATGAGTTCCAGCCGCGCCACGTTGGCCGGCGGCAGGCGTTCGCGCTCGAGCAGGAACTTCGCGCAGGTCCAGCCCTTGCCGACGTCGCCGACAAGGTTGTCCGCGCGCACGCGCACCTCGTCGAAGAACACCTCGTTCAGGTGGTGCCAGCCGTCGATGGTCTTGATGGGGCGCACGGTGATGCCGGGCGTGTCCATCGGCACCAGCAGCAGCGAGATGCCTTCCTGCTTCTTCGCCTCCTTCGAGGTACGAACCAGCATGTAGATCATGCTGGCCTCGTGGGCATGCGAAGTCCAGATCTTCTGGCCGTTGACGACCCACTCGGCGCCATCGAGCCGCGCGCTGGTCGACAGCGAGGCGAGGTCGGAACCCGAACCCGGCTCCGAATAGCCCTGGCACCACCAGTCCGAGCCGTCCAGGATGCGCGGAAGAAAGCGGGCCTTCTGCTCGGGCGTGCCGAAGCGGATGATCACCGGCCCGATGTGGCCCAGGCCGTGGTGATAGAGCGGCGGGCAATCGTTCTCGGCCATCACCTCCTCGAAGATGAGGCGCTGGCGGATGTCCCAGCCGGTGCCGCCGGCTTCGCGCGGCCAGCTCGGCGCGCCCCAGCCGCGGGTGTCGAGGATCTTCTGCCAGGCCTGGTACTCGCGCTTGGTGATCTTCTGGCCGGCCGCGACGACGGCGCGGATCTCCGGGGGGCAGGCATCGCGCACGAACGATTCGAGTTCGTGCCGGAAGCCCGCGTAGTCGATGGACATCTTGTCTCCTTTGGAATGACGGGAAGGCTCAGCCCCGACGCAACTGGATGATCAGTTCGTCCAGGGCGGCCGCGGCGCCGGCAGGGTCGCGCCGGCGCAGGTTGTGCGCCACCTTGCGGCGCAGCGGAAAGAGATCGGGGCGCGGACGCACCGACAGCACATGCGTCATGCGCTCGCGCAGCACGCTGGTCATGGTCTGCGCCATCAGCGTCAGCGCTTCGTTGTGGCCGGCGGCGGCGATCGACGCGAAGAACGCGCTGGCGGAAGCGATGCGCTCCTTCAGCGGTGCATCGTCGGGATGCGCCTCGATGGCGCCTGCGGCTTCGTGCACGGCGTCCAGCTCGGCCTCGCTCGCGCGTTCGCTGGCCAGGCGCAGCAAGGTGCCGTAGAGCGTGCGATAGGCCTCGTCGATGTCGGCGTCGCCCAGCCGACCTTCCACCACCAGCTTGCGCAGCGATTCGGCCAGCTTCATGTAGGCGCCCTTGTAGAACACCAGCGCCTGGTCGGAGGCACCGGCGCTCAGGTGCCGCACCTCGCCGATGAAGATGGTGTGGTCGCCCGCCTCGTGCGCGGCATGCACGCTGCACTCGAAGCCTGCCAGGCAATCGTCGATCAGCGGCATGCCCAGCGAGCCGGCGCGCCAGGGCACGCCCTCGAACTTGTCCTCGACCTTGCTCGACGCGAACCGGCCCGACAGCGCATCCTGCTGCTCGGAAAGGATGTTGATGGCAAAGCCTTCCGCCGCCTGGAAGGTGGACAGCAGGCGGCTGGCATTGCGCAGGCTGAACAGCACCAGCGGCGGGTCCAGCGAGACCGAGCTGAACGAATTGCAGGTCAGGCCCGCGGGCTGGCCGTCGGGCGTGCGTGTGGTGATGACGGCCACGCCGGTCGGAAAGCAACCGAGCAGCTGACGGAACTGGGCAGGCTCGATGAGCGAGCGGATGCCTTCGGCGACTTCGGACATGGCGTCTCCTGGCGCGCGGCCTCAGGCCGCGGCGAGTTCGGCGCGAGCCGCGGGCCGGTGCGGCGGATCGTTGGCGATCTCCTGCTGCACCGCCGGAATGATGACCTTGCCCCACACCTCGAGCTGGCGCAGCATGGTCGGGTGATCGAAGTCGCCCATCTGGGTCTGGAAGCAGTAGTGCACCGGCTTGAGCGTGCGGATCTCGTTGACCACGCGCTCGATCACCGTGTCGATGTTGCCCACCGGCAGCAGCGCGCGCATCTCGTCCAGCGTGGGCTCGCCTTCGACGATGCCTTCCTCGACCTGGTAGTCGTCGGCGATCTGCGCGGTGCGGCGCTTCAGGCTGACGGCGATGCGGCGCTGGTAGCGGGCGCATTCGAGGTAGCTTTCCACCTCGGCCTTGTCGTTGCTGGCAAAGGCCGCGCGCAGCAGGCCGACCTGCACGCCGGCCGCGTCCTTGCCCTCGGCGGCGGCCACCTTGTCGATCAGGGCGCGCGTGCCGGCGAGCTTCTCCAGGCCGCCGTCGCCGCCGGAGACGAAAACATGGTGGCCGGACTTCACGGCGCGCGACAGGAAGGCCGGATCGACGCTGGTGATCCACATGGGCGGCATCGGGCGTTGCACCGCGCGCTGGCTGATCGCGCTCATCGGCTGCTGGTAGTACTCGCCGTCGTAGCTGAACTTGGGCTGCTTGAGGCCGGCCTCGAGCATGTCGAGCATCTCGAAGGTGCGGCCCTTGGCCGATTCCAGCGACACGCCGAAGCGCTCGAACTCGAAGTGCTGGTAGCCCGAGCCGATGCCCAGGTTCAGGCGGCCGTTGGACAGCTGGTCGACCATCGCCACGTCCGCGATGAGGCGGGCCGGCGTGTACAGCGGAGCGACGACAATGCCGGTCCCCAGGCGGATGTTGCGCGTGACCGCCGCGCAGTGCGCGATCATGGTCAGCGGCGACGAGCACATGCCGTAATTGCTGAAGTGGTGCTCGGCGTACCACGCGGCACCAAAGCCCAGTTCGTCCGCCAGGCGCGTCTGCTCGACGGCGTCGCGCAGAATCTGGTGGGACGTCTTATGCTTGTTCCGTTGCTGCATCAAAATGAAGATTCCGAAATCCATCGCTATTGCTCCTGGTTGGCTGTTTCTGATCGAAGTCGATCGTAGGAACTCGAGCCCTTGCTGGATCACCAGCGGATGCACAGCTTCTTTGCGTCTTTCGAAATGAAAGCGCTCGATTCGCTGCGCATCTTTGTCACCACCCAGAGGAAGGGAAGCCTCTCGGCTGCGGCCCGCAGCCTCAGCCTTTCGCCAGCGACCATCTCGCGGCGCATCAGCGCGATGGAAGAAGAGCTGGGCGTGCAGCTGGTGGATCGCACCAGCCGCAACCTCAAGGTGACCGAGGCAGGCCAGGCCTTCCTGGAGCGGGCCGAGGCGATGCTGGAGCTCATGAACGAGGCCGAGCAGGCCGTGCACAACGCGCGCGAGCGCCCCGAAGGCCGGCTGCGCGTGCACTCGCGCACGCACATCGGGTTGCGGGTGCTGGCACCGCTGCTGCCGCGTTTCGCGGAGCTCTACCCGGACATCCGCGTGGAACTCGAGCTCTCCGAGCATCCGATCAACCTGGTGGACCAGGACTTCGACGTCGATGTCCGCACGGGGGAATCGAACGACTCGGGTTTCGTCATCAAGCGGCTGCTGTCCAGCGACGAGGTGCTGGTCGCCAGTCCCGCCTTCGTGAAGACCTACTCCCGCATCCGGCATCCCACCGATCTGCCTCAGGTGCGCTGCCTCACCTATCGGCGCGACCGCGAAGTCACCACCTGGAAGTACATCGACCAGGCGGGAGAACAGAAGGAACTGCTCATCCAGGGCGTTCTGAGCGCCAACAACGGCGAGCTGCTGCGGCTGGCCGCCATCGGCGGCATGGGCGTGGCGCTGCTCTCGGAAGCGACCGTTCGCGACGACTTGCGCGATGGCGCGCTGGTGCGGCTGCTGCCGGAGTACCGGTTCGCGGTGCGGGCCTTCTCGAACGGCATCTTCGCCGTCTTCCGGCAAAGCCGCGTGCTTCCGCTGAAGGTGCGGGCCTTCGTGGACTACGTGGCGGAAGCGATGAGGAGCGAGACCGGCTAGGAATCCCCGAAGTGATGGGGCAGGCGGCCGGTGGCGGGCAGCCCCGTGATCTGGAACAGGCCGCCGTCCTGCGCCATCGTTCCCTCCAGCCGCGCGCTGCGGGAAATGGTCGTGAGGTACAGGTGTTCCAGGCGCGGGCCGCCGAAGCAGATGCTCGTCGGGTAGCTCACCGGGACATCGATCGTGCGGTCCAGCCGGCCATCCGGCGCATAGCGCGCCAGGCGGGCCGCCCGGGTCAGCACGGTCCAGAGGAAGCCTTGCGAATCGACCGTCGCCCCGTCGGGGCCGGAATCGAACACGTGCGTCTGCGCGAACATTCGCTTGTTGCGAAGCGGACCGTCGGGGTCGTAGTCGTAGGCCCAGATGGTTCGCTCCAGGCTGTCGGCCAGGTAAAGCACCTTGCCGTCGGGGCTGAAGCAAGGGCCGTTGGCAAAGCCGATGTCGTCGGCCAGGTGCTCTACGCGAAGGTCGGTCCGCAGCCGGTAGAGCCCGCCCATCACGGCCTCGCCGGCCTGTCGATCGACGTGCATGGTGCCCGCCAGGAAGTTGCCCGCCGGATCGCACTTGCCATCGTTGAAGCGGACCTTCGGATGGTCCACGGGAATGCGGCCCAGCTGCTCCAGCGTGCGCGAAGCGAAGTCGTAGCGCGCGAAGGTATTGCGCAGGGCCACCACGACGGCCGCGCTCCGGCACGGCGCGATCGAGCCCACGGGCGCGGGCAGCTGGTGCGACTCGGCTCGCGTGGCCGCCAGGGGTAGCCGCCACAGCGTGCCGGCCAGCGCGTCGATCCAGTTCAGGGCCTGGGCGTCGGCGTCCCAGCAGGGGCTCTCGCCCAGTTGGTCTTTCGTCGTCCCGACTCGGGTGATCTTCACGGTCATCGGCCAAGTGTGCGGGCGGGCCGGTGGCCCTCGCCTGCGCATCGCGCAAAGCTGCTTTTCATAACTTGCCGACCCGCGCGGTGGGCGGCCATCTAGACTGACCCGAGAGAGTCCGGATCCGGACCGACGCAGGAGACAAAATGAGCTATCGCAAACTCGTCATGGGGCTGGCACTGGGTGTCTGCGCAATCGCCCCTGCCCTCGCCCAGCAGGTGACCCGCATCGTCGTTCCCTTCGCGGCCGGCGGTGGAGCCGACCAGTACTGCCGCATCCTGGCCCAGGAGCTGAACAAGCAGGGGCTGAACGTCATCATCGAGAACAAGCCCGGCGCCAGCGGCATCCTCGCGGCCGACTACGTCGCCCGCGCAAAGCCCGACGGCCAGACGGTGCTGGTTTCGTCGCTGGGCACGCTCGCGAACAACAGCGTTCTCTACGACAAGCTTCCCTACGACCCGGTGAAGGATTTCTCCCCGGTCACCCAGATCGCCTACCAGCCCGCCATCGTCGTGGGCCGTACCGATCTGCCCTACAAGAACATCAAGGAAATGGTGGCCTATGCCAAGCAGCACCCCGGCAGGATCAACCGGGGTTCGCCGGGCGCGGCGATCCTGACGAACCTCGCGCCCCTCGCCTTCGAGCAGGCGCAGGGCTTCAGCACGCTGCATATTCCCTTCAACGGTGACGCCCCCGCGCTGCAGGCCCTGCTGGGCAACCAGATCGACATCCACGGCACCTCCATCACCGGATCGCTGCCCTATGTGAAGTCGGGCAAATTGCGCGTGCTGGGCGTGATGGATTCGCAGCGCCTGCCGCAGGTGCCCGACGCGCCCACCTTCAAGGAGCAGGGCTTCGACATGGAAGCCAGGCTCTGGTATTCCCTTTCTGTGCCCGCCGGCACGCCCAAGCCGGCGATCGAACGCCTGAACAAGGCCGTGAACAAGGTGATCGCCGACCCCGACTTCGTGGCCCGGGCCCATGCGATCGGCATGGAGCCCCAGGGCGGCACGCCCGAAGAACTGGACAAGTTCATCAAGGCCGAGGCGGACCGCTGGCTTCCGCTTTTGCGCAGCCTCAACCTGCCCAAGCAATCGCAGTGATCGGCGGGGCCTTCGGCCCCCCGCCCCTCACTTGATGATGCTTCTGCCACTCAGGGATTCGAGCTGCGCGTCGCCCATGTCGAGCAACTCGCGCAGCACTTCGGCCGTGTGCTCTCCCAGGTGCGGCGGATGGTGGCGCACGCCGGCGCGCGCGCCATCGATGACGTAGGGCGGCGCATGGACCGCCTGCGGTCCCGCCTCTGCATCTTCGAAACGGTGCCAGACCTGCGTCTGCGCTGTGCGCTCCGACTGCAGTGCCTCGTAGAGACCGAGCACTTCTCCGCAGGGAATTCCGGCCTCGTTCATGCGGCCGATCAGCTCCGCGCGCGGGAACCGACCGATTCTGCCGAGCAGGATGGGCAGCAGTTCGTGGCGGTGCTTCGAGCGTTCGGTGTTGGTGGCGAACTTCGGATCGTCAGCCAGTTCCGGGCAGAAGATCACCTCGCTGCAGAACTTGCGGAACTGGCCGTTGTTGCCGACGGCGATCACCACGGGTCCGTCCGCGGCCTCGAACACACCGTAGGGCACGATCGACGGATGCGAGTTGCCGAACTTGGCGGGATCGCCCTGGTTGAGCCAGGCGGTCAGCCCGTAGTAGGAGGTGATCATCATCCCGCTGTCGTACAGCGACATCTGGATGTGGCGGCCCTCGCCGGTGCGCGTGCGCTCGTACAGCACCGCCAGGATGGCCTGCGCCGAGTACATGCCGGTGAACATGTCGACCGCGGCGATGCCGAACTTCAGCGGCCCCTGGCCCTCTTCACCATTCATGGCCATCAGGCCGGTCTCTCCCTGGATCACGAGGTCGTAGCCCGGGCGCGCCTTCTCGCTGGTCAGCACCGAGTAGCCGGAGATCGAGCAGTAGACGATCTTCGGGTTGATGCCGCGCAGGTCTTCGTAGCCCAGGCCCATCTTCTGCGCGCCGCCGTACTTGAAGTTCTGGATGACCACGTCGCACTGCGCCGCGAGCTTGCGCACGAGCGCCTGTCCGTCCTTGTCCTGCAGGTCCACGCAGATGGAGCGCTTGTTGCGGTTGCAGCTGTTGAAGTAGGAGGTATTGTGGCTGCCGATGCGCACGCCCCAGTCCCGCGTGTCGTCACCGCGCTCGGGATGCTCGACCTTGATCACGTCCGCGCCCAGGTCGGCCAGCGCCATGCCGCACAGCGGGCCGGCCATGACCCTCGACAGGTCCAGCACGCGCACGCCGGCAAGAGGCTGCATGAAAGAAGAGTGGTTCATTCGGTATTTCCGGAAACTTGCGTCGGCGCGGCGCGCTCATTCGCCCAGGCGATGGCCGGCCGCCGCGATGGTGCGCCTGGCGATGTTGAGTTGATGGATCTGGCTCGTGCCTTCGTAGAGGCGGAACAGCCGCACGTCGCGGTAAAAGCGTTCGATGGGATGTCCCTGGATGAAACTCGTGCCGCCCAGCATCTGCACGCAGCGGTCCGCCACGCGCCCGCACATCTCCGAGGCGAAGTACTTGCAGATCGACGCCTGCATGGTCACGTCCTCGCCGGCGTCGCGCTGGCGCGCGGTCTGCAGGATCAGCGCCCGTGCGGCCTGGATCTCGGTCTGGCAGTCGGCGATCAGCGCCTGCACCAGCTGGAAGCCGGCCACCGGCTGGCCGAACTGGCGACGCGTGCATGTCCATGCCACCGCTTCGTCCAGCATGCGAATGGCTGGGCCGGTGCACAGCGCCGCAAGATGGATGCGCTGCTTGTTGAGCACCTTCATCGCGGTCTTGAAGCCCATCCCCTCCACGCCGCCGATGATGCTGTCGGCCGGCACGCGGCAGTCGGCCAGGCGCACCTCGGACACGGGTGATCCCGCCTGTCCCATCTTGCGATAGGCCTCGCCCGTCGACAGGCCGGGCGCTCCGCGCTCGACCAGGAAGGCCGAGATGCCCCGGGCCGAACGGTCCTGCGGGTCGGTGCGCGCCATCACCGTGAACAGCCCCGCGATCGGCGCATTGGTGATGAAGCACTTGGTTCCGTTGAGCACGTAGTGCTCGCCGTCGCGCACGGCGCTCGTCTTCAGCGCGGTCGCATCCGAGCCGGCATCGGGTTCGGTCAGTGCGAACGCGCCGGTCAATGCGCCGCTGGCCAGCAGCGGCAGGTAGCGGGCCTTCTGCCGCGGCGTGCCGTCGGCCACCAGCGCCTCGGAGCCGATGCCGGTGTTCGTTCCCACCCGCGCCCGGAACGCGACGGAGGCCTGCGACAGTTCCATCGCGGCGAGCACCAGTTCTTCGGTCGTCATTCCGGCGCCGCCCCACTCCTGCGGAATGGACCAGCCGAAGAAGCCTCGCCTTGCCATGTCGTCGACGAGGTCGGCAGGCACCTCGTCCAGCTGCTCGACCTGCGCCTCGCGCGGAATCAGTTGCTCGCGCACGTAGCGCCGCAGCGTGCTCAGTGTTTCTTCGAATGCAGCAGGGTCTCGGATCATGTGTTCTCCCGGTTTGAAGGCATCAGTTGGCGGTGTAGCCACCATCGACCGGCAAGATGGTTCCGGTGATGTAGCGCGCCTGGTCCGAAGCCAGGAACACCACCGGCCCGGCAATGTCCTGCGGATCACCCACGCGGCGCAGGTACGTGCGTTGCACCATGCGCTCATGGCGCTGCGCGTCGTCCGCAATGTGAGCTGTCATGGGCGTCATCACCAGGCCGGGCGCGACGGCATTGACGCGCACGCCATGCGGCCCGAAGTCTCGCGCCAGGAACTTGGTCAGCTGGGCCACCGCCCCCTTGGAGGCGCCATAGGCGATGTGGGCCGAGGTCGCCACGAGCGAGGTGATGGATGCCACGTTGACGATGGCGCCCCGCGTCAGGCGCAGGCCCTGGGCGCACGCCACCGACAGGTTGAGCACGCCCTTGACGTTCACCGCCATCACGTGGTCGATGTCCTGCGACAGCGCCTGCGCCTCGAAGGCGGTGCTGCGCCCGGCCACGCCCGCGTTGTTCACCAGCACGCCCACCGGCCCCCAGGCTTCCTGCAGGTCGGCGACCACGGCTTCGCATTGCGCGGCGTCGCGCACGTCCAGCGCATAGGGCCGAACGCGGTCGGCCGCATGGCCCGTGCGCCGCGCCGCCTCTCGCGTGCTGTCGGCGTCGAGGTCGGTCAGTGCCACGCGGCAGCCCGCGTCGAGCAGGCGGCTTGCAATGGCAAAGCCAATTCCCTGGCAGGCACCGCTGACAAGGGCCACGGTGTCATCGAACAACGGACGCATTCAGTGCCCCTGCTTGGGCAGGTCCAGGCGCTGGAGCAGCGGGATCCAGCGCTGCGTCTCGGCCTTCACGTAGTCGGCCAGTGCCTGCGGCGTGCCGCCGCGGGGCTCCATGCCGATCGCCTGGGCCCGTGCGATGAAGCCGGGATCGACCAGCACCTGGTTGACCGTGCGGTTGAGCTTGTCGACGACGTCCTTCGGCGTGGCCGCGGGTGCGGAAAGCGCGTACCACAGCAGCGCCTCGATGTCGTAGCCCTGCTCCTTGAACGTGGGCGCATCGGGCACCTGGGGCAGGCGCTTGACGTCCATCACGCCCAGCACGCGCATCTTGCCGGCCTTGACCTGCTGCAGCGGGCCGGTGATGGAGGTCCCCTGGATGTCGATCTGGCTGCCGAGCATGGCCTGCAGGCCGGGCGAGTCGCCATTGAACGGTATGTGCATCGTGCGGATGCCCGCCATGCTCTCGAAGGCCAGGGGCGCCAGATTGGTCAGGATGGACGCGCCCGGCGAGCCGCGATTGATCTTGTCCGGATGCACCTTGGCATAGGCCACCATCTCCTTGATGTTCTTGTAGGGCAGGTCCGAGCGGCCCACGATGATGGTCGGCTGATAGGCGATCTGCGTGACCGGCGTGAAGCTGGTCACGGGGTCATAGGGCAGCTTGTCGTACATCACGGTGTTGCTGGCCAGAATGCTCAGCGAACTCATCAGCAAGGTCGTGCCGTCGGGTTTGGAGCGGGCCACGTTGTCCGCCGCCACGATGCCGCTGGCGCCGGGCTTGTTCTCCACGATGGTCTGGGTGCCGCGGCTGGTGAGTTCGGAAGCCAGCAGCCGCGCGTACTGGTCGGTGCCGCCACCGGCCGCGAATGGCACGACGATGCGCAGCGGTTGTTGGGCCTGCGCCGTTCCCGCGGCGAGCACGAGCCCGAGCAGAAAGCCGCCGAGGCGCTTTCGGATTTGCATGACGATGTCTCCTGAATGGGGTGCAAAATGCTTTTTCCCAGTTTAGGAGCGCACCCTTTGTGGCATGCATCAAGGCATGAAAAGGTGCTTTGTAGTTTTGGTGAGGAGAAATGCGGTCTTGCAGGTGGAAACGAAGCTCAGGGGTGTCTTGTTCGATCTCGACAACACGCTCGTGCACCGGAGCCGCAGCATTGCCCGCTACGCCGAGCGGTTCAGCGCAGACTTCGCAGAACGGCTGGAGCTAGTACTGCCTGCTCTGACGGCAAGGCTCATCGATGCGGAAGACAACGGCGGCTACCTGCCTCCTGGCAGCCGGTTCCCGACAATAGGAGATGCCGTCGCGCAGTCCCTGGCTGTCAATTTGCGATGGAATTCAGCTGTCGAGACCGAAGAACTGGTGCAGCACTGGCGCACGTTCTTTCCTGCATGCGCGGTCGAGATGGACGGCGCCGAAGCTCTCGTCGATGCGCTTGTCTCGCAAGGTCTGGTCGTGGGCATCGTGTCGAATGGCGCCGAGAGATCGCGCAGGGAAACGGTTGCCCGGCTTTCCTTTCGGCGGCATGTCACCACCGTCCTGAGTTCCGAGCGAGCCGGCGTGAAAAAGCCGGATTCGCGCATATTCACGCAGGCGGCCACCGAACTGGGACTGGCCAACACCCAGAGCGTGTTTGTCGGCGATCACCCCCTCAATGATGTCAAAGGTGCACTCGAGTCCGGCATGAGCGCCATCTGGCTCAGAGGCTTTCATTGCTGGCCGAATAACCTGGCCGCGACCGTCCCCGTGGCGTCTTCTTTGCTGGAGGTGGGAAACCACATCGCACGAATGCACAGGGTACGGTGACCATCAACGGCCCCTCGCCCCCGCATACCAGTTTGCCGATGGCTTCAGCAGGTCGGCGTCATCACGGCACCAAGCGCCTACGAGGACGTTGTTCGAAGCTTTTCTGCTGCTTCGATGGAAGCCCGATAGCCTCGCGGCAGGTTCCGTGGCAGCGCGTGTGGCGTGAACAAGCCAATCCGCTTGTGTTCATTGCTCACCGAAGGCTGGAAAGGGCCCGCAAGTGTGCAGCGGTAGGTGGCAATGAACACATGCCGTCCTGGAACGACTTCAAACAGATAGGTGTCAATGGGAGAGCCCGCGACAACCTGCAGATCCAGTTCTTCCCGAATCTCTCTTACCAGGCAGTCGGTCGATGTTTCGCCAAGTTCGATGCGCCCTCCGGGCAACTCCCACTCTTCTCGCTCGTTGAGAAGCAGCACGACTTCGCCCAGAGGTGCAAACAGAACGCCTTTGACCGATACAGGAAACATCTGAATCCTCGCAAGTTGTTCGCATCATGCCGACACAGCAGTTGTGACCTGAGCGGATGTAGCGCGAAAGACGCCGACCTTCGGTGACTCGTCTAGAGCTTTCGACCGAACCGCTCCAGCCGGGGCATCCAATCGTGCTTGATGTCGGCGGAGACAAGTATGCGAAGCGCCCGGCCGATCAGCAGGTGGCGCGGCACGAGACCGATGTAGCGCGAGTCGGCGCTGTCGTCCCGGTTATCGCCCAGCATCAGGTATTCGCCCTCTGGAACGACAAGGGGCGCGAAGCTGCTGCGCGCCGCAATACCGTGCAGCCACTGCACGCGGCGCTCATTGCCTTGCACCTGTTCGGTCAGGCGCGTCGCGCCGACGGTGCGGCCCGGAGCCACGGTCTCTCGAATTGCTTCCGGAGCGACGTAGCGCGCCGCCTCGCCGTTGATGAAGAGCACCTCGTTGCGCATCTCCACCCTGTCTCCCGGAACGGCCACCAGCCGCTTGATCAGGCGCGTGCCGTCTTGCGGCGATGAGAAGGTCACGACGTCGCCGCGTCGCGGCTCCCCGATGCGGGCCAATACGACGTCGGTGAGTGGCACCTTGACGTTGTAGGCCAGACGATTGACGAACACCACGTCACCTTCGAGCAGATTGGGCCGCATGGAGCCCGAGGGGATGGGGTTCCAATCGGCAACGGCGGTGCGAAAGACGCCGAAGCACAACAAGAACACCAGGAATCCTTTGTTCGCCCCGAGCCAGCGTCTCATGTTTTCTCCGTGAAGGGCAGCGCGATGGCGCTGCGCGCTGGTCGGAGCCATTGGGCATGCCAATAGTTCCTTGTCTGCCCAGGTCGGCGGGCACGGCCATGAGCCCTGCGTTCCGGTGGACTCGGCATCTTCCTGCTCTTGGAGCAGGATATCGATCCGGACACCATGGTAGGCGAAGGAATGACGCATCACTTTGAAACATGCGAAAGCACGCATCGCCAAACAAAATGCTGGTGCTAGACTGCGTCCCCCTGGAAGGTCTTGGCACGCCAAGTGCCCTCCCGGCAGCACCGAACGCCTACCGCATTCCAGTAGGCCGATGCCAGGTTTCTGTACTGTGAGCGCGCTCGACGACCTTCAAAGGAAACGCAATGAACGCAATCAAGGAAGCCCGCGAGATCATTACGTCGAACCCGAACAGCGAAGAGTCCCTGACCTTGGCGCGGCTTGTACTGGCCCTCGAATCCGAGACCGACTTTCCCCTGAGCAATCTCTACGCATTGAACCTCGACTCCTTCGGCCTTGCCATCGAAATCCTGAAGGAGTGGCGGCTTGACCGCTACTACGCGCGGAAAGGAAAGTTGCTGGACGTGTCATACCAGGCGCACGTACTGGCGGCGCACTGACGCATTCGCCCGCAGGCGCCCCTGGAGTCGTCATGGTTCCGACAGGTCAACTTCGCGTGGTGGTGAACGAGGTCGAACCTCACGCATTCTCCTGGACGCTTCTGGAGCACAAGGAAGCAGACATCGTCGACGTGCAGGTCGCACGCTCTTCGGCATGCTTTCCCGAGTTTGATCTTGCGCTGGAAGCAGGCTTTCTCGCGCTGAAAGAGTTGGCGCGCGAACACAGCCATTGACGGCCGCGCAGGCCTGCGGCACGGTGCGTGCCCGGCAGTTTCAGGCACCTCGGCCGGCGTGAGTGAGCCGGGCTTGACCGCGCCCCGGCCGGAACGTGCCCGCGGCCTGCCGGCTGCTTTGCTCCGCGCAATAGTCCAGCGCCTGGCGCAGGGCGGTGTCCACTCTTCGCAATGACAAGCGGTAGCGCGCGGCAACCTCGTCGCGGGTCATCTCGTCGATGCGCAGTGCGACCATGACCGCACGGTGGCGCCCAGGCAGCCGCGCCATCGCGCGCTCGACCGCCGCCAGTTCGGAGCGCGCCGTCGCGATGCGGTCGGGCCCCGGAGCGGGATCGGCATGCTGCGCGAGTTCGCTGTCCGCATCTTCCACGCAATGCCACGGCCGATTGCTGCGCATCCGGTCCATCGCCACATTGCATGCGACGCGATATACGTAGGCTTCCGGGTTTTGCACCGCGGCGACGCTCGTCTCGCCCAGTCGCAGCCAGGCATCGTGCAGGCACTCGCTGGCCAGGTCGGGGCAACGCAGCTGGTGCAGCAAGCGCTGGTGCAGGCGCCGGTAATTCGCGGCGAGCCAGGCCTGCAACGCCAGCTGACGCTGGGCCGGATCCAGCGGCTCGTTCGCCGCCTCTTGCTCGACGGACATGTCCAGGTCGTACAAAACACTCGACGCCATGGCAGATCTACCTCTTTCATCTTGAGCGCGGCTCGAAGCACGGTCCTCCCCCGGCTCCCGCGCTGCACGGAAGCAGGCAGGAACTCGGGCGAGCGGACGGAGAACGAGACGGGCTGGATGCCGGCTCAGCGGCTTTGCCGAAGCTGGCTGCGTTGCTCTGCGGTCAGGCGCGCTAGTTGCTTGGCGTCGAAGTCCTGACCCACACCCAGGATCTGCACCGGGTTGGCGGGGTCGTAGGGAACGCCGCGAGGCGGCTGCAATCCGGAGCGAAGCGACGCTGGCGACCTGTCGGTTTCTTCGGACTCGTTGCCGAACCCGAGTACCCGCACGGTGAACACCGAGGGCAGGTTCTGACGGGCTGCCGCACGGTCGCGCTGCAGCACATCCTGCGCCGCGGCGGCGGCCGAGCTGGCGGCCGCACTGGCATTCGCCAGCGCGCCCACATTCACCACCGCCGTCACCGGCAACCCGGTGGACTTGCCCTGCACCTGGATGTTGTCGGCGTTGACCACATGAAGCGCCGCGACGTTGACGTTGCCGGACACCCGGATGCCCGCCTCGCCCGCGTCGATGGTGCCCAGGGGCGCGATGAGGTCGACGTCGCCGGGTGGCACTTCGGGCAACGGGTTGAGCGTGGCAATGCCCGCGCCGGTGCTCGGCACGTCCGGTGAGATCTTCATGTTGCCGACGTTGTCGTACACCTGCCGCGGCGGCGTGTAGACCACCGTGGTCTTGGAGCCCCGGCCAGCGTTGATGTCGCCCTGCGCAGACCAGGCCAGGATGTCGCCGCCGAAGGTCGTCATCACACGGCTCTGACCCAGCAGGATGCTGCCGAGCGAGAACAACTGCACGTCGCCCTTGCCGCGCGTGATCAAGCCCGCGGTGCTCGGAGGTGCGCTGCCCTCGATGCCATAGGTCTGCGCGCCACGCGGAGTCAGCACCTGGATGTCCCCGCCAATATCGGTATGGATGCCGGAGCCTCCATACATCAGCAGATCGCCGGGCTCGCCGCCCTCCCCGGCCGGGAACATCGTCGCGATCGCATTGCGGCCGCGCAGGTAGCTCCCGATGCGCGGCCCGTCGACTGCGTTGTACTCGCGGCCGCCCGCGCGCAGCTCGGCAAAGAGAATCTGGCGCGCGAAGATGCGCTGCTGCTCCGGCGCCAGCGCGAAGAAGAACTTCTCGGCCTCGCCGGGGCTGCCATCGAAACCGAACCGCGCCTTCAGCCAGACAACGAGTTCGGTGCCGTAAGTCTTCGCGACCTTGCCCGGCTGCTCGGCCAGTGGCGCTCCGGCGGCGGCCTGGTTGGCCGGGTCCAGGTAGCGTCGCAGGAAATCGCCGTAGTCGGGAGGCAGCCGCGAGCCCATGCCGGCCTGCACCACGATGCCGGCGCCTGCGCGCGCATCTGCTGCGACGGCCGGGCCGATGCTGCGCAGCATCGCCCTGTCGTTCTGGATGATGTTGCGCCCCGCAGAGACCTCGAGCACGCCGGGACCGGCGACATCGACGTTGGCATGAAGGATGTCGCGGCCGGCCTGGATGACGGAAACATCGTTGCCGTGGGTGTTGACGATCAGGTTGCCGCTCAGAAGCGCCGACGAGCCCCCATCGCTCGAGAACTCCGGCGTCGTCACCGCCGGATCACCCAACAGGCTGCCGAAGCCGACGATGTCGCGGCCGGCCTTGACCGCCACCGGTCCGGCGGCCACGTAATCGGTCTCGCCCATTCGCAAGCCCCCCTGGTGCACTGCCGTCGTGCCAGTGCGCAGACCCACGATGTCGCCGCTTGCCGCATAGAAGCGCGACGGTGCAAGCGCAGCGCCGGTCTCGGCGAGGTTCCCACTGAGCGTGTTCGCACCGAAGACCAGCAGCGGCAGCCGGCCCACATCGACCTGCGGCGCCTTTGCTCCGGCATTGCCGAGCACGATCTCGCCCTTCGCGGAAAAACCCGCGAACCCGGGCCGCTCCGGGGTGGCCATGCCCCATGCATCCGCACCGGACACACTGATCGGATAGCCGCCGCCATACAGCGACTGGGCCGCGACCAGCTCGATGCGGCGCTCGCCCTGCGGCGCAAGCAGCAGGCCCGCCGCGCTCGACGAGGTCGGCGACGGCAGGATCAGGTTGGCGAGCGACGAACCGTAGAAGATGCTGCCCGTGGCGGCCGTCGCACGGACGGAGCCCGGCAGCAGGTACCAGCCGCCGTTGCTTGCATAGTCCCAGCTGGCAAAGTTCCGATCGACGATCGCCTCGCTGGCGCGCGTGTCGAAGGCCAGTTGGCCGCCTGCGGTCATCAGTTGCAACGCCGTTCTGCCGGTCCACAGGCTGAACCAGCTCACGCCGTTCTGGCCGCCGCCGGAGGCGGACGCGAACGGCGTGCCGTTCGGCAACGGAACGAGGCCCGGATTGCCCGTGCCGCCCAGCACCATGTCTGCGCGGCTGGACAGGCTCGTGCCTGCGTCCCCTGGCATCAGCAGCAGACCTCCGGTCGCGCGCGAGATCGACGCCAGATACGGATTGGAGGCACGTGTGTCCTTCGCGTCCTGACCGCTGGCGTAGAACAGCTCCATCGTCCCGATCCGCCCGGCGGCGACGTCGATGGCACCGCGCAGGTTGGCGATCGCCCCGAACAGCTCGTGCGACTGCGCCACCGTCGCACCGACAGCCGCCAGCCGGCTCTCGGCATGGCCGTTCCAGCCGCCGCCGATGCGCAGGTCCAGGTCGCCACCACCGGTGAGCCTGATGCTGCCATCGTCCAGTACTCGGCCGCTGCTGCCTACCGCAAGCACCAGGCCCTGGCTGCGCGCAGTCGTGCTGGAGGCCGAGTTGCGCACCAGCGCACCCGTGGTGCGCATGTCGACGATACCGGCATCGCCGCCAACACTGATGCGTGCGTCGCCCCCTCCCAGCGTGCCCAGGCCGGTGAAGCCGACGACCGCGGGCCAGTACAGCGCCTGGCCGTTGCCGTCGATTGCTTCGCCGTAGGCATAGGTGCCGAAATTCGTCCACCACGCGGTCGGGACGCCGTTCACGCCCGCCGTATCCCCGGTGCCCTGCCGCCACAGCCAGTTGCCGATGTTGGAGCTGCCTCGCTGAATCTCGCCGCTGGCGCTCCAGGAATCGCCGGTCAGGTTGCCGCCCACGTCCACCGTCAGGTGGCCACCGCGATCGGGGTACCAAGCCTTGTAGAGGCTGCCCGGGCCCGACACCAGACGCTCGTAGTCGCTCGCCTGCGCACCCGCCACGCTGCCCAGCACGGTGCCGCCGTTGATGGCGCCGCGCGGCTGGTTGTACCTGGCATCGAGCGCGGCGCTGCCGAGGCTGGTCGCCGTGCCTGCGGTGTAGACGCCGTAGGCCGACTGCATCGTGAAGTCTCCGCCCGCTGCCAGGCTCAGGTCGCCAGTGCCGGTGCGCACCACACTGAAGCCCTGGGACCTCACGCGCGCCGACGCAGGCGAATTGATCACCGAACCGTTGCCTTGAGACAGCGCCCAGAAGTTGGATGGCATGCCGAAATCGCCCCAGTCGGCCTGGTACAGCCGCGTCAGGTCGGCCTCGGTCATCCCGATCATCTGCTCCGGCCGGCTCACACCCGCGGGAAGGCCGCCTGCCATGGCCACAACGGCATCCACGCCCTGGCGCGTCAGGCCCATGAGAAGGTTGCCCGCCTCGGGTGTCCAGAAATCCATCGGAAGACCGAAATCGGGCCAGCTCGCCTGGTACAGGCGAAGCACCTCGGCCTCGAGCATGCCCACCATCTGCCGCTTGCTGGAGATGCCCGCCGGCAGGCCGCCAGCCGCCTCGACGATGGCATCCACACCGCCGGAGTTCAGTCCCAGGATGACCTGTCCGGGCAACACCTGGGCACCGAAGTGGGTGTCTGCCAGACTCAGGCGGCCGGTGCCCGACGCATTGTGCAGGCGGACGTCGGCGGCATCGAGATCGGCACCCGCCACAAGGCGCATGCTCCACGATTGCGAGCCCTCCGGCAGCATCTGCGCGACAGCCCAGTTGCGGCCCTGGCGGCCGGCCGCATCCACCGGGCGCAAATCGACGTAGGTCTTGCCATCCGACAGCTTGACGTCGGTGCCGCTCGCGATCAACGCGCCCACGGGCAACACCAGACTGCCAGCCTGCGTCATCGCCACCGGCAATGCGGCCCCCTTGGGCCAGATCAGGCGAGCCACCGGCAATTCCACCGGCAGCCGGACACCGGCCAGCAGCCGCGCGCCGGCCGGCAGCGACAGGCCGCCTGCGCCGACCAAGGTGCCGGCCGCCAGCAGCACCGTGCCATCGGCAGCGCGCACATCGGCACCGAGCACCGTGCCGGCCGGCAGCGTCAGTCCGCGGTCCAGCGTCACCGCTGCTGGCAGCAGGGTTCCTGCCGGCAGGGTCACGTCCTTGGCGGAGATGTCGTAGTTGAGCGCCTTGCCCTTCGGATAGACCGTGCCTTCGGCGAGCGTGACGCCGCCGACGGGGACCACCAGATCGACGCCATACGCCTGAACGCCAGGTATCAGCAGCCAGCCATGGTCATCCGGCGTCTCCGGAGGGGGGGCGAAGCCGTCGTTGATGCTGCCGTGGATCGACAGGTCGCCACCGGCGCGCAGCGTCAGGAGACCGACTTCGCCGGAGCCATAGATGCCCGTCCTCGGCGTGTTCGGGTTCAGGCTGGCGTAGCGCTGGCCAGACAGGTCGAGGTCGCCGCGCACGACGATGTCGCCATCGGGCGTCGCGCTGGTGATCTGGACTTCAGGACGCAGGTGGAAGGCTTCACGGTAGGCCGCATTGTTCAACCCGGCCAGCTTGACGCCGAGCAGTTGACCGTTGGCCAGTGCGTTGTCGACGAAGGCCGCGGACTCCGCATGCTTCGCATCCAGATAGGCCTGGTCGACGACCTGGTACGGCCGGCCGCTGGCGGCCGGATCGCTGCCAAGAGGCGCATCGGTATAGACCTGCCGGCCATAGACTGCGATGGACCTTGCGCCCTGCACGTCGATCCTGCCGCGTGCGTCGATGGCCATGTCGCCATGGGTGGCGGCATCGGCGTCGAGCACGCTGCCGGTGTGGCCGATGCGGGCAACGTGCAGCTCCAGCGTGCCGCGCGCGGCTCCGTCGCCGCCGCCCGAGGCGGTGCCGTGGCGCAAATCGATGCGCGCACCATCGCCGATCGTCAGCGTGCCGGTGCCCGAATCCAGCACCACCGCCGCCCGGTTGGGGCTGTCGATGATCTGGCCACGGCTGTCGACGCGAAGCACGGTGCCGTGCGCGTCCAGTGTCGCCCCGCCGGCGATCGTCAGGCCGTTCGCGGCCGACAGGCGAATGCTGCCTACCTGTTCGCCGCTCGCGTCGACACGGCCGCTCACCGTCAGCCGGCCGTTGTCCAGCGATACCGCGAGACTGCGAGCCCTCAATTCGTCGCCGATGTTCAGGTCGCCGCGCTTGAATTGGAAGTTGCGTTCACCGAAGAAGCCGCCTTCGTTCAGTCGCCTGTTGAGCGCGGCGAACTCTTCGCTGAGGCCGCCATCGCCGAGGTCCTGCGCGCGCAGCAGCAGTCCGCCCGCGCGATACGGCAGCAGCGTGCCGCCGGCGTCGTGATGACCCGTCGCACTGCCGAGCAGTCTGCCGCCCAGATCGATGCGTCCAGCACCGGCATCCAGCGCGACCACGCTCAGCGAGCCGGCGTCATTGTTCCGCGCGGAAACGTCGATCGCCGAACCCGCCGCCTGGACAATGTTGCCGCGCGTGCTCTGCAGCAGCACGTCACCGCCCCATGAGTAGCGGCTGATGTCCAGCATGGCGAGCTCGCGGCCCGCCAGATCCAGGCGCGAGTTGTCGCCGAGCACCACGTCGCCGTCGGCCTTGACGACGAGACGGCCGCTGGGCAACGCCACGGTGGTGTCGATGCGCACGGAGGCACCGCTCAGATCCAGCTCGGCGCCGGTCTGCAGATCCTTCGGCGCGGCTGTGGGGCCGGTGCCGGCGGGCGCCAGCACTTGCAGCGCGCCACCTGCCGTGATGCGGTTGATGGAGCCGCCCTGCCCCGTCACCAGCGGAGCACTCAGCGTCAGGTTGCCGCCCTGGTAGGCCGGACCGTCGGCACCCGCCACTTGCGACTGGTACACCGCGAGCGACCCCTGGTGGTTCGCGGTGATGCGATCGACCGCATCCATGCGCACATCGGCGAAGCCAAGAATGGTGCGCCCTGGATCGCCGATGTTGTCGGGCTGCGCCCTCGGGCCATGGCCGAACTCGATCACGTCGGCCTTGATCCGCAGTTGGCCCGCGCCGGTGCCGCGTCCGAACGCGACGGGCGCCACCAGCGGGTCGCCGATACCCACCCAGGTGAGCTTGCCAGTGACGATGGAAGCAACGTCTTGCGCGTTGCCGTAGCCGTACAGGGCCGGTGTCGACAGCACCAGGCTGGCCAGCGATGAATGGCCGGTTGCCGGGTCGATGGTGTTCAGGCTGACGCCGCCGAAGAAGTTGACCGACTCGGCCGCGGTCAGCGCCATGCGTTCCAACGCCGGCGCACCGGACGAGGTGTCGCCGTTGAGCAGCCGGTCCAGCACCTGCTGGTTCAGCGTCAGTCCCGGCGTCAGCGCGCCGCGAGTGCGCGCAGCGCTCAGCGCCTCGCTGCTGCCCGCATTGACGGCCCCCATCGCCAGCACCAGGTTGCGCGCGCCGTAGCGGGCGTCGTCGCCCATCTGGAAGTCGCCGCGCGTGGCCACGGCCAGCGTGCCTTCGCCATAGAGCCGGGCCGGCGCACCATCGCACGGCCCCGTGCAGGTGCCAACGCGGATCGTGCCGCCGCCGATGCCGCCACCGGCCACCGCCGCCGGCGCCAGCATGTCCACCAGTCCGTTCGACACGGCGACCACCGCGATCGCACCGGGCCGGTAGACGTAGCCGGCCGTCGAGTCGAACGCCACCCGTCCGGTGCCGATCGTATTGATGCCGGCGCCCAACTCGACCGTGATGCCGTCAACGTTGGACGCCGCCGCCAGGAAAACCTCGGGGGCCCGCAGCATCGCGCCCTGGCGCAAGGTCACCGAGCCCGCGCGGGATTCGATGTCGATCAGGCTGCTCTGGGTATCGCGGCCGGCCGCCATGTTGCCGCCGATCACGAGGCGCGCGGCGCCGAGCGAGTTCAGGTCCCGCGCATGCAGAGACGCCCCCTGGAATCCTGCGGTGGGTTGCGCGCCATCGGCCAGGATTTCCATCAAGTTCTTGCCGTTGCTGCCGATGGCCCAGATCTCGGCAGTTCCGCCGTAGCCGTCCCCGGCGGGCGCAAAGTCCGCGCTGCCGTTGAAGCGGAAGGACGAGCCGGCGCTGGTGGCCGCCTGCAGGGTCAACGTCTTCGCGTCCGCCGGCAGCATGCCGCGCACGGTGCCGTTCAGCAATGCCCGCTGCTTGACGAAGTCGGCATAGCTGGTCTCGTTGTACTGGGAGTAGTGGCGCAGGACGTCGGCCGAGGTGAGGATCACTTGGCGGGGCATCCGATCGCTCATGCCGGTGTCTGCCACGCCCAGCGTCCCGGAGACGACGAACGAACCATTGCGCATCGCGATCGCACGATCGGATTGCTGGGTGGCGGCACTGCCGTTGAGCTCCACGCGGAACGCCCCCGGCAGCAGCGCATAGCTGGAAGGCAGCAGGGTGTAGGTCCCTGCGGCGAGGCCGGGCACGTCGTTCGCGCCGATCGTGATCTGCTGGCCGGTGCGCGGAGCGAGCGCGCCGCCGGCCCCGGCAGGCGCATAGCCCGACGCATAGCCTGGAACGATCGCGTAGACCGGATTGGTCCCCAGCCCGGGGAGCGTGAAGCCATCCTTGCCCACTTGCATCAGCGGGGTCGTGCGTGCGTCGCTCGAGCCGCCCCGGCCCGAAACGAAGCCCGCGCCGCGCAGGTCTCCGCCTCCGGACAGGTCCAGCACGGCGCCCTGCGCGACATCCGTGTTCTTGCCGGCCATGACGATACCGCCGATAAGGCCTGCGGTGACCGGTGTCACCAGCTGGTCCGCCGCAAGATAGTTCACGCCGTCGGATGTGCCGCCGTAGGGCATGACCAGGCCCGCGGCGCTGGTCGAGGTGATGCTGCCGGGCGTCAGGTGCAACGACTGCGTCTGCACGATCGCGGGGCCCGCGTCGCCCAGCCTGATCTCGCCCAGCGGTGCCCGGACAATGCCGCCTTGCTCGACATGGGCGGAGAACAGTCCCAGTCTTCCGAACACCGAGTGCGGCAGGGCCGGCGCGGCCGCCCGAGGATCGAAGCGCTCGACCACCAGGCGCTGCTCCGGATCGTAGGTATCGGCGTCCGGCATCCGGCCCGCGCGGATCGTTGCGATCACGCCCGTGGCTGGATAGACCTGGCCGGCCCGCAGCAGAATGCTGCCGGTCGAGTTCAGCGTCGTGGCCGAGGCCGTGCCGGCCGTCACCGGTCCGGCAAGGAAGCGCAGGTCGCCTTCGCTGATCAGGTTGAGCTGCCCGAAACCGGCACGCTGCTCCGGTGCGTAGATCGAGGTGCCCACCGCGCGTGCGTTCAGGCCCAGCGACACATCGCCCTTGATGTCCACCTGGCGTCCCTGCATGGTCAGCACGGCATTGGAGGCCAGGGTCGTCACGCCGCCGCGGAAGGAGGGCCGGACGCTACCTTCCGGTACGGTGGCGGGCGTGAGGCCGGACAACAGCACATAAGGTGCGGCGAGCTTCGCCGAGATGGCAGGATCGACGCCCTGCCCGATGCCGATGCCGCCCGCATAGACACGCAACTCGCGCTCGAGCGACAGGTCGACATGGTCGCCGAAGCTGAGCATTCCGTTGCTGTACAGCCCCAGTGACGAGAAGCCGCCGTCGCGAACCTGGTCTGCCGCGAGCGCTGCGTATCCGTATCGCGGGGCCGTCCTGGCAGCCGGCGCCACGACACGGTGCTGGGTCAGCAGAAGATCGCGCACGGCCAGCACGGCATCGTCCGCGCCGGCCGCATAGCTGGGCGCCTCGAGGGCCATCACGAGTCGCCCCCCCGAGACACCTGCGCCGCCGGCGCGGGCACGTGCCGTGCCATCCAGGTAGACGCCGCTGGCCGACGCCAGCTGGATGCTGCCGCCGTCGCTGGCGAGCGTCCTGTTGCCGACGCCCGGCAGATACAGCGATGCCGAGCTGCCCGAGGCATCCAGCAGCGCGCCCTCGCGAACCACGACGAAGGCATCGGACGCGGAGACCTGACCAAGCGGTTCCCGCAGCGTACCACCGACGACGATGCTGCCGCCGTCGGTCAGCATGCCGTAGGGCCGCGCAAGCACATCCGTCGCGACGAAGCGTGCGGCAGACACATCGAGTACGGCATGTTCGCCGATCACGATGGCTCGTGCGTTCGCATGGCCATCGCCCAGCACGCTGGTTTCGTTCGGTTTGTTGGCGTCGGCGAGCGTCTGCGGACCGAGCAGGCTGATCGCGCCGCCCTTGGCCTCGAGCGTGCCCTGCACCGTCATCGATCCGCGGCTGGACAGCGAGATCGATTGGCCAGGATCGACGCGCAGTTGCGCCCCTTCCCCGATGACCAGACTGCCGCCGTCCCCCGGCTTGGCCTGCGCATCGGCAATACCGCCGGCCAACGAGAGACTCGCGCCGCGGCGCTGCGAGGCGGTCGCCTTGGCCGCGTTCTCCTGGTAGAGCGCCGGCAGCCAGGGCTCGAAAGCGGAGGCCGTCGCATCGGCACGCAACACCGGCATCGTGACGTCCAGCGACACGCCACCGGGCACGGCCACGCCCAGCTGGCCGCGGATGCGGTAGTCGGAAAAGCCCGCGGCAAAAAGGTCGGTGGACAACGAGGTCGTGCCGCCGACCCTCACGGACCTTGTCAGAAGCCGGCCCGCCTCCAAGGACGTGCCCGCCGCCAGCGTGAAGTCGGCCGGAGCCCGCTGGCCTGCAGGCGTGGTGACCTTGATGGGCGTGCGCAGCTCCATGCCGTCGGGAAAGACGTTCTTCTCGACGACATAGCCGGCAAAGTAGTCGCGGCCACGGTCGAGAATTCGTACCGTGGTGCCCTTCGGCACCACGATGCTGCCCGGCTGGGTGGAGGAATAGGCGGTCCACGATCGGCCATCGTCCGCCACCACGGAGTTGGCATAGACGGCCGAGGGGATCGGCAGTACCCAGTCGTCGGCGAGCGTGTACCAGACCGACGGAGACAGCGAGCTGCCCGGCAACCGCGTCCCGGCGGCGGCATGGAAAGAGTCCGCCGTGTAGTCCACCGGCAGCACGTCACCCGCCTTGACCTGGTAGTCCTCCTTCAGGATCAGGTCCACCAACGAGGTCTCGCCGGCGGCCAGCACGCCGTCCCTTGCGACTGCCTTGCCGCCGATGACGATGCCACTCGCCGACTCGATGTCCAGCGTGCCGCCACCGTTGACACCATGGCCGCGGATGTTTCCGTCCAGCGTGAGGATTGCCGCGGGATTGCCGCCCCCGGCACTCGCGAGGCCCGAGCCCAGCTGCACCGAGCCGCCCTTGCCCGCGACGATGCTGCCGTCGGCCCGCACCATCGCGCCTGAGGACACGTCGATCCGCGAACCGCCTGCGAGCATCACGCTCTCGGTCGAGCGGAGGCTGACGATGCCACCGTCAATGTGCGCCAGGCTACCGGGATCGCTCCCCTGCAGCCGCAGATCGCCGATGCGGCCGCTGGCATCGAGGACAACGCCTTCATGCACGCGCACACCACCCTCGGTACCTTGCGGCACGTCGATGCGGACGTCCGCCACAGGATTGCCGGTACCTGCCTGAGGCTGCCTGAGCACGTTGCCGACACGGATGGCGCCGCTGTGCGCGACCAGATTGGCGGACAGATCGACGGCCGGAGCCAGCAGCACGATCTCGCCGCCGTCGGCCACCTGCAGCACATCGCGAACCGCGATGTCCTTCCTGGCCGCGATGCGAACCGCCGCGAGATTCGAGGCACTCAGGCCGCGGGCGTCCAGCACCAAAGTGCCCTGCCGTTCGGCTGCCATGGGGTCGGACAGTTGCAGGCCGTCGGCGGCGCCTTGCGTGAGTTCGCCCAGCGCCACACGGTCGATCAGCGGCGTCAAGCCATGGCGCAGCAGCCTGGCCTCCGCGTCGTAGATGGGAAGGTACTGGCCCACGACGAGCTGGCCGTTGCGCGGCGCGGAATTCTGAGGCTGGTTATAGCCGTCGAGTTCTGTCCGTGCCGCCGCTGTCTGTTGCGGCCCCTGGTAAGTGTCACCGGCGATCGAGCCTTCGAGCACGGCGCTGGTCGTGGCCACCACGAGCTTGCCGGCATCGCGGCCGACCGTATAACCGTTCTCCAGCCGGCTTTGCGGTCCGATCAGCGGGTTGTAGTAGTAGCCGGTGGTGTTCTTGCCCCAGCGCGCATGCGCATCCTCGAACCCTCGGTACAAACCGGTGTACATCAGGTCCGCCGGTGCCCTGGACACCTCGTGCAGTTGCCCGTCGCTGCCCTTGAGCCAGCTCTGTCGGATGATGCCGGTGGCCACGTCCAGCGTACCGCCCGACAGGTTGATGCTGGAGCCGGAGCGGGTCACCAGGTCGCCGCCCGCGACCGTGATCGTGCCGCCCTGGGCCATCCATTCACCCACCGTATGCCCGCTCGTTGCCAGGTAGCCGCTGACTTCGAGCAGGCCGCCCTGCGTGTACCAGCGGTCGGTGGCATAGCCACCGGTGCCGGCCGGCACCAGGACGAGCCTGCGCCGGTCCACCCACAGATTCAGGTTGTTGAGGTTGCCGGTATCGCGATTGACCGGCGCATCGCGCTGCTCGTTGCCCTGCGTATTGACCAGGACGTTGTTGCCTTCCATCGCCACCTTCACACCCACTGCGCCGGAAACATCCAGGCGAGCCCCGGATGCGACGAGCGTGCGCCTCGGTGCGGACACCGCGATCTCGCCACCGGTGGCCAGGGTCGTCGACGCATCCTGGAACTCCACCGTGCTGCCGCTGACGATCTCGATGCGCGAGAGGTCGCGTCGATCCGCAATGATGCCGAGGTTGTCGAAGGCGCCTGCGGCATTGTTTCCGGGCGCATTGCCCATGCGCTGCAGCGCCGCATCGCGCTGGCTGTCCAGCGCCGTCCCGCCACCGGCATCCAGCACGATCGCCGTGGTGCCGCCCTGGGCCAGTGCGACCGTGCCGCCCTCGTCGCTCGCACGCGTGGACAGATGGATGGTGCCGCGTCGGGCCGTCGAGGTGGTGGCGATCACCACGCCAGCCTGCGTCACGGAATGGCCGGTCAGGGTGATGTCGCCAGTGGGGGCCATGATCAGGCCGGTGTTGACGACGGTGCTCGAAGCACTGCCTGCCCGGCGCGAAGCGGCGACCTCGCTGCCGGCAGTCGTCGACCCCGGATTGGCATCGGTGCCCACGCCCTTTCGGATCATGAAGCTGTCGCCGGCCGCCAGCACGGTCTGGCCCGACGGCGTATCGATCCGCCCGGCGTTGCGCACTTCGCTTCCGAGCAGGAACACATGCCCTCCGCCCTGTGTGGCAGACACGGGCGCACGGGTGGCAATCTGCGCCCCGGCACTCACTTCGACCTTACCGAGCGCATCGCTGAAGCTCGGCGTCGTGTCGCCGGCGTAGATACCCCGGTTTCGGAACTGGTCGTCCGTGATCGCGGCCGCAGCCGCCACGAGGTTGCGCGTGTCGACCTGACTGGTGCCCGTGAACAGGATGCCGTTGCGGTTGGCGACCAGCACGGTGCCGTCGGCCTTGATCTGCCCCTGGATCCGCGAAGGCCGTGCGCTCGGATCATTCACACGGTTGAGCACGGCCCAGTCGGCCTGCTGCTTGAATTCGACCGTGGTGTTGCGCCCGACATTAAAGGTCTCCCAGTTCAGGATCGCCTTGTCGTTGGTCTGCTGGATCGCCACGTTGGTGCGGCCATCGGCCTGCCGCGATTGCACCGGCGCGTTGGCGTTGTGCCAGCCGGCGGTGAGGCTGTCGGTGTCGATCTTCAGGCCACCCTCGGCCAGGCCATCGGGCACCGAGGGGTCGCCCTGCGCCGCCAACCGCGCGGCGGCTTGCGAGGCCTGCTGCGCCGCGATCGATTGCGCGACGAGGTTGAGGTTTTCGAGCGAGCGGCGCAACTGCGCACTGGCTTGCTGCTGCTGCGCCTGGGGGCCGACGAGGGACGAAGCCGGCATTCCATTGGGCAGGCGGCCGGTTTGCACGGCCATGTTCTGGGCAGCCCCCTTGTCCGCGAACCAGCCCGGGCTGAACGCGCGCTGGGCCTGGGCATGGCCGATCACGCCGCCCGCGGCCAGTGTCAATGCGATGGCCCGGGCCGCCGGTGCCAGCCTGAATACCCTGTCCTCCGTGCGTGTGGTTTGACGGTCTCTGACGCTGCGCCCGCGTGTGCTCATTTGAAGTTCTCGCCCGATCGTTGAGTCGATGTCATCGGACCGGCCTTGTGCCGGTCAGTCCTGTTTCACGAAGGACCCATGCATCGCCGGCGACTCGCGCTGACGACACTTCGGCCCCTGCACAGGAGTGACGAATGGCGCCGTTCGAATACCGCAAACTTTTTTTGCGCTTCTTCTTTCCCGAGCGCGCGACGAAGCGTGCGTTCAGCTCAGGACGAGCAGGCCGCCGGGCAGCGAGCGCGCCCGGAGCTCGAAAGCTTCCTGCAATTGCCACAGCGCCAGGTCCAGGGACGCGATGGCAAAGCGTCCGCTCACGGGCTTGTCGCGCGCGGCATCCTTCAGCAGCACCACCCGGCCGGACCGGTAGCGATTGATTTCCTCCAGTGCATCGGCCAGCCGGGTCTGCTTGAACACCAACATGCCTCGCCGCCAGGCGGATGCAACGTCAGGATCGATGCCAGCGATTCCACTGACGGAGGTCGCGTGATACACGGTCTGCTGCCGTGCCTGCAGCTGGCGCACGCCCGCCGGATGCTCGAGCCGCACGGCTCCTTCGAGACAGGTGACGAGCACCTTGCCGTCCCAGCGGCGCACCTCGAACGACCCTGCCTGGGCCGTGCTTCGGCCGACGCCTGCCAGCACGGTAAATGCGCTTCGAACGCCTCGCAGGTCAACCGCGGCTTCGCCAGCGATGAGATCCAGGCCAACCATCTTGCCGCCCACGAGTTCGCGGCGCACGCTGGTGCGAGTGTTCAGCGTGACATCGACATCGCCGGACGCAACGACCGTGCGCTGCTCGCCGACGGCCGTGCGATCGTCGGCGCCCCACTCGTCGGGGCCGCGCCAGAACCCCGTTGGCGCCACGGCCACCCCGGCGACCGCGGCAGCACTCACGGCCGCACCCAGGAAGGCCCGGCGACGAAGCGGCGGCGTGACGGCTCTTGGCCTGGTCGCATTCACGGTCGCGGCATCGGGCTTGAGGCGCAGCAGTTCGCGCGCCGGCGCTTCGATCGCGTCCCAGCGGCGCTTGACGTCGTTGTACGCTGCGCGATGCGAGGGGCTGGCCCCGATCCAGCGCCGGAAGTGCTGCGCGTCGAGTTCACGGGCGTCGCCGGACGTGAGCAGGCGCAGCCACCGCCATGCTTGAGCTTCCAGATCGTCGGAGTGACGGACTTGGCTTTCCATGTGCGCAGGAGGCTTCATCGTGTCACCGCCGACAGGCCCGCCGCGCTGCGATGCAGCGGGCCTGTGCCCTTTGCAGTGCGCGTGCGTTTGAGGAAGTCATGTTGGATGACGAATGGCGGCACAAAAACCCGCATCATTTTTTTTCCGCGGCCAGGTAGGCGTCCACGCGTTCATGGACGCGTTTGAGTTCGTATTCGACCGTGCGCAACGAAACACCCAACCGCTGGGCCGCCTCGTTCTGCGTCAAGCCCTCGGCATGCACGAGCAGCGCAACGGCGCGGCGACGCTCGGGCATGCGGTCGAGAAGGGTGAGCACCGCGTCCAGATCCGAACGGATCTCCGCGGTCCGTGCCGGCCCGGGGGCGGGATCCTCGATCTCTTCGAGCAGTTCCTCGACCTCGTCACCCGACAGCAGGCGGCTCTGCCGCCGCTGCACGTCCACGGCGATGTTGACCGCCATGCGCGACAGGTAGGCACCAGGGTTCTGGACTGTCCCGTGGTCCTCGTTGCCCTTCAGCCGCAGCCAGGTGTCGTGCAGCGCGTCGCCCGCGTCGTCCGCATTGCCGAGCTTGCGGGTCAGCCGCTGCTTGAGCGACGCGTAGTGCCTGCCCAGGTAGTTCAGCAGGACGAGTTGCGTGTCCTCGGACATGGCTACCCGCTTCCCCGCGCCGCACCGCACTGCGGCGCCGTGCCCGCGTCATCGCGCTGGATCGTCAAGGTGAGCGGCTGGCGCACGATGGCCGGCGGCGGGGGGCGATCGATGCGGATGCCGTCAAGGGTGCGCAGCAATGCGGCATCGCGCCTGGCATCGCCGCTGGTGCCGATCAGGTGCGCACCGCCCACGCGGCCGTTCGCATCCAGATGGAAGCGCAGCAGAGAGCTGTAAGCGCCGGGCCGGGTCTGTGCGTTCGCGCAAAGTGCCTGCCAGACGCGCGACTGCAGCAAACCGGGATAGCCCTCGTCGCTGAAAAGTTCGGCTCTGCCGCCGCGGCGCGTGCCCGCGGCCTCGTCGATCTCCTTCAGCACGAAGGTCTGCCCCAGTTCGGAACTGCGCTTGTCGACGCGCAGCCCGGTGTCCTGAAGGAGCAGTTGCAGCGCGGCCTGCGCCGACAGGCGCCCACGCACGGCGGTGGAAGTGCGGGCAGCCGCGATGTCGCTGGGAAACAGTGCGGGCTGGCCGGAAATCTCCGCGTACCGGTTCAGCGCCGCAATCAAGGGTTGCGCGGGGATGTCGAAATCGAACAGCGTCGCGGCAGCGTCAGGGCCCTGAGAAGCACGAGAAGAGTGAGTGGTCTGCAATGAAGCAGGAAGCGTGTCGCCGATCGCCGCTGCCGAGCCGCCCAGCCCCAAGAAAAACCAGAATGCCACCTCGCGGCATCTCAACCCGGCAGCGCGCGCAAGCACCCTGCGCCGCCCCTGCACCGCGCGTCGCTGCGGGCATCAGCAGGCCCGCAGCGGCCTTGCGAAGAGCTTGATGCGAGAGCGAATCTGGTGAGCAAGGCGCGGTTCCAATATGTAAATCTCAATGTTTACATCTGAATGCGACAGGCCGGTTACACCCGCGTGCCGCCAATCCTGATCGCCGAGCCCAAGGCGTTCATCGGCTTGGCGAGTTCGGAACGGCGCCAGTGCGCACGGGCGCGTCGGCGTACTTACTTGTTTTCGGGTATGGGCACTCGCTGCGATGGCCCATAGGATCGCGCGACTCTCTGGCGACGTCGCCCACGGCGACCATCGCACCCCGCTCCGTCTTGCGCGCGGCCGCTGGCGCCATCTCCCCTCCTGGAAAGGTCTATTCATCCGATCGTCGATCCGCCTCGACTGGCTCGGGCGTCTCCAACTCCTGGTGCTGTTGGGGTTTGCCGCGCTCGCCGGCTGTTCCGGGGGTGGAGGCGGCGGAGGGGGGGCCGAGCTGGCGATACCGCTGCTGCGCTCCGTGGAAGTCAGCCCGGCCAATCCCTTCGTCGCTGCCGGCACGTCCGCGCAACTCAAGGCGACGGCGATCTACACGGACAACAGCAACCGCGACGTCACGGCCGAGGCCGCGTGGACATCCGGCAGCCCGGCCGTCGCCACAGTGGGCGCGCGCAATGGCAAGGCCGTCGGCGTCGCACCCGGCACCAGCGCGATGACCGCGACGTTCGGCGGCCAGGCCGGCCATGCGACGCTGACGGTGACGTCCGCCACAGTCGCCCGCCTCGAAGTGACGCCCGCGACCGCCAGCGTGGCCACTGGCACGCAGGTCCAGTTCGCCGCGACCGGCGTCTTCACCGACAACTCGACGCAGGACCTCACGGCGGACGTGGATTGGACGACATCGGCGAGCAGCATCGCAACCATCGGTGCCGCAGGGCGCGCCTCCGGACTGGCACAAGGGGAAACGACGATCACCGCCACCTGCAGGGCATCGACCTGCGGCGCCGCGAGCGGCTCGGCCATCCTGAGTGTGACCGCCGCCGCGCTCCAGTCCATTGCCGTGACGCCGTCCGCGCCGAGCCTGGCGCTCGGAACGTCGACGACGCTGGTCGCGACCGGGACCTACTCGGACAACAGCGTGCACGACCTGAGCGATCAGGTCACCTGGCAGTCCGGCACGGCGTCGGTCGCCACGGTCAGCAACGCGGCCGGCACCCATGGCGCCGTGCAGACGCTGGCGGTGGGCAGCACCGCGATCACGGCGTCGCTGCGCGGTGTCATGTCGCCATCCATCAACCTGACGGTGACGCCGGCGACGCTGGCCTCCATCACCGTGACCCCGGTCAACCCGAGCGTGGCCGCCGGGCTGACGCAAGGCTTCGCGGCCGTCGGCACCTTCACCGATCAAAGTACGCAGGACCTGACCGACCAGGTGACCTGGGCATCGGGCAACACCGCCGTCGCGACCATCAGCAACGCCGGCGGCTCGCACGGCCAGGCATCGGCCACGGCCATCGGCACGAGCAGTATCACGGCCGCCATGGGGCTGGTGACGTCCTTGCCGGCCACCTTGACCGTGACGCCGGCCACGCTGGTGTCCATGACAGTCACGCCGTCCACGGCCAGTGTCGCGAGTGGCGCCACGCAGAGCTTCACGGCATCGGGCATCTACACCGACGGCTCCATCCAAGACCTGACGGCCACCGCGACGTGGGCGTCGAGCGTGACCACGATTGCCACCGTCAGCAATGCCGCGGGGAGCAAGGGCCTGGCGACCGGAGGCATGGGCGGAAGCGCAACGATCACGGCCCAGGTCGGCAGCGTCAGCGCATCGGGCACCTTGACCGTCCAACCCACGACGTTCTCCACCGTGGGTGCATACACCTGGACCGTGCTTGCTGGCGTGACGGCCGTGCAGATCGTAGCCACCGGCGGCGGTGGTGGCGGCGGTGTCGCAGGCAATCTGTCGAGCGGAGGCAACGGCGGACGTGTGACCGCCACACTGACGGTCACACCGGGCGATGTTCTGGACCTCTTCGTGGGTGGCGGCGGAGGCCAAAACCTGGCTGGAGGTGGCGGCGGAGCGACCACCGTCAACGCGGGAGCCTCCAATCAGATCATCGCGGGCGGCGGTGGCGGTGCCGGCTTCAGCATTGACGCGGTGGCGAATGGTGGCGACGGCGGGGGCAACGGTACCGATGCGGGTGCGGGCGGTACCACGGCGACCGGCGGTCGAGGTGGTAGCGGTGGCGTTGGCGGTGCAGGCGGGCCGCCATCTCCCAATCCCGGCATGGCTGGTGGAAGCGGAAACGGTGGCATCGGCGGTGTTAGCGGACTGGGCGCAGCTGGAGGTCTGAGTGTTCTGGGAGCAGGCATTGGCGGCAGCGTTCCCGGCGGGGCCAGTGGTGGCGGCGGCGGCGGTGGCGGTAGCGGTGGCGGTGGCTATGGTGGCGGTGGCAGCGGTACCTGGGGTGGCATCAACGACGGCGGAGGAGGCGGCGGGGGTAGCACCGGCCCTGCGGGTGCCGTATTCACCGTCGGCGCCAATGGCGGCGTCTCGCGATCGAACGGCGGCGATGGATCGATCTCGATCAGCATCGCGCCGTAGCGCTATGGAGCTGGAGCGGCGGAAGGGCCGAATGTGGAAGTCGGCCAGTCCAGCGCGCGACCGGTATCGTGATCGAGGCGCCGGGTCGGTGCCCCGGATGAATGCGATTCAAACGGGCGCGAGAATCCACTCCCTGTGATGTGTGCGACAGTTCGCGGGTCCATGCCGCAGGACGCACGCCGGGAGGGGCAGATGAAGAGAAATCAGACTACTTTGGGATATGCACTGTCCGGACACGACGATGACTCGTACATGCTGGGCAGCGAGACGTACAAGCCCGATCCCCGGAGCAGCGAATGGCATTTCGGAGCCGCGGGTCAGCCGCATCCAGCCACTTGCCCATCGTGCGGCGGCAAGGTTGATCCCGACTACATCCATCCCGAGTACCGTGTGAGGAAGCGCCGCAGAGACATCACCGCGACTTACGACGGCTATCTCCTGGTTTCCGCGCGCCTTCGCAGGCAGCTGCAATACGGTGGCGCGGTGGAAGAAGACTTTGTTGCACTGCCGGCGGACCCGGACTACTTCTGGCTGCGTCCGCGAATGACGCTGGAATACGCGGCGGCTGAACGTGCGAGACCCTGCCCATCGTGCGAACGGTTTGCCGATGAAGTCCTCCCCATCCCGCTGTTCCTGGGAAAACTTGCCGAGCCCATCGCGCAAGGGGTATATCGCTCCTGCCTCGAATTTGGCTCGGCACCCCTGAAAGCTTTTCAAGTCGTCGTCGGGGTGCGTACCGCACTGGCGATGCGGGCGGACTCTCTCACTGGCATCGAGCTGGAGCCTCTTCGCCAGTAACTGACGAACGTTCGGGATCGAATCGCCACGACGACCGAGCCCTGGATGACTTCCCGCTCAACGTGAAATCACCGTTGCCCTTGAGCGGTACTGCTCTATCCATCTCACGGATTGCGCGATGCCGCCGAATGGAAAGAAATGCAGGCTCACCTTTCCATGCGCTTGCGTCAGCCCTGCGGCCAGGCGATCGACAAAAAGATCCGGACCCGCCGTGCCGAGCAGCTTGCCGATGGAGACGCCGTACTTGGACCACATCGACGCGCATGCGCTGACGCCGCACAAGGCGGCATAACGTGCAAGTACCGCGATGCCCGCTGGGCCCGGAACACCCACGCGCACGGGATGTTCAATGCCACGCTCGCGCAGTGCCTTCAGCCACGCCAATACGATGTCCGCATCGAAGCCAAACTGCGTGACGATCCAGGGCGCCATGCCGCGCTGCTCGATGCTGCGGCACTTGCGCGCGAGCACATCCCACCGATCGGATGCACTCATGATCGGATGGCCTTCTGGATGGCCCCCCACGCCGACCACCTTGATGCCTGCACGCTCGAAAACGCCTGTTTCGATCAGCGACGAACTGTCGGCAAACGGCCCCGTCGGCGTGGACGGATCTCCAGCGATCACGAAGCAGCGCTCGACGCCGGCTTCAGCGACCGCGCGCTGGATGAATGAATCAAGCTCCGCCAGCGAGGCGACGCGCCGTGCAGAGAGGTGCGGCATGGGCTCGAAGCCGAGCCCGCGCACGGCCCGCGCTGCGGCCAGTCGCGCGTCGTTGTTCTGGCCCGCCAGATAGGGAATGGAAATTGTTGAAGCACGCAGTATCCGGGGGGCCGCGGCGGTCAGGGCGGGAATGTCCTTTGCGCTGACTTCCAGTGAATAAGCGTCGGTGATGTCGCCGACGATCCGGGACATGTCGGGAGGAATCAAGGGTCTTGCCGTGCTTGGCGAATACTGGAGGGAGCGTCCGTGGACTCACCCGGCAATGCACATCCATCCGTTGCCGGCTCCTCGTCGCCATAGAACTTCACGCCCAACTGGATGCGCTCACGGCCGCCTTCCACCCGGTGCCGGTTCGTGTCGCGCAGCGAATAGACACAGCCGCAATACTCCTGCTGGTAGAAGTTCTCGCGCTTGCTGATCTCGATCATGCGCGCGGAGCCACCGCAGGCTGGCGGGCCAGCTCGATGAAGGCACGCACGTAGTCGATGGCGGTATCCGCCTCGCGTGCCCCCAGGAAAATCTGCTTGGCGATGCCGCGCGCGCCCAGCCGCACCGGTACCACGTCCATCCTGGCCGCGTACTCCTCGACCAGCCAACGCGGCAGGGCCGCTACGCCTCGGCCGCTGGCCACCATCTGCAGCATGATGTCGGTGGTCTCGATGGCTTTGTGGCGCTTGGGCGTGACACCGGCCGGCAGCAGGAACTGGTTGTAGATGTCCAGGCGCTCGATGTCCACGGGGTAGCTGATGAGCACTTCCTGGGTCAGCTGCCGGGGTTTCACGTAAGCCGCCGAAGCCAGGGCATGGTCCTTGGCCACGACCAGCACCTGCTCGTAGTCGAACACGGGCTCGAACTTCAGCCCCGGCTTGTGGAGCGGGTCGGGCGTGACCAGCAGGTCGATCTCGTAGCCGAAGAGCGCGCCGATCCCGCCGAACTGGAATTTCTGCTTGACGTCCACGTCCACGTCGGGCCATGCCGCCAGGTAGGGCGACACGATCTTGAGCAGCCATTGGTAGCACGGGTGGCATTCCATGCCGATGCGCAGTGCGCCGCGCTCGCCCTGCGCGAACTGGCCCAGACGCTCTTCCGCCAGGTTCAGCTGCGGAAGCACGCGGTTCGCCACCGCCAGCAGGTACTGGCCGGCCTGCGTCAGGCGCAGGCTTCGACCTTCGCGCAGCCAGATGTCGGTGCCCAGCTGCTGCTCCAGTTTCTTCATGCTGTGGCTCAGGGCCGACTGGGTGAGGTTCAGCACGCCCGCAGCAGCTGTCAGCGACCCTTGCTTTTCGACCTGTTGAACGATGCTGAGATGGAGGCGTTCAAGCATTCACATGACTCCCGCTCATGGATTGTTGAAATAAAACCATTTTACGTCATCGATCGCCGTCGGTAGCATTCGACACGCCGAGCCATCCAGATGAAAGAAAAAATGACACGTCCACTCCGTCTAGTCGCTGTGTCCGGCGGGCTGCAACGCCCCTCCAAGTCTGCCGCGCTGGCAGAGCATCTGCTGGATCTGATCGCCGACGAAATGCCGTGCGAACAGCGCCTGGTCGAACTCGGCCCACTCGCACCGCAGCTGGCCGGTGCGGTCTGGCGTTCTCAACTGCCCGAAACGGTGGAACGGGAACTGGCAGCGATCGAACAGGCCGACGTTCTGGTGGTGGCAACACCGGTCTACCGAGGCTCCTACACGGGGCTGTTCAAGCACTTCTTCGACTTCATCCACCAGGACGCCTTGATCGACAAGCCCGTCCTGTTGGCTGCCACCGGCGGCAGCGAACGCCATGCGCTGGTGATCGATCACCAGTTGAGGCCTTTGTTCAGCTTCTTCCAGGCGCGCACATTGCCGCTCGGTGTCTACGCGACCGACAAGGATTTCGCCGACTACCGCCTGCAGGACGAGGCCCTGATCCAGCGAGCCAGCCTCGCGGTCCAGCGGGCATTGCCGCTGATCGAGTTGCCGCGCCGCACCAGGCTCGCTCCGGTCGAGGAAGCGGCCGTGGCCTGAAGCCAGGAACCTTCTTTATCTTCAAAAATAGCTCACCAGATCGCGATGAACAAAGAACCCGCCTTTAGCCTCAAGCGCATTGTTTTCGATGAAAACTACCACCCATCGGACAGCACGCGCATCACGACCAACTTCGCCAACCTAGCCCGGGGAACCAGCAGGCAACAGAACCTGCGCAACACGCTGAGGATGATCGACAACCGCTTCAACGACCTGGCGCATTGGGACAATCCGACCGGAGATCGCTACTGCGTCGAGCTGGAGATCATCTCCGTCGAGATGAGCATCGACGCCCGGAACAGCAAGGATGCATTTCCGCTGATCGAGATACTGAAAACCAGCATTCTCGACAATAAGGCGAACAAGCGCATCGAAGGCATCGTGGGGAACAACTTCTCCTCCTATGTGCGCGACTACGACTTCAGCGTTCTGCTTCCTGGGTACAACGCCGGTCGCGCGGAGTTCAGCACGCCCGACGATTTCGGCGACTTGCATGGGAAGCTATTCAAGCAATTTGCCAACTCGAGCACGTACAAGGAACACTTCAGCAAGCCGCCCGTCATTTCCATCAGTGCCTCGACCAGCAAGACCTACCAGCGGACAGGAAACCAGCACCCCGTGCTGGGTGTCGAATACCAGCAGAACGAACTGTCCTCGACCGACCAGTACTTCGCCAAGATGGGGATGCAGGTTCGCTTCTTCATGCCTCCGAATGGCGTTGCACCATTGGCTTTCTACTTTCATGGCGACCTGCTGGCCGACTACACGAATCTCGAGCTGATCGGCACCATCAGCACGATGGAGACCTTTCAGAAGATCTACCGCCCCGAGATCTACAACGCCAATTCCGCGGCGGGGAAACTCTATCGGCCGAGCCTGAAGAACCAGGACTACTCGTCGACGCAGATCGTCTATGACCGGGAAGAACGCAGTCAGCTGGCCATCAAGCAGGGAAAGTTCGCGGAGGAGCACTTCATCAAGCCGTACAAGAACGTCCTGGACCAATGGGCCGTCGATTTCGCGCTCTGACCGTGCCCACACAGCACACCCACCACCCCATCTTTGCTCTATAGGAATTCTCCGATGTTCGAAACCTCCATCGCCGGCAGCCTGCCGAAGCCAGCCTGGCTGGCGGAAACCAACAAACTCTGGCCCCAGTGGAGGGCCGAGGGCGATGCGCTTCTCCAGGCCAAGGCCGACGCGACCCTGCTGTGGATCAAGGCCCAGGAAGACGCGGGCCTGGACATCGTGTGCGACGGCGAGCAATCGCGACAGCACTTCGTGCACGGCTTCCTCGAGCAGGTCGAGGGCATCGACTTCGAGCACAAGGTGAAGATGGGCATCCGCGACAACCGCTATGACGCGATGGTGCCGCAGGTGGTGTCGGCCCTGCGCCTGAAAGGCCGCGTGCATGCCTTCGAAGCACAGCTGGCGCGGGCGCACACGAAGAAGAAGCTGAAGTTCACTCTGCCTGGCCCGATGACCATCGTCGACACCGTGGCGGACCGCTTCTACGGCGACAAGGTCAAGATGGCCTTCGCCTTCGCCGAGTTGCTCAACCAGGAGGCCCTGGCGCTTCAGGCCGATGGCGTGGACATCATCCAGTTCGACGAGCCTGCCTTCAATGTCTACATGAAGGATGCCGCCGACTGGGGCGTGCAGGCGCTCGAGCGCGCGGCGCAGGGCTTGACCTGCACGACGGCGGTGCACATCTGCTACGGCTACGGCATCAAGGCCAACACGGACTGGAAGAGCACGCTGGGCGACGAATGGCGCCAGTACGAGACGGTGTTCCCCGCGCTCGCCCGCAGCCGCATCGATCAGGTGAGCCTGGAATGCATCCACTCCCATGTGCCGCCCGACCTGATGAAGCTGCTGGCCGGCAAGGACGTGATGGTCGGCGTGATCGATGTGGCCAGCGACGTGGTGGAAACGCCCGAGGAAGTGGCGGACACCATCGGCCGGGCGCTGGAGTTCGTACCAAAGGAGCGGCTGTTCCCGTGCACGAATTGCGGTCTCGCGCCGATGGCGCGGGACGTGGCGTGGCGCAAGCTGGAAGCGCTGGCACAAGGCACGAGGCTGGCCAAGGAGCGGCTCGCCGCGGCGTGACGTCCATCCGGTCGGCGCGACCGGCCGACCTGATCGCGCCGTCGGTGGCGCGATACATCTTCATCGGATGGCGGTGTTCCAGCACCGACTTCGCGACTCACTTCTCCGGCTGCAGGATATGCAATTCGATCAGCCTGGACAGCGCAGCGCCATCCCCCGCTTCCAGCGCATCGATCATCTCGAAGTGCTCCCTGGCCGACGTCTCGATGCGTGCCTGGGTCCACCACTGCACGACAGGCGTCGAGGGAATGTTGCCCCGGACCTCCAGTGCCAGGCGCGCGAGTTCCTGGTTCGGGCACAACTGGGTCAGGCGGACGTGGAAGTCGCGGTTCGCGGTGAATTTCTGCGCGGCATCACCGTCGCGAATGCAGCTTTCGAAACGCGTCGCGAGCGCCCGCAGGTCCGCGATGTCTGCCTTCGTGGCCGAGGCCAGGATGCCCGGCACCGTAGCGGTCTCCAGCACGACGCGCACGGCCATCAGCTCGCGGCGGCGCCTTTCATCCATCACGGCAACGTAGTAGCCCCGATCCGGAATGCGCTGCAGGACCCCCTTGACGGCCAGCCGCTCCAGCGCGCGGCGCGCGGCCGCCCGCGTGCAGCCATAGCGGACCTCGAGATCCACGAGCTTGAGCCATGTGCCATTGGTCAGCCGTCCCGCAGCGACATCGGCGCTGATTTCTTCGGCCACAGCGTCGACGCCCTTGGCAACTCCTTTGGTTGCGACCTTCTCGATATTGACCTCGGCGTGTGCACTCATGGCCGCGATTTTGCCCTGCATCGACCGCTCGAAAACCTAGCCATGGCAGCTGCGGGGCCAGCGGGCATTGCGGTTGCGTGCGCCAAAAGAAGGGCCTAGAATTATTTGATCAAATTTTGGATTCTATTTTGGATCAATCGAAGACACCCTTGGTGCCCCCTCTCGCGGGCCGCTACGACGTCGGGGCAACGACGGTGTATGCCGCCCGCCGCGACCCGCGCTTCAGCTACTGCCTGTATGTGCCGGACGCGCTGGGACGAGGGCAGACGCCTGGCGACATCGTTGCCGTGGTTCACGGCAGCCCGCGCACTTTCATGGACTTTCGCGACCGCTTCGGCGACTTCGCCGAACGGCACAACGTGGTAATCGTGAGTCCGCTTTTCCCGGTCGGCCTGGACGACGATGCGAAAGGCGACGACTACAAGTACCTGTCCAGGGGCGGCATCCGCTACGACCATGTGCTGCTCGACATCGTGGCCGAGGTGCGCCAGCGCTTCTCGCTGCACGCGCCGAGGTTCGGCCTGTTCGGCTTTTCGGGCGGCGCGCAGTTCGTCAATCGCTTCCTGCTGCTGCAGCCCGACTCGCTGTGGGCCGCCTCGCTCGGCGCCCCGGGCTCTGTCACCGTCGTCGACGACAGCCGTGACTGGTGGGTCGGCACCCGCGACATCGAGGCCTGCTTCGGCGCGCCGCTGGACCGCGAGGCGCTGCGCCGCGTCCCGGTCCAGTTGCTGGTGGGCTCCGACGACCTCGAGACGGACGAGATCACCCATCGCGAAGGCGGCCGGTTCTGGATGACCGATGCCAACTCGGCCGGCCGGTCCCGCCCGCAGCGGCTGGAGACGCTGCACCGGTCGCTGGCGCTCGCGGGCGTGTCGGTCACGCACCAGGTCATGCAGGGCGCCGGCCACGACGCGGCGCCGGCGATCGAACACGCCAAGCCCTTCCTCGCGGCGCAGTTGCTCGAGCACCGCCGGTCCGCCCAGGTCACGCTTTCCCTTTGACCGTTCCCTGACTTCCAGCCCGTTCGGACCCAAGATGAAACACCTCCATGGCGCAACGCTGATCGCGGTTCTGCTCACCGGCGCGACGGCCACGGCCGCCTTCGCCGCCACGCGCATCGTGGTTGCACTGCCCGCCGACATCCGCAGCAGCATGCCCGGCACGAACCGCGACGACAACACCGACAGCGTCATCCTGAATGTCGTGGAAGGCCTGGTCGGCTATGGCGAGGGCGGCGACGTCAAGCCGCTGCTGGCCAGATCCGTCGAGACCTCGGCGGACGGACTGACCTACACCTTCAGGCTGCGCAGCGATGTGCGCTTCCACAATGGCGACAAGCTGAGTTCGGCCGACGTGCTGTGGAGCTGGAACCGCTACATGGACCCGAAGACCGAGTGGCGCTGCCTGGCGGAATTCGACGGACGCAACGACCTCAAGGTGCTCAAGGTGGAGGCCCCCGATGCGTCCACCGTCGTGATGCGCATCAACCGCCGCAGCGCGCTCTTCCTCGACACGCTGGCGCGCACCGATTGCGGCATGACCGGCATCCTCAGCAAGGCCTCGGTCAAGGCCGACGGCACGTGGGACCGCCCGATCGGCACCGGCCCGTTCGAGTTCTCCGACTGGAAGCGCGGACGCGGCATCACGCTGTCGCGCTTCGCCGGCTACAAGTCGCCCGAAGGCAGCAAGCCCGACGGCTACGTCGGCCTGAAGACGCCCGGCGTGGACGTGGTGCAGCTGCAGGTCATTCCCGACCCCGCCACGGTCAAGCTCGGCATGGCCTCGAAGTCCGTCGACATCGCGCAGTTGCTCTCGTCCGATGTGGTGGAGGTGAAGAACGACCCGGCGCTCGTCACCAGCGCGGAATCCGACTCGTCGAAGCATGCGCTGCTGTTCCAGACCCGCGACCCGTTGATGGCGGATGCGAAGTTCCGCCGCGCAGTCGCGGCCGCGCTCGACTACAAGCAGCTCGTCGACGTGGCCAGCGACGGCCTGTCCAAGCCCAACAACTCGGCGGTGTTCGAACGCTCCGTCTACGCCGATGCGACGCAGCGAAAGGGCTTCAAGACCGACCTCACCCAGGCCAAGGCCCTGCTGAAGGAAAGCAGCTATCGCGGCCAGACCATCAAGCTGATCGCCAACAAGCGCTCGCCCATGCCGAGCTTCCAGGTCGCACTGGTCACGCAGGCGATGCTGCAGGCGATCGGCATCAAGGTCGAGATCGAGGTGCTCGAATGGGCCACGCAGCTGGACCGCTACAACGCGGGCAACTACCAGATGATGTCGTTCTCGTACTCCGGCCGCCTCGACCCCGCGCTCAGCTATGAGCAGTTCACCGGCGACAAGGCCAGGCAGGCTCGCAAGGTCTGGGACAACCCCGAGGCCATCGCGCTGATCGAGACCGCCCGCACGGTGAGCGACAAGGCCGAGCGCCAGAAGATATTCGACCGGCTGCACGAGATGGCACTCGCCGATGTTCCGCTGATCAACCTCTACAACGGGCTGACGGTGTGGAGCCGCGGCAAGCGCGTTGGCGGTTTCAGCCCGTGGGAAGGCAAGCTGCGCCTGTGGACCGCGCGCGTCGGCGCCTGAGAGACCGGACGAGGCAACGATGCTCCGTTTCGTGGTTCGAAGGCTGCTCGCCGCGGCGCCCACGCTGTTCATCAGCGGCGCGGCCGTGTTTTTCCTGATCCGCCTGATTCCCGGCGACCCCGCGGCCCTGCTGCTCGGCGACCAGGCCGACGCCGCCAGCCTTGCCGACCTGCACCGACGCCTGGGGCTCGACCAGGGGCTGCCGACACAGTTCTCGCTGTGGTTTCAGCGCATGCTGCACGGCGACCTCGGCCAGTCGATCCGCACCGGCGAGCCGGTGTTGTCGCTCGTCATCGACCATTTCGTCGTCAGCGCGCGCATCGTCTTCGTCGCGGTCGCGCTGGCAGCCGCCATCGCGGTGCCGGCCGGCATGCTGGCCGCGTGGCGACAGAACGGCAAGCTCGACATCGGGCTGGTCAGCGCGGCGACCGTGCTGCTGTCGATCCCGAGTTTCTGGCTCGGCCTGATGCTGCTCTACCTGTTCGGTCTCGAGCTCGGTTGGCTGCCCGTGATCGGCTATGTCGATTTCTCGGAAGACCCGGTGGCGGCGCTCACGTACATGGTGCTGCCCGTGGCAACGCTCGTGCTGCACGAGACCGGCATCCTGATCCGCATGGCACGCGCGAGCACGCTGGAGGTGCTGCGGCTGGACTACATCACCTATGCGCGCTCCAAGGGTCTGTCCGAAGGCGCGGTGCTGTGGCGACACGCCTTTCGCAACGCCTTCGGCCCGACCTGGACCCTGATCGGCCTGGTGCTGGGCAACCTGCTGGGCGGCATCGCCGTGGTCGAGACCGTCTTCACCATTCCCGGCCTTGGCCGCCTGCTGGTGGACTCGATCTTCGGGCGCGACTACCCCGTCATCCAGGGCTGCCTGCTGTTCGTCGCATTCGTCTACGTGCTCATCAATCTCGTCGTCGACCTGCTCTACCCCCTGTTCGATCCCCGGGTCGCCGAAGCATGAAACTGCGAAAAATGAATGCCGCCATTGGCGGCACGATCCTGGGCGCGATCGCGCTCGCGGCCGGCATCGGGCTGTTCTGGACGCCCTTCGATCCGGTGACGCTTGGCTACGCAAAGCGGCTTGCCGCGCCCGACGCGGTGCACTGGCTCGGCACCGACGAGTTCGGCCGCGACGTGCTCAGCCGCCTGATGACCGCCGCGGCGACCAGCGCGCGCATCAGTGTTCTCACGGTGGCGACCGCCGTGCTGCTCGGCACCCTGGTCGGCGTGCTTTCCGGCTACCTGCGCGGATGGACGGACCGGGTGTTGATGGCCTTCAACGACGCGCTGCTCGCCTTCCCCGGCATCCTGCTGGCGCTGGGCTTCCTCGCGGTGGCGGGCGCCAACGAATACGGCATCGTCGTCGCGCTGGGCATCGCCTACGCGCCATCGGTCGCGCGCATCGTCCGAGGCACCGTCATGTCACTGCGCGAGATGGACTACATCGCCGCGTCGCGCCTGATGGGCAATTCCGAGTTCTTCATCGTCTGGCGCCACGTGCTGCCCAACTGCGTGGCACCGCTCGTCGTGCTCGCGACCTCGATGTTCGGCTGGGCGCTGCTCGCGGAGAGCGCGCTGAGCTTCCTCGGCCTGGGCGTGCCGCCGCCCGCGCCGACCTGGGGCAACATGCTGGCCGGCAGCCGGCCCTTCATCGCCAAGGCCGTCTGGCTTGCGATCTTTCCGGGAGCCTGCATCTCGCTGACCCTGCTGGGCATCAACCTGCTGGGCGATGCGCTGCGCGACCGCCTCGACCCGCGCATGCGGAACACCTGACATGCAGAAGAACGACACCTCCTCATTGCTGCAGGTCTCGGGCCTCACGCTGGCGCTGGCCGACGGCAAGGCGCTGGTCCACGGCATCTCCTTCGACATCGCACCGGGCGAGATGATCGGCATCGTCGGCGAATCGGGCAGCGGCAAGACGCTCGCGGCACGCTCGCTGATCGGCCTGGCGCCGCCCGCGGTCCATCGCACGGCGGGGTCGATCGTGTTCGACGGGCAGGAGGTCACCGCCCTGTCCGCGGGCGCCCTGCGCAAGCTGCGCGGCTCGCGCATCGGCATGGTGTTCCAGGAGCCCATGACCTCGCTGAACCCGTCGATGGCCATCGGCCGGCAACTCGACGAAGGGCTCGCGCTGCACACCACGCTGAGCCCCGCGCAGCGGCGCGCGCGCATCCTCGAGATGCTGGAACGGGTACGCATCCAGGACCCGGCCGCCGCGCTGTCGGCTTACCCGCATCGCTTCTCGGGCGGCATGCGCCAGCGCATCATGCTGGCTTCGGCGATGCTGCTGCGCCCGTCGCTGCTGATCGCCGACGAGCCCACGACCGCGCTGGACGCCGTGGTGCAGCGCGAGGTGATGGACCTCATGGTCGAGCTGACGCGCGATCACGGCACGGCCGTGCTGATGATCAGCCACGACCTGCCGATGGTCGCGCGCTACACCGACCGCATGGTCGTCATGCACCACGGCCGGATCGTCGAGAGCAACCGCACGGCAGCGCTCGTCAGCGCGCCGCGGGAAGACTACACGCGCAAGCTGCTGGCAGCGATGCCGACCCGCGGCCCGGTGCGAGAGATACCGCAGGCCGCGCCCATCCTCGAGGTCGACGGCCTCGTGCTCGACTTCCCGGCCGGCGGCGGGCTGCTGTCGAAGCGGCCGCCCAAGCGCGCGCTCAAGGGCATCGACCTGCGCATCGCGCCCGGCGAAGTGGTGGCGCTGGTCGGCGGCTCCGGCTCGGGAAAGACCACGCTGGGGCGCGCCATCGCCGGGCTGCTGCAGCCCAGCGGCGGGCGCATCCTGTTCGAGGGCAAGGGCATCGCCAGGCGCAGCGAAGGCTGGGCGCGCTACCGGGCGCAGTGCCAGATGGTGTTCCAGGACCCGGCGTCGTCGCTCGATCCGCGCATGACGGTGGGCGCGTCGATCGGCGAGGCGCTGACAGGCATGCCCGGCCTGACGCCGGCCGCGCGCCGCGGCCGCATCCTCGAGGTGCTCCAGGAGGTGTCGCTCCCGGCGGAGGTGGCCTCGCGCTATCCGCACGAACTGTCGGGCGGGCAGCGCCAGCGCGTGGCCATCGCGCGCGCGGTGGTCCGGCGCCCGGCCTTCATCGTCGCGGACGAGCCGGTATCGGCGCTGGACGTCACGGTGCGCGCGCAGATCCTGGAGCTGTTCGCGCAGCTGCAATCGCGCCACGGTTTTTCGTGCCTGTTCATCAGCCACGACCTCGCCGTGGTCGAGCAGATCGCCGACCGCGTGATCGTGATGCGCCACGGGGAGATCGTCGAGCAGGGCCCGCGTGACGAAGTGTTCGACCGGCCCCACCACGACTACACGCGCGAACTGCTCGCCGCCGCGCCGCGGATGGGCGGCCTGGTCCATGATGCGATGACCCCATGACCGATATCCCCGCTTTCCTCACCCCCGAACTCCGGGAGCGCCTGCTGCTTGCTGCGCGCGAAGCACAGGCCCGGGCCTACGCGCCCTACTCCCGCTTCGCCGTCGGCGCCGCGGTGCTCGACGCGCAGGGCCGCATCCATGCCGGCTGCAACGTCGAGAACGCGGCCTACCCCGAGGGCGTCTGCGCGGAGGCCTGCGCCCTCGGCGCGATGGTGCTCGCGGGCGGCCTGCGGGTCGAGGCGGTGGCCATCGCGGGCGACGGCGACACCCCCGTCACGCCGTGCGGCGGATGCCGCCAGAAGCTGCGCGAGTTCGGCTCGCCGGACCTTCCCGTGCTGGTGGCGGACCGCCACCGCTGGCGCGGTCACTTCACCCTGGGCGAGCTGCTGCCATCCAGCTTCGGTCCGGACCACCTGACGGTCGCCGCGGCGGCCGAACCCTCCCGAGGGAACACCCATGACCAATGAACAAGACCTCCCGGCGTTCGCGCGCGACGCCCTGCGCTGCCTGGACCTGACCAGCCTCAACGACCACGACGGCGAGCAAGACATCGTCCGTCTGTGCCGCCGTGCCGACGGCCCCTTCGGCCAGGTGGCCGCCGTGTGCGTGTGGCCGCGCTTCGCCGCGCTCGCGCGCAGCCTGCTGCCGGCGAACATCGCGGTGGCGGCGGTCGCGAACTTTCCGCACGGGGGCGCCGACCTCCAACGCGCCGTGCAGGACACGAAGCAGATCGTGCAGGCCGGCGCCCAGGAAGTCGACCTCGTGCTGCCCTACGAGCGCCTGATGGCGGGCGATAGCGCGGCAGTCGACGCCTTGCTCCGCGCGGTTCGCGAGGCCTGTGCGTCGCTGAAGCTCAAGGTCATTCTGGAGACGGGGTGCCTTGTCGACACCGCATGGATCGCCAGGGCGTCAGACCTCTGCCTGGATGCCGGCGCGGACTTTCTCAAGACCAGCACCGGCAAGGTGCCGGTCAGCGCCACGCCCGAAGCCGCACGCACGATGCTGGAACGCATCGCGCATCGAACGCCCTCCTCGCGCGTGACCGGCTTCAAGGCCTCCGGCGGCATCCGCACGGTGGCCGATGCCGCGCCCTACCTGGGCCTGCAGCGCGAATGGCTGGGTGCCGATGCCGTCGAACCGGCCCGGTTCCGCATCGGCGCAAGCAGCCTGCTCGATGACATCGAGTCGATCCTTGCCGGGCGCGACGCGGGCACGACCGCCGCGGCGGGCGCTTCGCCCCACGGGTACTGAAACGGGGAAGCCGAATGCTCGCGCAAGAAATCATCCGCCTCAAGCGGGACCGCGCCACGCTCGACGCCGCGCACATCGATGCGTTCGTGCAGGGGCTGGTGGACGCCTCCTGGAGCGAAGCCCAGGCCGCCTCGATGGCCATGGCGATCTACCTGAACGGCATGACCGCCGCCGAAACCGTGGCACTGACGCGCGCGATGACCCGGTCCGGCGATCTGCTCGACTGGGCCGGCGCCAACCTGGACGGCCCCATCCTCGACAAGCATTCGACCGGCGGCGTGGGCGACAAGGTCAGCCTCGCGCTGGCCCCCATCGTGGCGGCCTGCGGCGGCTATGTGCCGATGATCTCCGGCCGCGGTCTCGGCCACACGGGCGGCACGCTGGACAAGCTCGACAGCATTCCCGGCTACGACTCGTCGCCGTCGACCGCGCGGCTGCACCGGGCGGTGCGCGATGCGGGCTGCGCCATCGTGGGGCAGACCGCACGCCTCGCACCGGCCGACCGCAGGCTCTACGCAGTGCGCGACGTGACCGCGACGGTCGAGTCGGTGCCGCTCATCACCGCCAGCATCCTGTCCAAGAAACTCGCGGCCGGACTGCAGGGGCTCGTGATGGACGTGAAGACGGGCAACGGGGCCTTCGCCGCCGGGCGAAGCGAGGCCGACACCCTGGCGCGTTCGCTGGCCAGCGTGGCGCGCGGTGCGGGCCTGCCCACGCAGGTCTGGATCACCGACATGAACCAGGTGCTGGGGCACGCGTGCGGCAACGCGCTCGAAGTCGCCGAGGCGATCGCACTGCTGCGCGACGCACGCGGCGAGCCGCGCCTGCTGGAAATCACCCGCATGCTCGGCGCCGAGATGCTGCTGCTGGGACGGCTGGCCGCCAGCCTCGAAGAAGCACTCGCGAAGGTGGATGCCGCGCTGTCCAGCGGCCGCGCCCTCGAACGGTGGGCGCGCATGGTCAGCGCGCTCGGCGGTCCGACCGATCTCGCCGAGCGGCCCGAACGCCATCTGCCGAGCGCGCCGGTGCAGCGCGCGGTGCTCGCCGCGCGCGGCGGCTGGGTGTCGCACCTGCAGACACGCGACATCGGCCTGCTGCTGATCGAGCTGGGCGGCGGACGCCGACAAGCCTCCGATGCGGTCGATCCGCGCGTGGGCTTCAGCGGCATCGCCTCCGTCGGGCAGCGGGTCGAGGCGGGCGACGTGCTCGCGCACGTCCATGCGGCCCATGCCGCGGACGCGGAGATGGCCCAACAGAAGATGGCCGAGTGGATCCACGTCGCGGACACGCCGGCATCGGCGTCGCCGGTGCTGCTCGAGCGCCTGGAAGGCTGATGCGATGGCACGCGCGGTCGTCGTGATACTGGACTCCTTCGGGCTGGGCGCCACGCCCGATGCCGACCGCTTCGGCGACCGGGGTGCGGACACCCTGGGGCACATCGCGCAATGGTGCGTCGACGCGGGTCGCCCCCTGCAACTGCCGGCGCTGGCACGAATGGGGCTGCCGCAGGCCGCGCACGCCGCGACCGGCCGGTGGCCGGCCGGCATCCCCAGGCATGCACGGCCGCACGGTGCATTCGGCGCCGCGCGCGAAACGAGCCGCGGCAAGGACACGCCCAGCGGTCACTGGGAACTCATGGGATGCCCGGTGGCGTTCGACTGGGGCTATTTCAAGCCCGCGCAAGACCCTGCGCAGTCGGTGTTTCCACCGGAGCTGATGCGCCGCTGGTACGCGGCGTGCCAGCTCGAAGGCAGCCTGTGCAACCGGCACATGAGCGGCACCGACGTGCTCGTGCGCTTCGGCGACGCCCACGTGTCGACGGGCTGGCCCATCTGCTACACGAGCAGCGACAGCGTCTTCCAGGTGGCCGCGCACGAGGCGCACTTCGGGCTCGAGCGCCTCTACCGCATCTGCGAGATCGCCAAGCCGCTGTTCGACGAAGTGGGCATCGCGCGCGTCATCGCCCGCCCCTTCGCTGGCACGGCGGGAAGCTACCGCCGCACGGGCGGCAGGCACGACTACACCACACCCCCACCCGCACCGACCTTGCTGGACGCACTGGTCGGCGCGGGCCGCGAGGTGCACGCCGTGGGCAAGATCAGCGACATCTTCGCGGGACGGGGCATCACGCACGGCTACCCCGCCGAGGGCAATGCGGCGCTGTGCGAACGGACGCTGGAGGCACTCGCCGCCTGTCCCGACGGCGGCCTGGTGTTCTCGAACCTGGTCGACTTCGACATGCTCTACGGCCACCGCCGCGACATCGCGGGCTACGCCGATGCGCTGCAGGCCTTCGACGCGTTCCTGCCGCGCCTGGTCTCGGCGCTGGAGCCCGGCGACCTGCTCGCGATCAGCGCGGACCATGGCTGCGACCCGACATGGCCCGGCACAGACCACACACGCGAACACGTGCCCCTGCTCTTCTTCGGCTGGGAAGTGCCGCACTCTCTGGACCTCGGCGTACGGGGCAGCTTCGCCGACCTGGGCCAGACACTGGCCCGGCACTTGCGCACCGCGCCACTGGCGCATGGGGTCTCCTGCTGGTGAAGCAAGCCGCCGGAGACAGGTGGCTCTTCAGAGCTTGATGCGGCCGTCCCAGGGCGATTCGCCGCCCCAGTTGATGCACACGCTCTGGCGCCGCATATAGCCCTTCCATGCATCGGAGCCGGCGGTGCGTCCCCCGCCGGTTTCCTTCTCGCCGCCGAAGGCCGCGCCGATGTCGGCGCCGGTCGTGCCCATGTTCACCTTGGCGATCCCGCAATCGCTGCCCTGCGCCGACAGGAACAGCTCGATGTTGCCGAGGTTGGAGCTGTGGATGCCCGACGCGAGCCCCTGCGGCACGCCGTTGTGGATCTCGATGGCTTCCTCCAGCGTGTCGTAGGCCATCACGTAGACGATGGGCGCGAAGGTCTCGTGCTGCACGCAGCGCCACTCGGGCTGCACCTGCGTGATGAGCGTGGGCTCGACATAGTGCCCCGGCCGGTCGATGCGCTTGCCGCCGAACACCACGCGCCCGCCAGCTTCCGTGGCCTCGGCGATGGCCGCCTCGAAATGCCCGACAGCCGCCGCGTCGACCAGCGGGCCGACCACCGTGCCGGCGTCGCGGGGGTCGCCGACCTTGATCTGCGCGAACGACTGCTTCAGCAGTTCCACCAGCTCGCCCACCACCGTGCGCTGTGCGATCACACGGCGCGTGCTGGTGCAGCGCTGCCCCGTGGTGCCCACCGCACCGAAGGTGATGCTGCGCGCGGCCAGCTTCAGGTCGGCCGTCTCGTCGACGATGCAGCCGTTGTTGCCCGAGCGCTCCAGCATGTAGCGCCGGCCCAGCGTGCCGCCCACGATGTCGGCCACCTTGCGCCCGACCGCGCTCGAACCGGTGAACGAGATCAGCGCGGCGCGCGGGTCCGCCACCAGCAGCTCGGCCACCTGGTTGTCTTCGGGGATGAAGAGCGTGAAGACGCCCTCGAATCCCATCTCGCGCATGGCCTGGTTGCTCAGGTGCTGCAGCGCCAGCGCGGTGAGCGGCACCTTGGGGCTGGGCTTCCACACCACCGTGTTGCCGCCGATGGCCGCGAGAAAGCCGTTCTGCGCCCACACGGCCGCCGGGAAGTTGTAGGCCGAGATGACGCCGACCACGCCCAGCGGCAGCCACTGGTCGTACATGCGGTGCTTCGCGCGCTGCGACTGCTGGGTGAAGCCGTACAGCATGCGCGACTGGCCCGCCGCGAGCGTCGCCATGTCGATGAGCTCGCGCACCTCGCCCTTGGCTTCCATCAGCGACTTGCCGGTGTCCAGCGTGACGACCGCCGCCAGTGCGTCGAGATGAGCCTCGGCGAGCTCGCCGATGCGCGCCACCAGCTCGCCGCGCCGGGGCGCGGGCACCATGCGCCAGCGCTTGTGCGCGACCGCCGCCGTGGCCATGACGGCCTCGTAGTCCTGCGCGGTGGCGCCGGCCACGCGGGCGGTGACGGTGCCGTCGGCGGGATTGACCGCGGCGAAGACCTGGCGGTCCTGCGTCGCGCTCCAGCCGCCGCTGCCCGTGCAGGCGCCGCCGTGCACCGGCTGGATCTGGAATTGCGAAAGTACTTGTTGGGTATCGAACATGGAAGAAGGTCTCAGGACTTGGAAAGAAAGCCGCCGATGGTTTCGTCGGTATGGAACACGGGCTTCTCGTAGTAGTGAGGCCCGTCGTAGATCTCGATGAGCACGCTGCGCTCGTGCGCGAGCGTGGGCCCGTGGGGATGGTCCTTGGGGTTCATGTAGAACGAACCCGGCGTCAGCGTGAGCCGGCTGTCGGTGTATTCGTAGCGGCCCTCCAGGCAGTACATGAACTGGTTGGACGCATGCGAATGCTTGACCGGGATGCGGCCGCCCTTTTCGTATTCGAGCAGTGCGATGCTCGCGCCGGTGCCGGCGTTCTTCCAGAGGAAGTACTGGCGAAAGCCGTACTCCGGAAAATCGATCCATTGGTCGGCCTTGAGCTCCTGCGTGCGGATCAGCACTTCCAGGGTCTTCATCAACGAGGCGTCAGGCGGGTTGGTCATGCGGATGTGCTCCTGAGGGACGGCCGGCTGCGACCCAGCCTTCGTATTCCTTGCGACTTTCCGGGGTCGCCGGAAACAGGCCGAAGATCGATCGGCCGCGGGCAATCTGCAGCTCGGCAAAGGCCTCGTACTCGACGGCGTCGAGCGCCTCCGCCGCCACTTCCTCGACCAGGTGCTGCGGAATGACGACCACGCCTTCGCCGTCGCCCACCAGCACGTCGCCGGGATAGATGGCCACGCCCGCGCAGCCGACCGGGCCGTTCAGCTCGACCGGGTGCATGGCGATCGGCGTGGCGGGCGGGGCCGACTGCCGCTGGTAGGCGGGCAGCCCGGTCTTGCGGATGGCGGGCGTGTCGCGGTAGCCGCCGTCGGTGACCACGCCGGCCACGCCGCGCTGGCGCATGCGCGCGGCCATCAGGTCGCCGGCGGCGGCCGAACGCAAGCAGCCGCCGGTGTCGATCACCAGCACGTGGTCCACCGGGCATTCCTCGACGGCGCGGCGGTGCAGGTTGTCGGTGCGGCCGTAGTTGGCCATGGTGTCGATGTCCTCGCGCGCCGGCATGAAGCGCAGCGTGTAGGCCGGCCCCACCAGTTGCGGCTGGTCGGGCGACAGCGGGCTCAGTCCCAGCAGGTACACGTTGCGAAAGCCCCGCTTGAGCAGGGCGTTGGCCACGTTGGCGCTGCCGACCTGCGCCAGCTTGGCGCGGGCGGCGGCGCTCAGGGTCTTTTGCTCGTTCATGCGGCGCCTTCCGACACGGGGGCAATCCGTACCTGCAGGCCGGGCAGCCCTTCGATGGTGGCTTCGAGCAGGTCCCCGTCGAGCACCGCGCCCACGCCTTCGGGCGTGCCGGTGAAGATCAGGTCGCCGGGCATCAGCGTGAACAGGCGCGACAAGGTGGCGATGATCTCGCGCGTCGACCAGATCAGCTTCGACAGGTCGCTCGCCTGTCGGCGCTCGCCGTTCACGGTGAGTGCGATGGCGCCGCGCGTGAGCTCGCCGGTATCCGCCAGCGGCACGATGGTGCCCACGGGCGCGCAGCGCTCGAAGGTCTTGCCGATCTCCCAGGGCTTGCCACCCTGGCGCATGGCTTGCTGCAGGTCACGCCGCGTCATGTCGATGCCGACCGCGTGGCCCCAGATATGGCTCGCCGCGTCGTCGGCGGCGATGTTCGCGCCGCCCTTGCCGATCGCCACCACCAGTTCGACCTCGTGATGCAGTTTGCGCGTCTCGGGCGGGTACGGCACCGCCACCGGGCCCGACGCGTTCGACACCACCGTGTCGGTCGGCTTGCAGAAGAAGAACGGCGGCTCCGCGCGCGGGTCGACGCCCATCTCCAATGCGTGGTCGGCGTAGTTGCGACCCACGCAGTAGACGCGGCGCACCGGGAACACGCCGTATCCGCCGGCAACCGGCACCGAAGTGACCGCCGGCGCGTCGATGACGAGCGCGCTCATGCGCCGGCTCCCGTCGCGGGCTGCGCCGGCCGGCCGCCCTGGTTGAGCACCGCGACGGCCTCGATCTCCACCAGGATCTCGGGCTGGGCGAGCGCGCTGACCTCGACCAGCGTGGCCACGGGGAACGCGCCTTCGAAGAACTCTCGGCGTGCGCGCCAGACGTCTTCGCGGTGCTCGATGCGCGTGAGGTACATGTTGATCTTCACGACGTCGCGCATGGTGCCGCCCGCCGCGGTGACCAGGTGCCGGATGCGCTCGAAGATGAGCTTCGCCTGCTCGTACTCGCCGCCGCCGGCGGGCGCCAGCGAACGGTCGCGCGCGGTCAGGCCCGCGATGTACACGGTGTCGCCCACCTTGAGGCAGTTGGACCAGGTGCCCGGCGCGGGCTCGGTGACTTCGGGACTGATGATTTGCTGGATGGCCATGGTCTTGGGGTTACTCGAAGAAATCCTTGGGCGGCTTGGCGCCCCATTGGGTGGTCTGGTCCGCCGTGCCCGCGAAGATGCTGGCCCGGTGCGCTGCGTTGACGACGTCGCCGTCGGTGTAGTGCTCGATGCGAAAGCCGAAGGGGTCGCGCCAGTAGTCGAAGATCTGGCTGCCGAGCAGGTGCCGGCCCACGCCGCAGTCGAGCGTGTAGCCGCGCTCCAGCAGGAAATCGTGCGCGGCCATGACCGCGTCGATGTCCTCCACCTCGAACGAGCAGTGGTGCACGCCCGGCCTGTCGGTGCCCAGCACCAGCATGCAGTGGTGGTCCACCAGCGCATCGCCGTGGTCCACGCGCAGGAAGGTGCCGATGGGCTGCGCCGGTGCGTCGGGCGTGGCCAGGTAGTCGGATGCCAGCAGGCCGAAGCGCGCCTGCAGCCACGCGACCGAGGCCGCATGGTCCGAGACGTGCAGCACGAAATGCCCCAGCCGCTTGACCGGCAAGGCCTGTCGCGCGGTGCGCACGGCCGTGTTCACGCGCGGCTTGGCGCGCGCCGTGTTGAATGCAATGGCCTCGCGCGTTGCCAGCGGCAAGGCGGGCACGGCGCCGTGCACGGCGTCGATCTCGAAGCCGTCCGGCATGCGCATGCGCACGCGGGCGCCCCCGCCGGGCACGCCATGCACCGGCTCCACGGGCCCCGAACCCGGCAGGGCCGCGAGCCGCTCGAGGTCCCGCGCCGAACCCACGCTGAAGCCCGCGCCGAGGAAGCGGTTCGTTTCGCCGAGCACCGCCTCGTAGAGGAAAGGCGCCTCGCCGGTGCCGCGCATGTAGAGCCGCCGGCCATGGCTGTCGCCGTCGGGGACCACGGCCGGCACCATGCCGAAGTCGTGCAGGAAGGCTTCCATCACCGCCAGGTCCGTGACCTGGTAGCGCACATAGAGGGCGTCGATCGCGCGGGTCATGCCACGAGCTCCTGTTGTTCCTCGGCGCCTGCGCTGCCGTGCCCCAGGATCGCCTCCACCAGGTCGCGCCGCGAACGCGCCGCCTCCGAAGTGCCCGACCACACCAGCCGGCCCGACTCCAGCACGTAGGCCCGGTCGGAGAACTCCAGCGCCTTCGACAGGTTCTGCTCCACCAGCAGCACCGCGATGCCGTCCTCGCGCAGCCGCCGCAGTGCCTGGTAGCAGATGTCGACGTTCTTGGGCATCAGCCCGAGCGAGAGTTCGTCGATCAGCAGCAGCTTCGGCTCGGCCATGAGCGCGCGCCCGATGGCCACCATCTGCTGCTCGCCGCCGGACAGCGTGCGGCCCAGCGAATCGAATCGCTCGGCCAGCCGCGGGAACAGGTCCAGCACACGCTGCATGTTGCGCGCCGTCGCCTGCCGCGGCCGGCTGTAGCCGCCCACCACGAGGTTCTCGCGCACCGTCATGTCGCCGAACAGCTTGCGCCCTTCGGGCGAAAGCGCGATGCCTTCGAGCACGCGCTTGTGGGCGGGCAGCGGCGCGAGGTCCATGCCGCCGAAGCGCACGCTGCCCGAGCGCGCCGGCACGTGGCCCGCGATGCATTGCAGGGTCGAGGTCTTGCCGGCACCGTTCGGTCCGATCAGCGCGACCACCTCGGCGGCATCCACATGCAGGTTCAGATCGTGCAGCACCACGGCGGCGCCGTAGCCGCAACTGAGGTTCTCAATGTTCAGCAAGCGCGGCTCCTTCGCCCAGGTAGGCTTCGATGACGGCCGGGTCGCGCATGACCTCGGCCGCGGGTCCGTCGGCCATCTTGCGGCCGTTGTTCAGCACCACGATGCGCGGGCAGATGCGCATCACCTCGGCCAGGTTGTGTTCGATCAGCACGATCGTCACGCCCGACGCGTTGAGCTGGCGGATCAGGTCGGCCAGGCGCAGCGCCTCGCCATGACCCAGGCCCGCCAGCGGCTCGTCGAGCAGCAGCAGGCGCGGCTGGGTGGCCAGTGCGCGCGCCACTTCGAGCCGCTTGAGCACGCCCAGCGGTTGCGCGCCGGGCAGGCGGTCGGCCTGCGCGCCGATACCCACCAGCTCGAGGCAGCGCATGGCTTCGTCCCGCAGCGAACGTCGATCGAGCGTGGCCAGCGCGCGCCACGGGGTGCGCGTGATGCGCGAGCCCGCCGCGAACACCACGTTCTCGAGCAGCGTCATGTTCCGAAAGGGCCGCACGATCTGGTGCGACAGCGCAATGCCGCGCTGCGCGCGCATCGCCGCATTCAGCCGGTTGAGCGACTCGCCGCGAAAGCGGATCTGCCCCGCGGTGGGCGCGACCACGCCCGAGATGAGGCGCAGCAGCGTCGTCTTGCCGGCGCCATTCGGCCCCAGCAGGCCGAGCAGCTCGCCCTCGTGCACGTCGAATGCAACGTCGTGCACCGCGACGATGCCGCCGAAGCGCACGCCCAGGCCATCGATGGCCAGCAATGCGTCGGCGCTCATCGGGCAGCCTCCCCGCGCAGCCGGCGTGCCTGCCGCAGCACCAGCGGAAACAGCCCGCCCGGCACGAAGCGCATCATGACGAACAGCAGCAGGCCGAACACCAGCAGCTTGTAGTCGTTGATGAAGCGGAACCACTCGGGCGCCAGCGTCAGCAGTGCGGCCGCCAGCACGCTGCCCCAGATCGACCCCATGCCGCCGATCACCACCATCGCCAGGATCATCACCGACACCGGAAAGCCGAAGGCTTCGACGCCGACCGTTCCCAGGTAGTAGGCATAGAGGCAGCCCGCCACGCCGGCCAGCCCCGTGCCGAGCGCGAAGGCCGCCAGCTTGAAGCGCGGCGTGTCGATGCCCAGGCTGCGCGCGGCCGTCTCGTCGGCGCTGACCGCCTCGAAGGCGTAGCCCAGCCAGCTCTTCTTGACCCAGGTGCAGAACACACCGGCAGCCACGGCGCAGAGCACCACGAAGTACGGATAGAAGCCCTCGAGCCCCGACTCGGGAATCTGCGAGATGCCGAGCTCGCCGCCCAGCGCGTCGCTGGTGCGCACCACGCCCAGGAACAGAAAACCCGCGGCCATGGTCGCGATGGCCAGGAAGTCGTCGCGCACCCGGAGGCTGCAGAAGCCCACCACCAGCCCGCACACGCCGGCCAGTAGCAAGGCCGCCGGCAGCGTGAGCCACAGGTTGGCACCGGCCTTCGCCAGCAGCGCGGTGGCGTAGGCACCGACGCCGAAGAATGCCGCATGGCCCAGGCTCACCTGACCGCACAGGCCGGAGATGAGATTCAGGCTCAGCGCCAGGATCACGTTGATCGCCACCAGCGTCAGGATGGACGTTTCGTAAGCACCCATTTGGCTGCCCCCTTGAGTTGAAGTTTTCTGGCGAGCAGGCCCGTCGAGCCCTTGGTTCCCGAGAACAGGCCCTCGGGCCTGACCAGCAGCACGCACAGCATGGCCGCGAACGCGATGCTGTCGCGGTCGAGGTAGTTCGAGAGGTAGGTCGCGCCGAAGGCCTCGACCAACCCCAGCAGCAGGGCCGCCACCAGCGTGCCGCCCATGTTGCCCAGGCCGCCCAGCACGATGATGGCCAGCGCCTTGTAGCTGGGCACCGCGCCCATGGAAGGCTCCACCAGGTTGTTCAGCACCCCCACCATCACGCCGGCGGCTGCTGCGAAGGCCGAGCCGATGGCGAAGTTCAGGTGGCGCACCTGCCGCAGGCTCACGCCGCAAGAAGCCGCCATGCGCGGCTCGCTCACCGTGGCGCGCCAGGCCATGCCGATGCGGGTGCGTGTGGCGAACAACGCCAGGCCGCCCAGCAGCACGCAGGCCATGACCACCACCGCGATCTCCGCGTACTTGATGCGCATGCCGCCCAGGTCGATGGCGCCCGCCAGCGGCGGCACGTGGTACGACAGGCCGTGGTCGCCGAACACCAGCCGCAGCAGTTCCTCGATGGCCAGGAACATGCCCACCGACGCGATCAGCGGCACGTAGGGCGGCTGCTCGAGGATGGGCTCGTAGCACAGCCGGTACATCAGCACGCCGCATGCCGCCACCACGGCCATCGACACCGCGAGGCCGAGCGCGAAGCTGCCCGTCGCATTGGTGACGACCAGCCCCAGGTAGCCGCCGAGGGCGAACAGCCCTGCATGCGCGATGTGCAGGATGCGCAGCAGGCCGAACACCATGGCAAGGCCTATCGCGATCAGCGCATAGACGGCGCCGTTGATCAGCCCCTGCGACGCCAGGTTCAGAAACAGGCTCATGGCATGCCTTTCCGCTCGGTGCTCACGCTCATTGCTCGGGCGGGGCCAGCAGGGCCGGGTCGTCGATCACGCCGAAGCGCTCCCACTTGCCGTTGCGCACGATGCTCAGCGGGAAGTTCTTCTTCACCTCGTGCAGCTTGTTGAAGCTGATGCGGCCGATGGCGGTCGTCACATCGAGCGTCTCCAGGGCAGCGCGGATCTTGTCGGGGTCGTCCGACTTCGCCTTGCGGATCGCGGCGGCCAGCGCGACCACGGCCGCGTGCGTGGAAGTGGCGGCCGCCTCGGCCTTGCTGTTTGTGGCCTTTTCGTAGGCCTTGAGGAAGTCTGCGATCTCGGGCAACTGCGAGCCCCAGTCGATCACGTTGGTGATGACGGTGCCTTCCGCGGCCTGGCCCGCGATGTCGATGTACTGCTGCGAACTCAGCGACTCGGCGCCCACCACGTCGGCGGTGACGCCGGCGCTGCGCAACTGTGCAACGAGCGGGCCGGCCGTGAAGTAGAAGCCCGTTGCATAGATCACGTCGGGGTTGTCGGCCTTGATGCTGGCGATGAGCGGGCCGAACTGGCGGTCGCTCGGCGCGTACTCGTACTCCTTGAGCAGTTGCACGCCGAACTTGGGAGCGGCCTCCTTGAAACCAGCGGCGAGCGTCTTGCCGAAGTCCGTCTTGATGGTCAGCAGCACCGCGCGCTTCTTGTGCAGCACATCGCCCATGAGCTTGGCGGCCGCCCGCCCCTGCACCTCGCCCACGCTGGTCACGCGGAACATGTAGTTGCCGGTGCGCGTGATCTCGGGCGCGAAGGCGATGGCGGCAATGTAGGGAATCTTCGCCCGCTGGAACACCGGCGCGGCCGCACGCGAGGGGCCCGAGAAGCCCGCCGACACGACGGCGCGCACGCCGTCGCCCACCATGCGGTTGGCGATGGGCACGGCCTGCTCGGGCTTGCCCTGGTCGTCGTAGACCACCAGTTCGAGCTTCTTGCCGTTGACGCCGCCGGCACCGTTGATCTGCTCGACGGCGAGCCTGGCCGCCGCCAGGCCCGCATTGCCGTCAGCGGCCGCGGGACCGGTGAGCCCGGCCTGGAAGCCGATCCTGGTGGTGGCGCCCTGCGCGAATGCGCCGCCCGCGAAGCCCGCCAGGCCGGCGGCGCAGGCGAGGCCCAGTGCCAGCCGCTTGAAAAAAGAGTTGCTGCGCATGATCAGTTCTTCTCCGGAGTGGATGCCGCGGGCGCCGCCGACACCAGGGTCGCCGTGGGCTTGAGTTCGACGAAGGTCTCCATCTCGACGGCAACGCCGAAGGGGCCGGCCACGATGCCTTCGGTGGTGCGCGCGTGCCGGCCGGCTTCGCCGAACACCGCCACGTAGAGCGCGGAGCATGCGTCGGTCACCTTGGTCTGGTCGGTGAAGTCGGGCTGCGAATAGACCTTGCCGCGCACATAGACGATGCGCTTGACCTGGTCGAGGTCGCCGAGCACCAGCTTCAGGCGCGCGATCTGCCGCACGCAGGCCAGCTTGGCGGCCACCATCGCCTGGTCCACGCTCACCTGGTCGGGCACGCGGCCCTTGACGAACTGGCCATCGGGGCGCTGCGGCGCGGCGCTCGACAGGTACAGCATGTCGCCCACCTTCACGGCGTCGACGTAGTTGCCGAAGGCCGGCTTCAGCACCGGCAGTTGCCCATCGGCGAAGCCGAGCGCGAGCAGTTCGGTCTTCAGGCGCGACTCGACGGTGCCTGCGGGTTGTTGTTGTTGCTGCGCGAAACCCTGCACCGCCGAGACCGCGAGAAGCAGTACGGCGGTCAGCGAGCGGATCGGCTTGAAGCATGGAGGCATGGCTGGCTTTCTGGAGGGATGAAGGAAACGCGGGAAAGGAGGCGACGGCGCAAAAGGGGCGCCCGGCGTCAGCCCGGCACGACGCTGTACGAATGCCGGCCGTTGAGGCTCTCGACGGCAAAGCCGGCCAGCCGCTTGAAGGCGTCGGCCCGCTCCTGCAGCTCCGCGGCGCCGAGCACGTCGTGGATGTGCGCGAAGCCGTTGGGCGCGCGCTCCTCGACGATCTCCATCACGACCTCGGGGCCGAGCGTGCGGTTCTGCAGCGCGATGTCGCGCATCGGCGGCAGGCGCTCGGCTTCGTAGCGGCGCAGGCCTTCCTGCGGATCGCCGCGGGTGGCTGCGAGGTGGTATGCCAGCACGCGGCCGTCGACCACGGCCTGCGAACCGGCCTGCGAGCCCACGGGATGCATGGGATGCGCGGCGTCGCCCAGCAGCGTGACGCGGCCGAAGGTCCATTGCGGCACCGGGTCGCGGTCGACCTTCGGGAACTCGAAGACCTCGGCGCCGGCGCGCATCAGCGCGGGCACGTCGAGCCAGTCGAAGGCCCAGGCATCGAAGGCGCCCGAGAACTTGGTCCTGTCGACCTTGCGGTTCCATTCCTCGCGCGGCGGTCCGTCGCCGCTTTCGCCAAGCTCGGCGATCCAGTTCAGCACCACTTGGCCATCGGGCTGGCGCAGCATCGGATAGCACACGAGCTTCTGGTTGCGGTGGCCCGCGATGATCATCGTGCTGCCGCCGAGGAAGGGGGCCGCCGTGACGGCGCTGCGCCACATCAGCTGGCCGCCGTAACGCAGTGCCTGGTCGGGATAGAAATGCCTGCGCACCACCGAATGGATGCCGTCGGCCGCCACCAGCAGGTCGCCGCGCACCGGCGGCAACGCGGCGCCGGTGCTGCTGTCGACGAAATGCGCCGTGACGCCCGCTTCATCCTGCTCGAACGACACCAGCCGGTGGCCCGTGTGGATGCGCTCTGCCCCGAGCCGCGCGCGCGCCGCCTCGAGCAGGATCACCTGCAGCGTGCCGCGGTTGATGGCGTATTGCGGCCAGTGGTAGCCCGCCTGCCGGCCGCGCGGCTCGCTCCAGATGCGCTGGCCGCGCTTGCTGTAGAAGGCCAGCTCCTCGATGGCCACGGCCTGGCTGTCCAGCGCCTGCGCCAGGCCCAGCTCGGTGAGTTCGCGCACGGCATTGGGCTGCAGGTGAATGCCCAGGCCCATGGCCGCGATCTGCGGCGCCGCCTCGAACACCCGTGCCCCGATGCCTGCGGCCTGCAGGCTGAGTGCCGCGGCCATGCCTCCGATACCACCCCCGACGACGATGACTTCCATTCATCCGCTCCAGTTGACCAATGAGAAAAAAGGTTGCTTTGACGGAAGCGAATCCTAGGAGTCTGGCGATTTATGACAATTGAAAATTGGCCCTCGTCTGTTTACTGTTTGGTAAATGCCATGAAGGGATTTCCCCAATGCACCAACGTGGCCTGTTGTGTGCTTACTCCAAGGGAATTGCACTTTGGCCGCCCCGGCGCCGCGCCTTCAATTGGGGCCATCGCGTGCCCAAGCCCTACCGTTTGGTAAACAGATGCGCACCGTTGCGGTGCAGACTCGCCCCCGAAAGAGGCCCATGGCAAGACTCGATTGGTACATCCGCGCCGGGCTCAAGCCCCGGCACTTCCAGCTGCTGGTGGCATTGGACGACTACCGCCAGATCGGCAAGGTGGCGGCGCTGATGAACGTCACCACGCCCGCCGTTTCGAAGACGCTGACGGAACTGGAAGAAGGGCTCGGCATGAAGCTCTTCGAGCGCAGCGTGCGCGGCGTCACGCCCACCGCGTTCGGCGAATGCATGATCCGCGGCGCGAAGATGATGATGCGCGGCCTCGCCGAGGTGGGCGACGAACTGCATGCGCTCTCGCACGGCGTCACCGGCAAGATCCGCATCGGCGTGCTGCCGTCCTCGGCCATCTCGCTGCTGCCGGCGAGCCTGCTGAAGCTGAAGAAGCTGTCGCCGGCCACGCCCGCGATCGTGCGCGAAGCCACCATGGACGTGCTGCTGCACGAGATGCGCTCCGGCTCCATCGAACTCATCCTCGGGACCCTGCCGGTGCGCAAGGCCGACACCGACGTGGACGAGGAAGTGCTGTTCGAGGACCAGACCACGGTGGTGGTGCGCTCGGGCCATCCGCTGGCATTGCGCGAGAGCCTCGACTGGATCGACCTGTCGCCCTACCCCTGGATCCTGCCGCCCGAAGGCTCGCTGCTGCGCGAGCCGCTTTCGCAATGGTTCAGGGACAGCGGCCTGCCCGAGCCGCCCAACGTGATCGAGACGCTGTCCTTGTCATTCATACGCAGCTACCTGGCGCACAGCGACGCCATCGCGACCATGCCGGCCTCCACCTCCAAGGAGCTGGCGAAGTCGCGCTTCGTCGAGGTGCTGCCGCTGCCGCTGCCGTCGCTGGTGCGCCCGGTCGGCCTGCTGTGGAGCATGGGCCGCCCCCTGTCGCCGAGCGCGCGGCTGTTCCGCGAATGCCTGCGCAAGGTGATCGAGCAACAGCGCGAGGGCACCGGCAAGCCGGAGGAGCACTGAGGCCGGCGAATGCCTGCGGCGGGGGATATTCCGCGGCGCTCTGAAGCCTTCGGCGAAGTGGTGCAGCATCACGGCCTTCGAAGGAACTGCAATGCAATTGACCCTCACCGAGGACTTGGCCGCGCGCTTTGCCGACATCGCCCTGGGCCATGTCACGCGCGAATATCCCAACAAGCCCGATCACGTGCTGGCCGGCGCGCAGGACGCACGCACGCCGAGCGACCTGCATCCGGTGTTCTACGGCAGCTACGACTGGCATTCCTGTGTGCACAGCCACTGGATGCTGGCCTATCTGCTGCGGCGGTTCCCCGGCATCGCGCCGGCCGCGAGGATCGAACAGCTCTTCGACGCGCACTATGTGCCGGCGAAGATCGCGGCCGAGTGCGACTACCTCGCCCAGCCCACCGCCCGCGGCTTCAAGCGGCCGTACGGCTGGGGCTGGCTGCTCAAGCTGGCATCGGAACTCGCGCAGCACCACGACGCGCGGTGGTCGAATGCAATGGCACCGCTGGCCGAAGCCTTCGCGCAGCGCTACCGCGACTTCCTGCCGCTGGCCACTTATCCCGTGCGCGTCGGCACCCATTTCAATACGGCTTTCGGCCTTCGCATGGCGGCCGACTATGCGCAGGCGACCTCGGACACCGCGCTGGCCGAACTGCTGCTGTCCACCGCCCGGCGCTGGTACGGCGACGACGCCGACTGCCCGGCCTGGGGCGAGCCCAGCGGCGACGACTTCCAGTCGTCCGCGCTGATCGAGGCCGAATGCATGCGGCGCCTGCTGCCGCCGGGCGAATTCGCGTCCTGGTTCGACCGCTTCCTGCCGCGCGTCGCGTCGCGCGAGCCGGCCACGCTGTTTCGCCCGGCATCGGTATCGGATCGCACCGACGGCAAGATCGCGCATCTCGACGGCCTGAACCTCAGCCGCGCCTGGTGCTGGCGCGGCATCGCCTCGGCGCTGCCCGAGGCCGATGCGCGCCGCGGCGTGGCGCGGCAGGCCGCCGACGAACATCTCGCACTGGGGCTGCCCCATGTCGCGGGCGACTACATGGGCGAACACTGGCTGGCCAGCTTCGCGGTGCTGGCGCTGGAGGCCTGAGCCTGCCGCCCCGAAGCCCTCGGCAAGCCGGCCACGAATTGCACACGCTCCCACTGGCCCGGGCTGCTTAGGCAAGTGACAGGGCAACCGTAGCTTGTTGTGCCGGGCTATATTTCCTTCTGATCAACCAGAGAGCAATCAATCATCATGGCAAAAGCCTATTGGGTCAGCGCATACCGTGCCGTCAAGGACGCCGACAAACTCGCGGCCTACGCAAAACTCGCAGGCCCGGCGATCACCGCCGGCGGCGGACGCTTTCTTGCGCGCGGCCTGCCCGCCAAGGTCTACGAGTACGGTCTGGCCCAGCGCACCGTGCTGGTCGAATTCGACAGCGTCGAGCAGGCCACGGCCACGCACGACAGCCCCGAATACCAGGTCGCGCTTGCCGCATTGGGTGACGGCGCCGAACGGGACCTGCGGATCATCGAAGGGCTCTGACCCCCGTCATCAGGCGCAGGTTCTGCACGGCCGCGCCCGCGGCTCCCTTGCCCAGATTGTCGAGAACCGCGCTCAGGACGATCTGGCCCGTGCGTTCATTGCAGGCGACGGCCAGGCTCATGTCGTTCGAGCCGTTGTGGACTTGCGGGTCCAGCTCGGTCACCGGTGCGTCGGAAGACATCCGCTTCACACGCACATGCGCCGCATCGCGGTATCGCTCCCCGAGACATTCGTGGATGCGCGCGCCAGAAACGCCGGCGGGAAGCAGCCGCGCATGCAGCCCGATGGTGAGCACGATGCCCTGCCGGTAGCTGCCATAGGCCGGCACGAAGACCGGCCTTTGCGCCAAGCCGGCGTAGGCCTCGATTTCCGGCACATGCTTGTGCTCGAGTGCCAGCCCATAGACCTTCAGCGAATGCGCTCCTGCGCCCGCGGCGCCGGCCTCATGCGCTTCCGCCCCCGCCCTGCCCTGACCCGAATAGCCTGAGACGGCGTGGATGACCAGCGGATAGTCGGCGGGCAACAGGCCCGCATCCGTCAACGGTCGCAGCAGGGCAACCGCGGCGGTGGGATAGCAGCCCGGATTCGTGACCCGCGATGCCGAGGCGATGCGTTCGCCTTGCCGCGCGTCGAGCTCCGGCATGCCATAGACCCAACCTGCGCTGGTGCGATGCGCCGAGCTGGCGTCGATGACACGCACCGACGGGTTCTCGATCATCCCCACCGCATCCCGCGCCGCGGCATCGGGCAGGCAGAGGATCGCGATGTCGCATTCGTTGAGCGCGGCCCGGCGGGCGGCCGCATCCTTGCGCAGGTTTGCCGGCAGTGTGCGAATGCGAAATTCCCCACCCCGGAGCCGGTTCTGCAGATCAAGGCCGGTGGTGCCCTGGTCGCCGTCGATGAAAATATTGAGGTCCATGGAGCGCGATCGTAGAGATGCGGCCTCGATGGCTCCAGCTAAATATATGCAACGCCGGATTAAGAAAAGTTGAATCGACACCATGCGTGAACTGAGCCTTGACCATCTGCGCACCCTGGTCGCCATTGCCGACCTCGGCTCCCTGGCCAATGCCGCGCGCGCGCTTCATCTGGCCGCTCCCACCGTCACCGTCCAGATCGCGGAACTGGAGTCACGCCTGGGCGGCCAGTTGCTCGTTCGCGGACGGGGCCCCGCGCAGGCGACCGCCTTGGGCGAACGGTTCATCGCGCGTGCGCGCAGGCTGCTGGCGGATGCGGACGACGCGGTGGAAGACGTTCGACGTCAGCTCGCCGGCCAGACGGGCCGCGTGCGGGTGGGCGCCTCGACAGGTGCCATTGCGCACCTGCTGCCACCCGCACTCGAACGCCTTGCGCGCAACCATCCCGGCATCGACGTCAACGTGCAGGTGCTGACTTCCAACGACAGCATGGCCCGGCTCGCCGCAGGCAGCCTGGAGCTGGCGGTCGTGGCGCTGCCCCAGGCGCCTGTGCGCGGCGTCCATGTCACGCCGCTGCGGCGCGAAGCCGTCGTCGCCTTTCTGCCGGCGGACTGGAAAGCGCCCAAGCGGCTGACCCCGCAGTGGCTCGCCCAGCGGCCGCTGATCATGAACGACGCCTCCACACGCCTGTATCGCCTGACCGCGGAGTGGTTCTCCGCAGCTGGCGTCCATTGCCGGCCGCGCATCGAGCTCAACTACAACGACGCGATCAGGACACTGGTCGCCGCCGGCTATGGCGCGGCCTTGCTGCCGGAGGAATCGCAAGAGCCCGCGCGCGACCCGCGCGTTACCGTCCGCCCGCTCAGCCCGGCGCTATGGCGGCAGCTGGGTCTTGCGGTCAGCGACCGAGGCGCCAGCGGCCCGACACGCTTCGTCCTGGAGGCATTGCTGCCCGGGAGGAACCCGGCCGCCTGAATCGGTGCGAGGCAAGCCGCGTACGCGCATACTGTGGCGCGGTAGAGAACCAACGGAGCCAAGGAGAACTCCTGCGCATGACAATTCAGCTTCGAATCGCTCGCCCGGTCAGCTCCTTCGAGCGCTCGCTCGCCATGTACCGCGACGGTCTCGGTCTGCGCGAACTCGAACGCTTCGTAGACCATCAAGGCTTTGACGCGGCAATACTCGGATTTCCCGGCCTGCCGTACCACTTCGCTTTCACGCATTGCCGCGAGCACCCGATAGTTCCGGCGCCCACGGTGGATGACCTCGCCGTCTTCTATGTACCGGACCTCGTGGAATGGCAGCGCTTGTGCAACAACATGCTCGCCGCCGGCTTTGCCGAAGTGTCTTCCTTCAATCCCTATTGGCAACGCCGCGGCCGCACGTTTGCGGACCCCGATGGCTATCGCGTCGTGCTGCAGCAGGCGGCCTGGGGAGGATCATGAATACGCCCATTCGCCACCGCCCCCTTGATTGCCCAACGACGGCACGGAGAACCGCATGAGAAAGCTCAAGATCATGGCCCACATCTCGCTGGACGGCGTGATCCAGACGTCCGGCGATGACGGCTTTCCCTACGCCGACTGGACCGCGCCCTATCGCACGCCCGCGGGCCGGGATGAGGTCTTCGCCGCGCAGGGCGGGAGCTTCGATCTGCTGCTGGGCCGCCGAACCTACGACATGTGGTCGGGCTTCTGGCCGAAGGCACCGGCCAGCCCGATGGCGGACAGCCTGAATGCGGCCACCAAGTTTGTCGTGACCCACCGTCCGGAAAGCCTCGAGTGGGGTCCGTTCGAAGGGCTTGGACCGGACATCGTCGAGAGCATTCGCCGCATCAAGTCGCAGGCGGGCCCGAACCTGATCCTCTGGGGCAGCTCCACGCTGACACCGACGCTGTTCGAGCAGGGGCTCGCCGACGACGTCACGCTGGTCGTCTATCCGGTTCTGCTGGGGACCGGAAAACGCCTCTTTGCCGAGGGTACCTCAGCACGCTCATTCGAGCTCGTCGGCACGAAGGCGTTGCAGTCCGGTGTCATCCTCAGCAACTACAGGTTCGCCGGGCCTTTGCTTTGAAGAACTGACGCAGGACGAAGCGGCATGCGTGCTAATGCCGAAACCAGATCTTGAGCGTCACGTAGATCGCATAGACGAGGGCGAGCACCATCCACAGCAGGAAGAACATGTTGGACCAGTATTCGGCCGTATTCGCTGCCATGGTGTACAGCTGGCCGTTGCAGCCTTTGCCGAGGCACTGAATTTCGCGACGCACCAGTGCGCGCAGCAGAAAAAAGAACAGCGCGCAGGCGATACCGGCGGACATCAGAAGGCCTATCGGGCCCAGCGGTCCCTTGACCAACTCGTCGTTCTCGTCGCGAGGCCCCTTGCGAAGAAGACTCTGCCCGTACCGATAGAAGAAGACACCCAGAATGAGCATCAGCGAGTAGTAGATGAGGTGTCGCATTTCGTGCGTTGCGCTGCTGCGGGAGCTTTAGTTGCGGCGGATGGTGTCCAGCGACGGGCGCGCATTGCGCGCATCGAATTGCGAAAGTCCACGGGCGGTGCCTGTGCCGCCGGCAAAAGCTTCCTTGATCCAGCTCGAGCTCATCGCTCATGAACCAATTGGATGTATCGCCAGACTCCCCAGACTGCACCGACGGCAATGCCGATCCCCACGCTCCAGCCTGCCGAAAGACCCAGTCCGAATGTCAGCAGCAGCATCAATCCGACGGACACCAGTGAGATGAAGACCATCGTGACGAAATCAAAGCGCGCGACCTCGAGCGTGTCCTCGGCAATGCTGCGGTCGCGGCTACCGTGCTTGCGGCGCAGGCCGCGAAACAAAAAGACATCGGCAATGAAATCGAAGAGGCCGATGAAAAGATCGGCCAAGATGCTCCACATCGGGATGCTCCATTCGCGGTGACACCCTGGGTTGTCGCTGATCGCTCGATGCTCCGACCAGGGTGAAGCCGCGGAACATGTCGAAATGTTACCGTGCTTCCGACCGGTCGCAGTCAGGCACGATCGAAGCGCGCGGCGCGACATGCCGCTTCGCCCCTCGCCCTTCGCCCCCAAGCAACGGCAGAAACGTCCATGACCACCCACCCCAACGCATTCATCCAGGGCTTTCGCACGCACACGGTCGACACCGGTGAAGCGCGCATCTTCGCCGAGACCGGCGGCTCGGGCCCGCCGTTGCTGCTGCTCCACGGCTATCCCCAGACCCATGCCGCATGGCACCGCATCGCGCCCATGCTCGCGCAGCACTACACCGTGGTGGCGGCCGACCTGCGCGGCTATGGCGACAGCAGCGGGCCGCCCGGCGACGCGCTGCACACCGCGCACAGCAAGCGCGCGGTGGCGTCCGATCAGGTGAAGCTGATGCGCTCGCTCGGCTTCGAGCGATTCGCGGTCATCGGCCATGACCGGGGCGCACGCGTCGCGCATCGCATGTGCCTGGACCATCCGGCGCAGGTCGCGGCCTTCGGCTCGGTCACGGTGATTCCCACGGTCGACATGTGGCAGCGCGCGGACATGGGCTTCGGCATGAAGAACTGGCACTGGTTCATGCTCGCCCAGCCCTTCGACCTGCCGGAGCGGCTGCTGGCGGCGGATCCGGCGTATTTTCTCGACTGGACGCTGCGCCACATGGTGCGCCGGCCCGACGCGGTGACGCCCGAAGCCCGTGCGCAGTACCTGCGTGCCTTTTCTCGCGCGGAAGTGCGCCACGCGATGATCGAAGACTACCGTGCGGCCGCGTCGATCGACCTTGCGCATGACGAGCACAGCCGGGTCGCCGGCGAGCGCGTGCGCTGCCCGGTGCACGTGCTATGGGAGCGCGGCCGCTTCCCTGCCGAACGCACGCCCGTGCACATCTGGCGCGATGCCGCGGCAGAAGGCGTTCCCGTCTCGGGCGGCGAAATCGATTGTGGCCACCTGATGATGGAGGAAGCCCCTGACGCGGTGCTCGCCTCGCTGCAGCCCTTCCTGGCCGCGCACTGGCCGTCACCGGCCGCCGCCTGAACCCGCTCAGGGCTGGAAGTACAGGTCGGCGAAGCTGCCGCGGATGTGCTCGCCCGTGGGTGCATAGTCGCGCACCTTCTTCGTCGCCACCGTGATGGCCGGGTTGGCCCCCAGCTCGATCGACGGAATGTCGCGATGCACGATGTTCTGGAAGTCAACGAAGAGCTGCCGGCGCTTGCCCTCGTCCACCTCGACCGCCGCGGCCTCCAGCAGGCGGTCGACTTCCGGGTTGACGTAGTGCGCCGCATTGGAGAACGGCAGCCCGACCTTGAAGTTCTTCGACCAGAACACGCGCTGCACGCCCACGGTAGGGTCGAACAGGTTGGTCAGGCTCTCCAGCGTGATGTCGAAGGCGCGGTCGGTGTAGGCCTTGGTCACGTAGGTCGCGAAGTCGTAGCTCTCGACCGTCGCATCGATGCCGATGCGCCCGAGCGACTGACGCACGAAGTCGGCCGCGCGCCGTTCCTGGAACGGGTTGTAGAGCACGCGCAGCTTCAGGCGTGTGCCGCCGGCGCCACGCTTGAAGCCCGCCGCGTCCAGCGCGGCCTCGGCCTCCTTCGGGTTGAACGGGTAGGGCTGGATGCTCGCGTCGTGATAGCGGCTGATGCCCTTGCCGATGGGCGACGCCGACAGCGTGCCGTAGCCGTACCACACGGTCTTGGCGAAGGCATTCACGTCGATGGCCTGCGCAATGGCACGGCGCACTTCCAGCTTCTGCAGCGCGGGCGTGTCCAGGTTGAAATAGATCTGCTGGTGGCTGCCCAGGTACGGCGATATGCGCGTGTCGATCTGCACGCCCGGCAGCTTGCCGAAGCGCTCCACGTCCGACAGCGGAATGCCGCCCGTGCCGTTGGCCAGGTCGGCCGCGCCAGACTCCAGCGCGGCGGCGCGCGCCGCCGAGTCGAGCACGAAGCGCACGACCACGCGGTCGAGGTAAGGCTTGGGCTTGTCCCAATAGTTCGGGTTGCGCTCCAGGATGATGTGGCTGCCCTGCACCCATTCCTTGAAGACGAACGGGCCTGTGCCCACCGGTGCGCTGTTGTACTTGTTCGACGCGATGTCGGTGCCTTCGTACAGGTGCTTGGGCACGATCGGCGATTCGGTCGACGCCAGCGCGGTCAACAAAAACGGCGACGGCTTGCTCAGCACGATGACGGCGGTGTTCGCATCCGGCGTCTTCACGTCCACCACGTTGGCGAAGGTGCCGCGCCCGCGCGGATGCACCTGCTTGAGCGTGAGGATCGAGAACGCGACGTCGGCGGAAGTGAAGTCCTTCCCGTCGTGCCACTTCACGCCCTTGCGCAGTTCGAAGGTGTATTGCAGGCCGTCCTTGCTCTGCGACCATGCGGTGGCCAGCAGCGGCTTGGGCTTGAGGTCGTAGTCGTAGGTCAGCAGTCCCTCGACGATCTTGGGGCCGATCTCGGCGTTGCCGCCGGCCGTGGTGGTCAGCGGCACGATCGATGCGGGCACCGGGTTGACCAGCCAGGTCAGCGTGCCTCCCTGGCGCGGCTGCGCCGCCACGGTCCATGCGGCAAGCACCGCGATCGCGGCCACCGCCGCCTGGCGCGCCAACGAGCGCGCCCCTGTCCATTGCTTCATGTCGACCTGACGAGATGTCGTAGTGATGAGGAGAAGCACCCGGCGCTCAGAACGCGGGAATCACCGCGCCCTTGTATTTGTCCTCGATGAACTTGCGCACCTCGGCCGTATGCAGCGCCGCGACCAGCTTCTTGACCGCCGGCGTGTTCACGTTGTCCTTGCGCGCGGCGATGAAGTTCGCATAAGGCGACTTCTGTCCGCTCTCGATGAAGAGCGCGTCCTTGGCCGGGTCGAGCTTGGCTTCCAGCGCGTAGTTGGTGTTGATCAACGCCAGGTCCACGTCGGGCAGCGCGCGCGGCAGTTGGGCCGAGTCGAGCTCGCGGATCACCAGCTTCTTCGGGTTGGCCACGATGTCGCGCGCGGTCGACTTGATGTTCGATGCATCCTTGAGCTTGATCAGCCCCTGTTTGGCCAGCAGCGACAGCGCGCGGCCCGAGTTCGACGGATCGCTCGGAATCGCGATGACGGCGCCGTCGCGCAGCTCCGAGGTCTTCTTGATCTTCTGCGAGTAGGCGCCGAAGGGCTCGATGTGCACGTCGCTGTTCGGCACTTCCACGATGTCGGTCTTGCGGTCCTTGTTGAAGGAGTCGAGGTACGGCCGGTTCTGGAAGAAGTTGGCGTCCAGCTGTTTGTCGCTGACTGCCAGGTTGGGCTGCACATAGTCGTTGAAGACCTTCACTTCCAGGTCCACGCCCTGCGCCTTCAGCTGCGGGCGAATGAACTCCAGGATCTCGGCATGGGGCACCGGCGAGGCTGCCACGCGCAGGGCTTCCTGGGCCTGCGCCGAAGCGCCGACGTTGGCGAGCCCGGCAATGGCCAGAACCATCGCGGACAGCGTGCGTTGAATCGAAGTCGACATGGCTTGGGTCCCTCATAGAAAAGTTGTAAGACGCCGCGCAGGTTAGTGGCAGTGCGTTCGCGGCCCAAGCGACGAATTGGCGGATGCATATGTGCTTTTCGAGCAACGCCGTTTCACTCGCGCCTCTCGATGCCGCGCATGCTCGACGCGCAGCGGCTGGACATCGATACGACGCCGTGGCAGAAATGTGCGAGGAGGATCCATCGATGGCCCGTTCATTCGGCAATGCAACGTCAACCCGCGCACATTTTTCGTACAACGGCCGCGGGCATAAACGAAAGTCCCTGGCCGCCGCCGCGGCCATCCTCACGAGCGCGTCCGGCGTCGGCGCCATCGCGCAGGTCGTGATCGATCAGAACCGCACGGGCACGGTCATGCTGGACAGCGAGCCGCCCGCCAATTCGAGCACCGCGACGATCGGCGCCAACGTGACCGTCGACGGCGCGGGCGGCGAAGCGCTGGTCGGCCAGAACCAGCGCTGGAGCGTGAACAACGCGGGCACGCTGAACAGCCTGGGCGCGGGCGTGTTCGCCGTGCGGCTGCAGAACGGCGGCGACTTCTCCAACGCCTTCGGCGCGACGGTGTCCGGCACGGGCGGCGGCATCACGATGATCAATGCACCCGGCATGGGCATCAACCGCGGACAGATCCTGGCGAGCGACGGCGCCGGCATCGAACTGCGCGCGGGAGGCGGCGTCTCCAACTACGCCGGCGCCCAGATCCGCGGCGGCACCGCCGGCGTGTACCTCATCAACAGCACCGACGCATTGCGCAACGAGGGCATCATCGCGGCCACCAACGGGGCCGGGGTGCACATCGAAGGCGGCGCGGTCAAGCTGCGCAACGAGTCGGGCGCGTCCATCGACGGCACCAGCTTCGGCGTGCAGATGGTCAACGGCTCGCAGGAGGTGCTCAACACCGGGCGCATCGGCGCGTCGGCCGGCGTGGGCGTGGACCTGAATGCGGGCGGCACGGTGGTCAACGGCCCTGGCGCACAGATTGCCGGCAGCACCGGCGGCGTGCACACGGTCAACGGCAGCGCGAGCGTCATCACCAACGGCCTGATTTCCGGCGGCGACTACTCGGTGCAGTTCGGCACCGGCAACGGCCTGCTGCAGATGGACACCGGCGCCGAGCTGCGCGGCGACGCGCTGGGCGGCGACACCAGCCGCATCCTGCTGCTGGGCAACGGCTATGCCGCCAACAACTTCCTGCGCTTCGGCCAGCTCACCGTGACCGACGAGCGCTGGACGCTGGTCGGGCGCACGGAAGCGCGCATCACCGACGTGCAGAGCGGCCAGCTCCTGATCGGCGACCCGGCCTTCACTGGCACGGCGCCGGTGCTCGTGGGCGACAGCGTCAACGTGGCGGCCGGCGCCGTGCTGGCCGGCTATGCAAGCCGCATCGACGGCTCGGTCGACAACAAGGGCACGCTGTACGTGGGCAATGCCTATCCCTATGCCGGCGTGGTGGCGCCGTCGCAGCTGGACATCGGCGGCGCGCTCAGCAACGTGACCGGTACCGTGGTGCTCACGCGCGGCGAGCCTTTCGGCAACACGCTGAACGTGGCGGGCAGCTATGCAGGCGGCGGCGCCCTGCGGCTCGGCGCCCGGCTCGACGAAGCCACGCAGGGGCCGCTGGCCAACCAGGTCACCGACCGGATGCTGGTGCGTGGCGCGGCGGCGGGCCGCACCGTGGTGGACGTCACCGCCGCCAGCACGCCCGGCGCCAACGGCATCATCACCGCCGCCGAGGGCGGGCCCGACGCCGGCGTGTCGATCGTCCAGGTGGCCGGCGCTTCGTCCGAGCAGGCCTTCGCGCTGTCGCGGCCCTACGTGACCGGCGGCACGCCCTACCAGTACAAGCTCTTCGCCTATGGCCCCGGTGCCAGCAACGGCGCCGCCTCCGCCGCGCAGAACCTCGTCGGCTTCCCCGGCAGCTACTGGGACTATCGCCTGCAGCGCGGCTACGAGACCGCAGTGCCGCTGCCGCCCGGCATCGTGGTGGCCGTTCCACCACCGCCTCCGCCGCCGCCCCCTCCTCCACCCCCGCCACCTCCAGGCCCCCCTGGGCCTCCGTCCCCGCCGCCCGAGCCGCCGCCACCGCCGTCTCCCCCGCCGCCGGTCGGGCCGCCTGTCGGCGGCGGCGGGCGCTACGAACTCGCGCCGCAGGTGCCGGGCTACCTGGTGCTGCCGGGCGCGGTCTTCAACGCCGGCTGGCAGGACATGGACAGTCTGCACCGGCGCCTGGGCGAGATCCGCGATTCGCAGCGCGCGGGCATCGGCGAAAACAGCGAGGCCTTCGCGCGCGCCTATGGCGGCTCGTCGCGCTACCGCTCGGACCTTGCGTTCAGCAACTACGGCTACGGCGCGAAGCAGGACTACGCGGCATTGCAGGTCGGCGCCAGCGCGGTGATCGCGCGCGACAACGGCGGCGCCACCTGGCGCCTCGGCGGCGCGCTGAACGTGGGGCGCTCCCGCGTGGTTCCCGATGCGCGCGACATCAGCCGCACCGACATCGACATGCAGACCCTGTCGGGCATCGCCACCTGGCTGCACCCGAGCGGCGCGTACATCGATGGCCTGGTCTCCATCGGCCGCGTGAGCGCCGACGTGCGCACCGACATCTACCAGGGGCAGACCGTCGCCTCGCCACACGGGCGGCGCCACGCGGTGTCGATCGAAGGCGGCTGGCCCATCGCGCTGGGCGACAGCGGAATGCAGATCGAACCGCAGGTGCAGTACGCATGGCAGCGCCTGCGTCTGCGCAGCTTCACCGACATCGACGGCGTGCGCTACGACGCTCACGCCGAAAGCCAGGGCGTGCTGCGCGTGGGTGCACGGCTCACGCGGCCGTTCCAGACCGCCGAAGGCACGCGGGTCACGCCCTACTTGCGGCTCGACTACCTGCACGGCACCGGTGGCAACGGCTCGGCCAGGGTCGGCGGCGTCAACTTCGCCACCGGGCAGTTCGGCTCGGGCTGGCGCGTGGGCGCCGGCGTCAGCGGCATGTTGACCCGGCAGCTCTCGGTCTATGCCGACCTGTCCTGGCAGGACCGCGCGAACGGCGGCGGCTGGCGCTCGTGGATGTTCAGCGGCGGCCTGCGCTACGCATTCGGCGGCTCGAACGAACGCTGAGCCGCGGTCGCGCGCCTCAGAGCGCGCCCGCGCCCTCGGGCGCGACGCCGTTGAGCAGCGCGTCGCCCACCACGGTGAGCTTGTGCCGCACCGGGTCGTGCAGCGTGTGCACGCGCGCGTTGCGCCAGTGCCTGTCGAACGCGTGTGGATGCTGCGCCGACCGCGTGCCGCACAACTCGAAGAGCTTGCTCGAGGCGAACAGCGCCACCTCGGAGGTGAGCCACTTGGCCTCGGCCACCGCCAGCGAGGCGGCCGCGCGACGCGCCTTGTCGGGCACGGCGACGGCGGCGTCCACCGCGAGCCCCGCACGCTGCGTCATGGCCGCCGCCGCATGCAGCCGGACCTGGATCTCGCCGACCTGCGAGATGACCAGCGGATCGGTCACCGCGCGCAACGCCCCCTCGGGCTGGGTGATGGACGCGCCGCTGCGCAGGAAGCGCACCGTGTCGTCCAGCGCCGCCTGCGCGATGCCCAGGTCGATGCCCACATGGCTGAGCTGCGACACGGCGCCCATCGCCTGCTCGCTGTAGGCCCGGTGGATAGGCAGCACGCATAGCTCCGGCAGCTCGACCCTGTCGAGCCGCACACGGCCGCTTGCCGTGGTGCGCTGGCCGAAGCTGTTCCAGTCGTCCTCGATGGTCAGGCCCGGCGTGCCCGCGGGGATGATCGCGACGGTCTTATCGCCCGCTTCGTTCTGGCCGATGACGGTCACATAGTGGGCAAAGAGCGCCCCGGTCGCATACACCTTCTCGCCGCTGAGCACATGCCCACGCGCGGTGCGTGCGATGACGGTGGGCTGCGCGCCCTGCTTTCCCGCCGCATCGACGTTGGCGTTGCCGAAGCGGCAGCCGCGCAGGATCTCGCCCAGGAAGAATTCTTTCTGCGCCGCGGTACCGACGGTCGACAGCCAGAACACAGCGCTGTTGTGGTTCTGCTGGATCTGCCCGATCGAGGCATCCGCCGCCGACAGGATGGCGAACACCTGCGCCACCGTCACATACGACACGCCCGCACCGCCATGGACACGCGGCACGTTCATCGCCCAGAGCCCGGCGCCCGAGACCACGTCGAGCTCCTGCGCCGGCAGGATGCGATCGCGATCGCGAAGGGCAGCGCCATCCGCCAGCAGGCGGGCAATGCGGTGCGCCGTGTCGAGCGCGTCGGCGTCGCCGCGCAGCACCTGCGCCGCCTGCACCGCGCGCGCGGTGCGATGGCCCGCACGCCGCTTGCTCACGGAAGCCAGCACCGCACTCATGAAGCGGCGCGATGCCGGGGCAGCCGTCCGAAGAACGGATGGCTCGGATCGTTGAAGCCCGGACGCGACGAATGCCCGGTGATCACCAGCGCATCGACCAGCGCCTCGTCTTCCTCGGTGAAGCGGTACTGCAGCGCGAGCACGTAGTCCTCCCATTGCTCCAGGGTGCGCGGCCCGGCGATGGCGGAAGTGATCAGCCGGTTGTTCAGCACCCAGGCCAGCGCGAACTGGCCCGGCGTGATGCCGCGCCCTTCCACATGCTGCTTCACGCGTTGCGCGATCTCCAGCGATTCGGGCCGCCATTCGGTCTGCAGGATGCGCTTGTCGTCGCGGCCGGCGCGCGTGCCCGGCGGCGGCGCCTCGCCGGGTTGGTACTTGGCTGTGAGCACGCCGCGCGCCAGCGGGCTGTACGACACCACGCCCAGCCCGTAATACTCGACGGCCGGCAGGTGCTCGGCCTCGATCTGGCGGTTCGCCAGGTTGTACAGCGGCTGGCTGGCCACGGGCCGGTCCACGTTCAATGCATCGGCCGTGCGGGCGAACTCCGCGATCTTCCAGGCGCTGTGGTTCGACAGGCCGTAGCTGCGCAGCTTGCCCGCGCGAATCAGATCGCCCAGTGCGCGCACCGTCTCGGCCACCGGCGTGGCGCGGTCCTCGCGGTGCAGGTACAGCAGATCGATGTGCTCGGTACCCAGGCGCTTCAGGCTGGCCTCGACCGACTGCACGATGCCGTGGCGCCCGGTGCTCTTGTTATTCGGTCCTGCAAGGTCGGGATCGGCGTTGGCGAACTTGGTCGCCACCACCCAGCGGTGGCGGTTCGGCGCCACCAGTTGGCCCACGACCCTTTCCGATTCGCCCTTGTTGTACGCATTGGCGGTGTCGATGAAGTTGATGCCCTGCTCGAAGGCGCGGTCGGTGATGCGTTGCGCTGTGGCACGGTCGGTCTGGTTGCCGAACATCATGGTGCCCAGGGTCAGCGGCGAAACGAGGATGCCGCTGCGGCCCAGTGGGCGGTAGTCGATGCTGCTCATGAAAGAAGAACTCTCTGTATCTCAGGTCTGTCAAAAAGGAAAGGGCTCACAACCGCAGCCCGGCCTGCTTCATCAGCGGCAGGATGCGGTCGCCGAAGAATTCGAGGTCGGGCTTGAAGTCGAAGAAGCTCAGCTGCAGGCCGTCGATGCCCGCGCGCTTGAGCTGCACGAACTGCTCGACCACCTGCTCCGGCGTGCCGATGACCTCGATGTTTCCGCCGATGGCGCGGCGCTTGGGCGCGTCGTTGCCCACGCGGCCGCGCCAAGCGTGCGCGTCGCTGTCGAAGCGGTTGAAGCTGGTCTTGGGGTCGGCGTCGATGTGCGCGACGATGGCGTCGTGGTAGTCCCAGGTCTCGCGCTCGGTCTCGCGGCTGATCACCATCGGGTTGAGCAGCGTGCGCACCTCGCGGCCCACGTCGCGCGCGGCCTGCTTCACGCGCGCCGCGTGCGCCGGCAGCGCCTCGATGGCGCTGGCGAAGCTGGAACCGCTCGGGCTGGTGATGAAGACGATGTCCGAGTAGCGCGCCGCGAAGCCGATGCCCGCGTCCGAGCCGGTGGCGTTCACCAGCACGGGCCGGCCGAAACGCGGCTTGGGCGAGACGAAGGCGCCGTCGAGCTTCCACGGCGACTCGCCCTTGAACGACCAGTTCTCGGTGTCGGCCCACAGGCGCTGCACCGCCTCGAGGAACTCGGCCGCCAGCGCATAGCGCCGGTCGTGCTCGATGCGCTGCGAGCCGAACATCTCATGCTCCACCGCCCGATGCCCGGTGACCACATTGATGCCCCAGCGCCCGCCCGAGATGTGATCCAGCGTGGCCGCGTACTTGGCCAGGTGCAGCGGATGCAGCGGTCCGTACAGCACGTGGATGGTCGAAATCAGCATGATGCGGCTCGTCACCGCGGTGAGCGCCGCCGTGGTCATGAACGAATCGAGCGCATTGCCGTTGAAGACACCGCCGTAGCCGCCCTTGGGCAGCCACTGAGACAGCGCGAACACCAGGTCGAAGCCCAGCGACTCGGCCTTGAGCACCAGGGCCTTGTTGTAGTCGAAGCGCCAGTCGGTGGTGCGCGGCAGCGTCGATGCGCTCCAGCCGCCTGCCTGGATCGGCAGGAACAGGCCCAGCAGCACGGGCTGGCGCAAGGCTTGCGAAATCGGACTCTCGCTGAATTCGGTAGGCGCGACAAAGCGCTCCCACCCGGCAATGGCGCCGGGCCGGTCGGGAAGGGGCATCTGGAATTACCTCAGGGGTTCACGAATTCTGGACAGAGGCTGCGCGATTGGCACGCCCGGAATTCGCATATCGAAATTCACGCAAGTGCAAAGCGCACCGCGCTCAGAAGACCTTGCCTTCTTCCAGGTGCGTGGTCGTGTCGTTGAGATGGAAGTCGCCGAGCACGCGCGCCTTCTGCTGCAACGGGTTGTGGCTGAAGATCGTGCGCAGGTTGCGCCAGTGGCGGTCGAAGCCATGCTGCCGCGACGTGGCGGAAGCACCGCCCGCATCGAACAGCCGCTCGGCCGCCTGCAGCGCGATGCGGCTGACCGCGAGCTGGGTCTTGGCCGTGGCGAGCGCACCCTCGAGCACGAGCTGCGCGGCACCTTCTTCGTCGCCGCTGCGCAGCGCGTCCGCCGAGCGGTCGAGCCGCCGCGCGTTGTCCGCGATGAGCGCATCCACCGCGTGGGTGTGCGTGGCCAGATCGCCCACCACCCACTGGGTGAAGTGGTCCTCCCTGCCCGATGCCGCCGGGCTGTGCGCCGCGGGGCGCGCATGGTGCCGAACATAGTGCAGCGCGTCGCTGAACACGTTGCGTACGATGCCTCCCGCCACCGCCACGAGGTACAGCTGGCGCAGCGACGACGCATGGCGCCGCTGCAGGCTGCGCTGCGTTGAATGAACCACCTCGTCGGGCAGCACCTGCAGGCCGTCGAACACCAGGCTGCCACTGGCGGTGAGCCGCTGGCCCATGCCGTCCCAGTCGTCCTCCACGCGCAGGCCCTCCCGGTCGGTGGGCACGATCACGCTGGCGTCACGGCCTTCTTCGTCGTGCACGGCGATGCTGGCGAAGTCCGCGAAGGCGGTGCCGGTGGCGTAGTACTTCCTGCCGTTGAGCACCCGCTTGTCGCCCTGCCGCTCGAGCGCCGTGGTCACGGTGCCCGAGCGCGGTGTGCCCAGCTCGGTGAGGGCGCCACCGAAGAGTGCGCCGCCCAGCACACGCGCCAGCTGGCGCTCGCTGTTAGGTGTCGGCGGCGCCGTGGTCCAGAGCTCGATGGCGTTGTAGTGCGAGCGCAGCGCATGCGCCACATTGGAATCGGCCGCGGCGAGCGTGGCGACCACCTCCACCAGCGCTTCGATGCTGCCACCCGGGCCGCCGCGCTCGGGCGGCACGCGCAAGGCGCCAAGGCCCGAGGCCTTGAACAGTGCGAAGGCCTCGAACGGCAAGGAGCGCTCACGCTCGCGCTGCGCGGCGCCCTCGGCAATTGAAGCGGCCAGCGCGGGCAACCGCGCCAGCAGGGCCTGGAGTTCCGGAGCCTGCGCTTGCGGCGTCGTGGCCTGGAGGACGGCATTCATGGCAAATCCTGAAGAGATCGAGGGTCGCGAATATAGGCTCGCGCACCGGTTGCTTTGCGCATAACCAAATTCGGATTTCTCGCTTGGCGCGATGTGCCGCATGCCGCATTTGGAAGATCGAAAAAATGCTAAGTGCACGCAAGGATTTCCAAGACCATCGGCTGGACTTCCATTGCCGCAACCTGCTTCACGCCATGCTTTCTTCGCTGCTTCAGAAAATCGGATTCAACCGCCGGCTGATCCACCTGGCGCTCGCCGCCCTGCCCTTCGCGGCCGCCGCCCAGACACCTGTGGAAGGCGGCACGCTGACCTATGCCGTGTCGCAGGAGCCCACGTCGCTCGTGTCCTTCCTGGACACCAAGACCGACAACCGCAACGTGAGCGCCAAGGTCACCGAAGGCCTGCTGCGCTACGACGCGAAATTCACCCCCCAGCCGCTGCTGGCCACCGCATGGCAGGTGAGCCCCGACGGCCTGAAGTACAGCTTCAAGCTGCGCCCCGGCGTCAAATTCCACGACGGCCACGACTTCACCGCGGAGGACGTGCGCTACTCGGTGCTCACCCAGAAGAAGCAGGGCCCGCGCGGGCGCATCACGCTGGCCAACGTGGAGCGCGTGGACACGCCCGATCCGCTCACGGCCGTGATCGTGCTGTCCAGGCCGGCCCCCTTCCTGCTCAAGTCGCTGTCGTCGGCCGAACTGCCGATCGTGCCGGCGCACCGCTACAGCGACGGCGAGCCGCTGGGCAATCCGAACATCACGGCGCCGGTGGGCACAGGGCCCTTCGTGTTCGAGCAGTGGGTGCGCGGCAGCCACCTCGTGCTGCGCAAGAACCCGAACTACTGGCGCAAGGGCTATCCGCACCTGGACCGCGTGATCGTGAAATTTGTGCGCGACCCCGCCGCCATTTCCACCGCTGTGGAAACCGGCGAAGTCGATGTGGCCCAGGGTGTGGGCCTGGCCGACCTGGAGCGCCTGGCCGGCAACCCGAAGCTGAAGGTGGACGACACCTATGACGGCTTCCTGAACAACGCCTCCTTCCTCGAATTCAACGTCGACAACCCCGTGCTGGCCAACCCCAAGGTGCGCCATGCCATCGCACAGGCCATCGACCGCAACTTCATTCGCAACACGATCTACTACAAGCGCGTGGAAGTGGTGAACTCGCCCATTCCGCGCGTGCTGTCCGACTACTACGACGACAGCACCTTCCGCTACCCCTTCGACGTGGCCGCGGCCAACCGGCTGCTCGACGAGGCGGGCCAGCCGAAGCAGGCCAACGGGCAACGCTTCTCGCTGCGGCTGAGCTACATCCCCGGTGCGGAATTCAAGCGCACCACCGACTACCTGCGCTCGGCGCTGGCGCGCGTGGGCATCAAGGTCGAGGTGGTGGACGGCGACCTGCCCACCTTCCTCAAGCACGTGTACAGCACGCGCGATTTCGACATCAACATCAACGGCCTGGGCCGGCTGTTCGACCCGACGGTGGGCGTGCAGCGCATCTACTGGGGCGACGGCGTGCGCAACCCGCTGATCTGGATCAACGCCGCGCACTACGACAACCCGCAGGTCGACGAGCTGTTCCGCCAGGCGGCCGTGGAGCTCGACACGGGCAAGCGCGCCGCGCAGTTCAAGCAGATCCAGCAGATCGTCGGGCGCGAGCTGCCGGTGTTGCCGCTGGTGAGCGTGCCGCTGATCCAGGTGTACAGCGCACGCGTGCACAACCTCAACAACAGCATCGACCTGATGGCCGGCGACCTGGCCGACGCGTGGGTCGAACCGCGCAAGTGAGCCTCAAGGAAGAATCGATATGACCACCCAGAATCTGCAACACCCCCAGCTCGACGCACTGACCTTCGCGAGCGCCCGCGCACAGGCCCAGGCGCTGGCCGAAGGCCGCGTGTCGGCCGTCGACCTGCTGGAGCACGTGCTCGCGCGCATCGACCGCTTCGACAACGACATCAACGCCGTGGTGGTGCGCAATGACGAAGCCGCCCGCGCCGCGGCGCGCGAGGCCGATGCCTCGCTGGCACGCGGCGAGCGGCGCCCGCTGCTGGGCGTGCCCATCACGGTGAAGGAGTCGTTCGACGTGGCCGGCTTCGTCACCAGCAGCGGCAACCCCGCCTATGCCGACAACGTGGCCGCTCGGGACGCACTGGCTGTCGCTGCCTTGCGCGAAGCCGGCGCGGTGATCGTGGGCAAGAGCAACGTGCCGCTCGCGCTGGCCGACCTGCAGAGCTACAACGCCATCTACGGCGTGAGCAACAACCCCTGGGACGTGTCGCGCACGCCGGGCGGCTCCTCCGGCGGCTCTGCCGCCGCGCTGGCGGCCGGCTATGTGGCGCTGGAACTGGGCACCGACATCGGCGGCTCGATCCGCATCCCCGCGCACTTCAACGGCGTGTACGGACACAAGCCGACCGCGGGGCTGGTCGCGCTGGGTGGCACGGGCGTGCCTTCGGGCCGCGTGGCCGACCGCGACCTGGCCGTGGCCGGGCCGCTGGCCCGCAGCGCGGCCGACCTGGAACTGGCGCTCGAGTTGCTGCTCAACCGCGAACCGTTGGCGGCGAAGGCATGGAAGGCCGCGCTGCCGGCCGCACGCCACACCCGGCTGCAGGACTTTCGCGTGCTGGTCATCGACCAGTGGCCGGGCACCGAACGCAGCCTGCATGAGCAGCAGGTAGTGGAACGCGTGGTCGAGCGCCTGCGCACGCAGGGCGTGACGGTGGGCCGCGCGGCTGACGTGGCGCCCGGCCTGCTGCCCGACCTGACGCTGCAGCACCGCGTGTACCGCAGCCTGCTGGGCTCGTCGCTCGCGTCGCCGCCGGCCCTGAGCGCGTCGGCGCAAAAACGCCTCGAGGCCCTCGCGCCCGACGACGACAGTGCCGACGCCGCCTGGCTGCGGGCACCCACGCTGCGCCACGGCGACTGGCTGCGCGACAACGAGGCGCGCCATGTGCTGCGCCAGCAGTGGGAGCGCCTCTTCGAAACTTTCGACGTGGTGGTGACGCCTGTCGCACCCCTGCCGGCCTTCCACCACAACCACAGCGAGCCGAAGGACGAGCGGACCTACCCGGTCGAGTTCGCGGACGGCACCACGCGCGAAGTGCGCTTTCTCGACCTGTTCCACTGGGCCGGCCTGCCCGTGCTGCCGGGCCTGCCGGCCACCAGCTTCCCGCTCGGGCTCGATGCGCAGGGCTTGCCGGTGAGCGCGCAGGCCGTGGGGCCCTACCTGGAAGACCGAACGACCATCGCTTTCGCTCACCTGCTCGAACAGGTGTATGGCGGCTTCATCGCGCCGCCGGGCTACGACGTGGACCAGACCGCATGAGGCCCACGCCTCCCATCAGCCGCCGGCGCTTCCATCGGCGCCTGCTTGGCGGGCTCGGCCTGCCGCTGGCGGCACCGTCGCTCGCATCCGCCGCATCCGCCGCAGCGGCGGCCGCCGCGCCAGCCGATGCGCCCCGGTACACGCCGGACAGCGTGGTCACCCTGCTCACGGCGCTGGAGCCGCCGACGCTGGTCGGCCTGGTCAACTCCGCGGCCGGCACTTTCCTGGTCTCGCCCAAGACAGTGGAAGGCCTTCTGAGCTACGACTTCGACCTGCGCCCGCGCCCCCAGCTCGCGGTGGCGTGGGAGGTGCAACCCGACGGCCTGCAGTACACCTTCCGCCTGCGCCGGGGCGTGAAATGGCACGACGGGCGCGATTTCAGCTCGGCCGACGTCGCCTTCTCCATCCTCGCGCTGAAGGCATCGCACCCGCGCGGGCGCGCCACCTTCGCGAGCGTGTCCGAAGTGCGCACGCCCGATGCGCATACCGCCGTGCTGGTGCTGAGCAAGCCCGCGCCCTTCCTGCTCACCGCGCTCGCGGCCGCGGAGTCGCCCATCGTTCCCAGGCATGTGTACGAGGGCAAGGACCTGGCCAGCCACCCGGCCAACCAGGCACCGATCGGTACCGGCCCCTTCGTGTTCAAGGAATGGGTGCGCGGCAGCCACGTGATCTACGAGCGCAACCCGAACTACTGGGACCCGGGCAAGCCATACATCGACCGACTGGTTGTGCGCTTCATTCCCGACCAGGCCGCGGCCGCCGCCGCGCTGGAGAGCGGCACGGTCGATCTCGCCGGCGCCACGCCCGTGCCCATTCCGGACCTCGACCGCCTGAAGGACGTGCCGCACCTGAGCCTGGACACGCGCGGCAACGAGTACTTCAACAACTCGACCACGCGCATCGAGTTCAATCTGGACAACCGCTACTTCAGGCATGCGAAGGTGCGCCAGGCCGTGGCCCACGCCATCGACCGCGACGTGATCCTGAAGACCGTGTGGTACGGCTACGGCACTGCCGCGCCCGGTCCGATCTCGCCGGTGCTCAAGGCCTTTCACGACCCGAAGGTGGCGGTTCCGCGCTTCGACCGCAAGCGTGCCGAGGCGCTGCTGGACGAGGCGGGTTTTCCGCGCGGCGCCGACGGCGTGCGCTTCCGGGTGAGCCACGACGTGTTCGACGGCGGCGGCAACCGCGTGGGCCAGTACATCCGCCAGGCACTGGCGCGCGTGGGCATCGACGTGACGGTGCGCACGCAGGAGTTCGGCGCCTACATCAAGCGCGTGTACACCGACCGCGACTTCGACTTCAACAACCAGGGCATGAGCCAGATGTTCGACCCCACGGTGGGCATCCAGCGCTTCTACTGGTCGAAGAACTTCCGCCCCGGCGTGCCCTTCTCGAATGGCGCGCACTACGACAACCCCGAGGTCGACCGGCTGCTCGAAGCGGCGGCGGTGGAGAACGACGCCGCGAAGCGGCGCGCGCTCTTTGGCGAGTTCCAGCGCGTGATCGCCACCGATTTGCCGACCATCGGCCTGGTGGCCGTCGCGCAGGTCACCGTCGCCAACCGGCGCATCGGCGGTCATACGGTCGGCGCCGAGGGGCTCTCCGGCAACTTCGCCGACATCCACATCAAAGCCCGCGCATGAGCATGAATCACCCCGCCTTCCCCCGCCGCCATTTCCTGCAGGGCGGTGCCAGCCTCGGCGTGGCCGCACTCGCTGGCCCGATGCCCGCATGGGCACAGGCTCCCGCCGCGGGCAGCCCCGTGCGCGGCGGCACCCTCACCGTGCTGATCGACCCCGAGCCGCCCACGCTCACCACCATCGCGCACTCGGCGGGCTCGTCGGTGCTGATCTCGGCCAAGACCACCGAAGGCCTGCTCACCTATGACTTCGACCTGTCGCCGCAACCGCAGCTGGCCACCGCCTGGACGGTGAGCGCGGACGGCCTGCAGTACACCTTCACGCTTCGCCGCGGCGTCAGGTGGCACGACGGCAAGCCCTTCACCTCGGCCGACGTCGCGCACTCCATCGGCCTGCTCAAGCAATACCACCCGCGCGGGCGCGCCACCTTCTCGAGCGTGGCCGAAGTGCGCACGCCGGACGCCTACACCGCGGTGCTGGTGCTTTCGAAGCCGGTACCCTACCTGCTCACGGCGCTCTCGGCCTCCGAGTCGCCGATCGTGCCCAGGCACCTGTACGAGAGCGGCAAGGCCGACGCCAACCCGGCCAACAACGCGCCCATCGGCACCGGCCCCTTCGTGTTCAAGGAATGGGTGCGCGGCAGCCACGTCACCTACGAGCGCAACCCCGACTACTGGGACAACCCCAAGCCCTATGTCGACCGGCTCATCGTGCGCTTCATTCCCGATGCGGCCGCGCGCGCCGCCGCCATCGAGAAGGGCGAGGTGCACCTGAGCCCGGGCACGCCGGTGCCGCTGGGCGACGTCGAGCGGCTGCGCGCCAAGCCGAACCTGGTGTTCGAGCCCAACGGCTACCAGTACATCAATAACGTCTCGCGCGTGGAGTTCAACCTGGAGAACCCGGCCCTGCAGGATCTGCGCGTGCGCCAGGCCATCGCGCACGCCATCAACCGGCAGGTGGTGCAGAAGACCGTGTGGTACGGCCAGGGCCAGCTCATTCCGGGCCCGGTGCATCCGGCGCTCAGGAAGTTCTACGTACCCGACCTGCCAGTGCTGCCGCACGACGTGAAGCGGGCCGAGGCCCTGCTCGACGCGGCAGGCTTCGTGCGCGGCAAGGCGGGTGGCAACCTGCGGCTGAAGCTGGCCGTGGTGCCCATTTCCAACGAAGGCGGCCAGCGCACCGCCGAATACCTGAAGCAGAGCCTGGGGCGCATCGGCATCGAGGTGACCATCCATTCGCAGGACTTCGCGACTTACGTGCGCCGCGTGTACGCCGACCGCGCCTTCGACCTGCACGTGAGCGTGATGAGCAACACCTTCGACCCGACCGTGGGCATCCAGCGGCTGTACTGGTCGAAGAACTTCAAGAAGGGCCTGCCCTTTTCCAACGGTTCGGGCTACAGCAACCCCGAGGTCGACCGGCTGCTCGAGGCCGCGGCCGTAGAGATCGACGAGGGGCGTCGCCGCCAGGCCTTCGCGGAGTTCCAGCGCCACATCGTGCGCGATCTGCCGGACATCACCCTGCTGGCGATCGACAACTACACCATCGCCGACCGGCGCGTGCGCGGCCACACCGTGAGCGCAGACGGCATCGCCGGCAACCTGGCCGGCGCTTGGATCGGCGCATGAGCCCTCCGTCCACTCATTCATTCCGACATCCAGGAGAACGAACCATGACCCGAACGACCGCCACCGCGAGCCCCGACGTGCTCTGGTACACCCGCTGCCCCGTGCCCTCGCCGCTGGGCATCGCCGCGCGCCAGGGCTGGCTGGCCGAGAGCTTCGCCGAAGAAGGCATCGCCATCGAGTCGATCATCGACTCGAAGGACCGCAGCATCCGCGAGAGCCACTTCGACCACCACCTGGCGTGGTCCTTCCGCCAGGGCGGCAACATTCCGCCGATCTGGGCGCGAGCCAATGGGCGCGCCACGCGGCTGATCGCCATCACATGGACCGACGAGTTCCAGGCCATCGTCACGCTGCCGGGCCGCGGCATCGAATCGGTCGGGCAACTGGCCGGGCGGCGCATCGGCGTGCCGCGCCGCGTGAACGACCTGATCGATTTCCACCGCGCCACGGCGCTCAAGGGCATCGTGTCGGGCCTTGCGCTGGCCGGCCTCACCGCCAAGGACGCGACGCTGGTGGAGCTGCCCATCGAGGAGTCGGTGATCATCGCGCAGGGTGAACCCAGCCTCTTCGGGCTGCGCCGTCGCCATCCGTATTTCCGCGAGCTGCAGGCGCTGGCCAGCGGCGAGGTGGACGCCGTCTTCCTCAAGGGCGCGGAAGGCGTGGTGGTGGCCAACCTGATCGGCGCGCAGGTGGTTGCCGAATTCGGCAACCACCCCGACCCGAAGGTGCGCATCAACAACGGCACGCCCCGCGTGCTCACGGTGGACGACGCGCTCTCGCGGCAGCGCCCCGACCTGGTGGTACGCCTGCTCGAGGTGGTGGCGCGCGCCGGCCGCTGGGCCGAGGCACACCCCGACGAGACCGTGCGCTTCGTGGCGCGCGAGATCGCCACCAGCGAGGAGGCCGTGCTCGCGTCGAACGGGCCCGAGGTACACCGGCACCTGGGCATTGGCCTGGATGCGCCCCTGGTCGGGGCCATCGGACACTTCAAGGACTTCCTGCTCGAATGGGGCTTCCTGCCGGCGGACTTCGACCTCGATGCCTGGGTCGACCATGCACCGCTGCGCGCGCTGCATGCGCGGGAAGCGCACCCGACTGTCGATCACGAACGCGCCACGCTGGCGGCCGCGGCGTGAGTACGCCGCCGCGCATCCTGGTGACGGGCGCCACCGGCCGCCTGGGACAACTGCTCGTGCCGCGGCTGCTCGCGCGCGGCGCCACGGTGCGCGCACTGACGCGCCATGCGGCGCGGGCCAACGACCTGCGCGCGCAAGGCGCCGAGACCGCGGTCGGCGACTTCGACGACGCAGACGCCTTGCGCCGTGCGCTGCGCGAGGTGTCGCACCTGTTCCTGCTGTCGCCGATCACGCCCACGCTGGCAGCGCAGCAGATCGCCGTGATCGACGCCGCCGCGGCCGCCGGCGTGCAGCGCATCGTCAAGCTGTCGGGCTCGCACTGGACCATCGAGCCGCCCGGGCGTTCGCTCTCGGGCGATGCGCATGCCGAGATCGAGGCCGCGCTCGTTCGCTCGGGCATCGCGCAGCGCGTGCTGCGACCGAACGCATGGCTGCAGGTGATGCTGGGGCGTCTGGCTTCGGAGCTGGCGGCCGGCGATGTGCTGCACACGCCGCCGGGCGATGCACGCGTGTCCTTCATCGATGCACGGGACATCGCGGACGTGGCGGTGGAAGCGCTGCTCGCGCCCGATGCCGGGCCGTCCGCGCCTTGGGTACTCACGGGTGGCCGTGCAGTGGGCTACGACGAGATCGCCCGCATCGCCTCGCGCGTGACGGGGCGGCGGATCGAAGCGGTGCCATTGTCCGAGCAGGCCCGGCTGGAACGACAGGCTGCGAGTGCGCCCTCGCCTTACATCGCCCGGGTGCATGCGCAATTCGCGAGCCTGATCGCGGCGGGCGAGGCTCAGTCGGTGAGCGATACGGTCGCTGAAGTGCTGAAGCGGCCGCCCCGTACGGTGGAGGCCTTCCTGGAGGAAACGCTGGCCGCTGGAACGCAATAGCCTCAAAGCCGAAACCTCCCGAGTCGCTCGCAAGGGGGGCGCACCGAGATCGCAGCATCCAGGGGTGAGCGTGCCGGAAAGAAATGCGTTCTTCGCACGCTGCCGAGCGCCGCCTCATCCAGGCGCTCGTAGCGCGAGCTTGTCGCAATGTTGATGTCGCGGGGCATCCCATCCCCACACTGCATTAACGCCGACTAGGGTCTCGACGAATGTTTTTCGAAGCTCGGCCTGATTTTCCAGTTGAAGATTGGAGCTGTGCGTTGGCTAGATCTCCAAGACTCTTGATAGCGCTCTCCAAGCGCGGGTCGCCGAGATACCCGTAGTTGATGCGCAGGTGCCGGGTGTATCGACGGTCGGCTGAAAACAAATGGCCCGGCGCTACGCCTATGCCGAGCCGAAGAGCGTCCTGGTGCAGCGCGAGCGAGTCGACACCTTCTGGCAGCGCGAGCCACAGGAAATAGCCGCCCTCGGGGCGCGTGACCCGCGTTCCAGTCGGAAAGTATTGATCGATAAGTCGCAAGCATGCAGCCTGCTGGCGGCTGAGCGAATGCCGCAGGACGCGCAGGTGACGATCGAAACTCTTGTGTTGGAGGTACTCCTGTAAGGCCAGTTGCGAGGGAAGTGCCGTCGCCAGCGAGCTCATCAACTTGTTCCGACCCAAAGCGGCTGCAAAGCGACCGCCCGCTACCCAACCGATGCGATATCCGGGTGCCAGGGACTTCGAGAAAGAACTGCAGTGCAGCACCCAGCCAGCCCGATCCCAGGCCTTGGCCGGTGGCGGTCTCCGAGGCCCATGCGCGAGCTCGCCGTATACGTCGTCTTCGATCAGCGGTATGGCGCGAGCGGCGAGCATGCTGACCAGTTGCTCTTTGGCTGCGTCGCTCATGGTGCAGCCCATTGGATTCTGGAAGGTCGGCATGAACCAGCAGGCCTTCACCGGATGCTGGTCGATCACGCGAGCAAGAGAGCTGAGATCCACGCCTGTACGCGGGTGGGTCTCAACCTCGACCGCGCGAAGACCGCGCCGCTCCAGTGCCTGCAACGCAGCATAAAAGGTTGGGGTTTCGATCGCAACGACGTCGCCTGGCTGCGTCACCGATTCGAGCGCAAGATTGAGGGCTTCCATCGCCCCGCTGGTGATGACCAGTTCTGACGCAGGAACGTCCATCCCGACGCTGCCGTAACGGCGAGAGATCTGATGGCGTAAAAGGGCGTTTCCTGGTGACAAATCTTCGATGGTCTGCCAGGGATCCATCCGCTTGAGCGCTCGCGTCAGGCCGGCGGCAAGTTGCTCGAAGGGGAACAGCTCTGGCGAAGGAAAAGCCGAGCCGAGCGGGACCATGTCGCGCTCGCGAGCCTGTGCAAGGACCTGAAAGACAAGCGACGAGACGTCGACCGACATGGACCGAAGGACAGGCTCGCTGGCGGCAAGTTCGTTGGCCGGCATTTCCGCGCCCGCTCGAACGAAGTATCCCGACCGCTGCCGCGCTTCGACAAGCCCTTGCGCCTCCAGCAGGTAGTAAGCAGAGAACACGGTGGACGCACTGATACCCATCTTCGACTTCAGTTCGCGCACGGAGGGAAGGCGATCGTTCGCCTTTAGGTTACCCGCGCGAATGCGCTGAGCGATGTTGTCGGCAAGCTTCTCGTAGCGGTTCATGGGCATCTCTTTCTGATACGGTCGCTCTGAACCGCTCCCGAGATTGTCATATCAGACGTTGGCGTGCCCTGGAGCGACGAGCGGCCTTCTTGGATCTGATACGCAAATTTTCAGGCGATCTGGTTCTGTACGTATCAGCCTGGAAGATGAACACTGGACAGCACCATGAGAGTGCTTCTGTGGCGCTGGCGGACAGCTCCGCCTTTCGATCGATGTTTTACATGCCTTTCGACGCGACTTGCGGACGCTCATTCACCCCACAGCAACCGCGTCGTTAGATTGCTTTTGCGTTTCTTCATCCGTCTATTTAGCTATTCGCCACGCTCGGGCGCTCGCCATCTGTCGCCATTAATATCATTTCAATCATGAATTCAATCCCTATTTCTTTTGTTATTTTCAAGGTTCTCGTGCTCAGTGTGGGCATGTATTTGGCCGTCAGGTGGCATTACGATCGGGGGCAAAAGGACAAGAATCAAAAGACAGTTGCGGTGGTACTGACATCTATCAAGGTGGGCGCAGCGTTCGTCGCTTCTTCGTTCCTGATGCTGTTCCTCATCTTTGAAATTTGCAATTGGATGGGTCTGGACCTGGCCATGCGGTGATTGAGAGTTTTTACAACCAAGTATTGTTCGCAGATGACGTCATGCACTGAGGCAAAGTTCTTCTTCAAGAACTGCCCCGGCACTCCAATGGATGGGGACCATGATGGCGTGCCTTGCGAACAGCAATGGTGCATCGGTCCTCTTCCCGAATAGGCCCAAGCATCTGACCGGCCGCTCTTGGTTCGCGCGCGCTTTCGACGAAGCTTGAGTGGCCAGCACTCAAACCGTTTCGAACACGCGCCGCGAATGTCTGCTTACAGTCGAATTAAACGGGGTCGGCGACCGGCCGGTATTGGCCGATTGTGACCAAGACACTGTCCGTGCCAGGCCCCAAAGTGGTCGTGCTTATGTAGGCGAAAGGACATCGCGGGCAGCAGCCTTCAGCCACTCATCCGCGCGCTCTGAATCAAGCAGCCACTTCGCAAGCTCCGCCGCTCGTCGATGGTCCCGGCGCGAAAGACCCCCAATTGCGCTCGTTGCGCAGGACTGCTCGCCTACGAAGGCCTCCACGAGTGCAATAAGCGTCTCGCTATCGACGTTCGCCCAATCCGGCTCATGGGGATACATGATCTGAATCCACTCCGCCGGAGTCAAATCGTCGGGTTGAATTTGCATGATGCCCACCGGGGCCCTCCCACAAGAATTGCACTTCTCAATTTCCGCTCGTGGCCGAAAAGCGCGCCGACGAACAAAAAGCTACGGCCCCTGCCACAGTTCGCGAAGGAATGTAGCCTGACGGTCCAGCAGTCCATCTCGGGCTTCCCTGTCAAGTACGTGTCCCTTTCCGTCCAGAGCTACGAGTTCGCACCGGCTTCCGAGCTCTTGTGCTCGCGCGCAAAATGCCTTGCTCCGCTCGATGGGCGTGGTCCGATCGGCATCTCCTTGGATGATGAGTGTGGGAACTATGCCCCGCATCAACGTGTGGGTTGGCGACAAAGACGAAGGCTTCGCGTGCCCCTTCATCAGATCACGAAACAATCCATCTGAGACGGCGTCCACTACGGGCGAGACCAACAGCAATGCGTCGGGGCCACCGTTACCCACACTGCCCTGGGCAGCGCCGCAGCCAGTCGTCGCCGCAGCTGCCGCGAGCTGGCCGCTCGACGAGATGCCCCAAAGTGCGATCCGCGATGACGCAAGGCCTAGTCTCTCGGCATCCTTTCTCATAAACGCTAGCGCGTGGCACACATCCGAGAAGGACTCGACCGGCGAGTTCGTTGCATCCGCCAATCTGTATTCCAGCACCACAGATATGAATCCTTTCTCAGAGAAGAACTGCGCTGCTCTGAAAAGTTGCTCCGGGCTGCCGCGCGACCAAGCGCCGCCTTGCACCATCAGGATGCCTGGCCGCGCAGTGCCGCTGAGATCGGAAGGCGAAAACTTGAATGCTCGGAGGTCACGACCGTCGACGTTCCGATACACGGAAGTGCTCGGCGCTGCGACTTCGTTCGCCGTGTCTTCTGCGGCCTGGAGGGGTGTCACCAGAGTGATCCCGACCAGAAGCCCAAGCACTGCAGCACAGTAGAGCCGCGATCTGCGCAGAGTCACCGAGGATTCACCTTCTGCCATCGAATGTCTCCTTCTGAGCAGATTCAGCCTTGGCTTCGAAGGGCCGGTGTTGGCCGAATGTAGCCCCTCGCCACGTCGGCGCATTGAGGCCTTAGAGGTCCTTGAAAGCGCCGGATAGCAGTCGTCCAGGTTCAGACCGTCTGAGGTCGACGCCCAGACTCGAGCGCGCCGCTGAGAGCTGCCCATAGCTTCGGCACAGTGTCTTCGCGTGGCCTCCCTCGGTCAATATAAGTCGCCATCGCACGACGCGCATCTTCTTCGCGCCCTGAAAGTGCATGGCAAAACGCGACTGCCACCGGCAACTGGGTGTAGATGCCTGCCCCAGGGCGGCTACTCAGCGCGACAACTTGGTCGTAGACCGAAGTCGCTTGCCCGCCCAACTGCCAGAAGTCCTGCGCTTGTCGCACAGCGCTTGAAAGTCGGGGTGTCATACCTTCAAGCAGGCCCTGTTCCCCCCACATGCACGAGAGATTGAGTTCTGTGGATTGTCCGTCGATGAACGCATCAAAGATTGCCGATTTTTCGGTGCGATGCCACTGCATTTTTCCCGCGACGAGATGCGGCACGAAATCGAACGAATACCCCCATCGCGGGGCAATAACTCCGCCTTTAAGTTGTGCGTAGGCGAAGACACGGCGAACAGGGGCATCTTTGCTGTCGACCCAGTGGAGCGGCTTCACCTCGGCGAAGCAATCTGCACCGAGATATGTAGCAATCACGGGCCCAATGTGGGATTGAACTGCAGAAATGGTCAGAAGGTTGAAATCGCTCATGAAGGCGTTGTCTACGAAGTTTTAGGGCCGACAAGCGCCCTGTTCGAATGACCGTTTGTGGCCATGAACAGGCTTGCCGCTAGAGGCACATGAACAGGAGGAGGCTCTTGCCCTGGCCAATCGCCTGCCGGGCAAATTCGCTCATCGCCTCTACGACCGGCTCTACGCCAGGGCCGTCGGCGCCCATGTGCACCAGTTCATCGTGCTTGGCCCAGGACATTGCGACTTCCGCGACGGCGCCGGGCTGCACCGCAGAGAGCCTATTCACGAAATCCTGCGGAAATTCAAAGACCCATTGCTCCTGCGTGTGCGCAAGGAGGTACTTCTCACCCTCAAAATCCGCCTGGGTAGTTCCGCCGAGAGCGGACCAAAGTCCGGCTAGCGCCATGTTGTCCAAAGAGTTGAACTGCAAGCGAGGCCAGTCACCTGAAGCGGCGGAAAGAATTTCGGGTGCATCGTCAATCGAGGCAATCAGAATGTCCGTAAGCATGCTTGATTGATTTTGAGCGTGGAAATCGTATGACTGCTTGCGGCTGACTGTAGCCGGTCGCGCCGCCATCGCGAAGGCTCAAAGCGGGCATTGCGAGCGAATCGCTATGTCCTTTGCTCTAGCGAAGGTCTGGTTATGCCGAAAGCGGCCTTCCGATAGACGCTGAACGGAGGATCCCAGACTAGCGATGTGCGGACATTCATATTGACAATCTCGCCCTCAACCGGCCCACGCTACTTAAGCCGTATTCCTATCTCATGTGGCGTGCCGACCCACGTGCCGACACTGCCCCATAGCCGCATAGGGCAATGGCTGTCGCATAACTGGATATCGGCCAACTATTCTTTGCCATCATGGGAAGCTCGAGTCCAGATCGAGCTAGCTGCCGGCTGCGGAGCCATCACCCGGTCACGCTGGAATAGCTGTTCACTTGTCCTGGCTCAGCCCTGACCAGTCCTTACGAGATGACGACGAGGGTGCGTCAATCCTCGCCGAAGAATGGAGAGCAACGGAGCCAGCAGGCGCGTGCGAAGTGAGGCACGCAGTTGAATGCACAGCGAACGCCCAGGGTACTGCTTCCGCACCGCGTCAAGGGTGCGACGACTCTACCGAGAACCTTCTTGATCGCGCACCTGGAGAACCGTGCCGTCTTCCGAGAACTCGAGCAACAGCGGTGCACTCAGCATCTGATACTTCTGTGCAAGCTGAAACAAGGCATCCTTGAAGGATCCAGTGAACTTGCCGGAACGCACCTCGGGTGTGAGCGTGTAGTCGCGAGTGCTCTCCCAGCGCACCTCCACGCCCACGGCGGAGCCCCAGTGCATGATCACGCGACGCAGCGATTCATCCTCGATGGGCCATTGAGCACGGATGGCGTTGGTTCTTCTGTCGGTAGTGGCCCAGACGCCGCCCGTCGCGGGCGTACCGGCTGCGGAATTCGCGGGAAGAACTGCTTCCGGCTCCGGGAGCGCAACGCCCGCTGGCAGGTTCCGCGAGATCTTCTCCACTTGCACTCCCGCCGTGGCGCCAGCGAGCGTTGCGACAAGGCTCATGTGGATGCCAACCCAGATTGAAGGACGGAGCAGAGCCTTTCTCATCGGCGATTTTTTTGAGGGCGACAGGAATTTGAAAACTCGAGCACTCATTTTATCTGGGCCTCCGCTCTTGACGAAAGGCACAGCCAACGTCACGAAATCGGCGGCGAAAGACCAAACGCTGTTGCTGCGTGGATGCAACGCTCCTGTTGTCGGATTGCAATGGCAGTGTTAGCCTTCGCGCCCCTGAAGATCAACCATCGCATTGGGCTGACAGCCGAGCCCAAGAGATACCAATGAAGCAACTCATGACCGCGCAACACGCCTTGATGACCCGCACCATTGCGGCGGCATCGCTGCGCGCGTTTCGCGCCGAATTGCTGTCCTAGAGCCTTTTCACCTGGAGGCTCGGCCTCCTGAGTTTCACAAGACCCGGTAGGCCTCAAGCCACCGGGTTTTTTCGTTTTCTGCCTGCCTCGTTGGAACTTTGAACATGAGCCCCGAGAAAGAACTTCCCTTCATCGCATGCGCTACCAGCGCAGTGCTGTGCTTCGACTCCGTGGAGTGGTTCGTGTAGAGCCTCCAGGCCTTCGTGCGCCTGGAGGTCCATCCTTCAGGCAAGAAAAAGCCTGTCGGGTGGTCAAGCCCGACAGGTTTTTTTTTCGCCCGCATGGCGGGCATCGCGAATTTGGTGCGCGCGCACCGACAACCCGCCGACCCACTCGCCTGGCCAGCGAATCGGATCGGTTTTTTACTCTCGAACTGGAGAAAACATGATGAACAACAAGGTTCATGTGAATGTCGGAACCATCGGTCACGTCGACCATGGCAAGACGACGCTGACGGCTGCTCTGACCTTCGTGCAGGCCGCGCGCTTTGGCGGCGATGCGCTGTCCTATGGGCAGATCGACAACGCAAAGGAAGAGCGCGAGCGCGGCATCACGATCAACACCTCGCACGTCGAATACGAGTCGGACCGCCGTCACTACGCACACATCGACTGCCCGGGGCATGCCGACTACATCAAGAACATGATCACCGGCGCCTCGCAGATGGACGGCGCGATCCTGCTGGTGGATGGCACCGAGGGCGCCGCACGGCAGACCATCGAGCATGTGCTGCTGGCCCGCCAGGTAAATGTCGGCCACATGGTGGTGTTCGTGAACAAGATGGACCTCGTCGCAGACGGTGACCGTGCGGATATCGAGCAGCTGATCGAAATGGAGATCGGTGCGCTGCTGGCTGCGCATGGGTACCACGATGCCTGCTTCGTTTTCGGCAGCGCGCTGAAGGCCCTGGTCGCCGCCGAACGCGGAGACCTCGAAGGCGCCGAAGTTCAATGCATCGTCGAGCTCGTGAACGCGTTGGATTCGCGCATTCCTGATCCGGTGCGCGACTACGACGCGCCGTTCATGATGCCTGTCGAAGGCGTGCACACCATCACTGGCCGCGGCACCGTGATCAGCGGCCGTGTCGAGCGCGGCGTGATCCGCGTTGGTGACAACCTGGAAATCGTCGGGCTCAGCGCGGCCGGCGACGAGAAGGTGGTCGTCACCGGCGTGCAGTCCTTCCACAAGGACGTCGCCGAGGCACGGGCCGGCATGAACGTGGGGCTGCTGCTGCGCGGGGTCAAACGCGACGATGTCGTGCGAGGCCAGGTTGTCGTGAAACCCGGTGCACTGAAGCCGTACCGGACGGGCCGTGCACAGATCTTCGTTCTCAGCAAGGACGAAGGTGGTCGCCATACCCCGTTCGGCTCGGGCTACCAGCCGCAGTTCTTCTTCGGCACGACCGACGTGACGGGTGTCATCCGCGTCGACACCGACACCGGGATGGTCGAGCCGGGTGCACAAGCGCAGATCGGCTTCGAGCTGAACAAGCCCGTGGCCATCGAAAACGGCATGCGGTTCGCCATGCGCGAAGGCGGCAAGACCGTCGGCGCAGGCATCGTGACCGAGGTGCTGAGCTGAAAGGCCGATAAAGCCCTTTGCCCCTGTCGTCTGCTTGTCAGGCGGCAGGGGCTTTTCTTCGTTCCACCGTTGCCGGTGATAGCGCCGCCCTTCCTCAGCCAAGCTGCTCCGCAAGCCCGACGATGATGCCCTCGGGACCGCGGACGTATGCAAGCCGGTACGACTCCCCGTACTGCATCTGCCCGATCAGTTCTGCGCCATGGGCCTGCATTCGCGCAACGACGGCATCGATACCATCGACGGCGAACATGATGCGGCGAAGCCCCAAGGCGTTCACTGGCGCATTCACGGGACCGAACCTGATCGCATCCGGCGTGTGGAACTTGTCCAGCTCGATTCCCTGCCCGTCGGGAGTCCGCAGCATCGCGAGCGTCGCTCGAACATCTCCAAGCCCTATGAGGCTTCCGACAGAAGGCCCTTCGACCGTGGTCTGGCCTTCGAGGGTGAGGCCCAGCTCGATGAAGAAGGCTTTCACCGCTTCGAGATCGTCGACAACGATGAGGACGTTGTCCATTCGCTTGACTGTCATGTTCTTCGGTTCCTCTTTCAACGTTGCTGCATGTTCGCAGCGCTGGCATCGAAGTGAAGCCACGCGCATGACTCCAGCGGCGAGCAACGGGCCATCCTGAAGGCATATGCCTTCTTGCGTATGCCTTCGCATTTTGCGAGGGAACTGCGCTCCATGAGAAGCGGCTGCGCATCCGATCTCATGACTTTGGTCATTTCAGCTTCCGGCTCCTGCGCTCTAAGATGCCCGGACCATGGCCACCGCCACATCACTGCCGCCACATGCCGGCCTCTTGCGCGGCGAGGCTGGCGTTGTCATACCGGCGCGGGGCATCCTGGTGGTCGACGACCACGAATTGGTACGCCTGGGCCTGAGGGCACTGCTGCTGGCAGAGACGGGCAGCGTACCGGTGCACGAGGCCCGCTGCCTGAGCGACGCATTGCGCTTGTACGAGTTCCATTTGACGTCACACCTCCTGGTGCTGCTCGATCTCGATCTGCCCGATTCCCAGGGTCTGGACACCCTCATGCGCTTCAGGCGCGCCTTTCCTGCATCGCGCGTGGTCGTGCTCTCGGGCAAGGACAGCCATGCGCTGATGCATGGAGCCACGGCGCTCGGGGCGCAGGCTTTCCTGCCGAAGACCGGCCACCTGGGCGAGGTGTTGCGCTACGTGCGGGACAACGACCTTGCCGCGCTGCCGCTCGCGATGCCCGCGGCGCCTGCAGCCGTGCGCACGACGGCGTCGACGGCCGAGCTGCAGCCGCAACTCAATGCGCGCCAGGTCGAGATCCTCGACTGGCTGCTGGCCGGCAAGTCGAACAAGGAGATCGCGCAGCTTTCGAACCTGACCGAAGGCACGGTCAAGAACCATGTGTCCACACTGCTGTTGCTGTTCGGCATGCGCTCGCGGGCCCAGCTCATCAGCAGCCTGAAGTGAGCCTGCCGGGTCATGCGGATTTCGAGTCGGCAAGGCCCGCATGCCATCGATGAATGACCCGCTTCCGCCCGAGCTGGCCGAGCGGGTGCTGCGCGAGCAGGTGGCGGCGGTCCATGCCAATGCGCCGGCAGCCTATCTCGCGGACTTCCTCACGGCACAGGCACTGGGCATCGGGCTGTTCGTGGCCACGTGGCGATGGCAGGTCCTGCTGTGGATGGCGCTGCACCTGGCGTTGACGCTGCGGCGCGCCTACAGGCGCTATCGGCGCAGCCCCGATGCACTGGCCCATCCCGAGTACTGGGCACGCTTCAATGCGCGCAACGTGCTGCTTCGCTCCTGCGTCTGGGGCCTGGCGCCCTGGCTGTGCGTTCCGCCGGGACGCCACCTGGGGCTTTGGGTCATGGTCATCGTGATGATGATGGGCGGCTGCGCCGGCGGCGCGCTGTCGCTGGCGGTTCTCAAGCGCAATATTCCGCGCTTCATCGTGCCCAGCATGGCGAGCCTGACCCTGGCGTTGGCCTGGCGCGGCGACAGCACGCACCTGTTCCTGGCCACGGGATGCCTGCTGTACCTGTGCGTCATGATCATGTTCGCGCTGCAGCACCATCGGCTGTTGACCGCCTCGCTGACGATGCGTTTCGAAAAGGAGGCGCTGGCCGAGCAACTGAGCCATCAGATTGCCGCGACCCAGCGGGCCAGCGAGGAGAAGACGCGTTTTCTTGCCGCGGCGAGCCACGATCTGCGCCAGCCTCTGCACGCCATCGCCTTGTTCGGCGCCGTCATCGAGAAGAAGCTCAAGGGCAGCGACGAATGGGACCACGCGGTGCGGCTGATGGATGCGGTCGGAACGCTCGGCGATTCGCTGGATATCCTGCTGGACATCTCGCGGCTGGATGCCGGCGAGGTGGCGCCGCAGGTCCGGCCGGTGGAACTCAATCCATTGTTCCTCGCGCTCAACAATGTGTTCGTGGCGCAGGCGGCAGACCTGGATCTGCAATTGCGGCTGCGCGCCACGCCCTGCTGGGTGCTGAGCGACCCGCAACTGCTGCAACGCCTGCTTTCCAATCTTGTGCACAACGCGCTCAAGTACACGACGCGCGGCGGCGTGGTGGTGGCGGCCCGGGCGCGCGGGCCGCTGGTGTGGATCGACGTATGCGACACCGGCATCGGCATCGCGGACGAGCACCTCGGCCGCATCTTCGACGAGTTCTATCAGATCGACAATCCGGGGCGCGATCGGACGAAGGGACTGGGCATCGGGCTGTCCATCGTGCAGCGGCTCTCGCGCCTGCTGGCGCATCCGCTGCAGGTGCGCTCGCGGCTGCATCACGGCAGCCGCTTCCGGCTGGTGCTTCCGGCTGTGACGGCCTTGGGGTCGCCGCCTCTCGCCGCACTGCCGGGCGCCCCGCTGCCGTTGCCGCGGCGCGTGCTCGTCATCGATGACGAGGCCGCGATCCGACAGGCTGTCGCCGGCCTGCTGCAGGCCCACGGCCTGAGCGTCGACGCGGTGGCGAGCGAGGCGGACGCCGAGGCCGTGCTGGCCCATGCCGCGCATGGAAGTACCCCGGTCGAAGTACTGCTGTGCGACGTACGGCTGGCCGACGGTGCCGATGGACTGGCCGCGGCGCAGCGCCTGCGCGCGCGCTTCGGCCCCGGCCTGCAGGTCTTGCTGATCACCGGGGAAACCGCACCGCAACGACAGCGGCAGATGCGCGACTCGGGGTTGCAGGTCCTGCTCAAGCCGGTGGCCGCCGACAGGCTTCTGCAGGCCCTCGCGTCGTTGACGCGGCACGACACGCCGCACGTTCGCATGCGCGCCTGAGCATTTTTTTTGCTGCCCCGCGATGACCTTCGACACTGGATTGCAGGTGTCGCCGCCCCTACCGTGAGGCCTTCTCATTCACTCCACATGGAAAAAGGAAGGCCCATCATGAACACCACTCGTACCGCTTCCCGTGCATGGCGCGCATCCGCCGCGCTGCTGCTGACGAACCTCTTGCTGGCCGCCTGCGGCGGCGGTGGTGGCGGAAGCGGCGGCTTCCCCGGCCTCGCCGCGGCCCCCGCTCCCGCGCCTGCTCCCCAGGGCACGCAGACGCCGGCGACAACGCAGGACGAAACCACCCCCGCCATCACGACGCAGCCTTCGGATACCACTATTGGCCAGGGCGTCGCTGCCGCGCTGAAGGTGCAGACCGTGCACGCCACGGCCTACCAGTGGCAGCGCAGCGCCGACGGCGGAGCCAGCTGGACCGATGTCCCCGGTGCCAATGGCGACCGCTTCATCACCGGCGCCAATCAGCTCGCCGACAGCGGCCATCAACTGCGGGTGCGAGTGACGGGCAACAACGGCAGCGTGACCAGCCGTGCCGCCACGCTCACGGTCAGGCCCTGGGTCGCCAACGTCCTCGCGACGACAGGGGTGAGCTACAGCCATCCTTATCAGCTCCTTCTGGATGCGAGCGGCGCGAGCCTGTACGTGGCCATGGGCGGCAACGGTTCGGTCTACAAGATCGACACGGGTACCGGCAACGGCGCGGAAGTCACGCCGGGGATGACCATGAACACGCCATATGGCCTGGCGCTGGCCGCCGACGGCACGCTGTACGTGAGCGACCAGCATCGCATCAACAAGATCGCCGCCAACACCACGACCTACAGCACCTGGGTCGGCAGCGGCACCAGCGGGTACGCCGACAGCCCGGCCACCGCGCTGTTCAACAACCCCGCCAGCATCGCGCTGGACGGCGCAGGCAATCTCTTCGTGGCGGATACGGAAAACAAGCGCGTGCGCAAGGTCGCGGCCGACGGCACCACCAGCACGCTCGCGGGCGACGGCACCCAGGCCTACCTCGACGGGGTGGGCACGGCCGCGCAGCTGGCGCGCCCGCAAGGCCTCGCGATCAGCAGCGATGGCGCCACGTTGTACGACACGGACACCGACAGCCCATGCCTGCGCAAGATCGATGTGGCCAGCGCCACGGTGAGCACGCTGCTGGGCGATTGCGCCAACGGCAACGCCGGCGCCGGCGTGGTCGACGGAACGGCCGCTACGCCGGCCAAGCTCGGTTACTCCTACGGGGTGACCGTGGATGCACACGACAACGTGTTCCTCACCCAGGCCTGGGACGGCGTGGCGCGCGTGGTCACCCCCACGGGCGAGATCAGCACGCTCAGGGACGGCAACGGCGCGGCGATCACATTCAACTTCCCGATCGGCGTGGCGGTGGCCGACGATGGCACCGTGTACGTGGGCGCATCCAACGGCAACCAGATCTTCAAACTCACGCTGGCGCCTTGAGCTTGGAGACCTCCGGCCCGCACCGCGCGAGCCGGAGAACCGTTTCGCACTTGCTTATGCAAAAGCCTTCCTAGCCAAGCGCACACGGCAAGCGCTATGGTGCCGCCGACCTTCACTCCAGCGCCACGACCGATCCGCCCGATGTCCGCCACAGCCGAAATTTCCCACCCTGCCACTCTCGCCCCCGCACTTTCCGCCGCAACCCTGCACCAATGGCTGCAGGACGGTCTCGAGCTCGCGCTGCTCGACATCCGCGAGCATGGCCAGTACGGCGAAGGGCATCCCTTCTTCGCAGTGCATGCCGCCTACAGCCGCCTGGAGACCGAGGTGGCCCGCCTGGTGCCGCGTCGCGCCACGCGCATGGTGCTGTTCGACGACGGCGAGCAAGGCGACTTCCTTGCGCAACTGGCGGCGCGGCGCCTGGCCGCGCTGGGCTACGACCACGTGTCGGTGCTCGCCGGAGGCGCACCGGCCTGGGCGCGCGCCGGCCACACCCTCTTCAAGGGCGTGAACCTGCCCTCCAAGACCTTCGGCGAAGTCGCCGAGCATGCGTTCGATGTGCCGCACATCGGTGCCTTGGAACTGGCCGAGCGCCAGCGCAGGGGCGAGCCGCTGGTGCTGCTCGACGGCCGCACGCTGGAAGAGCATCGCAAGATGACGCTGCCCGGCGCCATTCCCGTGCCCAACGGCGAGCTGGCATTGCGCTGGCGTACGCTGGTGCCGGACGCCGCCACGCCGATCGTGGTGCATTGCGCAGGTCGCACCCGCAGCATCGTCGGCGCGCAGATCCTGCGCGACCTGGGCGTGCCAAACCCGGTGCTCGCGCTGGAAAACGGCACGCAGGGCTGGGCGCTGGCGGGCCTCGAACTGGAACGCGGCAGCGCCCGCACGCTGCCGCCGCCGCCCGATGCCGCCAAGCGCCGGGCCGCGCGAGAAGACGCAGCCTCCGCAGCCCTGCGCGCCGGCGTGCCGCTGCTCACCGCCGCCGAAGCACAGGACTGGCTCGACGACGGCACCCGCACCACCTTCGTGTTCGACGTGCGCACGGCGGAAGAATTCGCGGCCGGCGGGCTGCAGGGCGCGCGCCATGCGCCGGGCGGCCAGTTGCTGCAGGCCACCGACCTGCAGGTCGGTGTGCGCCATGCGCGCGTGCTGGTGCTGGACGACGACGGCGTGCGCGCCCCCGTGGTGGCGCTGTGGCTGCGCCGCCTCGGCCTGGACGCGGCGCTGGTCGAAGACGGTCTGGCCAGCGAGCTGCGCGTGCCCGTGCGCGCCCCCGTGCGGCTGCCGCCCGCGGTGGCGGACGCGGACGCCGAGGCGCTCTGCGCCTGGCGCGACGGCACCGACACGCCCCCCGCGGTGCTCGACCTGCGCCCCTCGCTCGCCTACCGGACGCGCCATGCGCGCGGCGCCGTCTGGTCGATCCGCCCGCGCGTGGTTGCCGATGCGCTGGCCGCGACCGGCAGCGATCAGCAGCACCCCTTGCTGCTGATCGCGCCCGATGAAACCGCTGCGCGCCTGGCCGCGCAGGATCTGCGCGAGGCCGGCTGGCAGCATCTCTCATGGGCCCGCGCGGAAGCGGTGGCGTCCGCCGGCTGGGCGCAGCAGGCCACGCCGGCTTCGCCATCGGACGCCGAGGCGATCGACTACCTGTTCTTCGTGCACGACCGCCACGACGGCAATCTCGACGCCGCGCGCCGTTACCTCGACTGGGAGCTGGGTCTCATCGCCCAATGCGCGCCCGAGGAGCTGGCCAGTTTCCGGCTGCCGGAAGCTGCGCACCAAAGTTCGCACGGAAAAACGCATATCGATAGTTGAAGGCGTTCGTTGCGAGGGCAGGCGCGGGCTCGGAAGATCGCCGCCTGCCTTGCTTCGCCTTTTCGGCCTCCCATTCGATGACTTCCCGCTTCCGCGCCCTCTTCCCCTCCTCCCGCATCGCCATCGCATTGGCCGCGGTTCTGTGCATCGGTGCGGGCGCGGCCCATGCCGACGCCACGCTCGATCGCATCAAGCAGCGCGGCAAGGTCGCCATCGGCGTGATGGTCAATGGCGGACCTTTCGGCTCCATCGACCCGGCCACGCAGCAGCTCATTGGCTGGAACCCCGACCTGGCGCGCGACCTGGCCAAGCAGCTCGGCGCCGAGGTCGAGCTGGTGCAGGTGCAGCCGTCCAACCGTGTGCAGTTCCTGCAGTCGGGCAAGGTCGACCTGCTGATCGCCTCGATGGAATACAACGCCGACCGCGGCGAGATCCTGGGCTATGCGCCCACGCCCTTCTACCGGGTGGGCGGCACCGCGGCGGTGCTCAAGACCAGCGGCGTCGCCAAGTGGGAAGACCTGCGCGGCAAGATCGTCTGCGCCTCGCAGGGCAGCAGTTTCGTCAAGCCGCTGCAGGAGCAGTACGGCGCGCAAGTCCGCGGATTCAAGACCTCCTCCGAATCGCTGCTGGCATTGCGCGGCGGCAACTGCGTGGCGGCGGTGCACGACTCCACGCTCATCCAGCCGTTGCTGCGCAGCAGTGCCGAATGGTCCGGCTATGCGGCGCCGATCACCGACGAGATCCTGCCCGCGCCGTCCGTGGTCTGGACCCGCAAGGGCGAGGCGGACACCATCGCCGCCGTCGACAAGGCGGTGAAGCAGTGGCATCGCAGCGGCTGGCTGATCGAGACCGAGAAGCGCAACCACATCGAGCCGCCGCAGCCTCTGCTGCCTGAACTTCAAGCCAAGTTCCGCGCGGCGCCTTGACCGCGCCCTGACCGCGCGCCTCGCGCCGCGGCACATCAGCCTTCGGGGAGCCCTGCAAGACGGCTGCCCGCACTTTCCTTCCCGACTCCACACCGATGACGCCACGCATCTTCCTTCCTCTGCTGCCGATGCTTTTCCTGGCGGCGGGCACCGGCGCCCACGCCGATGCCACCCTCGACAAGATCAAGCAACGCGGCAAACTGACCGTCGGCGTCATCCTCTCGGGACCGCCCTTCGGCACCATCGACCCGGCCACGCAGAAGCCCGTGGGCTACAACGTGGAACTGGCCGAGGGCGTCGCCAAGGGACTGGGCGTGGGGCTGGAGACCGTGCAGGTGCAGCCGTCGAACCGGGTGCAGTTCCTGCAGCAGGGCAAGGTCGACATCCTCATCGCCAACATGCAGTGGACGCAGGAGCGCAGCGAAATTCTCTCGTTCGTACCCACGCCATTCGAGGAAGTGGGCGGCGCGGCCATCGCCCGCAAGGACAGCGGCCTTGCGAAATGGGAAGACCTGCGCGGCAAGCCGGTGTGCGTGTCGCAGGGCAGCAACTTCACCAAGCCGCTGGCCGAACAGTACGGCGCACAGATCAAGGCCTTTCGCGGACAGCCCGAATCGCTGCTGGCGCTCAAGGGCGGCAACTGCGTGGCGGCCGTGCACGTGAGCCCCACGCTGCGCGAGCTGGTGACGGGCAACGCCGACTGGAAGGACTACGCCATCGTCTCACCGTCGGACCTGATTCCCTCGCCTTCCGTCATCTGGGTGCGCAAGGGCGAGGCCGACACGCAGGCGGCCATCGACCGCATCGTGCAGAACTGGCACCGCACAGGATGGCTCATCGAGGTCGAGAAGAAGAACGGCATGACGCCCACGCCGCTGCTGCATGAGCTGAAGGCGAAGTTCGCGAAGGCACCGCTGTGACGAACACCTCCGTCATCCCCGCGCTGGCGCTCTCGCAGCGCGCCTTGCGCGTCAAGCTCTCCGCCAATGCCGCCGCCAGCGCGCGGGCCGCCGCGTTGGCCGCCCAGGGGCGCGACGTGCTCACGCTGACCTCGGGCGAGCCCGACTTCGACACACCCGCCCACATCAAGCAGGCGGCCACCGACGCGCTCGCGCGCGGCCAGACCAAATACACGGCCACGCCCGGCACCGCCGCATTGCGCCAGGCCATCGTGGCCAAATACCGCCGCGAGAACGATCTCGACTTCACGCCCGCACAGGTCGTGGTGGCCAACGGTGCGAAGCAGATCGTGTTCCAGGCTTTCGCCGCCACGCTCGACGCGGACGATGAAGTCATTGTTCCCGCACCCTACTGGCCTTCGTTCCCGGACATCGTTCGCGTGAACGACGGCACGCCAATCATCGTGCCGTGCGACGAGGCCAGCGGCTTCAAGCTCACGGCCGCCGCGCTGGAACGTGCGATCACGCCGCGCACGCGCTGGCTCGTCCTGAACTCGCCCGGCAATCCGAGCGGCGCCATCTACGGCCGCGACGAGCTGCAGGCACTGGCCGCCGTGCTGCGCGGCCATCCGCGCGTCGCGGTGCTGTGGGACGAGGTGTACGAGCACATCTGGTTCGGCGACGCGGCGCCTCTCCATCTGCTGCATGCCGCGCCCGAACTGCGCGATCGCACCCTGCTGGTCAACGGCGTGTCCAAGACCTACGCCATGACGGGCTGGCGCATCGGTTGGGGCGTGGGCCCCGAGCCGCTGGCGCGCGCGATGACAGTCATCCAGTCCCAGGCCACCTCGGGCGCCAATGCCATCGGGCAGGCGGCCGCGGCCGCTGCGCTGAATTCGGGCGACCAGCGTTTCGTGGGCGAGGCTCGCGCCGCTTATGCACGCCGCGCCACGCTCGTCACCCAAGCGCTGGCGGCCGTGCCCGGTCTCGAAGTGCTGCCGCCGCAAGGCGCCTTCTTCGTCTACGCAAACTGCGCCGCGCTGATCGGGCGCCTGCGGCCTGACGGCCGCGCGATCGCAAGCGACACCGACTTCGTCGACTGGCTGCTCGAAGCCGAGGGCGTCGCGGTGGTCGATGGGCCGTCCTACGGCCTCTCGCCCTACATCCGCCTGTCGATCGCGGCCAGCGACGCGGTGCTGGCGCAAGCGGTGCAACGCATCGCAAGCGCAGTCGCTGCCCTGAAGGCAGCTGAATGAGCGACCCCGGCCTGCTCGCACAGGCGGTGGCGGCCATCAAGCCGCTGGGGCTGAACTACGCCTTCCTGCTCGACCTGGGCGAACGGCAGGCCTTCCTGCGCGGGCTGCTGGTCACGCTCGAGCTTTGCCTGCTGACCATTCCCTGCAGCCTCGCGGCAGGCGTGGCCATGGCCGCGGCACTCATCTCCGGGCACCGCTGGCTGGCACTGCCGGCGCGCGCCTTCGTCGAAGTCACGCGCAACACGCCGACGCTGGTACAGCTGTACTGCGCCTTCCTGGTGCTCAACATGCTCATCACGCGCCAGCTCGAAGGCGTGGGTGGCAACCCGCTCACACCCTTCGTGTGGGTGGTGATCGTGGTGGCGATCCACAAGGGCGCTTTCCATGCCGAGGCGCTGCGCGCGGGCATCGAGGCGGTGCCGCAGGTCACGCTGGAGGCGGCGCGCTCCCTGGGCTTCTCGCAGCGCCAGCTGCTGTGGCGCGTGGAGCTGCCGCTGGCCGTGCGCTTTGCGCTGCCCTCGCTGGTCAACAACCTGGTCGACCTGGTGAAGATGACGGCGGTGGCCTCGGCCATCGCGGTGGGCGACGTGACCTACGAGTCGATCATGATCTGGACGCAGCGCGACAACGTGCTGGAGTTGCTGCTGCTGATCCTGCTGTACTTCGGCGCGCTGACCTGGCTGGTCAGCCGTGCCGGCAGCTGGCTCGAAGCCCGCCTGAGGATGCCCGGCTATGGCCAATGAAGCCGCAGTGAGCGCCCTTGCGGTGCGCGCCACGACATCCGCCCGGCGCTTCGATCCGCGCGAGCATCCGTGGTGGACAGCGCTCGCGGCCGTTCTCCTGGTGATCGGCATCTGGGTGGCCACGGGCACCACGCCGGTCGCGCTGGTCTTCCTGTGGCAATGGACGCCCGCGCTGCTGTGGGGCCTCTTCACCAACATCAAGATCAGCGTGCTGGCGATGGCGCTGGGCACCGTCGCCGGGCTGGTGGTGGGCGCGCTGTCGCTCTCGCCGCTGCGCTTCCTGCGCGTGGTCACGCGCTGGTACGTGCAGTTCTTCCGCAATGCGCCGGTGCTGGTGCTCATCTACTTCACGACCTATGTGTTCCCGTTCGAGCTGCACCTGGTGAAGTGGACCGTGCCCTTCCCCGACTGGATCAAGGTCGTGCTGGGGCTGGCGCTGCCCACCAGCGCGGTGGTGGCCGAGATCTTCCGCGGCGCCATCCAGTCGATTCCCAGCGCGCAGTGGGAGGCCGCGCAGTCGCTGGCCTTCCGCCGCTCGGAGATCTTCCGGCTGATCGTGCTGCCGCAGTGCCTGCGCCGCATGCTGCCACCGTGGATGAACCTGTACGCCAGCATCACCATGAGTACCGCGCTCGCGTCCCTGGTGGGCGCGCACGACGTGGTCGACACGGCGCAGATCGCCAGCAACACCGTGGCGCGCACTGACTTCACGGTGCTCGTCTATTTCACGCTGCTCGGCGTGTTCTTCGCCTACTGCTACCCGATTGCCCGCGCCACGCGCGCGCTGGAGCGCCGCCATGCCCGCCACTGACAACGCCACTGACAACGCCGCCAACCCTGCCCCGTTCCCCCTCGTCGCCCTGCGCGGAGTACAGCTTGCCTTCGGCGACAACGCGGTGCTGCGCGGCATCGACCTCGACGTACAGCGCGGACAGGCCGTGTCGATCATCGGGCCGTCCGGCTCGGGCAAGTCGACCATCCTGCGCTGCATCACCGGGCTGCTGCGCCCGCAGCAGGGCGAGATCCGCGTGGGCGACACCCGCGTGGACACGCTGCGCACCGAAGCAGAGCTGATCGCGCTGCGCAAGCGCGTGGGCTTCGTGTTCCAGCAGTACAACCTGTTCCCGCACCTGACGGTGCTGCAGAACCTGGTGATCGCGCCCACCCGCGTGGCCGGACGCGACCGTGCCACGGCCGAGCGCGATGCGCGCGCGCTGCTCGACAAGGTGCGCCTCTCGCACAAGGAGACGGCCTACCCCGGCGAACTCTCCGGCGGCCAGCAGCAGCGCGTGGCCATTGCCCGCGCGCTGGCCATGCGCCCCGAGCTGATGCTGTTCGACGAAGTCACCTCCGCGCTCGACCCCGAGACCGTGGGCGAGGTGCTCACCGTGATCCGCGACCTGGTGCGCGACGGCCTGACCTGCGTGCTGGTCACGCACGAGATGCGCTTCGCCGAGGAGATCAGCGACACCGTGTATTTCACCGAGGCCGGCGTGATCGTCGAGCACGGGCCGGCCGCGCGCATCTTCGGAGCACCCGAGAGCGAACGCACCCGCGCCTTCCTGCACCGCGCGCTGGGCGAAGGCCCGCGCCCGGCGCCCGCCCGGCCTGCCCCGATTCCCGAAACGCTTTCCTTCGAGCGGCTGCGCTTCGCGCTCTGAACCCACCTTGCTTCACCCGAGAATCATGACAAAAGAAACCTCCACACCCACGCCCGAAGACCTCGCCACGCAACGCCGCGCCGCCGTCGACCAGGCCCTGTGCGATGTGCGCGCCATCGCTGCCGCGCAGCCCTTCGACCGCGCCGTGCTCGCACGCATCACCACACGGCTGGAGCAACTGGCCTCGCACACCGCGCTGTTCACGCGCGCCGACTTTCCGCCGCCCGCCGCCACCGAAGGCGTGGGCGCCTCCACGCGCTACCGGCTCAACCCGGCTGACGGCGACGACGGCGTGGCGCTCTACCTGAACTCCATCAACCCCGGCAAGACCTCGATTCCGCACAACCACACGACCTGGGCCACCATCGTGGCGGTCGAGGGTCAGGAAGAGAACCGCGTCTATCGCCGCACCGACGACGGCAGCAACCCGGCCTCGGCCACGCTCGAGCTCGAGCGCGAAGTCACCGTGCAGCCCGGCACGTCCATCGGCTTCCTGGCCGACGACCTGCACAGCATCCACGTGATTGGCGACAAGCCGACGCTGCACTTCCACCTGTACGGCCGTCCGCTGGAAACGCTCTCGCAGCGCATCGGCGTGAACCTGGAGACCGGTGCGGTGATGAACTACAACGCCACGCAGCTCAAGCCGAGCAAGGTGGCGGCATGAGCCAAGCCACGCGCGGCAAGACGCTGGGGGCCGGCACCCGCCTGCTGCACGCTGGCGCGCCCGCTCTGCGCGACGGCGCCGGCCCGGTGAACGTGCCGGTGGTTCGGACCAGCACCGTGCGCTTCGAGAACACGGCGGCGCACGCCGACTACCACCACCGCCGCACCGCCGGCGAGCGCGTGGCCGCGTATGGCCGCCATGGCCTGGACACGCACCGCGCGCTCGAAGACGCAGTGACGGACCTCGAAGGCGGCCACCGCGCCTTCCTCACGCCCTCGGGCCTGTCGGCCATCACGCTGGTGCTGCTCGCGCTGCTGTCGCCCGGCGACCACGCGCTCGTGGCCGACGGCGTGTATGCGCCGCTGCGCCGCGTCGACAGCACGCTGCTCAAGCGACTGGGCGTGCAGGTCGAGTACTTCTCGCCCGCGCACGACGACCTGGCGAGCCGCATCCGCCCGAACACCCGACTCGTGTACCTCGAATCGCCGAGTTCGCTGCTCTTCGAGGTGCTCGACCTGCCGGCACTCACCGCGGTCGCGCGCGACCGCGGCGTGACGGTGGCCACCGACAACACCTGGAGCGGCGGCTGGTTCTACCGGCCGCTGGCGCTGGGCGCGAACATCTCCATCCAGGCGGCCACCAAATACATCTCGGGCCATTCCGACCTGATGCAGGGCGTGGTGGTGGTCGACAGTCCGGCGCTCGCCGCGAAGCTCTCGACCGCCTACGAAGCACTGGGCCTGACCATCGGCGCGGACGACGCCTACCTCGCGCTGCGCGGCCTGCGCACGTTGCCCGTGCGGCTGGCGCAGCACCAGCGCCATGCCACGCAGGTAGCCGAATTCCTGCAGCAACAGCCGCAGGTGTCGCGCGTGTTCTATCCCGCACTGCCGAGCGACCCCGGCCATGCCCTGTGGAAACGCGACTTCACCGGCGCGAGCGGCCTCGTCTCTTTCGAGCTCCGCCATGCCACACCGGCCGGGGCCAACGCCTTCGTCGATGCGCTTGCGCTCTTCGGCATCGGCGCTTCGTGGGGCGGCTACGAGAGCCTGGCGCTCGTCGCGCAGCCCGAGCGCCTGCGCGAGCACCGGCAATGGACCGGCGATGCGCCCGTGGTACGCCTGCACATCGGGCTCGAAGATCCGGCGGACCTGATCGCCGACCTGTCGCAGGCTTTCGCTGCCGCTGCAACCGCCGCTGCGCCGCGCTGATTCCTTTTATCAAAAAAGAACACCTCACCTCATGTCCTCGAACTCCAACCCAAGCTCCGCGACGCTCGATGCACGCGTGCGCGTCGCCGTCGACGTCGGCGGCACCTTCACCGACGTGGTGCTGCTGCGCGGCGCCGACAAGCACACCCTCAAGGTGCTCACCACCCCCACGGCCCCCGAACAGGCAGTGCTCGGCGGCGTGGAAGAAGTGCTGCAGCAGGCGAACGCCGGCTGGGCCGACGTCGACCTGCTGATCCTCGGCACCACGCTGGCCACCAACGCGCTGATCGAGCGCAAGGGCGCGCCCACGGCACTGCTGACCACGCACGGCTTTCGCGACCTGGTCGAGATCGGACTGGAAGACCGGTTCGCACAGTACGACGTGTTCCTCGACAAGCCCGCGCCGCTGGTGCCACGCCACTGGCGCCACGGCGTGGTCGAGCGCGTGGACGCAGCCGGCCGCGTGATCACGCCGCTCGACGAAGCGCAGGTCGCCGCGCTGGCCGGGCAGTTGCTGGCCGACGGCATCGAGAGCGTGGCCGTGTGCTTCCTGCACGGCTATGCCAACCCCGCGCACGAGCGCCGTGTGCGCGAGTTGCTGCGCGAACATGCGCCAAGCCTGTGGGTGTCGCTGGCCTCCGACGTGTGCTCCGAGATCCGCGAGTACGAGCGCCTGTCGACCATCAGCGCCAACGCCTATGTGCAGCCTCAGGTGGCCGGCTACCTGCGCCGCCTGCAGGAAGGCGCCACTGCGCGCGGCCTGCGCGCCGAACCCTTCCTCATGACCTCGGGCGGCGCCATCACCACGTTGCAGGCCGGCATCGACGAGCCGGTGCGGCTGGTCGAGTCGGGCCCGGCGGGCGGCGCCGTACTCGCGCGCCAGGTGGCAGAGCAGATCGGCGCCTCGCGCGCTCTCTCGTTCGACATGGGCGGCACCACCGCCAAGATCTGCTTCATCGACGACTACCAGCCGCAGATCAGCCGCAGCTTCGAGTTCGGACGCGTACACCGGCACCTGAAAGGCTCGGGCCTGCCCATTCGCATTCCGGTGATCGAGATGGTGGAGATCGGCGCGGGCGGCGGCTCCATCGCCCGCGTGAACCACCTGGGCGTGGTGCAGGTCGGTCCCGACAGCGCGGGTTCCTCGCCCGGCCCGGCCGCCTACGGCCTGGGCGGTGAACTGCCCACCGTGACCGACGCGCACGCCGCGCTCGGCACCATCGATCCGGCGCGCTTCGCGGTCGGCAAGGTGACACTCGATCCGCAGCGTGCGCGCGACGCGCTGCTGCAGGGCCTGACGACGCAGACCGGACTCGACATCGAATCGGCCGCGCAGGCCGTGGTCGAGATCGTCACCGAGAACATGGCCAACGCCGCGCGGGTGCATGCCTCCGAGCTGGGCAAGGTGGCGGAAGAGAGCACGCTCATCGCCTTCGGCGGCGCGGCCCCGCTGCACGCCGCATTGCTCGCACGCAAGCTGGGCGTGGCCCGGCTGGTGATTCCGAACTCGGCCGGCGTCGGTTCCGCGCTGGGCTTCCTGTGGGCTCCCGTGGCCTACCAGACCGTGCGCAGCCTCGCGCAGCGGCTCGACCGCATCGACCATGCCGCCGTGGACAGGCTGCTCGCAGAGCTGACGGCCACCGCCGACGACGTGGTGCTGCGCGCCGCCCCCGGCGCAGCGCTGGTGCGCCATCGCCAGGCCTTCATGCGCTACGCGGGCCAGGGCCACGAGATTCCGGTCGAGCTGCCCGAAGGCACGTTCGACGCGGCCGCCAGCAAGGCGCTGCATCAGCGCTTCGAGGAACGCTATGCCGCGCTGTACGGCCGCAGCCTGCCGCACATCGCGGCCGAGGCGGTGAGCTGGTCGGTCGCGGTGGAAGCCGGCGGCCGTGCCGCTCCCGAGCCCGACGAGGTGGTGGCCGACACGGGCCGTGCCGAGCACGCCGGCACCCGCCGGCTGTACGACGCCGAGGCGGGGCAATGGACCGACGTGCCCGTCTACGAACGCCAGGCACTCGATGCAGGCAAGTGGATCGAAGGCCCGGCGCTGATCGTGGAGGACGAGACGACCACGCATGTGGTCGCGGGCTTCGAGGCGCGCGCGACGCTGCTTGGCGCGCTGGTGCTCGACGACAAGGCTTCCGTGCGCCATGCCAACGCCGGGATCAACGAAGAGGCTGAGGCATGAGCATGAACGGTTTTGCTCCTTCCCCCTTGGGGGGAGGGCTGGGATGGGGGCTCTCCTCAATGTGCGCAGCGCAGGAACAGGCGCCGCTCGCCCCCACCCCGCCCCTCCCCCGGAAGGGGAGGGAGGAATACCCATGAGCACCTTATCCGCACGCCAACAACTGCGCCAGCAACTGGTCTGGAGCCGACTGCTCGCCGTTGTCGAGGAACAGGCGCAGGCACTGATTCGCACCGCATTCGGCACCCCCACGCGCGAGGCCGGCGACCTGTCGGCCGGCGTGTTCCTGCCCGACGGGCGCATGGTCGCGCAGGCCGTGACCGGCACGCCGGGCCACGTCAATTCGATGGCTGATTCGGTGCTGCACTTCCTGCGCGCCTTTCCCATCGACACCATGCGCGACGGCGACGTGTTCGTCACCAACGATCCGTGGAAGGGCACCGGCCACCTGTTCGACGTGGTCATGGTCACGCCGGTGTTCCACGGCGAAGACGACGCGAAGAAGGCTGTGGCGCTCTTCGCATCGACGGTGCACGTGGTCGACATCGGCGGCGTCAACGCCGGACCCGATGCGCTGGAAATCTTTCACGAAGGACTGTTCCTGCCGCCGCTGCGCTTCGCAAGCCAGGGCGTGATCGAGGAAGCCGTGCTGGACATCGTGCGCGCCAACGTGCGCGAGCCCGGCCAGGTCGAGGGCGACTTCCATGCGCTGGTCGCCTGCAACGCGGTGGGCGCCGTGCGGCTGCAGCGCCTGCTGCGCGAGTTCAAGCTGGCCGACCTGCAGGCGCAGGGCGACTACATCATCGAGCGTTCGCGGCTGGCCATGCGCGAGGCCTTGCGCGAGTGGCCCACGGGCACCTGGCGCAATCACATGACGGTGGACGGCTACGACGCGCCGCTGGAACTGCACGCGGCCGTCACCATCACGGACGAGGGCATCCTGGTCGACTTCGCGGGAACATCCGCGAGCATCGCGCGCGGCATCAACGTGCCCAAGGCCTACACCGACGCCTATACCTCCTTCGGCATCCGCTGCCTCGTGGGCGCGGACGTGCCCAACAACTCGGGCTCGCTCGCGCCCATTCGCGTGGTCGCCCCGGAAGGCTCCATCGTCAACGCGCTGCCGCCCGCCGCCGTGGCTGCACGCGCGGCCATCGGCCAGATGCTGCCGGACCTGGTGTTCGGCGCGCTGCGGCAGGCACGGCCCGATCGGGTGCCGGCCGAAGGCGCGTCGTCGCTGTGGAACATCCGCCTGTTCGGTGGCCAGCCGATCGAGGGGGGCCCGAACGATGCGCTGCGGCGCGCGCGGCGCTTCAACATCGTGAGCTTTTCCACCGGCGGCACAGGGGCGCGCCCGGGCAAGGACGGTCTCTCGGCCACCGCCTACCCGAGCGGCGTGCGCAACGTGTCGCTGGAAATCCTCGAAACGCAAGCGCCGCTGCTGTTCCGCCGCAAGGAGTACCGGCCCGACTCGGGCGGCGTCGGCACGTCGCGCGGCGGGCTCGGCCAGGTCATCGAGATCGAGAACGCCGACGGCGACCCGATGGTGCTGTCGGCCACGTGGGACCGCGTGCGCTTTCCCGCGCGCGGCGCGCTCGGCGGCGCAGACGGCGCACCGGGCGCCGCACGGCTCAAGCACGCGGGCACCGCGCTGCGCGGCAAGGGCCGCCAGGTCATCCCCGCCGGCGAAGTGCTCGTGGTCGAGACGCCCGGCGGCGCCGGCCTGGGCGACCCCGCCGAACGCGACGCCGCCCTGGTGGCACGCGACCTGAAGGCCGGGCTGGTCACGCAGACCGCGGCTTCCCCCATCCAAGATTTCGCAGGAACAGTTGCATGAGCAAGACTCCCACTCCGAAAGCCCTGACCGGCGGCCAGCTCATCCGCAACCAGCTCGCCTGGAACCGGCTTCTCTCCGTGGTCGAGGAACAGGCGCAGGTGCTGATCCACACCGCCTTCGGCACCTCCACGCGCGAGGCAGGCGACCTGTCGGCAGGCGTGTTCCTGCCCGACGGACGCATGATCGCGCAGGCCGTGACCGGCACGCCGGGCCACGTCAACTCGATGGCCGAATCGGTCAAGCACTTCCTGCAGCGCTTTCCCATCGACACGATGGAAGACGGCGACGTGTTCCTCACCAACGACCCGTGGAAAGGTACGGGCCATCTGTTCGACATGACGATGGTCACGCCGGTGTTCCATGGCGAAGGCGACGCGAAACGCGCGGTGGCGCTGTTCGCCTCCACGCTGCATGTGGTGGACATCGGCGGCATCGGCTCAAGCCCCGACGGGCTGGAGATCTACCACGAAGGCCTGTTCCTGCCCATCCTGCGCTTCGTGCGCCAGGGCACGGTGGACCCGGCCGTGCGCGCCATCATCCGCGCCAACGTACGAGACCCGGAGCAGGTCGAGGGCGACCTCTACGCGCTGGTGGCCTGCAACGAAGTGGGTGGCAGGCGCCTGCGCACGCTGCTGCGCGAGTTCAGGTTCGACGGCCTCGAGGCGCTGGGCGACTTCGTCATCGCGCGCTCGGCCCAGGCCATGCGCGAGGCGCTGCGTGACTGGCCGCGCGGCACCTGGCACCACACCCTGGTAGCCGACGGCTACGACGCGCCCATCACGCTGCAGGTGTCGGTGACCATTGCCGACGACGGCATCGTGGTCGACTACGCGGGCACCTCCGGCACGGTGGCGCGCGGCATCAACGTGGTCAAGGCCTACACCGATGCCTACACCTCCTTCGGCATCCGCTGCCTCGTCGGATCGGACGTGCCGAACAACGCGGGCTCGCTCGGCCTCATCCGCGTGGAAGCACCCGCGGGCTGCATCCTGAACGCGCAGCACCCCGCCGCCGTCACCGCGCGGCACGTGGTGGGCCAGCTGCTGCCAGATGCGGTGTTCGGCGCGCTGCGCCAAGCCCGCGCCGACCGTGTGCCGGCCGAAGGCGCTTCGTCGTTGTGGAATCTGCAGCTCGTGGGCGGCGAGGTGCTTGCGGGCACCAGCCCGGCCGACGCCGAGGCGGTGCGCCGCGGCGCGCGCTTCAACGTCATCAGCTTCTCCACCGGAGGCACCGGCGCACGGCCCGACAAGGACGGCCTCTCGGTCACCGCCTTTCCGAGCGGCGTGCGCAACGTGTCTCTCGAGATCCTCGAGACACAGGCGCCCATCGTGTTCGAGCGCAAGGAGTTCCGTACCGATTCCGGCGGCACCGGAGTCGTGCGCGGCGGCCTGGGCCAGGTCATCGAGGTGCGGCATGCGCAGTCCGATGCCGCCTTCCTGATTGCGGCCGCATTCGACCGTGTCGCCAACCCCGCGCGCGGCGCGCTCGGCGGCGGCAATGGCGCACCGGGCCGGCTGCGGCTGGCCTCCGGCGCCGTGCTGCGCGCCAAGGGGCGGCAGATCGTGCCGGCGGGCGACCGGCTGGTGGTCGAGACGCCCGGCGGCGGCGGCCTGGGCGATCCCGCGCAACGCGACGCGGCGCTGGTGGCGCGCGACCTGCGCGAAGGGCTGGTGTCACCCGAAGCCTCTGCGACCCATGCAGAGGCCGTGCCAGCCGAAACGATCGGCACCTGACTCTTTTCTCCTTTTTTCAGTCCCTGCTTTTCACATCATGTTTTTCTCGTCCAGTTCATTTCCGATTCGCAGCGCCCTCCTTGCCGCGCTGCTCGCCGCCGGTCTCGCAGCCCACGCCGCGCCGCCCAGCCACAGCGGCACCCTCACGCTGCTGTCGACCAGCGAGCCGACCGCGCTAGTCACCATCGGCAACGTCGCCACGCCCATCCTGAGCGTGAGCGCGAAAGTCACCGAAGGGCTGCTGAAGTACGACTACGACGTCAACCCCCAACCTCAGCTGGCCACCAAGTGGGTCATCAGCCCCGACGGCCTGACCTACACCTTCACCCTGCGCCAGGGCGTGAAGTGGCATGACGGCAAGGACTTCACCTCGGCCGACGTGGCCTACTCCATCGAGCTGCTCAAGAAGATCCATCCGCGCGGGCGCAACACCTTCGCCAACCTCACGGCCATCGACACGCCGGACAAATACACCGCCATCCTTCGGCTGTCCAAGCCCGCGCCGTACCTGATCCGCGCGCTCGTGGCCACCGAGACGCCCATCGTGCCCAAGCACATCTACGAGGGCACCGATCCGGCCAACAACCCGAACAACAACGCGCCCATCGGCACCGGTCCGTTCAAGTTCAAGGAATGGGTGCGCGGCAGCCACATCGTGTACGAGCGCAACAACGACTACTGGGACAAGCCCAAGCCCTTCGTCGACCAGCTCATCGTGCGTTTCGTGACCGACCCGGCAGCAGCAGCCGTGGCCTTCGAGACCGGCACCGTCGATCTGGGCTACCGTACGCCCGTGCCTCTGGCGGACCTGGAGCGCCTGAAGAAGGTGCCGGCGCTGCGCTTCGAGACCAAGGGAAACAGCTACTCGTCGAACGTGACGCGCCTGGAGTTCAACCTCGACAACGAGTACTTCAAGAACGAGAAGGTGCGTCAGGCCGTGGCGCACGCCATCGACCGCAACGTGATCGTGAAGGTGGTGAACTACGGCTACGGCCAGGTCAGCTACTCGCCCATCGCGCCCGGCCTGAAGGCCTTTCATGATCCCGCGCCCTCGCCCTACGCCTTCGACGTGAAGAAGGCCAACGCGCTGCTCGACGAGGCGGGCTTTCCGAAGAAAGCCGGCGGCGTGCGCTTCAGCGTGCCGCTGGACTTCAACCCCATCGGCGCGGATGGCCCGCGCCTGGCGGACTACCTGCGCTCGGCGCTGGCACGCATCGGCATTGCCGTGACGGTGCGCGCGCAGGACCCGAGCGCCTTCATCAAGCGCATCTACACCGACCGCGACTTCGCCTTCACTCATAACGGTGCGAGCAACCTGTTCGACCCAACGGTGGGTGTGCAGCGGCTTTACTGGTCGAAGAACTTCATCAAGGGTGTGCCGTTTTCCAATGGCACGCACTATCAGAACCCGGTGGTGGACAAGCTGCTGGAAGACGCGGCTGTTGAAAACGATCCGGGCAAGCGGCTGAAGCTCTTCAAGGATTTCCAGGACACCGTGGCTCGCGACGTGCCCGACCTGAACCTCTACCAGCCGGTGTTCATCACCATCGCCAATCAGCGCGTGCACGACCATTCGTTGACTGCTGACGGGGTGGAGTCGAATCTTGCTGACGTTTGGGTGGACGACGCGAAGAAATAAAGGTTTTTAGTTTTTCGAGGGCTGCTGGCCGGGTCTCGGCCCGGCGGCCGACCTACTTTTCTTTGCTTCGCCAAAGAAACGTAGGCAAAAGAAAGGCGACCCTACTGTCTGCGTCCCTTCGCTTCGCTACGGGCAACCTGCGGTGCTCGACGTAGACGGGGGTCCGCAGAACTCGCTTCGCTCAAACAGCTGCGGCCCTGATCCCGCCTACGTCTGCGCTCCTCGGCGCAGCCAGAAGGGATTTGGAAACCAAACACGCCATCGCTGCGCTCGGCGCGGGGGCTGCAGAAGGCGCGCAGCGCCTACTGCAGCATTGGGGGCCGAGCGAAGCAAAGGCCCGAGTGGGCTCCCCTCCCCTCTGGCTGCGCCGAGGAGCGCAGCGTTTCGCGGATCAGGGCTCGCAGCTGTTTGAGCGAAGCGAGTTCTGCGAGACCCCGCGAAACGCGAGCACCGCAGGTTGCCCCGTAGCGCAGCGAAGGGGTCGCAGACAGTGGGGTCGCCTTTCTTTTGCCTACGTTTCTTTGGCGAAGCAAAGAAAAGTAGGTCGCCTGCCGGGGCGAGACCCGGCCAGCAGCCTTGGCAAACCCCAAGAAGCTCAAGCAGCCTTGCGCTGCTCAGCCCCCGGCACAGCCGCAATCAAGCTACGCGTATACGGGTGCTGCGGCCGATCCCAGATGTCGCGGTGACTGCCGGTCTCCACGATCTGCCCCTTGCTCATCACCATCACGCGATCAGCGATATAGCGCACCACCGAAAGATCGTGCGAGATGAAAAGATAGGACAGCCCGAAGTCCTCCTTCAACTCCACCAGCAAATTCAATATCTGCGCCTGCACAGACACATCCAGCGCCGACACAGGCTCGTCGAGCACCACCAGCGAAGGCCGCAATACCAGCGCACGCGCAATGCCGATGCGCTGGCGCTGCCCGCCCGAGAACTCGTTGGGAAAGCGCCGACCCGCATCCGCCGGCAGGCCCACGCGCTCCAGGATGGCCGCGATGCGGTTGCGCCGCTCCGCACGGTCGGCCACGCCGTGGACCTTGAGCACCGACTCGATGATGTCGAACACGCTGCGCCGCGGATTCAGCGACGCGTACGGATCCTGGAACACCATCTGCACGCGACGGCGCCAGGGCTTGAGCGCTTTCTCGGACAACTGTGCGATGTCGGTGCCGTCGAACACGATGCGGCCCGACGCAGGATTCACCAGCCGCAGCAGCGTGCGCGAGAGCGTCGACTTGCCGCAGCCCGACTCGCCCACCAGCCCCACCGTTTCACCAGCACGGATGTCGAAGGACACGCCGTCCACCGCGTGCAGCACCCCGCCGCCGCGCTTGGGGTAGTCCGTGCGCAGATCCTGCACCGACAGCAAAGGCTCTGCGGCCGCAGTGCGAACGGGCAAGGCCCGCACCTTGGAGTTCGGCTCGGGCACATGCAGCGCGAAGCTGCGCTCGCCGGTCGCCGCATCGAGGCGGGTCTGGATCTCCGGCAGCCGCGCATCGACATAGTGCAATGCGCTGCCGGCATGCAGCGACGCGCCCAACAGCCCGCGGGTGTAGGCATGCGATGGCGCCGCGAAGAGCCTGGATGTGGACGCCTCTTCGACCTTCTCTCCGCCATACATCACTGCGACGCGGTCGGCCCATTGAGCAACGAGGCCGAGATCGTGCGTGATCAGCAGCAGGGCCATGTCGAGTTCGCGGCGCAGGCCGTCGAGCAACTCGAGGATCTGCGCCTGGATGGTCACGTCGAGCGCGGTCGTGGGCTCGTCCGCCACCAGCAGGCGCGGCTTGCAGGCCACGGCCATTGCGATCATCACGCGCTGGCGCTGGCCGCCCGAGAGGTTGTGCGGATGGTCGTCGATGCGCTGGTGCGGCTCGGGAATGCGCACGAGGTCGAGCAGTTCGATGGCGCGCTTGCGCGCCGCGAGGGCCGAGAGTTTCTCGTGGCGCCGCAGCGTTTCCTCGATCTGCGTGCCGATGGTGTGCACGGGATTCAGCGAGGTCATCGGCTCCTGGAAGATCATCGAGATCTCGCGGCCGCGCACTTCGCGCAACTGGGCCGGCGACAGCGCGAGGATGTCGCGTCCGTCGAATTGAATGCTGCCGCGCAGCACCGCGCCGGGCGCGAGCAGCCGCAGCAGCGCGAGCGCGGTGGTCGACTTGCCGCAGCCCGACTCGCCCACGAGCGCGAGCGTCTCGCCGCGCTGCAGGGTCAGGTCGAGCCCGCGAACAGCCTGGACGGGGCCGTTCGATCCGAGGAAGAAGACGTCGAGGCCGCGCACATCGAGCAGCGGCGGCGCCTTGGCCTGTACTTGTTCGAGCGTCATCTCAACGCCCCCTCAGCCTTGGGTTGAAGGCGTCGTTGAGACCGTCGCCCACGAGGTTGAGCGCAAGCACCGTCAACACGATGGCCGCGCCCGGCAGCGCCGTGAGATACCAGGCGGTGCGCAGCAGCTCCCGGCCCTGGCCGATCATGCTGCCCCACGACACCGCATTGGGGTCGCCCATGCCCAGAAAGGACAGCGCCGACTCGATGAGGATGGCGCTGGCCACCAGCACCGAGGTGGTCACGATCACCGGCGGCAGCGCATTGGGCAGCATCTCCTGGAAGATGATGCGCGCATGGCTGAAGCCCTGGCTGCGGGCTGCCAGCACGAACTCGGTCTCGCGCAGCGCGCGGAACTCCGCGCGCACCAGCCGGGCGATCACCGGCCACGACGCGAGGCCGATGGCGCAGACGATGACCGGCACCGACGGCTGGCCGATGGCCACCACGACGATCACAAACAGGAACGAAGGCATGGTCTGGAACAGCTCGGTGATGCGCACCAGCACGTCGTCGATGCGTCCGCCGAAGTAGCCGGCGGTGGCGCCTACCAGCACGCCGATCACCAGGCTCAGCACCGCGGCCACCACGCCCACTGCGAGCGACACGCGTGCGCCGTGGGCGATGCCGGCGATGACGTCGCGGCCCAGCGAATCGCTGCCCAACGGATACGCCGCGTCCTGGCCCGGCCACAGCAGGGGGGGTGCCACCATGTCGAGCGGATCGCCCGGATAGAGCAGCGGCGCGAGCAACGCCAGGATGAGCATGCACACCAGCAGCACCACGCCGGCGACGGCGGCGGGGTTGCGCAGGAAGGCTCGCAACGCAGCATGCCGGCTGGAGACGGGCTTGGCGTCGACAGCGGCCCTGACAGCCTTGACGGCTGGTGCCGCCGGCTCTTCGGTGCGGCGGACGGCGGCGGGCGCCGGCGCAGGCACCGGTGGATTCGCAATCGCGGAATCGAGTGTGAAAGGTGTGGACATCGAAAGCTTCGAAAGCCTGGAATTTCTGGATGGGACGGAAAGAAGGCGAAGGCGCGCTTCAGCGCACCTGGATGCGCGGGTCGAGCCACGCGTGCAGCAGGTCGACCAGCATGTTGGCCACGATGACCAGCAACGACGACATCAGCAGCACGCCCAGCAGCACGGTGTAGTCGCGGCCTGCCACCGAGTCGAAGGCCAGGCGCCCGAGGCCGGGCCAGCTGAAGACGGTCTCGACCACCACGGCGCCGCCGAGCAGCGTGCCGAAATGCATGCCCGCCACGGTGGTGACCGGGATCAGCGCATTGCGCAGGATGTGGCGCAGATTGACGGTCCACGGATGCAGGCCCTTGGCCTCGGCTGTGCGCACGAAGTCCTGCCGCGACACCTCGAGCATCGCGGCGCGGGTCAGGCGCGAGAAGATCGCGATGTAGAAGCCCGCCATCGCAAGCGCGGGCAGCACCAGGTGCCGGGCCACGTCGACCACGTGGGTCCAGCCGGTGTAGCCGGCGCCGATGCTCTCGCTGCCGCCCGTGGGCAACCAGCCCAGGTGCACCGAGAACAGCACGATCGCCATCAGGCCCAGCCAGAAGCCCGGCGTGGAATACAGCAGCAGCGCCAGCACCGAGAGCGTGCGGTCCTGCCAGCGGCCCACCCGTGTCGCCATGACCGTGCCCGCGGCAATGCCGATCGCCAGCGCGAAGGCCAGCGCGGTCACCATCAGCAGCAGCGTGTTGCCAAGCCGCGCGCCGATCAGCGACACCACCGGCATGTTGTAGCGCGGCGAGATTCCGAGGCTGAAGTGCGCCAGGTTGTTCAGATAGGCGAACAGCTGCTGGATCACCGGCAGGTCGAGCCCGAAGTGCGTGCGCAGTTGCGCCATGCTCTCGGCCGTGGCCGAGCCCGACTCGGCCGCCACCACGTCGGCCGCGTCGCCCGGGATCAGCTGCATCAGGATGAAGTTGAGCAGGATCACGCCGATGACGGTCGGCACGGCCTGCCAGGCGGTGCGCACCAGCGTGCGGCTTGCGCTGCGCAGCTTCATGACGCGGCCGCTCCGCCCGGCGTAACGAGGCGGATACCCACGTCGCCCTCGCGCTCGAGCTGAGCCACGAGGCCGATCTCCCAGTCGAGGTACTGCTTGAAGCCGGCGTCGCGCTTGGCCAGGTCGGTGTGCGCGTAGGGGCTGTACCAGTGGTCGTCGTCGCCGGTCAGCACGCCTTCGGAGCCAGCGCTGGTCGGCAGGCGTGCGGCACTCCAGGCCTGGGTGCCGCCTGCGATGGCACGCACCGTGCGGCCGGTACGCGCTGCCAGTTCGGCGGCCACGGTGCGGGCCAGCACGCCGTCGGACGAGGTGAGCACGATGGCCTGCGAGGGCGGCAGGTCGGCGGTGAACTCCTGCAACCGGTCGGGCACCGCGAAGCGCGCACCTGCCACGTGCCGGCGCTCGAATGCCGAGCGGCGCTCCACATCGAACACCACCGCCGTGCCGGCTTCCAGCGCGGCGGCCGCTTCGCGCGGCGCGATGTCGGGCGTGAACTCTCGCAGCGACAGCACGCGCACCGGTTCCGGCCCGAGCACCCGCACGGGCAGCGCAGGCGGCGACAGCACGAACACCTCGTGGCCGCCCAACTGCGCGAGCCAGGCGCCGGTGGTCAAGGCGCGCACGCCGTCCCAGTCGGCCAGCACGATGCGCGCATGCCGCGTGCCCACGTATTCGTCGGTGGCCTGCACCAGCTGTCCCCCCGGCGCCCAGCGCCACCCCTCGAGGTGGCCGGCTTCGTATTCCTGGCGGGTGCGCACGTCGAAGCGATACAGCGAGCGCTCGTCGGCCTCGGCCTCGAAGCGCGCGAGCGTTTCCGCATCGATGCGGCGCACGCCGGCGCGCGCGGCCACGTCCTCGGCACGGGCCCGGGCGCTCTCACGGGTCTGCTCGCCCGGCTCGGGCAGCGGCGCAGCACGGCCGTGGGCGAGTTCGCGGCCGGCCAGCAGCCAGGCCATGGTGCCGTCCTTGAGCGACACCACCTTGTTCGGAATGCCAGCGTCGATGAGCGTCTGCGCGCCCACGATGCTGCGGGTGCGGCCCGCGCAGTTGACCACCACCAGCGTCTCGGGCCGGGGCGCGAGTTCCTGGATGCGATAGACCAGCTCGGCGCCCGGCAAGCTGTGCGCGAAGGGCAGGCTGAAGTCGGCGAACTCCTCGGGTGTGCGGCTGTCGACGACCACGATGTCGTCGCCGCGCTTGACGCGCTCGTGCAGATCGTCGACGGATATCCAGGGTGTGTGCTTCTCGTGCTCGATCACTTCGCCGAAGGCCTTGCTCGGCACGTTGCTGCCGCTGAACAGTTCATAGCCCGCGGCGGCCCAGCCCTGCGTGCCGCCGGCCAGCACCGACACGTTGCGCCAGCCCAGGCGCACCAGCTTGGCGGCGGCTTCGTGCGCGAGCGACTCATCGGCATCGGCCAGCACGATGCGCGTGGCGCGGCGCGGCACCAGGCGGTCGATCAGCACCTCCAGGCGCCACAGCGGTGCCGAGGCGGCCAGCAGGATGTGGCTGCGCACGAAGACGCCAGTCTCGCGCACGTCGAGCAACGCGATCTCCTCGCCGTCGGCGAGCGCCGCCCTCAGCGCCTGCGGCGTGATGGCCGGATGGCGGATGTTCTTCGGCGGCGCAAAGTGGCGAAAGCTCCCGCCCTCGGTGCCTTCAAACACCACGCGGCGGTCGAGCAGCTGCAGCGCACGCCCGTAGAAATGCAGATGGCGCCCGTCCTGTCCGCCCACCAACTCGATGGTGTGCACGTCGTCCGGCAACAGCACCACGGCGCTGCCTGCGGCCACGTCGACGGTTCCGGTTTGCACCAGCGCGTCGCGCGCGGCATCGCCCGTTTTTTCGCGGCGGTAGAGCACGTTGCGCTCGTTGCCCTCCACGCCGGCGATCACGGCCCAGGTGGTGTGGTCATGAGGCGGCTGCGCCTTGCCCGCAAGGCCGGCCGACAGGTACAGCGCGAAGCCGCCGTCCACGTCCTCGGCCAAGCGGTAGACCTGTGCGGGGCGGGCGGCATCGATCGGGAAATGGGCGGCCGGAAACAGCGACTTGCGCTGGCCGAGCGCGATGAGTGCGTCGGCCACGGACTGCAGCGCGGCCCGGTCCTGGCTCCGGGCCAGAAGGCCACGGGCCTGGGCCAGGAAGGCGTCGATGGCGCGCGTGCGGGCGCTGGCGATGTCGTTTCCCGCGGTGTCGACGGGAAGATCAGTGAGGCTCATGGGGAGAAACTTTCGGAAGACGGGAAGAGGCAATGCTCCGGTCAGGGTACGCAGCCACCCGCGCGCGCCCAACGAAGTTTTTCTTCTACGCATATCCGATTTGCTTCGTTGGCCGGCCTCGCGCGCACGCCTAAGGTGCGCCACCTCATGAAAACCAAGTTCCGACCTCGCGTCCCCCACCTTTCCCGCCGCACCATCGCCCTGGGCGCAGTCGCCTTCATCGCTCTTCAGGCCTTCGCACCCGTTGCCGCCACGGCCGCCGACGAAGCGGCCGGTTTCCCCACCAAGCCGGTGCATATCGTGGTTCCGGTGGCCGCGGGCGGAAGCGCCGACAAACTCACGCGGCTCATCGCGCAGGGCCTGACCGAGCGCTGGGGCCAACCGGTGGTGGTCGAGAACCTGGCCGGTGCCAGCGGCACCATCGGCGCGGCCCGCGTGGCCAAGTCACCGGCCGACGGCTACACCCTGCTTCAGCAGGGCGAAGGCCTCACGCTCAACAGCATTCTTTTCGAACGTCTGCCGTATGACAGTCAGAAGGCCTTCGCCCCGGTCATCAAGGCGGTCGTGAACCCGCAGATCCTGGTGGTGAACCCGCAGACCGGCATCACCGATTTCCGCACTTACCTGGCGCGTGCCAAGGCCAAGCCCCAGTCGATCAGCCTCGGCCTGCCCGGCAACGGCGGCATCGCCCACGTGGCGCACGAGATGATTTCCCAGGACACCGGCGCGCTGGTCAACTACATCCCCTACTCCGGCGGCGGCCCGGCCACGCTCGATGTGCTGGCCGGCCACGTGGACGCCACGCTGATCACCCTGGCCGCGGTGACCGACCACGTGCGCGCCGGCAAGCTGCGCGCGCTGGCGGTGACCACGCCCTACCGCAGCGCCGCCCTGCCCGACGTGCCGACCATGGCCGAGGCCGGCCTGCCCGGCTTCTCCGTCGAGAGCTGGCAAGGCTACTTCGCGCCCGCCGGCACGCCGGCCGCGGTGGTGACGAAGATCAACCGCGACATCAATGCCGTGATCGCCGCGCCGGAGACCCGCGCGAAGCTCGAAGACATGGGCTTCAAGCTGGCCGGTGGTACGCCTGCGGACATGGGGCGCACGCTGGCAGGGGAGCGGGTGCGATATGCGAAGACGATTCAGACGGCGGGGATCACGCTGCGCTGACCCCCTGCGTCGGCGCGGAACGCTACCGGACGCGCTGGGCATGGATCGAGCACCGGCATAGCCATGCCCCGAGGCAAGTCCGGACTCTCATTGGCCTCCACAATTCGTGCAACGGCCATGTGCGGCACACCCGCACGCACAGCGCGCTCTCCAGCGTGCCGCGCTCTCATACCTGCACCTCGCCCCAAACCACATGCACAGCTTCTGGCAGGCCTTCACCTCACTGGGTGACAGCGGGTTTCTCTTGCCTGCCGGGCTGCTCATCGCGTTGTGGCTCTTCCTTGACAAAGGCTCGGGCACAGCCGCCCTGCGCTGGGTTCTGATGTTCGGTACCTGCGGCCTCATCGTCATGCTGTCGAAGATCGCCTTCATGGGCTGGGGTATCGGCAGCGCAAAGCTCAATTTCACCGGCTTCAGTGGTCACACTGCCCTAGCGACCAGCGTATGGCCTGTGCTGTCATGGATGGCTATGCCGCAGGTGGCGCAACGCAGGCGGCTGATCGCCGCGTTGCTGGGCTGGTGCGTGGCCATCAGCATTGGTATCTCGCGCCTGGCACTGGAGGTGCACTCGAACTCGGAGGTCATCGCGGGTGCCGCGCTGGGCACCACCGTCAGCGCCGGATTTTTATGGTGGCACAGCCGGCCAATTTCGCCTCTTCGAGGCAGGCGCTGGTCATTGGTTGCTGCTGTCATTCTCCTTGCAGTGGTTTCGCAAGGAGATCCTGCGCCGACTCAAGGCGCGCTCGAGGTTATGGCTGCAAAGTTGGCAAACCGGGAGCGCCCCTACACCCGTAACGAAATGCTGGCCACCTTCCCAGGCTGATCAGTTGGGTAGGCATCGACGAAATGCCTGCCGTCGCCTACTGCTTGACGTGAGCATTGGCCGATGAGTCGGCCGGCGCCCTCTGCGCGGCCGCCGCCGCTTCGGCTTCCTTTTCCTTCTTGTTGGCCATATGCCGCCCAACCACGCAGCCGCCCGCGGCGCCGAGCAGGCCGTGATGCCCCGCGACGTGGCCGCCCACGCCGCCCACCACGGCCCCCTTGATGCAGCCCTTTGCGTCTGCGGCGCCGGCCATGGTGAGAAACGCGACAGCGGTAGTCGCAGCGAGTAGAGCAAACGAGGTCTTCATCACAGGTCCTTGTGTTGTGTTTGGCGATTTGGAACCAGTCACGCTAGCTGCTTCCGAAGCTCGCAGCGTACGCGCCGGGAACCTCCGTCTGTAGGCGCGTTTCGGCTTTGCCCGCGGCTCGGGTCTGATGGGTCGTGCCGACCTTCGAAGATTGGACTCACCCAGCGCTTTCCACGCCCTAACAGGCTGCTGAAATACCTCTCCCACCAGTCGGCGCGTGACAGGCCTCAGGCGTTGGAAGTTGACACCTCCGACAGTTGCAACCAAGACCCCAGACGATGCGCGGCGCCGACACCTTCACCGAGAGCT